>CZKU01000143.1_pt1 | contig 11280 bp, 10 predicted proteins | sample 1122471 | NCBI WGS metagenome assembly CZKU01 (sample SAMEA3539301, study PRJEB10725) | soil metagenome | biome: tundra; feature: field; material: soil | place: USA | collected 2010-05 | depth 0.15 m | reverse complement strand
AGAATGCGGCGAAGCGAACGGCGTTGTCGGGATAGTCCTCGCCGCGTTCACCGTAGACGCCGGGCCGGTCGAAGAGGCCCGGCACGTCGACGACGACGAGATCGACCTGCGAGGCCAGCCGCCCGTCGAACACCGTCGACTCGAACGTTCGCTCGCCCAGCGTGAACCGGAGCGGGGTGAGTCGCCGGGCAAGCAGCAGGCCCTGCGCCTCGAGCTCGGGAAAGCGCGGTACGACGATGGTGACCGAATGACCCAGCGAGCGCAGCGCTTTGGGCAATGCGGCGGATACGTCCGCGAGCCCACCGACCTTGACGAACGGGGACAGCTCGGTCGTGACGAACGTGATCTCCATCAGCGCGGGGCTTGTAGCACATTCGCATGCCTCGAATGCTTTGAGGCTCGAACCAGGGGCTCCTTGCGGCGCGGCCCGCAACCCCGACGCGCGCCTTGGCTGTCCCGAGCCCACGTTGCGCGCGGGGAGCCGCTCGAACATGATGAGCTCGATCCATGACCCGGCTCCGCATGTTCGACGCGAGGGCGCTCCGCCCGCCGGACGTCGCGGAGGACTCGGTCGTCTCGGTCTTTCGCGTGCCGCCCGAGGTCGCGGGCCAGCGGCTCGACGTGTTCATGCACACCCAGTTGCACCGAACGAGCCGGACCCGCACCCAGGCCATCGTCCGGGCGAGCGCCTACGACGCGTCCGGCCGGCGCCTCAAGCCCAACGACCGCGTGCAGGCCGAGCAGCACATCTTGCTCTGGCGCGCTCCGTGGGACGAGACGCCGGTGCCGGTCGACATCCCGATCCTCTACGAAGACGAGCACTTGCTCGCAGTTTCGAAGCCAGCACTTTTACCCGTTCATCCCACCGCGCGGTATCACAAGAACACGCTCATCAAGGTCCTCCAGGCCTCGCGTCCGGACTGTCCATTTCTCTCGCTGGGCCACCGGCTCGATCGCGAGACGAGCGGGGTCATGCTCGTCTCGAAGTCGCGCGCGTGCGACCGGGCACTCAAGAAGCAGCTCTCCGACCGCGACGACATCGAGAAGACGTACCTCGCCCTCACGTGGGGCGTGCCGGACCGAGGCGACGGAGCGACGACCTTCAGGTGGGAGCGCCGGCTCGAGCTCGATCCGACCAGCGCGCTCCGCGTCAAGATGCGGATCCGCGACGCGCCCGAGGCGCTCTATGCCGCGACGGTCTTTTTCGTCGAGGAAGTGCGTCACGCCGGGGGCCGAGCCTACGCGCGCGTTCGATGCACCCTCGAAACCGGTCGGCAGCACCAGATCCGCGTGCACCTCGCCTCGCTCGGCGCGCCCGTGGTGGGCGACAAGCTCTATGGCCCGGACGACCAGGCGTTCGCGCGCTCGGCCGACAACGAGCTCACCGCAGAAGACCTCACGCAGCTCGAGCTCCCCCGCCACGCGCTCCACGCCGCGCGCCTCGCGCTCAGCCATCCGATCACCGGCCGCTACCTCGCCGTCGAGGCGCCGTTGCCCGCCGACATCGCCGACTTCTGGTCGGGCCTCGAGCCGGGCTAGGCGCGGTCCCGCTCGGTTACATTCCGCGCGGAACCTTGTCCAGATCGAGCTGCTCGAGCGCCACGCGAATGAGTGCGCTGCGGTTCGCCTTCGTCAGACCGCGCGCCTTGAGCTCGTCGACGAGGCCGTCGAGGCGCGCGAGATCGCCGTTGTAGAGGGAGATGCAGATCACCTTGTAGTGGGCGGGCTTCGGCTCGACCTTGCGCGGTCGAGCGCCTCGCGGATCGGCCGCGTAGAACGCGCCGGAGAGCACCCCCTGCACTTCGTCGGCATCGAGCACACGGGCGGCGCCGAGCCCAGTTTCTTCTTCTCGCGCTGCCATTCTTCGTTCCTATTCTCCTTCTCAGGTCCCGACTGCCTGCGCGACCTCGCGGCGATCGCTCGTGGATGCCCCCTCGACCAACCAATCGACCACACGCTGATAGTCCTCGGCCGCGTTCGACTCCGGCGCCATCTCGAAGATCGTCTTGCCCTGCGCGGGTGCCTCCTTGAGGCGCGTCGCCGAGCGAATGGGCGAAAGGACGCGCTCCCCGAAGTGCTCCTTGAGCGCGTCGAGCGCGTCGCGGCAGATGCGCGCGCGCGCGTCGTAGAACGTCGGCAAGACGCCGTGGATCTGCACCGGATGATGCAAGAGGGCGTTCACGTTCTTGACCGTCTTGACCACCTGCCGCACGCCGACGAGCGAGAGGAAATCGCACGCGACCGGCACGACGATGCCCTCGGCCGCGACGAGCGCGTTCTGGTTCATGAGCGACAGCGACGGCGAGCAATCGAGGATCACGATGTCGTACGCGTCGAACGCCGACTGCAGGCGGTCGTGAAGGATGCGATCGCGGTTCTGGCGGCCCGCGAGATAGAGCTCCGCGGCGGCCAGGGTCTCGTTCGACGTCACGAGGTCGAGGTTCGGGCGCACGCGAACGGCGGCGGCCTCGGGCCGGACTCCCATGACGAGCACGTGGTAGAGCGTCTTGTCGGCCTTCACTCCGAGGGACACGCCGACGTTACCTTGCGAATCGGTGTCGACCAGCAAGACGCGCAACCCGCGCGAAGCGAGGCCCGCGGCGATGCTGACCGAGGTCGTCGTCTTCCCGGTGCCGCCCTTGTGGTTGAAGATCGCCAGGCGTGACGGCGCGTGGATGGTCCGCCTGGGCCGCTCGGGGAGCCCGGGCGGGGCGACCAGCGCCGGACCCTGCGTGGCCCGCACCGGACGCGCGCCGGGGTCGGCGCCGACGAGCGTCATCGGCGGAGGCAGGCCGGCCGCGACGGCGCCGAGCTTGGCGCCCCCGGCCTCGGCGAGGACCTGCGCGCGGCACTCGTCGGAGCAAGCATGGCGCAGCTCGCCGCGAACGCGAACCACCTGCGACACGAGCTCGACCCGGAATTGCTTGCGGCACGCGGAGCAGGTCGCTCCGCCCGTCGTTTCGCCGCGCATCGCCTTGCCGTGGCAATCCTGGGAGCAGTAGAAGGCGAAGCCGCCCTCCCGCTCTTCCATTTGATAGCGGAACTGGACATCGAACCGCTCCCCGCACACGCTGCAGCCTTCGGTCATCCCAGCCATCGTGATCCCTCAGTAGCCACACCGAAACGCGAAGGGCCAAGAAACTGTCCGGTCCACGTGTGTTTCCTCGCGCGCGTCGACTCGCGTCCCCGTTCCGCGACGGCCCACGCGTTGGCTGCAAGCCCCCAGAGCGAGCGCCGGCGCTCGCTCTGGCTAGTGGCGAAAGTGACGGACGCCCGTCATCACCATCGCTAGCCCCAGACGGTCGGCCGCTGCGATGACGTCCGGGTCTTTCACGCTTCCCCCGGGCTGGGCGACGGCGGTCACGCCGGCGCGCGCGGCGACTTCGACGCCGTCGGGGAACGGGAAGTACGCGTCGGACGCGAGAACGCTTCCGCGCGCCCTCTCGCCCGCCTTCTCGCACGCGATCTGCACGGAGACGACGCGCGACATCTGCCCCGCGCCGATGCCCACCGTGACCTCGCCGGTGGCGAGCACGATCGCGTTCGACTTCACGTGCTTGCAGACGCGCCACGCGAACTCGAGCGACTGGAGCTCCTCGGCCGTCGGCGCCCGCTTGGTCGCCACGCGGCCGCGCGAGACCTCGCCCGCGGCGGTCGCGTCTCGGTCTTGCATCACCAGGCCGCCACCGACCCGCTTGCTCACGGGCGCGGTGTGGCCAGGGCCGAGCCATCCGCCCGTGGCCAGCAAGCGAAGGTTCTTCTTGGCGCGTAGGATCGCGAGCGCCCCCTCGGAGAACGAGGGCGCGACCACGCACTCGACGAACGTCTCGCCGAGGACCCTCGCCGTCGCCTCGTCGACGTCGCCGTTCAGCGCCACGATGCCGCCGAAGGCGCTCAGGGCGTCGGCTTCGCGCGCCATGCGATAGGCGTCCGCCAGCGTCGCCCCGACGGCGACCCCGCAGGGGTTCGTGTGCTTGACGACGACGGCCGCGGGGTGCTCGAACTCGCGCACGGCGTCGAGCGCGGCGTCGACGTCGACCAGGTTGTTGAAGCTGAGCTCCTTGCCCCCCGCGCCCAGGCTCTCGGCGCGCGCGATCGACCCCAGGGGTGCGTCGCGCTCGACATAGAACGCGCCCGACTGGTGAGGATTCTCGCCGTAGCGCAGCCCGTAGGCGCGCTCGAAGGGGAGCGTCAGGTACCTGGGGAAACGCGTTCGTGCGCCGCCGGGTTCGCGCGACGAGAGGTAGGCGCTGATTGCCGCGTCGTACGCCGCGGTGTGGGCGAAGGCCTTCGCGGCCAACTCGGCGCGGGTCTCCGCGGTGGTGTCGCCGAACCGCCCGAGCTCGTCGAGGACACGGCCATAGTCCTGCGGATCGCAGACGATCGTCACGCGGGCATGGTTCTTCGCCGCCGAGCGGAGCATCGAAGGGCCCCCGATGTCGATGTTCTCGATGATGTGCGCGTGCGACGAGGCCGGGTCGGCGGCGACTCGCTCGAACGGGTAGAGGTTCACGACCACGAGATCGATCTCGCGCGCGCCGAGGCGAGCGACGTCGCCCCGGTCTTGCTCGCCGCGCGACAAGATCCCGCCGTGAACGCGGGGGTGGAGGGTCTTCACCCGCCCGTCCATGACCTCGGGCGACCCCGTGTAGTCCTCGACCGTCTCGACCGCGATGCCGTCGGCGGCGAGCGCCTTCGCGGTGCCTCCGCTCGACAAGATGCCGACGCCGCGCGCCGCGAGCTCACGCGCGAACGACGCGAGACCCGTTTTGTCGGAGACGGAGACGAGAGCCGTACGAATCGCCATGCCGGGCGCGGTAGCACTGCCCCGGCGCCGCGGTCAACGGGCGTGCGATCAGACGAGATCGAGGTCCTCGGCGACGAAGGCGTCCACGTTGACCTCGACGCCCACGGGCGCGTCGGCCTCGTCGGGGATCGCCTCCGGCTCTTCGGACTCGTCGAGCTCGTCCTCGCCGCCCTCGTCCGACTCCTCGTCGGCTTCCTTCGTGAGGATCGGGAGGCGGCGCTTGCCGGTCGGACCCTCGTCGACGTAGTCGCGAAGGGTCGACATGTCCCGGAGCGCGGCGAGCTTCGCCAGCCCCTTGACCTCGACCTGCCGGATGCGCTCGCGGGTGAGGTTCATGATGGCGCCCACCTCCTCCAGCGTCGTGCCGCCGCGGTCGGCGACGTCGAGCGCGCACGTCTCCGTCATTTCCCAGACCTCGAGATCGGGGAAGTTCAGCTTGATCGCGCCCGTTCGAGCCGACACGTCGAGATAGAGGTGGTGCTTGCAGGAGACGAAGGGGCACGGCCTCGCGCCGCCCACGCAGTCCGCGCGCGTCTCGGGGTGCTCAATGTCGTTGACCTCGGGGTAGAGGAGCCTCCCGAGCTCGAGGTCTCGCTTCGTCATCCGCTTGACGCTGATCGTCTTGGCGCGGATCGGGCGCTTGCGACGCGAGCGGCGCTGCTCGCGCGTCACCGGTGAGGGAGCCGACGCGGCGTCGATGGCCAGGGCTCCCTCGACCAGGAGCTCTGGGCCCTCGCTCTCCTCGACGGCCACCGACTGCGCGTTGTTCGGATCGTACTTCGAATCCATCCTCGGCTCCCTCTCGGCGCATCGCCGACAAAGCTGCTCCCAGGCCGACTCGCCCGCGACAACCGCAACGCCGTCGGCACCGGACGATCCACCGCATCACCGTCTACCGTCTGAGCCGCGGCTCCGGGCGCCCCGCCCGCCAGAAGCCCTGCGCTCGCCACGCAAGCAGGCAAGAAAAAAGCTCGTCGACTCTCCGTTCAGAGCGACAACCGCCGCACGATCGTTGAGTTGTCCGCACGGTATTCCAATGGAAAGATCGGGGTCAATCCATCGTTTTGCTTTTTTTTGAGCTTTTCCATTATGGAACTCGTTTCGCGTGGTTAGATCGTCGGCGTGACAATCAATGTCCGTACGGAGGCTCGCGCGGCGCGCGAATCGGCCGCCGCGAGAGCGCGCCTTGCCGCGAGCGGCTCGCGCGGCCTATCTTCAGCCCGCAGTGCGCGTCATGCCGCCGGAGCGTCGCGATCCCAGGCTGCCCACCACGCACGACGTCGCGGCACGCGGCGCGCGGATCCGCTTCGTGGAGATCGGTGAGGGGCCTCCCCTCGTTCTCGTCCACGACTACCTCGCCAGCCGCGTCGCGTGGGACGACGTCTTGCCCGGCCTTTCGGCGCGCTTCCGGGTCATCGCCCCCGATCTCCCGGGCTTCGGCGAGAGCGAGAAGCCGCCCCCGAGCCGCTACCGATACGATTTCGACGCCTTCTGCGAGTCCCTCGTCGATCTCATCGCAGCGCTCGGCTTCGGGCGCGTCTCGCTCTGCGGCCATGCGATGGGCGGCGCCGTCGCGCTCACCGTGGCTGCGACCTACGCCCACGTCGTCGACAAACTGGTGCTCGTGAACCCGCTCGTCTATCCGCCACGCCCCGATGCGCTCTCGCGTCTCGCCGCGGTCCCGATCATCGGCCCGTTCATGTTCAAGCAGCTCTACGGGCGCACGCTCTTTCGCAGCCGGTTCCTCGACGGCGGGCAGACTGTCAGCGACGGCGTCGCGTCGGGTCGGGTGGATCATCTGTTCGACCTCTTCGACGTTCCGGCCGCGCGTGAGGCCGCGTACGCCACGATGCGCGCCATGCTCGACACGCGACCGCTGACGGCGAGCGTGCCTCGCGTGAGCGCGCCGACCCTCGTGGTGTGGGGTCGCTCGAACCGGTCGGCGCCCGTAGAGCAGGGCCGGCGCCTCGCGCGGGAGCTGGGCGGCGCGCGCTTCGAAGTGTTCGATTGTGGCCGTTCCCCCGCCGAAGAATGCCCGGAGGCGTTCACGCGCGCTGTCGTCTCGTTCCTCGCGAACGACGCGGGGGGCTGAAGCGTGCGCATGACCTTGCTCCACCCCGTCGCCGACCCGGTCGCCGAACGCGCGCGACCTCTCTGCGAGGGGTGAATGACGCGCGGGCACGCAAGCGCGGGCTCGAGGTTTCTGGCGAACCGCTCGGCGCGGGTCGGCGGAGCCATCGTGGCGGCGCTCATCGCGTTCGCGCTCGTGGGTCCCCTCGCCGCTCGCCACGGCCCCCTCGAGAGCGACTTCGTGCGCGGCATGGCCGCCGAAGGCGTACCGGTCGGGCCGAGCGCGTCGTACCCGCTCGGGGCCGACCGACTCTTTCGCGACGAGCTCGCGCGGGTCGCCTTGGCCGGCCGCATCTCGCTCGTCATCGCGGTGTCCGCCACGATGATCGCGAGCGCGCTCGGAGCGGCCATCGGGATCGTCGCAGGCTGGTCCGAGGGCCGGCGCTTCCGCGTGCCGTGGGCCACCCTGCTCGGCCTCGCCGGGGCCGTCGTGGCCGCAGCGCTCGGCCACGCGGGGCTCGCGGCGGCCGCGATCGTGGTGGCCTCGATCGCGGCGAGCAGGCGCGGCGCCGCGGGGCCGCGCGTCGACGTCGACGGCGGCCTCATGCGCCTCGTCGACGTCATGCTCGCCTTTCCGTTCGTCTTGCTCGTCATGGCGATCGGCGCGGCGCTCGATCGCACGAACGCGGTGACGATCTTCGTGACCCTCGGCGCGACCGGCTGGGTGGGCATCGCGCGCGTGCTTCGAGCCAAGACGATGCAGGTCCGGGCGTCCGAGTACGTCGAGGCATCGCGTGCGCTGGGACAATCCACCGTGAGGCTGATGCTCAAGCACGTGCTCCCGAACGTGGCGGGCACGCTCGTCGTGACGGCCACGGTGCAGGTCGCACAGATGATCGTGGCAGACAGCGTCCTCAGCTACCTCGGCCTCGGCATCTCGCCCCCGACGCCGACGTGGGGACGGATGCTCTTCGAAGGCCAGGACGACTACCTCGCGGCGCCGTGGCTCGTCGCCGTGCCGGGTACGGTCATCGTCCTCGCGGTCTGGGGCTTCAACATGCTCGGGGAGGGCCTGCGCGATGCGCTCGATCCCCGGGAGACGTAGCGCCCGGGGCTCAGCGGTCGCGGGGATCGCAACCGGCACGTCGATGGCGGCGCTCGTGGCGATGCTCGTCGGGTGCCGCGCCGAGCTCGCGCCTCCGATCCCCACGGCCTCCAGCCGCGACACCGAGGCCCGGCGCGGAGGGACGCTGCACCTCGCGTCCATGGCCGACATCCGCGGCCTCGATCCGGCCGGCCCCGCCGACGGCCTGTCGGGGGCAGCGATGCACCTCATCTTCGCGGGGCTCGTCGATTTCGACGAGCACGGCCGGATCCTGCCCGACCTCGCCGACCACTGGGAGCTCGCCGACGCCGGCACCACCTATCGCTTCGTGCTCCGCGAAGGCGTCCGCATGCACGACGGCGAGGAGCTCACGGCGGCCGACGTGAAGCGCTCGATGGAGCGGGCTCTCCACCCTTCGAGCCCCGATCCCAACGCGAGCTACTTCGATGGGATCGCGGGCTACGCGGCGTACGCCAGCGGTCGCGCCGAGCACCTCGACGGCGTGGTCGTCGAGGGCCGGTACGTCGTCTCGTTTCGTTTGAGCCAGCCCGACGCCACGTTCCTCTCCGTCCTCGCGCTGCTCTCGCCGAGGCCCGTCTGCAAGACGGGCGGCGACCGCTATGTCGACACCTGGCTGCCCTGCGGCGCAGGACCCTTCAAGCTGCTCGCGGGGCGATGGCAGCGAGGCGCGAGCCTGCGGCTCGAGAGGCACGACGGGTACTTCCGCGCCGGCCTGCCCTACCTGGACGCGGTCGAGTGGACCTACAACGAGCAGCCGCTCGCGCAGCGCTTCGGGTTCGAGGCCGGCGAGGTAGACCTCTTGCGGGAGATGACGCAGGCCGACCAGACCCGCTTCGCGAGCGACGCTCGCTGGAGGCCTTTCGGGACGAGGGACGCCGACGTGTCCCTCTACGGCGAGGCCATGAATACGAGGGTGCCGCCGTTCGACAACGTCGAAGTGCGCCGCGCCGTCGCCGCCGCCATCGACCGCGAGCACTACCGGCTCCTCAAGCCCGGCTACGTGACTCCCCTCACGCAGCCCATCCCGCGGGACATCCCCGGCCACGACCCCGACCTCCCGTGCCAGCGCTACGACCACGCCGCCGCGCTCGAACACATGCGCCTCGCCGGCCTGCCCTACGATCCGGCAACGGGCCTCGGCGGCTGGCCGAAGCCGATCGAGTATCTCCTGTACGACAAGGGTCTGCCCGTCTGGACGGCCCAGGTGCTAAAGCAGGAGCTTGCGTCGATCGGCCTCCGCATCGAGCTCCGCCTGGTGAGCTTCCCCGCGTTCCTCGCGATACAGCAGCGGCCCGGCGGCGCGGCCATGTCCCTGGGCAGCTGGTCGATGGACTACCCCGACCCGAGCTCGTTCTTCGAGCCTCTCTTCACGTCGGGCGCGATCGGCGCCGAGTCGAGCAGCAACGCCGCCTTCTTCTCGAACCTCCGCTTCGACGACCTCGTCGCGCGAGCTCACCGCGAGCTCGACGCCGAGCGGCGGCGGACGCTCTACGACGAGGCGAGCTCCATTCTGTGCGACGAGGCGCCGTGGGCGTTCACGTTCTCGTACCACTGGTTCGAGGAGCGCCAGGCCTACGTTCGCGGCCCGGTGTTCAACGCGGTCTGGATCGTCGATCCGACGCGCACGTGGCTCGACCGAGCCGGCTCTCCGGCGGGTTCCACGCTCGGCTCGTCGAGCGTCGGGAGCGGCCGATGACGCTCTTCGAATTCCTCGCGCGCCGCTTCGCGTGGAGCCTCGGGGTCGTCTGGGCGGTCGTGTCGATCGCGTTCGTCGTCAACGTGCTCATCCCCGGCGACGCGGCGCGCCTCGTCGCCGGTCCGCAAGCGCGGCCCGCGGACGTCGTGCACATCCGCGAGCAGCTCGGTCTCGATCGCCCGCCGCTGGTGCAATACGCCCGGTTCTGGGCGAGGCTCGTGCACGTCGGTCCACGTGAGCGTCCACGTGAGCGTCCACGTGAGCGCGGCGGCGATCACACGAGCTGCGCCGTCGCGATTCCGCTCGGGCGAGCCGCGGTGCACGTCGACTTCGGTAAGAGCTTCCAGATGCGCCAGCCCGTGGTCGACGTCATCGCGGAGCGGTTGCCGCGCACCCTCGCGCTCGCTCTCGCCGGCATGCTCCTCCAGCTCGTCTTCGGAGCGGCGACCGGAGTTCTCGCGGCCACGTACCGGGGGACGTGGATCGACCGGGGCCTGGTCGGAATGAGCCTGCTCGGCGTCAGCGCGCCCACGTTCCTCATCGCGCTCGTGCTGCAACTCGTGCTCGCCCGGGAGCTTCGCTGGCTGCCGCTCGACGGGTACGGCACGACCCTCGGCGAACACGCGCTTTGCCTGGTGCTACCGGCCACCACCCTCGGTATCTACGGAGCCGCGTACTACACGCGTCTCGTCCGAGACGAGATGATCACCCTCCTGGCCGCCGACTGGGTTCGCACGGCGCGCGCAAAGGGTCTCTCCGCTTCGCGCGTCGTGCTCCGCCATGCGCTCCGAAACGCGCTCATGCCGGTGGTGACGGCGGCAGGCCTCGACTTCGGCGCGCTCATGGGCGGGGCCATCGTGACCGAGACGGTCTTTCGATGGCCGGGCCTCGGCCAGTTGAGCGTCAACGCGATGCTGAACCGTGACAGCCCCGTGGTCTCGGCATGCGTGATCGTCACGTCGGCCGCGATCGTCGCCAGCAACGTCGTCGTCGACCTGCTCTACGGGCAACTCGACCCTCGCGTCAGGGACGCAAGAGCAGGCGGCACTCGCTGATGTTCGGCGTGTGCGCGCGCGCAACGCAGTTGCGGTACGCGTCGCGGGCGCCGGCCAGGTTGCCTGAACTCTGACACGCCGCGCCGAGCGTGAGCCACGCGTCTGCGTCGTCGGGGTTTGCCGCCACCGCCTGGTGGGCGAGCGCCAGCGCGCGCGTCGTGGCTCCCCGCGCGAGCGCTCGGTTCGCGAGGATCACGAGCGATCCCGTCGCCGGGTCGTGACTGTCGATCGCCGTCTCCTGGGCCGGGGGCCCCCGCGTGCCCGCGACGGGCGCCGGGATCGTGGCGGGTCCGGACGGCGGCGCGAGACCGGACCGGGAGTCTGGCGCCGCGGCGGGCGACATGGACGACGCCGGGACATCGGGCGCCGCCTGCGCCGCGCTCGCTGCGCTCACAGTCGCTGCGGGCGGCACGGGCGCCGGCGGCGTGATGGCCGGCCACGATGGCATTGGCGGGGCTTCGGCGGCGCCAGTGCTGTCGGGGCGTGACCGCGCCTCGTCGGCGAGCTGTTCCTGGTGGGCCTGCAT
>CZKU01000136.1_pt1 | contig 11368 bp, 10 predicted proteins | sample 1122471 | NCBI WGS metagenome assembly CZKU01 (sample SAMEA3539301, study PRJEB10725) | soil metagenome | biome: tundra; feature: field; material: soil | place: USA | collected 2010-05 | depth 0.15 m | reverse complement strand
GGCACCTGCGCCGACTGTCACAAGTGGCTCGGCGGCGGACCGACCCCGCCGTGACAGACCCCACCGCACCGGCGGCCTGGCCCGCGCACGAGGCCATGCCACCCATCGGGGATCGGTTGTACCCGGCGCTCCGACCTGCGGCGAGTGCCATCAGGGGCTCGGCGGCGGACCCGACGGCGGGCCACGCTGACGGGCGGCCCAGACGGGGCACGCATCGTGCTCAAACCCCGTCATGGCATCTTCCCTCGAGCCTCTCCTCAGGCCGAAGTCCGTGGCGGTCGTCGGCGCTTCGCGGTCCCGCGCCCGGGTTGGCGGCGAAATCTTCAGCAACCTCCTTCGCCGACCCTTCGCCGGGTCGGTGTATCCGGTCAACGCCACGGCTGGCGAAGTGCAGGGAGTGCGCGCCTACGCAGATATCGCCGCGCTGCCCGAGGCAGTGGATCTCGCGATCGTCGCAGTGCCGGCTGCGGGCGTTGCGCGTGTCCTTGAACAGTGCGCCGCTGCCCGCACGAAGGCGGTCGTCGTCGTCAGCGAAGGCTTCGGCGAGTCCGGCCCGTCGGGGCAGCGGCTTCAGCACCAGCTGCTGGACGCGGCGAGGGCGGGGTCCCTGCGGATCGTTGGCCCGAACTGCCTCGGCGTCGTGAATACGGACCCCGAAGTCGCGCTGCACGCGGCGTTCGCGACCGACTGGCCCGCCGTAGGCAATGTCTCGGTGGCCTCTCAGTCGGGTGCGCTCGGGATTGCCCTTCTCGATGGATCGCGCGACGTCGGCATCGGGATCCGGCACTTCGTCAGCCTCGGCAACGAGGGCGACGTATCCGCCGAGGATCTCCTCGAGTACTGGGAGAACGACCCGGGCACACAGGTGGTCTTGCTCTACCTCGAGGAGATCGCGCACCCTCAGCGATTCCTGGAGATTGCCCGCCGAGTTACGCGGCGGAAGCCCGTCGTCGCGATCAAGAGTGGCCGGACGATCTCCGGGGCTCGCGCCGCGGGCTCGCACACCGGCGCGATCGCCACCAAGGACGTGCTGGTCGACGCATTGCTCGCTCAGGCGGGAGTCGTCCGTGTCGCGACCCTGGAGGAGTTGTTCGACGCGGCGGCGTTGCTGACGACGCGGCAAGGACTCGTCGGAAGACGCGTCGCCATCGTGACCAACGCGGGGGGGCCGGGAATCTTGACCGCCGACGCGTGCGAGGCGCGCGGCCTGGTCGTGCCTCCGTTCGAGCCGGGGACGGTGCAAGCGCTCGAGGCGAGGACGTCGATCACGGGCGCCGGGAACCCGCTCGATCTTCACGCGGGCACGTCGGCCGAGACGTTCGACGCGGCCATCGGAGTCGCCCTCGGCGATCCGGGAGTCGACGCCGTGATCGTCGAGTGCGTGCCGACCCCGTCGACCGACGTCCTGGACGTCGCCAAGGTGATCGCGGCGACGCGCCGCTACGCGGCCAAACCCATCGTCGCTTGCCTCCTCGGAAAGCGAGACGTGGCGGCGGGGCGCGCGATCCTCGCGAAGGCCGGAGTGCCTTGCTATGCGCTCCCGGAGTCGGCCGCGTCGGCGCTGCGCGCGGCAGCCCAATACGCGGACGCGTTCCGGTCGAGCGAGGCGGATGAAGCGAGGCCGCGACGGAGCGAGACGCCCGTCACGCGGCCGCCGAAGCTCGCGGATGGCGGGGACCGCTGGCTCGACGCCGCGGAGACGGCGGACCTCCTTCACGCGTTCGGAATTCACGGCTTGCAGTCCGTGTGCGTGCCGGACGCCCAGGCCGCCGTGCAGGCCGCGGAGATGGTCGGCTGGCCCGTCGCCTTGAAGATCGTATCGCGAGCCGTGGTCCACAAGAGCGACGTGGGAGGCGTACTCCTCGGACTGTCGAATCCCGTCGCAATCCGCGAGGGAGTCGCCACGCTGCGGCGCCGCATGGCGGCCGCCGGCCACGGAGCCGAGCTCGAGGGAATCCTCGTCCAGCCCATGGCTCCCCGCGGCGTCGAGATGTTCCTTGGCGCGACGCGCGATCCGGCCTTCGGCGTCGCCGTCGCATTCGGCACGGGGGGTGTTCAGTTCGAGCTCTGGCACGACGTCACGCTGCGCCTGGGACGGCTGTCGCACCGCGATGCCTTCGCCATGATCGAAGCGATCCGCGGCCGCCGTCTCCTGGACGGGTTCCGGGGGGCGCCCGCCGGAGACCGGGCCGCGCTCGCCGACGCCATCGTGCAGGTGTCGCGTTTGATGGAAGCCGCTCCGGACGTCGTCGAGCTCGACCTGAACCCGCTCCTGGCCCTCGAACCGGGCCGAGGCGCGGTCGTGATCGACGCTCGCGTTCGCGTCCGCGGCACCGGCTCCGTCTCAGCAGGGGCTTCCGGTGGCTAGCCCGCGACCTCCCCGCCGCTCAGGTGGCGCCGGGAGGGGGCCGGTGGTCGAGATGCGTTTGCAAGCGGACGGCCACCGCGTCGCGTACGTCGGGATCTCCGATCCGAGCAGCACGGAACCGAAGACCGCGAAAGGCGAGGACGCGCATCAACGCGGGGTCTTCGTGCATGGGCCGCGACGCATACGCAAGCAGACGGGCGCGTACGCCCGTAGATGCCTCGGCCCACAGAACATCGTCGCGCTCGCCGCGATGGCTCGTCAGGAGGAGCAGGACTCCGGGCCCGTCCGGAGCGTGCTCGCAGCTCTCCGCGTCGAGCGGCCAGTCGTCGGTCCACGACGTGCCCGTGGCCGCATCCCAGTGCGGAAATGCGGCGGGGTGTCGCGCGGGCGCGTCGATCAGGGCGCGCAGCAAGTCCATCGTCGACAGCATGCCGACGGCGGCCCCGCTTCCGTCGACGACGACGAGGTGGTGTCGGTCGCCGCGCGCCATCCGCTCGGCGGCGGCCTCGATCGTCGACCCGATCGGGACGCAGTCCGCCGGTCGGCTCATGACCTCGCTGACGGACACGTCGAGATCCAGGCGATCGCGCAGAGAGATGACGCCCAGCGGGCTTCGCTTCTCGTCGAGGATCGGAGCGGCGCCGACGCCGAACGACCGCAAGATGGCGGCCGCCTCGGGCGCGAGAAGATCGGGGCGTACGCCGAGCAGCTCCTTGTTCATGATGTCTTCGACTGTACGGGGCATGCCCTCCCCCAACGCAAGGGCCGGGCCAGGCCTTTCCCATCAATCGAGCCGGGCGGCTGCGTGGCCCTCCCGATGCGTGCTTACGCGCCGCGCGATGCCCCGGATATTCAAGGCGTGCAACAGCATCGAGCTGCCGAAGACGAGCGCGTAACCGCCGAGGATCGAGATCAGAGCGATCGCTCCGAACGAGGGTCGGACGAGGGCGAAGAGGCCGAGCCCCACCGAGGCTCCACCCGCGACGGCGATCGGCAATACGCCCGTGAACTCCCGCCTCAAGCGAAGCGCCGCGAGCAGCTCGAGGAGGCCGGTCGCGAGCGCCCAGACCCCGACGATCACGACGACGACGTCCACCGCCATCCGGGTCCAGAGGAGTATCGCGAGGCCCACCCCGACGCCCGCGAAGCCCTCGAGCAGGACCACGCCGGTGTGCTCCCGGACGCGATACCCCGTGCCCATCACGATCGTGACGATCCCGTCGAGCAGCGCGTACGTGCCGAACATGAGCACGAGCGCGGCGATCGTCAGGCCAGGCCACAGCAGCGCGGCGAATCCAAAGAGCAGCGCGAGGGTGCCTCGCAGCGCCAGTGAGCCCGGGCGATTGACGAAGATCACGGTGACTCCGGAACCGCGACCATCTCGTCGATGTTCGGCTGCAACGTGATCTCGGTCCGCCGGTTCTTGCCCTTGCCCTCGGGCGTGTCGTTGGCGTCGACCGCGTCGAACTCACCGTAGCCGGCCGCCGAGAGCGCGGTCGGCTCGACGCCATGGCCGATGAGGAACGACGTCACCGCGAGCGCGCGCGCCGTCGAGAGGTCCCAGTTCGACTTGTACGGCGAGTGCTTGATCGGATCGGTGTCCGTGTGCCCGGCGACCTGGAAGTGACGTGCCTCGATCGTCGACAGCACGGCGGCGATCTGCGCGATGGCGCGCTCGCCGTCCGGCTTGAGCTCGGATCTCCCGGAGTCGAAGAGGACGTCGTTGGACAATCGCAGAACCATGCGGCCGTTGCGGAGCGTGATCGCGAGATCGCCGGCGTCGATCATGCTCTTGAACTTGAGCGCGAGGTCACGGTAGAGAGCGGCGCGCGATTCGGCGGCCCCCTGCGCCCGCCGGAGCTCTTCGAGGCGCCGCCGCGAGCTCTCGAGCGCGCTCTTCAGCGTTCCGTTGACCGCGAGCAGCGATTGCGCATCCTGACCGACCTTCGCCAGCTGCTTGGAGAGCTCGTCGTCGATGGCGGTCGCGTCGTCGAGCTCCTTCTGCATCGACGTACGGCCCATGTTCGCCGAGCGCTGCGTTCGCGCCAGCTCGCTCTTCGCCGCATCGGCGCTTCGCACGCACTCGTCGTAGCTGCCCTTCGAGACGCACCCGCTGGTGAACAGCGGGAGAAACAACGCGGCACTTAGCATCCAGCGAACTCGCATGATGACGACCTCCGCGCGGGCATTTGCAATCGGCCGGCCATCGCTCGATCCCCGAGCCGACGAGCCGCGTCGTTGGCCTGATCGTCGACATCGACGTGCTCCACCGCATCGCCGGATTCTGACCCGTACGGAAGACCGTGCATTGGAGTCGTGGCATCGCATGAATCGGACCAGACCGATTCCCCGCGGATCCGAACGGCGGGGGGGGTGCAGAGAATGCGCGTCCCGGCGAAACGGGCGTCAGTGGCGAGCAGCGCCACGAGCCCAGGGTTCTTCGCGAGGTGCGCGTCGTCGAGATTGACCGACAGGTGCCGTAGCGTCTTGGTGGGCTAGCGGGCGTGCACTTCGATCCAGTGGAGCCCTCGGTCGACGACGGGCTCGAGCGCGAAGAGGATCGACGAGCTCCGTTCTTCGAGGGCGAGCGTCATGGGCGCGTACGCCGTCGTACCCACGCTTCCGAGGTAAGGCGCCGCTTCGACGGGAGCGACGGGCCGCGATGCCGTGGGAGACGAATCGTCGGCCGACGCGCGGCCGTTCGCCGCGAGCACCAAGGCCACCGCCGCCATCGTGGCGACCGCTCGCGAGTGCCGCAGGCAAACTTCGATGTTGCAGGGCATGACGTATCCCCTCGTCCGGCCCACTCGGCATGCGTCGTGCCGCGCTAGGTGCTGCAGCCTCGAGGCTTTCCCGGTTCGGCGTACGCGCGGAAATCGCGTGACCGCGCAGGTATTGCATCAAGGCCGGGCGCACCCCACGACAGCTTTCGATCGCGCACGATTGCTGCAGCCGAGGGCGACCGTGATTCCCCCTACGACGACCGATCGCGAAAGGCTCGAGGTTGTCATCGCGGAGGACGACCCGATGTCACGCGACGCGCTGTCGTGCGCGGTGGTGGCGCTCGGTCACCGTTGCCGGACCGCCGGGACCGGCGCCGAAGCGCTCGCAGAACATCGGAAGCGGCGCGCAGACGTCATCATCAGCGACTGGACGATGCCCGGCATAGACGGCATGGAGCTTTGCCGGCGGGTTCGTGGGCTCGACCGCGGTGCGTATACGTACCTGCTCTTCGTCAGCGCACACGCCCGGAAGCGCGACTTCGTCGAGGCGGTCCGCGCCGGCGCCGACGACTACTTGCCGAAGCCCGTCGACCTCGATGATCTCGAGGCGCGGCTCATCGCGGCGGGTCGTATCGTGTGGGCCTACCGACGGCTCGCAGAGCGCAACGTCACCCTCCGGCACGACAGCCAGGCATCGTTCCGCGAGGCTCGCCTCGATGCGCTAACGCAAGTGGCGAATCGACTTCAGCTGGACGAAGACATCGCGCTCTTGCAGGCCCAGATATATAGCACCCGGTGCTTTGTGACGATCGCGATGTGCGATCTCGACGCCTTCAAACGCTATAACGACCACTATGGTCACCCTGCGGGAGACGAGGCGCTCCGGCGCACCGCGCAGGCGATCCAGGGCGCACTTCGCCGCGCGGACCAGGTCTACCGGTACGGCGGCGAGGAGTTTCTCATCGTCGTACGAGACCTTCCCGCGGCGACGGCGGTCGCAGCCATGGAACGCGTGCGCTCGGCGGTCGAAGCGCTCGCCATCGCGCACGCCCCGGGCGGTCCCCATCCGTTTCTCACGGTGAGCATCGGAATGGCGCCGGTGGATACGGCCGGTGAACACGCCGTGCAGGAGGCGATCGAGCGTGCGGACGAGGCGCTCTATAGCGTCAAAGCGCGCGGAGGCAACTGTGTAGCGAGCGCGCCGGCGCGCGCTTGAGCAGGCGAATGGACCGGGCCAGTCCCTTGCAAGGGAACCCGTTGATCCCCATGCGGCCAATCACGATGCTTCTGCTGGCGTTCGTTGCTGCGTGCTCCTGGTCCGACGCGATTCCTCCAGTCGCGCCGCGACGGGGCGAGGCCATCCTCGCGGCACATCCTCTCGTCCACGCCAGGCTCAAGGCCGTGCCCCAGACCTCGTACGAGCTGACGGCTCTCCGCGCGGTCCCGAGTTCCGTCGCGGTCGAATTGATGAACACGGGCGACGAGACCGTCGTCTTGGGCACCGTCCGGCTCTCGTACTACGCGACCCGTGACGCCGTCGCGTTCCCGTGCAACGGCACCCCGTCGCCCCCGGACGGCGCGCGAGAGCCGACGTCGCTGCGTCCTCACGAGTCCTTCGCGTTCGAGCGCCAGGTCGACTGCCTCTTGCCGCTGCCAGGTCGATACGACATCCAGGTCTTCGTCGGATACGGGGACGACGAGGCGGCGCGCGACCTCGTCGGGTCCTTCTCGCTCACCGTGGTCGCCACCCCCCGTAGCCCGCAAGCCTATCCGTCCCGGCCGGGACTCTTCGCGGCGATGATTGGCCGCGAGGTGACGAGGCCGCTGTCGCCCGAAGCCTGGGCCCGCGGCGACTACCACGTGATCCTCGCAGTCACGAACGCGGGCCCCACGCCGGTCCCGGTGGGACGGGGGCACCTCGCGCTCGTCGTCAACAGACGCGGTTCACCGTTGCCTTGCTCGGGTGCGTCGGAGCCCGTGGTGTTCCCGGAGTTGTTGATGCCGGGCGCCACGGCGACCGCTACGGCGCCGCTGGCGTGTGCGCCTGCTCTGGAAGGAACTTACGAGATCGCGGGACGACTCGGACTTGAAGGCTCCCCGGAAGAGCTCGAGGTCGGACGCTTCGGGCTCGAAGTTACCCGCGATCCCCTTCGGTTCGTTCCCATGCCGTGGCCGCTGATGCTGGGCCGACCCTATAGTACCTCGCGCCTTTGAATTCGACAGGTCGAATAAGTCCCCGCCCCTGGGAGGGGGGAGTGCATGAAGGTGTGGTGGGACTTCCCAAGCTCCGCTCGGGGTGCGCCAAACGTCGTCGAGCGCACTCTCGGCACGCGCGCGAAGGACCGAACGGTCGTACGATTCGCTCAGCAGATCCGCGGTCACGGCCTCGGAAGGGCAGCTTGCTCGGATAGGGTGTTCGCTATGGCAAGGCGTGGACGACGGCCACGTCGAACTCGGCTCCGACCCCGTGGCAGGTCTCGCAGCTCTCGGCGAAACCGCTCGGGTTCGAGAGCGTCAGCGGCGCGGACGCGCCAGCGTTGAGGGTCTGCAATCGGGTATGCGCGTAGGTCGAGGGCGAGTCGTGGCAGGCGGTGCAAGCTGCCGCGATCGGCCCCGTGTACGTCGTGGTCGTCGTGTCGTTGGCGGCCGTGGTGCAGGGCGAGGCGTTGCAGATGACCAGCTTGCTCTGGGTCGCCTGGGCCGTCGGCTCCGCCATAGGGAGGACGTTCCCGCCCGCCGCGTGGCAGTGCTGGCAGTTCTTCAGCGTGTCCGGGTAGCGCACCGTGTTCGTGAAGTCGCCGTTGGCGTACCAGCTCGTGTTGCCTGGCGAGCGGCCGGGGCTGTTGCCCGGCACAGCCTGCCCGAGGTGGATATCGTGAATGAAGACCTTCAGGTCCACCGAGTTCTCGGGAACCGTTTGGCCCACCGTCTGAAGGTTGCCCGGGATGCCTTCGTCGGCCTGGCTCGGCTGATGGCACAGCTGGCAGAGCTGCGTGTTATTGCGTGTTCCGCCGTGGCCTGGGATGGCCTCGTGGCACGAATTGCAGTTGGAGGTCGTGACGCTCGCTCGAGGCGACGCGCCGACGGTGTTGTCCTTGGCGTTGAAGTACACGACCGGGTTGGGCGCCGCATACCGAGGCGCCGTGCCCGTGACGACGACGGCCTGCGCGGTTCCTTGCATGCCGACGCCCCAGGTGCCCGTCAAACCTGTGACGGTGTCGAAGTCGTGTTCGGTCGTCGTGAACGTGTAGAGCTTCGTCGTCGTGTCCTGCGTCAGCGTTCCGGCGGTCGCCCCTCCGGAGCCCGAGAACACGGCGAACGAGTTGTTCTTGTTGTGGCCATAGTCGAAGTCACTCGTCGGGCCGCCGAGGATGATCGACAGGGCGCCCTTGCCGCCGAGAAGCGACGTGTCGCCGTGCGTCGTCACCGGGGGAGCTTGAGTGTTGTCGGTCACCGCGAGATCGAAGACCATGACGAGCTGATGGGTCGTGGGGTCGATCGCCGCGCGGTTGATCGCGAGGGCGACCGACTTGTTCGCGAAGTGGTGCACCCTCGTCAGGTCGCCCACCTTGCCTGGACCGTGGCAGTCGAGGCACGCGGTGTCCGTGCTCTCCGGCCCGACGGCGTGCGGCTTCCACAGGGCCGACGGCGGGTTGGTCGGCGCGGTGGTCGTGAAGTAGGTACGATCGTGGCACGTCGTGCACGCGGCCCGGGTCGGCGTCTGGGAGACGGCGACGTCCTTGGCGCCGCCGTGGCACTTGGCGCAGTTGCCGGGGTCCTGCGGGTAGACGACGGTCGAGTAGTCCGTCGAGTCGATCCTGTAGGGGTAGAGCGGCGTGCCGGCGTCCGTCCGCTCCGCGTAGCTCGGCAGAGTCCATGCTGTGGTGAGCGGCGCGGCGCCGCCGAAGGGTGCATTGCCGGCGTGGATCTTGTGAATCATCGAGCCGAGACTGATCGTGTTCCCGCTCGCGAGGTTCGTCGTCGTCGGATTGTGGCAGAGGCTGCAGAGCAAGATGTCGTGCCGCGCGGCATGCGCGCCGTTCTCGGCCCTACCGTGGTGTCCCAGATCGCCATGGCACCCGTCGCAGTTGCCGGCGAGCACGATCTCGCGCGTGACGGTCACTGCGCCGCCCGCGGGAAGGAAGTTGAACTCCGCGTTCGCGGGGTAATACTGCGGCACGCTCCCCGGCACGGTCCGCAAGGCCATCGCGCCGACCGTGTGCGTCTTGCCGGCGTTCGCCGGTGCGACGTCCATCTTCGTCTTGAACGTGTACGTGTACCACCCGGCACCTTTTGCCGACGACGCGAACGCGCCCCCGCTGTCGGCCGCCGCCTTGAACGCCGTGCCGGCGTCGATCGAGCCGCCGGACACGGCGGCGAACGTGTACGGTGTGTAGTCGCCCGGGCCTCCGCTGGCGGTCTGATCGAGCCACGCCAAGACGAACGAGATCGTGACCTGGTCGGCGACGAAGAGCACGCCGCCATCGGTTGCTGCTCCGCCGTCGGTGTAGGTCCCGATCCGACCGTCGGATGTGATCGGCAAGGGCACGGGCACCTTGCTCTTGTCGGTGAGCTGGAACGTGACCGTCGCGGTCTGGGTCGCGTCGATGCTCGCCGAGTCGATGGTGAGCGCGAGGTCGAGCGCGGGATTGTAAACGGAGATCGCGACGCCCGCGTCGCTCGGGCCTCCTGCGGGTCCGGGAGAGCCCGCTTCGCCCGCGGCGCCCTGAGGTCCCTCGGTCCCAGGAGGGCCGGCCTCCCCAGGCGCACCAGTGGCCCCGGGCGTGCCGTTGTCGCCGCCCGAGCAGCCCACGCTCATCGCGACGGCAAGGAGCGTCGCGCCGAGCGCAAATCCCCATTTTGTTGAATGCATATTCGCCCACTCTCCCGAGTTACGGAGTCACCCTGCCGTTCACTCCGCTCGAAGCGACCGAAGACGCATCCAGCCGATTCACCCTGCGAGCAAGAGCGATGCCGGGATGCGTTACGGGATCCGTCGGCGATGCCTCGCCCTAGACCACGCCGGGGTCGTCCAGAGAAAGCCGCGGCAGCAACCGAATCTCATGATCGGCGCGGCGCGGCCGCACCCGCGGTCTCCATTCGTCGACGTGGCCGGGATGCTCCGATCGCTGCACTAACGCCTCGGTCCGAGCGGGCGCGGGAGCGCGGCTCGTCGCGGGCCTCACGGAGCGCACGGGCGCTCGCCGAGCGAGGGCACGTCGAGGCCCGGCGTACGTTCATGCACGCGTACGGCATGCGAAAGAGGGGGTAGCTGAGACCATCGGCCAGGAGATCGAGGCCCACCCCCTCAGCCGACCAGTATCCGTTGGGCGTGCCCGGATTGCACAGCATCCACCGTCCGACGAGGAGCGACTGCAGGTCGGCTTCCGACGAGTAGGCGTGGCCTGACTGGCTGCTGGCCATGCACGCGTCCTGCGGCGCTTCGTAAGGGGGGAGCTGGTCGGATCGAGCTGGATCCAGGCCTGCGATGCCGTGTTCATCGCCGTGAGGTCGGCGTTGTGCCGCGCGTACCAGATGGGGAGCTTGTCGTTCGTCAATGCGCCGGCGTTCGTGAGCCACTGGTGCAGGGCGGCGCCCTGGGGGAACGGCATGCCGTTCGGGCGCGTCTGGACGACGTCGCCGTAGACGAACCCCATGTCGCCTTGCGGGCCGACCGTGAGGGACTTGCCGGCCACGCCGTCGGGCGACCACTGGGCCAGCGGCGGGGTGACCATCGCGAACGGGCCCGTGGGGGATGCCCCAGAGCCTGTTGAATTCGTGAAGTAGCGGCGGCTCCTCGCCGGCCTGAGAATCAGGTCTGCCAGGACTTTGAGCCCCAAGGGGCACAGGAGCCGCCATGAAGAAGAGAGCCGCAGTCAAGGGACAGAAGCAACAAGAGAATCCGGTCGCGATGAGCACGGCGATGCAGCAGCTGATGCTGCCGCTGCTGTTGGCGATGGATGCGACGAAGAAAGGACTGTTGTCATTCGTGCAGCAGATGGGGATGGTCGTGCTCTCCGAGCTGCTCGTCGCGGAGGCCGCACAGATCGCCGGTCCGAAGGGCAAGCACGTCGAAGGGCGCACGCATCATCACTGGGGCACGGGCACGACGCCCGTGAGCTTCGGCGGCCGTCATGTGTCGTTGCCGCATCCTCGCGTTCGAGCCCGCGGCAAGGGTCGTGGCCGCGAGGTCTCGCTGCCGAGCATCGAGAGACTTCGTGACGGCGACCCGATGTCCGAACGTGTCGTCGAACAGATCGCGCTCGGCGTCTCGACG
>CZKU01000541.1_pt3 | contig 11446 bp, 9 predicted proteins | sample 1122471 | NCBI WGS metagenome assembly CZKU01 (sample SAMEA3539301, study PRJEB10725) | soil metagenome | biome: tundra; feature: field; material: soil | place: USA | collected 2010-05 | depth 0.15 m | reverse complement strand
GAGAAGTGGACGCTCGAGTCTTTCCCCTTCAAGAAGCAGCCTGGCATCTCACACAAGCAGATGCGCGGCTTCGCCGAGCTCGACTTCGTCCTCAACTTGGTCGGCGTTCTCGAACGAGGGATCGGGAAAGGCGCGGTTTGGGCGTTACGTGGACTCGTCCGCGGCCTTCACGCTCGAACAGGCCAAAGAGTTCCTACGCGCCGGTCGTCGCGGCCACCGGACCCTCACGACCACGGAGATCTACATCCACGACGCGGACGCTATCCGGGAGGGCTTCGGCGACGTCTTCCCGTCCCTGCCCGCGGCCACGAGAGCGCCGGCAAGCGCAAGCCGGTGGCGACGCGCCGGGGTAGCCATTGGCTGCGCGTCTTCTTGGTGCAGGCGGCGTGGGCGGCGACGCACGCCAAGGGCACGTTCTGGAAGCGCACGTTCGAGCGGTTGCGCGCGCGGCTCGGACCCAAGCAGGCGCTCATCGCCATCGCCCGCAAGATGCTCGTGGCGCTCTACCATGTGCTCAAGAACCGGACCCCGTATCGCGAACTCGGCGCCGACCACGTGCCCACCGACCAGCCCGAGCGCCGCGCGAAGAAACTCGTACATCAGCTCAAGGCACTTGGCTTCGACGTACAGCTCGCGCCCACCGCCGTCGCGCCAACCTGAACGACGTTTTCAGAGCAGGGGTAGTGATTCTCCGCACCCGCCATCGCGTTCGCGTTGCATCGACATGACTCATTGGGCTCGATTTGCGGCATCCGCGGCCAGCGACGCCGCCCTGTCCCGCACCTCGCGCTCCTCTCGAGCCTCCCGCGCGAGGGATGCGAGGGATTGGGGGGGGCGAATCGGGGCGAATCGGGGCCAATCGGGGCCAATCGGCGGTGCGCGGGTGGCTGCGGGAAGAAAAAGCAAGGATCGATTGGCCACGGTAGCGGTCGACGCGTACACTTTTGTGTGTGCCCGGCGGCCCCGTCCTCGTGGTCGACGACGACACCGTCAGTCGACATGTCCTGATCCAGGCGCTCGCGAACGCCGATCTGCCGCACGTGGCGGTCGGGTCGGGCACCGAGGCGCTCGAGCAGATCGAGAGGGTCCAGCCGTCAATCGTGCTCCTGGATCTTGTGATGCCGCCCCCTGACGGCTACCAGATCCTCCGCATTTTGCGCGCTCGCGCTGAGACGCGCGATCTGCCGGTCGTGGTCCTCACCGCCCTCGAAGCCGACGAAGAGATCGCTCGGGTGTTCGAGGCCGGTGCCGACGACTTCGTGCGCAAGCCGTTCAAGCCGGTCGAGCTCGTCGCGCGGATCCGCGGTCAGCTGCGCATTCGCGGGTTCGTCGAGGCCCTCGCGAAGAAGGAGCAAGACGGACGGCTCGTCCTCGAGCTCACGCAGGCGCTGGCGTCGAACCTCGACTTCCGCGGGATCCTCTTCACGGTCGTTCAGCGCATCGCCGACGTCGCGCGGGTCGACCGGGTGAGCATCGTCCTCGTTCGCGAGGCGGGCGACGTGGGATACGTCGTCGCCGCCAGCGACGACGAGACCCTCCGCGATCTTCCGATCGATCTGTCGAAGTACCCCGAGATCAAGCAGGTGCTGACGAGCCGCGAGGCGCTCGTCATCCCCGACGTGGCCACCCACCCGCTGCTCGAGATCGTTCGTCACGAGGGGATCAAGAGCGCTTTCAGCTCCCTCGCCATCCTGCCCATCCTCTACGAGGGGCGGCCGATGGGCGTCCTCTTCTTGCGCGCACGGCACGCGTTCACGTTCGGCGATCGCGAGCTCGCGCTCTGTCGCACCGTCTCGAGCGCAATGGCGATCGCCCTCCGCAACGCGCGCGTCATGCAGACGCTGAAGGACCAGACGCAGCAGGTCACGGTCGCGCGGTTCGAGGCCGAGCGTCGCCTGAGGACCCTGCAGCGCTACGCCGATTTCTTCGAGAGTGCGGCCGATGGCATCGTCGTCATCGACGCCGAAGGGCACCTTCTCTTCTCGAACCCTCGCGCCCGCACGATCACCGGCTACACCGAGAGCGATCTCGCGGGCCGCCGCGTGGGCGACCTCTTCGCCAACGAGCACGCCACTCTCGCCCATGAGCTCCGCGTCGGCTTCAGCCGCGGCCGGTATCCGCAGAACGTCGACGTGCAGGTCCAGCGCAAGACCGGCGAAGTCGCCATCCTCAGCATGAACTTCAACTCGGTGCTCCGCGAAGAAGGGGTCGTGCTGTGCACCTTCCGCGACGTGACCGCCGAGCGCGCCGTCGAGCACGAGCTCCTCAAGACGAAGGATTTCTTGCAGCGAATCATCGACGCGTCGGTCGACGCCATCGTGAGCGCCGACCTGAACGGCCGGATCTTGCTCGCCAACCCCGCGGCCGAGCGCGTCTACGGCATCCCCGTGGCCGAGCTCCTCGGGCGCGACGTGCGGCTCCGCTACCCCGACGGCGTCGCTTACGACGTGATGCGCCTCATTCGAGCCGGCGGCGGCCGCGTCGAGGGGCTCCGCACCGAGCTGCTCGACGTCAACGGCGAGCGCGTGCCCGTGTCGCTCTCGGCCGCGCTCCTCTACGAAGGCGAAGACCCCGTCGGCAGCGTCGGGATCTTCACCGATCTCCGCGAGAAGGTGCGCATGGAGCAGCGCCTCGCCCAGGCGCAAGAACAGATCCTCGCCCAGGAGCGGCAGGCGATCGTGGCCGAGCTCGCCGGCGCCGCGGCCCACGAGCTCAACCAGCCGCTGACGAGCGTGATGGGCTACGCCGAGCTCCTCAAGCGCCGGCTCCAGCCCGAGACGGGCGCGTACTCGGCCGCCGAAGTGATCTTCAACGAGGCCGAGCGAATGGCCGAGATCGTCCGCAAGATCGGACGTATCACCAAGTACGAGACGAAGTCGTACGTCGGCCGCGCGCGCATCCTCGATCTGGATCGCTCGGCGCCCTCGTCGTCGCCTCACCCCGAAGAGCCCCTGGCCCCCAAGACCGAAGACAAGCCCAGCCCCGTTCCGACGAGCGTCGTGAGCGGTCGAGGCGAATAGGTCAAGACGATGCGCAAGGGTCCGATGAGCGGCAGGCGAGAGCAGGGGGCGGCGATTGCGAGCGCGTCCACCCCCGCTCCGAGCGGCGATCGGATCGGCGACTACGAGGGGTCTTCCTCCCGAGCCCGGCTCCTCGACGTCGTCCCGATTGCGTGGCTCGACCTCTTGCTCCTCGCGGTGGCCGATTTGCCGCTGTCGAAGGGAGAGCCGGCCGTCGTCGAGGCGATGGTCCACTCGCTCGCGGCCATCCTCCCGACGTACGCCGTCGGTGCCTGCTTCGTTGCCGAACCCGGCGCGCCGGTGGGCGGGCCGCGCGAGATCAAGCGCTTGCCCGAGGGCATGGTCGAGCCTCCGGCGGGCACCGATCCCACGCGCATCTTTCCCGGGCTGGCCTACGAGCATGTCGCGACCATCCCCGGAAGCGCCACCGGCTCCACGCTGCACGTCGCGTCCGACGACCACGAGCTCGATCCCGACGGCTCGCCCGCGGTGAACCTCGTCGAGCGAGCCGCGTCCGCGCTCGGCCGAGCCTTGCCGAGCGCGGGTGCGATCGGCGCCGCGATGGAGCGGGTCCGGCAAGAGGCAGCGGCGCTCGAGCAACGGATGGTCCACGCCGACAAGCTGGCGACGTTCGGACAGGTCGCCGCGGGGGTCGTGCACGAGCTCAACAACCCGCTCACCTCGATCGTGGCGTATTCCGACTACCTGATCCGCCGGGCGATCGAGAGCGGAGGCCAGCACCTCGACGACGTCGAGCGCCTGCGTCGCATCAGCGAGTCCGCCAACCGGATGCTCCGCTTCACCCGCGAGCTCGTGAGCTACGCCCGCCCGTCGGGCGGGGCCGCGGGGCCCGTCGTTCTGCACTCGGTCATCGACCGCGCGATCGCCTTCTGCGAGCACGTGCTCGTCGCCGCCGGCATGCGGGTCGAGCGCGCTTACGGCGCCGAGGTGCTCACCGTAAGCGCCGCGAGCGAGCAGCTCGTGCAGGTGTTCGTGAACCTGATCACCAACGCGTGCCAGGCCGCTCCGCCGTCCGAGGGGGTCATCCTGGTCGCGACGTCGGTCACCGCGAGCGCGCTCGAGCAGCGCTCGATCGTCGTCATCATCGAAGACAACGGCACCGGCATCGCCCCCGAGCACGTACCGCACGTCTTCGCGCCGTTCTTCACGACGAAGGGCGAGAAGAACGGCACGGGTCTCGGTCTCTCGATCGTCAAGAGCATCATCGGCGCGCACGACGGCGACATCCGCGTCGAGAGCGAGCTCGGACGCGGCACCCGCTTCGTCATCGATCTCCCCGAAAAGCGCTGACGCCGACCGCCACGCGCGTCGCTAAATCGGGCGAGCGTGATCGAAGATCACGCTCGTCGATTTAGAGCGGGAGAACCGCAAAGGCGCAAGGCGCCAAGGATAGGGCGGGAAGTGGCTGGGCGCAGATCCTGTCTCCGTTCCGACACTGCTTGACGGGGGTGAAGGCGTGCACACTCTGATCGGTCCATGCCTCAATTCTCGCTCGTGCTCGAGGGATCCGAGCATCGTTCGGAGCTCGCGGCAGAGGGGCCCCGCATCGACCCCGCACTCTCCGACGCCCCCGCAAACGACGCCACCTCTTCCGGCGCGCCGCATGATGCCGAGCTTCTCGACGCCTACTCCGAGGCCGTCGTGGGCGTCGTCGAGCGCGTCGGACCCGCCGTGGTCAGCATCGGTCGCTCGTCGCGACGCGGCCCGGCCGGCGCCGGGTCGGGCGTCGTCTTCACGCCCGATGGCTACGTTCTCACGAACGCGCACGTCGCCGCCGGCGCGCACCAGCTCGAGCTCGGGTTCACCGACGGCTCGACGTGCGCGGCCCACCTGGTGGGCGTCGACCACGCCACCGATCTCGCGGTCGTCCGCGCGACGGGCAGCATCCTCTCCCACGCCGCGTTCGGTCGGTCCGCGGCCCTCCGCGTCGGGCAGGTCGTCGTCGCCATCGGGAACCCCCTCGGCTTCAGTTCGACCGTGTCGGCGGGCGTCGTCAGCGCCCTCGGCCGAACGATGCGCGCGCGCGACGGGCACGCGATGGAGGGCATCATCCAGAGCGACGTCGCGCTCAACCCCGGGAACTCGGGCGGTCCGCTCGTAGATTCGCGGGGACGCGTCATCGGCATCAACACCGCCATCATCCTCGGCGCGCAAGGCATCAGCTTCAGCGTGCCGATCGACACGGCCACCTGGGTCATCGGCGAGCTCCTGACGACTGGGCACGTTCGGCGCGGGTGGCTCGGCATCGCCGGGCAGAATCGGCCCATCCCGCGCGATCTGGCGCGGAAGCTCGGCATCGGGCACTCGAGCGGGGTCGAGGTCACGGGGTTCGACGCGCGGGGTCCGGCCGCCACGTCGGGCCTGCGCGCCGGCGATCTCGTCGTGGAAATCGACGACAAGCCCGTCGCGAGCGTCGACGACATCCATCGCGCGCTCACGCGGCTCAAGTGGCCTTTGACGGCAGCTCTCGGCTTGCGTGTCGTCCGGGGTGCCCAGGTGATCGATGTCGCCGTGACGCCCGCCGAAGCGATCCATCCGTAGTCGCTCTCGAGCGTCGCCCTCGCGCGAATTCGAGCCGGAATTTAACCGTCACCGTGAGCGCCCGGGTTGGGCCCGACCAAGGAAAGGCGTTTACACTCCCTTTCGCCGTCAGCTACCGTTTGAGCCGGACTGCTAAATGTACGACTCAAGGCACACATCGTCGGTTCGCGGTAAGACGTACATCGTCGCTGCTCTCCTCCTCCTGGGCTCGGCCCTGGCGAGCGGAACGATATTCGCGGGTACCTCGCCGGCCGCTGTCGCCATCCGGGGAAAGCTCACCGGGTGGGAGCGGCTGATCCCGCAGACGTACGCCGACACGGCGGCCGATCCCCATCGCTACACCTGGCGCGAACCGTCTCCGACCGTGAAGCAAGAGTTTCGCAAGCTCACGGCCAACGTCTCGCGCGACGTGTGCGTCGTCGCCACGAGCTCGGTTGCGGCCCAGGCCCACGAACCGCTGGCCGTGAAGTTGACCGGAGGGCGGCTCACTCCGTCGACCATCATCCTGTCGCCGGGCTCGCGTCTGAGCTTCAAGAACGCCGATCCGTTCTCTCACGCGCTCTACGAAGTCGGCAACGACAAGTGGGCCGCCAACACCACGGCGGGCGGGTCGAACCGTGAGTGGGCGGCCGCGGCGCCTGGCCTTCATGTCATCCGGGACCAGCTCTTTCCGAGCATCGTGATGTACATCACGGTCGACGCGGGCGCGGTCGAGTTCGCGATGCCCGATCGCGACGGCGCTTTCTCGATGGCGGTGACGCCGGGAGACTACACAGTGAAGGTCTTCTTCGAAGGCAAGCAGGTCGGCAAGTCCGCGGACGCAGTTCACGTCGGGCCAGGCGGGCTCGACCTCAACGCGTTCGCGCTCACTGGCGGCGCAGGCGGCGAGTCGAAGTGATGATTCTCTCCAGGGTCTGGTACGTCATCCTTGGCGCGGCCGTGGCCGTCGCGCTCTACGTCGTCTTCGTCGCGGTCGGCCAGTACAACCGGCAGACGACGCTCTCTCTTAAGGAGGGCCTGGCATCCGACAGCCAGACGGTCGAGTGGGCGCTCAAGATCGACGGACGCCGCCGGCTCGACGGGCTTCTCGCAGGCAGCGTCGACGCGACCCTGCAGCAAGCCCTGGTCGCCGCCGACGCCGCGAAGGACGGCAAGGTGCCCGACAAGTCGCGAGCCGACGCCAAGAAAGCGCTCTCCACGGTCAACGACGCCATTTCGGCCGACTTGCGACCCGACGCCATCTTCGCGGTCGACCGCGACGGGCACGTCGTGGCCCAGACCGGATACGACACCATCGCCGGGAACGACGACTTCGAGCTCGGCGGCTACCCGGCCGTGAACGACGCCTTGCACGGCTGGGTCCGCGACGACGTGTGGGTCCTCGGCAGCAAAATGTACGTGGTCAGCGCGCGGCCCGTCGAATACGACGCGACGCAGCGCCCTGCCGGCGCGATCGTGGGGCTCAAGGAGGTGAACAACAAGTTCGCCACTGATCTCGCGAAGCGCGCCCGCACGAACGTCGCGTTCTACGCGTCGGGGCAGAAGATGGCGGGCGGAGTCGGCGTCGACGGATTCGACGCCGAGAAGCTCGACGCAGTGGGTGCTGATCTGAAGAACGTCGCCGACAAGACCTACGGCGACGCGGGTCGCTCTGACGTCCGGATGTTCTCCGAGGATCTCGGCGCGATCTACGACCGCTTGCCGGGCGACGTGTGGACGCTCGGAGGCGGCTTCGCCGTCGTGCGCGGCAAGACGTCGCTCGCCGGCCCGATGAGCTTTCTCAGCACGGCCGACGACAAGGACAAGGCGAACGTACCCTGGCTGCTGCTGGTCGCCGTCGTGCTCGCCGCGGCGGCCATTGGCATCCTGTTCACGTTGCTCGAGCACACCGGCCCGCTGAAAGAGCTCGTCATGCAAGCCGAGCGCCTCCAGTCGGGCGCCATGGATGGCCTTCAGGTCGCGCGCTTCCGCGGCTCCTATCGCCTCGCGGCGCAGAGCCTGAACCAGGGAATGGAGAGGGCCATCGAGAAGGCGGGCGGGGTCACGCGAAAGCCCGCCGATCTCGAGTCGATCCTCGGCCCAGCCCCCGCCCAACCGTCGATGAGCGCGTTCTCGTTCCCCATGGCCCCAGGCGCTGACGGCGCCGTGGTCGTGCCCCAGGTTCCCCTCAACGCGCCTTCGCCGATGATCCCGGCCGCCGGAATGCCGGCGGCGGGCTCGGGCCCGGGAATGGGCCCGGCGGTCCCGCGCCCCGCCCCGTCGTCGATCGCGAAGGAGACGCCCCCGGTCATCGTCCCCACGATGGCGTCCAACGCGGGCCGCGCGCCTCCGCCCGCCCGTCACGTGCCGCCGCCGGGCGGCGCACGTCCGCCGGTGGTGGGGCCTCCCGTCAGGCTGCCGCCGCCCGTCGCCGCGCCGAACCTCGACGACGACGGCGACGAAGACGCGACCATGGTCGGCGCCGTTCCGGCCGAGCTCCTCGCGCAGGCGACCGGTGAGAGCCGCGCGGCCTCGGAAGAGGCGGCCGACTGGCTCAGCGTCTATGAAGATTTCCTCCGTACCAAGAAGCAGTGCGGCGAGCCGACCGACGGGCTCACTTTCGACAAGTTCGCACACACGCTAAAGAAGAACCGTGACGCGCTGATCAGCAAGCACGGATGCAAGCGCGTGAAGTTCAGCGTCTATGTGAAGGAAGGCCGTGCGTCGCTGAAGGCGACCCCCGTCCGGGAGTAAAAGCCTCGTGCGCAATGTCATCATCGTCGGTTCGGGTCCCGCCGGCCACACGGCATCGATCTACGCGGCTCGCGCCAATCTCAAGCCCTTGCTCATCGAGGGGCTCGCGCGCGGAGGCATTCCGGGCGGCCAGCTGATGATCACGAACGACGTCGAGAACTACCCCGGCTTCCCCGAGAAGATCGCCGGCCCCGACCTGATGAAGGCCTTCCGCGACCAGTCGGTCGCCCAGGGCGTCGACATCATCACCGACGACGTGCACCGGGTCGATCTGAGCGAGCGCCCGTTCTCGGTCTGGACGGGCGACGGCGAGCACCACCGATCGCGCACGCTGATCATCGCGACGGGCGCCCAGGCCAAGTGGCTGGGCCTCGAGAGCGAAGCCGCCCTGCAAGGCCGCGGCGTCAGCGCCTGCGCCGTTTGCGACGGGGCGTTCTTCCGCAACCAAGACGTGGTCGTCGTGGGCGGCGGCGATACCGCCATGGAAGAGGCGACGTACCTGTCCGGCATCTGCCGGCACATCACCCTCGTGCACCGACGTAGCGAGTTTCGCGCGAGCAAGACGATGCAGGAGCGCGTGGTCAAGAACCCGAAGATCAAGCTCGCCTATGACTCGGTCGTCGAAGAAGTGCTCGGGGTCGACAAGGGCGAGGTCGTGGGCGCGCGCCTTCGCAACATCAAGACGGAAGAGGTGACGGTGGTCTCGGCGACCGGCCTCTTCGTCGCGATCGGGCACACGCCGAACACGGATCTCTTCGTGGGCCAGCTCGACTTGCACGACAACGGGTACATCCGCACGCGCCCGGGCACGACGCACACGAACGTTCCCGGCGTCTTCGCCTGCGGCGACGTCCAGGACTTCACGTACCGTCAGGCCGTCACGGCTGCGGGCAGCGGTTGCATGGCGGCACTCGACGCCGAGCGCTGGATGGCGCTCCACGACCCTCACTAGTAGAAGTCGCGTCGCATGCACCTCGCCCCCCCGGACGCGCCGCTGACCGAGCGCGAGGAGCAACTGTCGCGTGTGCCGTTCTTCAACGGGCTGACGCGCGAGGCGCTCGGGCTCATCGCCCGCGCCACTGCCGAAGAGTGGCACGCGACCGGCACGAAGATCTTCCAGTTCGGCGATCCGGGCGACAAGCTCTTCATCTTGCTCGAAGGCAAGGTGCGCATCTCGCGCGAGGTCGCGGGCATGGGCGAAGAGGCCCTCGCGGTGCTCGGCGCGGGCGAAGTGTTCGGCGAGATGTCCCTCCTCGACGAATCGCCGCGCTCGGCCGACGCGCGCGTGCACGAACGTTGCCGGCTGCTCGTCATCACGAAAGAGGCGTTCGACGACCTGCTCTTCTTGCACAAGGATCTCGCCTTCGAGGTCCTATGGAACTGCGTGCGGATCCTCTCGACGCGCCTTCGCGAGACGAACGAGAAATTGACGTTCCTGACGACGAGCGGAAAGTTCTGACGCCTTCCCCAGGTCATGCGGTCATGCGCTCGGCTTCGGTCTTTACTCCGGCCGCGCGAGGCTCGAGCATCCCGACCCCACGACGATGAGCGACCCCGCGAAGAGACTCTCCACGTTTCGGGCGCCGGGTGGGCACGGTGGGCACGGTGGGCACGGTGCGCACGGTGCGCACGGTGCCCTCGCCGCCCAGCTCGTGCTGATGGCCTTCGCCGCGTGCGGCGGGGGAGCGGGAGGGGCGCCGCCTTCGCAGCTCGGGCCCGCGCCCGCGGGCTCCGAAGGCCTGGTGCAGCCTGGCGTGACGCCGGGAGTCGCCCCTTCGAGCACGCTGCCCGGCGCGACTCCGAGCGGAAGCGCCACGACGCCCTCCGGGCCGTTGCCGTCGACGTCGCCCGTCGAGATGAAGCCGGTGATGGCCAGCGCCATGGTCGACGATCTGTGGGCGCTCGGCCTCGACGCGCAGAGCCTGCCGCCCATCGAGAAGCTCGAGCCGCGGACGCTCCGCAGCGTGATGAAGCTCATGGCCAGGTCGCTCGGCGTCAAATGCAGCGACTGCCACCAGGAGGGCGACTTCGCGGCGCCCACGCGCCGAAAGAAGATCGCCGCGCACATGTGGGACGAGTTCGCCGCCAAACTCTCGCTGACTGGCTCGGGGAACGGCGAGGCGCCGATCTTTTGCGACTCCTGCCACCAGGGGCGTGTTCAGCTGCTCGACCGCCGGGACAAGAAGGCGCTGAGCAAGTGGATGGACGACAACTTCGTCGCCAGGCTCGATCGGCGCGACGGCAAGACCGGCAAGTCGGTCGAGTGCGAGACCTGCCACGTCGACATGGACATGCACTTCCTGGCCAAATGGAGCGGGAGCGGCAATTCGGGGCCGTGAACGTCCGTTGAGGAGGCCCTCTCCGGGCTGTGGAGAGGCAGTCTCTTCGATGGGGAGCTCGAAGGGAGCCCCGGCTCCCCTTGACCGCGATCACGCCCCTCCCTCTGATTGTTGACGATAGAACACGTGTTCAGGTAGCGTCGTCTGCACGATGCAAGGCTTGACCCAGCGGCAGCAGATGGTCCTCGACTTCATTCAGCAGTCGATTCACGACCGTGGGTACCCCCCCACGCTGCGAGAGATTGGCGCCAGAATGGGCATCCGGTCGACCAATGGGGTCAACGATCACCTTCGCGCCCTGGAGCGCAAGGGCTACCTCACGCGAGAGGACATGAAGTCACGCGCCCTCAGGCCCACCAGCCTGGCCACGCATGCGCCCGTCGAAGACGGGGTTCCGAACGAGCCTGCGAACGACGTCGATCTCGTCGAGATCCGGATCCTTGGCCGTGTGGCCGCAGGCTTGCCGCTCCTCGCCGAAGAGCACGTCGTCGACACGGTGCGCATCGACCGTACGCTCGTCAAAGGCGGGCGCGAGGTCTTCGGCCTCAAGGTGCACGGCGACTCGATGATCGACGCCGGCATCCTGAGCGGCGACTACATCTTTGTGAAGAAGCAGCTCACGGCGAGCCGCGGCGACGTGGTCGTCGCGCTCATCGGCGACGAGGCCACCGTGAAATACTACTTCCCGGAAAAGGACCACGTGCGCTTCCAGCCTGCGAACAAGGGCATGGCGCCCATTTACGTGCGCGCAGCCGATTTCAAGCCGACCATGCTCCTCGGCGTCGTCGTCGG
>CZKU01000403.1_pt1 | contig 11505 bp, 10 predicted proteins | sample 1122471 | NCBI WGS metagenome assembly CZKU01 (sample SAMEA3539301, study PRJEB10725) | soil metagenome | biome: tundra; feature: field; material: soil | place: USA | collected 2010-05 | depth 0.15 m | reverse complement strand
CGTGGACCGCTTCGACCATCTCGCACCCCTCACGCAGGCTTGCACGCACGAAACGCCGTGCCCGCAGCAGGGCGACGAGCTGTGGGGCCGAGTCGCCGGCGTCCGCTGCGACTCCGACGGTCGCCACGGGCAGCGGGCGGCCGCCCACGGCCACGACCTCGAGCAAACGCCGCGCGTCCTCGGGCAAGCTCGCCGCGCGCTCAGCCAAGATCTCGTCGAGCGAGATCACGCGCAAAGGGGCCACGCTCTCGCCATTCGACGGGCGATGGTGAGCGGTCGCGCCGCGCGTCAGCTCCTCGATCAAGAACGGGTTGCCGCCAGACTCGCGCGCGATGCCCGCGGCAATATCCTCCGCGGAGGCCTGGCACGGGCCCAGAAGCGTGGCGGCCAGGCGACGCGCATCGTCGAACGCGAGCGGCTCGACCTGGATCTCGCATACCTCGGCGCCCTCGGGCCATCGCCCGCGCAGATCCGCAAGAAAGGGACTGGTCGCCGAGTCTTCCGAGCGGTGCGTCGTCACCAGCAGGATTGGCGGCGCCGCGGGCGGCCGCATCACCTCCACGAGGAGGGCGGCGCTGTCGGTGTCGCCCCATTGAACGTCGTCGATGAAGACGATGACAGGGTGCCGCGCAGAGAGGGTCCCGAGAAGCTCGCGCAAGGCGCCGAACGCAAGCTGCCGGAGGACCTGCGGGTCGCCGGCCGCGGTCTTCGGGAACGCGTCGATCCGCGGTACGCGCCGGAGCACGGGAAAGAGGTGCGCGAGCGCCCCGATGGCGTTCGGCAGCGGCAGCTCCGGTTGCTCCATCAGGTACCGTGTGAGCGCGTCGATGACGCTGTCGATCGCCTTGTAGGGCATCGATTCCCGCTCGTAGACCCGCCCGCGAAGGACGAGGACCTGTCCGCGGCGCTCGAGGGAATCGAGCTCGCCGAGATAGTGGTAAACGAGGGAAGACTTGCCGAGGCCGGACCGTCCGGTGACTCGCACAGCCACGGAGCGGCCGTTCGCGGTCGCCTCGAACGCGTCGGCCAGCGCCCGGACCTCCAACGTGGTCGGCGTTCCAGCCCGACGGGACGGGGTTGGGCGTCCGATGGGCGTTATGTTGACCCCGCGCCACGCTCCGGGCGCGCCTTGATCGCGCAGGGGCGTTTGGGCTTCCTACTCGCCGGTGAGGATAAGCGAACTTATCCATATTGAGCCCACGCTTCTCCGACAATCGTAGACCTCCTTCCCAATATCGGAATTCGCTTCGTGGTCGAAGGCTCGCCGACGAGAGAAAAATGCTCGCCGCTATCACGGCATGAACTCTGCATTGCATTCTGCCCGCTTACGACTATCGTTTAATGGTCGAGCGGAAAGGTCAGGTTCATGCGATTCATGGGGCGTCCGATTTTCGGAATGACGGCGGTGGCAGTTGCCTCGGCACTTTGGGCCGCAAACGCACGCGCGGCCATGACAGTGGTCAACCCCAACGGCGGTCCTCACACGTTCACGCTGACCACATTTGCGAGTGGATTTCCAAACAACGCCTCGATAGGACCATTTGGTGTAGCCTTTCGCACCGACGGCAAGGTTCTGGTGACGGACGGCGTCGGTGAGCTGGTGTACTTGTTTCCGTCCCACGCGGACAACCAGGTGGCCACGTCAGTCCCGACTCCGGGGAACTTCAGCGCCGCCAGCGGCATCCTGCGGGGGATGGCTCAGATCCCAGTAAACAGCAGCTGGAGGTATTTTCTAACACGCGAGGGCGCGGGCGTTGTCGAAATCGACGAGAACGCTCAGCTCTTGACCCCCACCGGCTGGGCGGTACCGGCTGCGACTGGGATTACTCCATTTCCGCCCGCAGTTGTAAGCCCCCACAACGGTCACCTGTTCGTCTCGTCACGCTCGTCTCCCGCCGCGGTTTACGAAGTCGATCCCAGTAGTACGGGTACCATCCCGGTCACTCTTTTCCAGGGATCCACGGTTGACGGCGTGCCGTTCGCGCCGGATGGAATCAGCTGCAGCCCCGACGGAACGATCCTGTACGTCGCGAGCCAGACGAATGGAACTGGGACGGGCCGCATCATCGGCATGGGGCTGACTTCCACCAACTGGGGAACAGTGGTCTACGATTCGGGTGATTTCGGCGACGGAATCGACGGACTCGCCGTCGGTGTAGGCACTCTGACCGGATACATCTATGCGAATTTCAATGGTGGTGACGTATGGGAAGTCGGCCTTCCCGGAGGAACCGAGCCCACCGTGAAGCGGGTCATTGCAATGGGCGGTTCGCGGGGAGACTTCATTGCGACCGACACGGACGTCAATTGCTCCGCAGGATTTCCGTCGTTGCTATTGACGCAGACCGACAGCATCCTCCGGCTCGATCCGCCCGGCGGCGGCTGGTTCGCCGGGCCAACGTCGTCGACCAAACCCGTTATCGTGCCGCCCCCGGTGCCCGCCATGTCCAGGTGGGAAGCCGGTCTTCTGGCTGGTGCGCTCGGCATTTTGGCGTTGATTGCAGGAAAGCGGCGGTGGGCGGAAGGCTTTCCTCGGGTGTGACGTCCTCACCGGGACCGTCACGGTTGGCTCGTCTCCCGAAGCCGGCAACACCTTCGTGAGAGGCGCCCGTTTCTTCGTCGAAAGCGCGGCCGCGTCAAGCTCGCGATCGGACGCCTCTGGCTCGCGCGACCGCGCCTTCGACAGGCGACCGACGTTATCGGCCCAGCGCGCAGGCGCACTTGCCGGACGCCCCGCCGCTCGAGCCAAGGGCCCCGCGCGCTTCTGCGACGAGCCCGCGGGGGTCAAGCTCATCACTCAACTTGGTAGGCGTTCTCCAACGGGGGGACGGCCAGGGCGTGGTGTGGGCGTTATGTCGTCTCGGCGGAGGGTCTGTGCGTCCCTGACTGCTCGGGATCGATCCCGAGGGAAGATCCGTTGTCCGAGTGAACGACATTCGCGCTGCTCTGGCGCGTCACGCCACCACATGAAGCGCCATCGGCGCGAGATCCCAACGTCCGGCAATAACCTTCTGCTTCGATCCCATCGTGTGCCGCGCCGCGCGGGTTGAAGCGCGCTTCGCGGCGGCCGCCGCCTTCGCCTCGAGCATATGGGCGCGGGCAACTTGCGGGAATCCCGAAGTCGGCGAGCACATCGGGCGAAGATCCGAAGACGCCGTTGACGACGGACACGAACGCGCTCATGAAAGCGCGCAGGGCCGGCATCTGGGTGGCTTCCGGGTGGCTTCGTTGGCGATCTTCGCCAACGTGGTCGGCGTTCCAGCCCGACGGGACGGGGTTGGGCGTCCGATGGGCGTTATGTTGACCCCGCGCCACGCTCCGGGCGCGCCTTGATCGCGCAGGGGCGTTTGGGCTTCCTACTCGCGCTCGACTGGAACCCGGAGAAAACCACGGCCCATACCACCTGCGTGACGCCCTCGCTCTTGAAGCGGTGGACGAGATACGCGAACGCGGCTTTGAAGCCCGCGGAGCTGCCCGCTGCGGTACGGTCCGTGTTGCTTCCGCCGAGGTCCTTGGCGTCGTCCGGCTCGTGGTTGAAGTCGACGAATACGCGGGATGGCGGATCGCGAGCCGACCCGTAGTGCTCCAGCTCAATCGACGAGCAACACTTCGAGCCGCGCGATCGCCCTTGCTCCACCTTGAAGGCCCAGACGGCGCGCGGGCGCCCACGCGGCGCCAGGCGTGCCGTCGACGAGCACCGGCCGCGCGGCCTGAGCGCTACCGAGGAAGACACGAGCGACGTCGGCCGCACCGTGCACTTCGGGGACGAGGCGCGGCGCGCCCTTCGCTGCGTTCGCGGCCGCGGCCTTCACGGCGGCGGCATCGACGCGCAGGCTCGCAATGTGAGCTAAGCTGTACGGAGGTCCATGCCGATCACCAAGGAACAGGCCGCTCGCGTCCTTGCGGACGCGCACTTCGGCATCGAGGACGGGCTTGAGCGCGTCTTTATCATCCGCGCCGGCCTGGACGATCCGCGTGAGCCGATCAAGCTGCTCGAGGTCAACGCCAACACGGTGCCTACCGGCAGCATCGAGCCGATCCCCTTTTCGCCTAGCCGGGACATCCCCTTCGTGACCGAGATCGCGGAGATCAGTCCAGAAGAATTCTCGCGGCTTGAGCGGGGAGAGCTCGCTCTTCCGCCGGGGTGGACGCTCGAGGACGCGGACGATGTGCCGCGCCCGCGGGCCGCGTGAACGGCGACCGACGCAGTCAGTACGCTCGAGGCTTCTACGACCAAGCATGGTCGGACTGGCAGGCCTACGGCGTGCTGACCCGCGCCAAGAAACTGCCGCGCTGCCACCCTCTGCACTACCTCCAAATGGCTTGCGAAAAGCTCGGCAAGGCGTACCGCCTTCGCAACCTCAGGGCCGACGTCGACGCGATCGTGACGCGGCACGTGGGCTTCACGCAGTTCATCAACGAATTTCTTCGGTCGCCCGCCATCATGGCCGACTACGAGGGGCAGCGTGCGCGCCACAAGGCCGTGAGCAAGACGTCGTCGGCGCTCGCACGCGAGATCGAGAAGCTCGCTCCGGCCATCGACCGGACGCACTCCCCGGAGAACGCCGAGTACCCGTGGGAGCACGGCGACTGGATGAACGGAACCGGGCAGGTTCTCGTGCCGGCCGCCTACGACTATCCTGCGCTCTCCCTGCTCTACACCCCGGGCGGCCGTGCGTTCATGAACCTCGTCGAGCGTGCGTTTCGCGACTTCAACGCGGGCCAGCTTTGAAACGCTCCCCGAAGCCGCGCTCAGCCCGGCACAGCGGCTCCGGCTACCGGGCAATGCATACCACTTTGCATACCACCTGGGCGTAACGGGCTGGACGCTCCAGTACGCCGCCGTAACGAGAACCTCGGGAAAAGTAACGCTCCGTCCCCCCCTGTAACGCTCGGAGTCTCTTTGACACGGTAGGGGTCGTAGGTTCGAAACCCCGCCATCCGGACGCGCCACTTCGCGATGTCCGCGTGACGGATCTGATCCAGCAGAAGCGATCCGAACGCCGGCAGCAGATGGTGCTCCAGCGTCTGCGCCCACTTTACACGGCCGGAGGCCGACCGGATGTCGCACGCCTTCACCTTGTCCTCGAATAGCGACGCGGCACGAAGCCTGCCTTGCTCATCGGCGGCTTGTTGCATGCGACGGGTCCGCATTCAACCCGCCCGCGATCCATCACGACACGCCGATCAGGCGGTGGCACAACATGGCGGGCCGTGGCGCCGCGAACGCCGCAGCAGTGGGGCCGCCCCTCATGGCCCGCGCCTTGCTCTTGACGAGTGCACGATGCGCACCAGGGAACGAGGGAAGACGATTGGCGCCGGCTTGCTCGTTTGTATCGGCGTGACGGCCATCCTCACCGGATGCGGCGGCTCCACGATAGGCGGCCCCACTTTGGACGCATCGGCCACCATCGCCGACGCGGGTGCCGAAGCGCATGTCGACGCGGGGGACTGCCTCATCGCCGCCTCGAACTACGACCAGTCGTGCTCGGCGGACTTCGATTGCGTGACGGTCGCTGGGTCGCAGCCCGTCGGCTTCGGGGACTACTGCCAGCCGCACTGCCTTTGCGGTGGCGGCGCGATCAACAAGAGCTCGGCCGCGGAATACGCCGCCGACGTTGCGAGGACGCCCCTGGGGTCAGGCGCAATTTCAGGCGCCGGAGTCTGCCCCTGCCCGCCGAATCCGGCCATGGGTTGCTGTCAGGGCGGCCAATGCGTCAAGGTCTGCTCGTCGGGGTGTTCCGGGTCCAGCCCCTGCGTCGCGGGGACCAACGGCTGTCCCGGCAACGGGTCTTCCCTTCCGGCTCCTGGCGACCCGTGCTCACCAGCGGGAACCAACTGCTACGGATACGGAACCCTTTCGTGCCCGGCGACACTGACCTGCTCCGCGGGGGGAACGTGGCAGGTCCACTGTCCCGCCCACCCGTTCGGGACGGATTCGGGGAGCTGCGCTTGCTCCTTGTGAGCGCAGTCGAGGGTCTCGCTCGGGCTGCCGCGATTGACGCCCGACCTGCGAGGAGTCGCTCCGATCGATCACGTTGGCCAGTGCCTGGACCCGTGACGGTGGCGTTCTCGCGGAGCGCCCCCGGACCGGTCGATTGTCGCTCCACGGAGCTTGAATCGATAAGCTTGCACCGAGGCAACGCTTACGCCGAGTAATTGCTACCGAGGTCCTTGGGGGGTCTCCTGACGTTCCGCCAGCCATTCCGGGACGTCCACCCGCGATGCAGTCCTGCGCTCTCGACGCCCACCACGCGCAAGCTCGATGAACGGGCGAAAGCCCGCTGCCAAGATTGCTCAGAGGTGATTCGGTAGTTCGCGGCGTGCCGGTCCGTGCCAGCCGCGACACGCGTGTCCGGAGGCCGCGAGACTGGCGGCCGGGAAGCGCCGGCAAATGCTCTAGGCATGCGCGCTGCACCGGGCGCGCCTCGGTTGATTTCGTCGAGGGCGATCATCCGTCGATGACGGACGGACACGCCGGCGGCCATTGCGTCACTTCGGGGCGGTCGAGAAGGTCGAGAAGAGGAGGGCGGGGGTTCTGGCGACCCCTTGCGGGGGTCGTGGACCGTCTCGCACGGTCGCGCCCCCTCGCGTGGTCGTGTCTTGTCGAAAAGAAAGAATCGCAACGATTTCGGAGGCTTCGATGACCTATGAACGGGATGCGAGCAGTTCGAATGAATCGAAATGGAGAGGCGTTCGCGCGACGAAAATCGCGAGGAGAGCCTGGATCCCCGCGCTCGTCGGCGCCGCGCTCTTCGCGCTCGCGACGGCCGGCTGCGGCGGATCGAGTGACGCGGGCAGCCGCCACGACGATCGCTTCGCGGCTGCGAGCAACGACGAGTACACGCAGCCGCTGACGGACGCGGTGATCGGGACCCCGGCGGGCATCGTGCGGGTCAACTCCGACGGCGTGGCCACCCCTCCGACCCCTCTTCCGATCCCGCCGCCCCCGGTGGATGCGGGCGTGGCGAGCTCAGGGGGCTCCGGCATGGGCGGAGAAGACGCGGGGGGCTCGAAAGGTGACGACGGCGGTTTCGTCGAAGACGGCGGGGCCGAGGGTGGCCCCTCGGGAGGCTTCGGGTTCTGGCATTTCGACGACTGCTCCCCGACGTCGAACTTCCTCGTCGACTCTTCGGGATTCGGTGCCAACGCGCAGCAAGCGTTGCACGCGGCCTGCGTGGCCGGCATCAGCAACCTGGGCGTCGAGATTCGCAAGGCGAAGGACGTCATCCAGGTCCCGGACGAGCCGGAGTTCACGGTGAGTTCGCGCGTGGCTGTGGCGGCCTGGGTGCATCCGAACACGGTGACCGGCAACCAACCCATCGTCATCAAACGCCTCAACGACAAGACGTCGTTCTCGCTCGGCATCCACGGCGGCAACATCGAGATGTCGGTCGTTCTCGATACTGGCACGACGATCGTCTCGCAGGCGCCGATCACCGCGGGCACCTGGACGCACGTCGCGGGCATGTTCGACGGGGAGTTCGTCTTTCTCTTCATCAACGGGCAACAGTTCGGCCAGGTCTACGCGGCCGGGACGCTCCGGGACGTCTTCGCGCCGATCCGCATCGGCGCGACGACCCAGACGCAGTTCTTCGACGGCGTGATCGACGAGGTGTTCGTCTCCACGCAGAACATCAGCAAGGATACCCTGGCGGCGCTCTCCTGCATCTCGCGGCCCGCCACGGTGAGCGTGAACCCGCTGACGAGCGGCCCCGTGCCGTTCGATACGACGGTCCACTACGACATCGCGGTGAGCGACAACGACGTCGGATTCTGCTCCCAGGCGCAGTACGAGATTTCCGTGTTCGGCAACGATCCCGGCATCACGACCAACGTGCAGCCCTTCTTCGCGACCGCGTCGCCCGGCACGACCGCGACCTTCGGAGCCGACGTGACCGGAAGCGAAGACGCCGATCCAGGCGTTCACACGATCCCGTTCAACGTCTTCTCGTTCGGGCAGACTTTCCAGTCGATCCGAGGTCAGCTCACCTACGAGCTCGCGCAGCCGACGGGGTGCTTCGTGTCCACGCGTCGCGAGCTGATGATCACGAGCACCAGCGTCGTGGACGATCCGACCCGGACATTCGGCGAGGGCACGCCGGGCTCCGGCGGCTTCGACGGCGGGTCCGTCGACTTCGAGGGAGGAGTCAGCGGTAGCTCGAGCGGGTCGACGGGCTCCGGCGGCAGCTCCAGCGGACCGCTCGGCTCGGGCGGCGGGCCCGTCCCGCCCCCCTTGGTGACCAGCGGCGGAGGCATCGCCCTCGAAGCCGGAGTCGCCCCGCTGGACGGTGGATCGACCGCGGACGGCGGCGGAGTCGACCTAAACTCGCCGAGCCTCGGCGTGTGGTCGTTCGGTCATCTCATGCGCGAGCTGGCGCCCACGCCCGCGGACGCGCCGGCGATGGTGGAAAAGCTCTTCCAGAACTGGCTCATCGACCAGTCGGTCAACGGATTCACGGTCGCGGCGCGCCCGGCAATGCAGCAGGTGCTCCTCGACATCTGGCCCCGCACCGCCACGGGCGCGCTCGATCTCGATCAGTCGCCGCTGCGGCTTCAGGCGATCGTCAATCGCGTCGACCTGCGGAACATCGCGGCGGGATCGGCGGGAGAAGGTCGCTTCGTCTTCGGCGTCGACGGTCCGGGAGGATTCCCACAGCAGTTCACGCTCATCTTCGAATACAACCTTCCGGCGAGCACCCCTGCCGAGGCCGCAGTGTGGTCGAATCTCTGGCACTCGCTCTCGTCTCACCCCTTCCCCTCGGAAGAGTACAACGCGGCGCTCGAGGTCGTGACGCGACGCTTCAGTGACCGCAACTCGGCTCCCGGCGCGGTCAACGGCAGCGCGCTCATCAACGTCAGGACGAACGAGATCGTGCTCTCGAACGTGGGCCGGTGGGAGCTTCGCGAGTTTGGATTGTCGGCCGCGACCGGCTTCTTTCAGGAAGCCACGGTCAAGGAGACGCCCGACCTCGGGTTCAACGGGTCGCAGGTGTTCTCCGACTTCGTCAATCAAAACGCGTCGGCGATCATCGCCGAAGTCCCGGGCGCCGCCACCGTGGTCCCCACTCAGTTCGAGGGCGCGCCCTTCATGGCCGGCTCCGTATTCAACGATCTCGTCGAGTGGTCGGCGCCGGGCATCCAGAACGACGACGCGCGCTTCCACGCGTCGCTCAACACCTGCAACGGGTGCCACGGGCCCGAAGTGAACACGCGCTTCCTGCAGATCACCCCGCGCTTCGCGGGGAGCGAGGCCACCCTGTCGGCCTTCCTCACCGGGACGACGGTGACGGACCCCGCCGGTCAGACGCGGACCGTGAATGACCTTGCGCGACGCAGGGACGATCTCACGAGTCTCGTCTGCTCGGGGGGAGATGCGGGGCCATCGCCGGTGACGGATGCTGGCTCTCCGCTGCCGGTGGCCGACGGCGGTCCCGTCTTCGTGGACGCCAGCCCGGCGCCGGGAGGCGACGCGAGCCTGGTTCGTCCCTGACGCGACTCCAATTCGAACAAGAGAAGCTTGGCTTGCAGAAACGCGGCGTCTCGCCGAGGCGTCGCGTTTCTGCTCTTTTTGTCCGACCGTATTCTGGACGCGGAGCGCCCCGCAGGAGCGCGACAGGAAATCTTAGGCCTGTTGGCGCGTCAGTCAGGTTGCCCTTGGCCTGCGCGCACGCGGCCCGGTGCAAGGTGATCTCGGTCGGGCTCTGCGGATTGTCGTAGGTCCAGCCGTTGTTCGGGTCTTGCAACACGGTCTTGCCGCCGATCTCGACGTTCACCTTCGCCGGGTCGATGGTGCCGATGCCGCTCCGGGGCCTTTGCCTGGAAGGTCTCGAAGTGTCCGGACAGCCGGGTGGGGGAGGTGGCACCCCGACGGGAGCGCGCTTGCTCCACCCGTCCTTGCGCCTCGGGGCCGAGACGCCCGCGCGCCCAGGCGTCGACGGCGGCTGCCGCGCCAACTACGGCGTCGCGATCTTGTAGATGACCCCACCGGCGAGAAAGAAGAGCGCGCCCGACGCGTATCGGAGGTGCGTGGCCGCCTTGTTCGTGAGCAACGTCCCCGACGTGGCCCCCGCGACCGAGACGTAAAAGAGCCCGCTCGGAGTCCCGTAAAAGACGTTCGTGCCATCCGTCGCGAGGCCCCCGACGGCGCCTCCCGCGTTGGCGAGCACGACGGCGACGTTCGCGGGGGCGTTGAAGGGAGCGCGCCGGATCGCGGGGAACCCCTCGGCCTCGACGCGAGCTTGAAAGGAGGAAGGTGCCATGAAGATCCAGGGAAGTGTGGCTCTCGTCACGGGTGCGAATCGCGGACTCGGCAAGGCGCTCGTTCTGGCGCTCCTCGAGGCCGGAGCGGCTAAGGTGTACGCTGCGGCCAGGGATGAACGTCAGGTCGTCACGAACGGTCCGCGCGTCGTGCCGCTCACTCTCGACATCACGAAACCCGAGGAGATCGCGGCGGCCGCCCGGAAGGCCGGCGACGTCACGCTCCTCATCAACAACGCGGGCACGCTGAACTCGTTCAACGTGCTGACCACCAGCCAGGCGGCCATCGACGCCGACTTCGGGGTCCAGGTTCACGGGACGCTCGGCGTCATCCGGGCGTTCCTGCCCGTCTCGAGCGCGCCCCCGGGCGCGCGACGATCGTGAACGTCCTGTCACTGACGTCCCTCGCGAGCTTCCCGGCCCTCGGCGGGTACTCGGCCTCGAAGGCGGCGGCGCACTCGATGACCCAGGCCCTCCACCTCTGAGCTTGCCCGCAGTCCCGCGCGCGGGCGTCGACGCCGCGCGCGGGTCAGCGGGGCCACTCTCAGTCGCCGAGAAGCCGCTCGCGCGCTTCGTTCAGCTTCGCGGCGAGGTAGTCCGTCCCCCCATGGTCGGGGTGGAGCTTCATGACCAGGCGCCGGTAGGCGGCCCGGATCTCGCCGCGCGGCGCGCTGGAACCCAGCCCGAGCATCCGTAGCGCCTCCTCGCGCGACAGCTCGTTCGGGCGGTTCGGCGCGGTCGTGCGCCAGGTGGCGCCGAAGGAGCGCTCGAGGAACGCCTCGAGCGCGGTCGTGCCCGCCGGATCGGCGCGAATGCACTCCGCGTGCAGCTCGCGCAGCGAGGAGAGAGACAGCTCGCCGAGGGCGCGCCCCCGAAGCGGCCCGCGTCGGACGACGCCGCCGGTCTCTCCGGTCCGCGGATCGACGGTCCACCGGATGTAGAGGGTCTCGTTGGGGCTCGACGGGCCCGCGGCCGGGGGGCTCGCGGCGTGCGTCCTGGGCGGGGCTGAGGGGGCCTTCAGGGAGGGGGGCGCCGCCTCGTCGTGCGCCGGCGCGGCCGGTCGACGCAGCAGCCGCGCGACGCCCAGCGCGCCCACGACCGCCGCGATGCCGCTTGCCCCGGCGACGAGCGCCAGGCCGTGGACGAGCGCGACGTCGACCGCGATTCCGCCGAACGTCAACAGGGCGCCGCCCGCGGCGATCGGCAGGGCACGCCGCCCGGCGGCGGCCGCCGGCAGGAGCGCCG
>CZKU01000554.1_pt1 | contig 11841 bp, 3 predicted proteins | sample 1122471 | NCBI WGS metagenome assembly CZKU01 (sample SAMEA3539301, study PRJEB10725) | soil metagenome | biome: tundra; feature: field; material: soil | place: USA | collected 2010-05 | depth 0.15 m | reverse complement strand
TCACGTCCCAGCCGACCCGCTCCCGAAGTTAAGTGGGACAAAGTGCGAGCCGATCCGCTTCGCCTGGACCGCTCGGATGGAGCCGCACCCGACGCCCAACCGCCGAACGGATTTCGCTCGACAGCCGATCGCGACAAGAGGCTCTGCGCGAGAAGCGTTCTTCGGAGCCAAACGAAAAATGATCTTGCCTTCGGTCGCGGGGGATGTAAGGAAGAGACTGCTTGGGGCTTCGTGGTCGCTGCCGATCGCGGCGCACCATTCGTTCGACGTTCTGGGTGGATACGTTCGTTCGTGTGGGTTGGCTTGGCGTCGTGAATGTTGATCGCAGTCCGCACCGTGGCAGTAAGCAGGCCGCGCAAGAGCGCTTCTTGGCATATTTAGACGCATGAATTCGCGGCGAGAGGGCGCCGCGAATCACGCGCGTGCGCCCGAAAGGCGACGCGCCGGGGGAGAGTTTGCGATGCAGAAGCGAGCGCTGGGGAGCGTGTGGCTGTGCTTGGTCGTCTTTGCGAGCGCGCTGCTGACGAGCGCGTGCCGGCAAAACCCATCGACGGGCGATTCGAGCGCCGATCGCGGCGGGTTGCTCGCCGAGCGCCCCTTGTCCGTCGAGAGCGTTGTAGTCGACGCGGGGGCCGGCGAGGGCGGGCCAAACTGCACCGGAGCCGGCGAGCCGCAGACAGGCGTCGACGCCGGCGCAAGCTGCACCGGTGGACTTGCGCAGTCCACGTTCCAGTGGGCCCTCTGCTCGTGCGGCGCGATTCAAACAAGCGGCCAGCTCACGACGGACGCCTTCGACAGCACGCTCGGGGGACCCGACGGGGGCGCGGGTGGAAGCGTCGGAGCCAACGGCAACGTGACGTGGTCGAACCAGGCCACGATCGGTGGTGGCCTCTGGACCCCCGGCAACGTAACGACCTCCGCGTCGACCCTCGTGCGGGGCGATCTTCATCTTGGCGGCACGCTGACGACGAGCGCCGCGTTCACCGTCGACGGCAACGACTTCTCGGTGAAATCGCTCCCGACCAGCGTCAAGGTCCTCGGGACAGTGTCCCATCCGGGGTCCGTGGCGCCGGCGTGTGACTGCTCGAACCTCGTGCCGATCGCGTCGATCGTGGCCGCTCACCGCGCTCCGAACAACGACAATGCGTCGATCGGGCTCGCATCCACCGCCGCTCAGGGGAGCAGCGCGATCCGCATCGATCTGCCGTGCGGCAACTACTACCTTTCGCAGATCACGACGAGCGGCGCGGTCACGATCAACGCGCACGGCAAGACGGCGCTTTACGTCGACGGCAACGTCGCGGCCAGCGGCCCGCTCACGTTCCACGTGGACCCGACCGCGACCCTGGATCTCTTCGTCACCGGGACGTTCAACGCCTCGGGAGCCTTGTCGCTCGGCTCGACGACCGCGCCTGCGAGCTGCCGCGCCTACTTTGGGGGATCGTCGGTCGCGCTTTCAGCAAGTTCCGTCGTCGGCTGCAATCTCTATGCGCCGAGCGCGGCGCTTGCGACGTCCGGCTCGATGACGGTCTCGGGCTCCGTGTTCGCGAAAAGCTACGCGGCCAGCGGGAATGCGGTCGTCCACTACGACACGAGCGTCCTTCGAGCCGGCAGCCAGTGCTGCACGCCTTCGTCCTGCGACGACGGCAACCCCTGCACGGCGGACTCGTGCAACGGTGACGGAACATGCGCGCACGCGCCCCTGGCCAACGGCACGTCGTGCCCTGGAAGCAACAAGTGCGAGCAAGCCTACGCGTGTCAGGCTGGTGCGTGCGTCGGCACGACCCCGATCACCTGCACGGCGTCCGACGCGTGCCATACCGCCGGAACCTGCGATCCAACGACGGGCGCGTGTTCCAACCCGGTCGCCGCCAACGGCACGGCGTGCAGCGACGGCAACGCCTGCACCCAGAGCGATAGCTGTCAGAACGGGACGTGCACAGGGAGCAATCCGGTCGCGTGCACTGCAAGCGACCCATGCCACGCGGCCGGGACGTGCGATCCGACGACGGGCGCCTGCTCGAATCCCATCGCGGCTAACGGCGCGGCCTGCAATGACGGCAACGCATGCACCCTGGTCGACTCTTGCCAGGGCGGCGCGTGCGTTGGGGCAAGTCCCGTCACCTGCGCCGCCAGCGATCAATGCCACGCGCCAGGAACATGCAACCCGAGCACGGGAGCGTGCTCGAACCCCGTGGCCGCCAACGGGACGGCGTGCAACGACAGCAACGGCTGCACGCAGACCGACTCTTGCCAGAATGGAACCTGCACGGGCACGAACCCGGTCACCTGCACGGCGAGCGACCAGTGCCATGGGATCGGCGCCTGCAACCCGAGCACGGGGACGTGCTCCACCCCGGCCGTCGCCAACGGCACGACCTGCAACGACGGCAACGCTTGCACGAAGAGCGACACGTGCCAAAGCGGCAGCTGCACGGGAGCCAGTCCGGTGACGTGCACAGCGAGCGATCAGTGCCACGCGGCCGGCACGTGCAGTCCGAGCACCGGGACCTGTTCGAACCCCGTCGCTGCAAATGGAACGGCGTGCAGTGACGGCAATGCGTGCACTCTCGGCGATAGCTGCCAGGGCGGGACGTGCAGTGGCGCGAGTTCGGTGACGTGCACTGCGAGCGATTCGTGTCACACGGCTGGAGCGTGCAATCCCGTGAGCGGCGCGTGCTCCAACCCGACGGCGGCGAACGGGACGATCTGCAACGATGGGAACGCGTGCACTCAGACAGACACCTGCCAGAGCGGCACCTGCTCGGGGTCGAACCCGGTGACCTGCGCGGCGAGCGACGCGTGCCACGTCGCGGGCACCTGCGATCCGGCGAGCGGCTCGTGCTCGAACCCGACGGCAGCGAACGGAACGATCTGCAACGACGGCAACGCGTGCACGCAGGCCGACGCTTGCGCGACCGGGGTTTGCGTCGGGAGCAACCCTGTAACCTGCGCGGCTGGCGATCAATGCCACGCGGCGGGCACCTGTGATCCAGCCAGTGGCACGTGCTCCAACCCAGCCGCGCCGAACGGGACGGGCTGCAACGACGGCAACGCCTGCACGCAGACGGACTCCTGCCAGTCCGGCGCGTGCGTCGGCTCGAATTCAGTCGCGTGCCCCGTCGCCGACGCGTGCCACATGCCTGGCACCTGCGACCCGGTGAGCGGAATCTGTTCGGAGACTCCAATGCCGGACGGGACTTCGTGCGGTGCGGCTTCCGCGTGCATCGCGAACCCAACGTGCCTCTCGGGCAGCTGCCAGGGCGGAACACCCCTCCCGATCGACGACGGCAATGCGTGCACGCTGGACACATGCGACGCGACGAATGGGGTGGTCCATCACCCGTGCTCGACGATCGACCGCACCGTCAGCACGCAGCTTGCGAGCGCGGATGCGTTCTTGTTCTCGGGCTCGGCCCCCGCCCAGACGGGCGTGGCCGCCGGAACCATTGTGCCGGCCACGATGGCCGTGATTCGCGGCAAAGTCTCGACCCGGAGCGGTTCGCCGTTGCCCGGTGTGGCGGTCACGGTCGTGAATCACCCGGAGTTCGGCAGCACGCTGACGCAAGGCGACGGGGGCTTCGATATGGCCGTCAACGGCGGTCAGGTGCTGCGGCTGCACTATGCCCTGGCGAGCTACCTGCCTGCCGAGCGCGTCGTCCAGACTCCATGGCAGGACTACGTGACGGCGGACGACGTCGCCCTCGTGCAACTCGATGCCCAGGTGACGGCCGTGGACGTGTCCTCGTCGAGCGGCATCCAGATCGCCAGAGGAACGCCGAGCACGGACTCGGATGGCACGCGGCAAGCCACTCTGCTGGTCGCGCCCGACACCCAGGCGACCTTGAAGATGCCGGACGGGAGCACGTCGCCGCTGACCGCGATGCACGTGCGAGCGACGGAGTACACGGTCGGCACAAGCGGGCCCGCGGCCATGCCGGCGCAACTGCCACCCACGAGCGGATACACATACGCCGTCGAGCTCAGTGCCGATGAGAGCGTGGCCGCGGGAGCAAGCGGCGTGACATTCACCCAACCGCTTTCGTTCTACGTCGAGAACTTTCTGGGCTTTCCGGTCGGGACCTCGGTCCCGACTGGATCCTACGACCCGGCGCGCGGGGCGTGGGTGCCCTCGCCGAATGGCGTGGTCCTCAAAATTCTCTCCGTCTCAGCCGGTTCGGCGGCAGTCGACACCACGGGAACCGGCCAGGCTGCTGGACCCAGCGCGCTCGCGTCTCTCGGCATAACTTCCGAGGAACTCCAGCAACTCGCCGCCCTGTACACCGTCGGGCAGACGCTGTGGCGGGCACAGATCCCGCATTTTTCGACCTGGGACCTCAACTGGCCCGTAGAGCCACCGCCAGGCGCGGGACCGAACCCGGTCCCGTCGCCGTCGCCGACGGGCGGCTCGGGCCCCGGTCCTTGCAAGGACCTCAACGCCTCGACCATCGAGTGCCAGCGTCAGTCCCTCGGTGAGGATCTGTCGATCGCGGGCACCCCGTACGCCCTCCACTACGAGAGCGATCGGCAACTGGGTCGCGCGGCGGAGCTCAACGTGCCGCTCACGGCCGCGACGTTGCCTGGGCCGGTAGTCGGTGTTGACATGGTGGTCAACGTCGCGGGCCGCGTCTTTACACAGAGCTTCCCTGCTCAAGCGAATCAAAGCACAATATTCGAGTGGGACGGCCACGACGCGTATGGGCGCGTCGTGCAGGGCGGGCAGCCCGTCGCGGTTGCGGTCGGCAATCGGTACCAAGCAGTCTATGCGAACACGGATTTGTTCGCGGATCAGGGGAACGGCGTCACCCTTTCGCTGACTCCCTCCCGTCAGCAAATCATCGAATCAAGAACCTGGGACGGCACCATTGCGCTTTGGGATACCCGTCCTCAAGGTCTGGGTGGCTGGGACCTCGATATCCACCACAGTCTTGACATTTCCGGACGCACACTTCGACTCGGGGACGGATCGAACCTAACGTCAGCAGACATCCCGGGCATTATTGTGACGGTCGCCGGAAACGGTCGGGCAGGTGCGCCAAACAACAACGGAGACGGTGGGCCCGCGGTTTCGGCAAACGTGGACGGTCCACTCTCCGTGGCCATCGGGCCCGACGGCAGCCAATACATCGTCGACAATCAGAGTTGCATTCGCCGCGTAACGCCCGATGGGGTTATTCACACGTTCGCCGGAGTCTGCTTCAGTTCGGGATTTTCGGGAGACGGGGGTCCCGCGACCTCCGCCTTACTACATGTCCCAGTGGATGTCGCTGTTGGTCCGGATGGAAGCGTGTATATCGCGGACGCCTACAACAATAGGATCAGGCGTGTCGGTCCAAGCGGCGTCATTTCAACGGTGGCGGGCTCCGGGCCCACCGGGAGCTCAAGTGGCACGGGCAGCTTCTCAGGGGACGGCGGCCCGGCGACTCAAGCGGGACTCAACCTGCCTTGGAGCGTGGACGTCGCCTCCGATGGCTCGCTTTATATCGGAGATCAGAACAACGGCCGCGTTCGCAGGGTCAGACCGGATGGGACCATCACGACATTCGCCGGCGTCGGGCCCGGCCCGTGTTATTCGCAAACTTCAAAAGGGTACGGAGGCCCCGCTACAGCCGCTCACCTGTGTGCAGTCAACAGTGTGCGGGTTGCGAAAGACGGGAGTGTCTACATTGCAGAAGAAAACGCGTATCAAGTAGACCGAGTCGGCCCAGACGGGCTCATTTGGGCGTTTGCTGGCAATGGCGGTCTCGGCCGTCCGCACACGGGAGATGGTGGACTCGCTACAGCAGCAACGATGGACGGACCCTACGGGATCGCCGTAGGGCCGGAGGGAAGTGTCTATATCACGGAGACAAATACGGTTCGACGAGTGGATCCGAGCGGAATCATCAATACGGTGGCAGGTTTGGCGAACCAAAATGGGTTCGCTGGCGACAATGGACCGGCCACGGCGGCCACGATTGGGGGACAGCAGGGAGGCGTTGCCGTCGCCCCGGATGGAAGTATCTACATAGCCGAATGCATCAACGACCGAGTGCGTCGCGTGCAACCAGCGTTGGCTGGGTTCTCTTCGGGTTCCAGCACCATCGCGTTCCCGTCCAAAGACGGTCACGAGGTCTACGTCTTCGACACGAGCGGTCGTCACCTCCAGACGGTCGACACCTTCACCAAAGCGACACTCTATAGTTTCGCCTACGACGCGGGTGGCAGGTTGTCGGGCGTGACCGATGTCAACGGCGACGTCACGCAGATCAATCACGACGCCAGCGGCAATCTCACGAGCGTGCTGGCGCCGTTCGGAGAGCGGACGACCTTCGCGCCAGATTCCCACGGATACCTCGCGACCGCGACGGATCCCGCGAACGAGGTGACGCAGTTCACCTACGACGCGAACGGTCTCATGCAAACGAAGACCAATCCGCGGGGTGGTCTGTCGCAATACAGCTTCGACGCGCTGGGCAGGTTGAGCGAAGATCAGGATGCGGCGGGTGGTTCGAAGACCCTGTCGCGTTCAGATTCGCAGACCGGCTTTACCGTGACTTCGACGACCGCACTTGGACGGGCGTCGACCTACGCGACATCGATGTCGTCAACAGGAACGTTCGGACGGCAGAACACTTCGCCGAACGGACTTCAGAGCTCTCTGCAGTTCTCCTCCGGGGGCGTCACGACGACGACCGTGCCCGACGGGACCACGACAACAGACGCGGAGCAGCCCGACCCGCGACCCGGATTCGGAATGTTCTCGCCGGTTCCATCGGTGACCGTCAAGATGCCCTCGGGGCTCACCTCGACGTCGACCACGACGCGCGCCGACACGCTCTCGGGAGCCAATCTCGCGACCTTCACCGAGCAGACGCACCTCAACGGCAACACCTGGACGAAACTCTTCAACGCCGGCGCGCTGACCTGGACGACCACCAGCCCCGCGGGACGAACGACGACGACGACCGTCGACACGGCCGGGCGCCCGACGCAGATCGCGATCCCGAATGTCGCGCCGTTCACGTTCGCTTACGACGCGCACGGGCGCCTGGTGACGACCACGCAAGGGTCGCACGTCTGGACGCAGGCCTACGATACGCAAGGCTATCTCGCGTCGGTCACCGATCCGCTGACCCACGCGACCTCGTACGCGAACGACCCGCTCGGCCGACCCACGCAGACGGTGCTCCCGGATAGTCGCGCGATCGGCACGGGCTACGACGGCGATAGCAACACCACCAGCATCACGCTGCCCGGCAGCGCCTCGCACCTCTTTTCCTTCAATCCGGTCGACGAGCTGGCTTCGTACACCCCGCCGAGCATCAGCACGGCGTCGCCGACCACGCAGTACGTCTACGATCTCGACCGACACTTGCAGACCCTGGCGCGTCCCGATGGCGTGACCGTCACGTACGGCTACGACACCGCGGGTCGGCTGCAGACCACGACCTACCCGCAAGGCACCCTGTCGATCGGGTACAGCCCGACCACCGGGCAAGTGGCCTCCAGAACCGCCGCGAGCGGCGAGACGACGCAGTACATCTACGACGGGTTCCTCAAGACCGGCACCACGTGGGGCGGACCGGTGGCCGGCTCGCTGGCGCTCGGGTTCGACAACAACTTCCGGGTGACCTCGCAGACCGTCAACGGGACGGCGCTCGGCTTCGGCTACGACCTCGACGGCTTGCTCACCGGGGCGGGCGCGCTCACACTGACGCTCGACACCCAGAACGGACGCCTCAACGGGACGACCCTCGGCGCGATGACCGACTCCTACGCCTACGACGCGAACGGCCTCTTCGCGAGCTACACCGCGAAGTTCAACGGCAACGCGCTGTACACCGAGACTGTGCTCCGCGACGCCGTCGGTCGCATCACCCAGAAGACCGAGACCGTCCAGAGCACGACCCACGTCTGGGGCTACACCTTCGACGTCGCCGGGCGCCTGACCGACGTCACCGAGGACAGCAGCTTCTTCTCGCACTACGGCTACGACGCCGACGACAACCGCACGAGCTACCAGAACGCCGGCGGCTCGGTGACCCCGACCTACGACGCGCAGGACCGCCTCGTCACCTACGGCGCCGCGACCTACGGCTACACGGCCAACGGCGAACTGACTAGCAAGACCGTCGCCGGACAGGCCACGAGCTACACGTACGACGCGCTCGGAAACTTGCTCCATGTCGCGCCGCTGACCGGCGCGGCGATCGACTACGTCGTCGATGGCGAGAACCGGCGCGTCGGGAAGAAGCTCGGCGGCACGCTGACGACCGGGTACCTGTACCAGGATGCGCTCAACGTCGTCGCGCAGCTCGATGGCAGCGGGAACCTCGTCGGGCGGTACGTCTTCGGGTCGAAGCCGAACGTGCCAGACTACTTCACCAGCTCGGCGGGGACGTTCCGGATCGTGAGCGACCATCTCGGGAGTCCGCGGCTCATCGTGAACACGTCGAGCGGGGCGGTGGTCGAGGAGATCGACTACGACGAGTTTGGGAACGTGACCAACGATACGAGTCCGGGATTGACCCCGTTCGGGTTCGCGGGAGGGCTCTACGACAAGGACACGGGGCTCCTGAAGTTCGGGGCGAGAGACTACGATGCGAGCACAGGTAGATGGACAAATAAGGACCCCCTTCGGTTCGACGGTGGACAGCCGAACTTCTACGTTTACGTAGGCAACGACCCCGTGGACCGCATCGATCCGCAGGGCACGGACAGTACTGACTGCGGCGTCGCGCAATTCCAGGCCGCAGTGATCTGCGGTGCAGTGGCCTTGGACCCTCTGTTTCTCCCTGCCTGCATCGCCGCTCTCTCGAACGCAGCGGACCAGTGCAACGGAGGTGGCGGCGGAAATCCGCCTCCGGACCCCGATGACCCACTTTGCCCAGGTGTCGATAGCTCGGGCAAACCTTGGAAATGCACGTCGTCGTGCAACGTAGAGGGCACAGCGCCGCAATGCACCGGGCGAGTCAAAGGAAGCGCCAGTGGCTCGACAGAGGACACAGCTTGTCGCGAAGCGAAACGAGACGCGACGCAGAAGGCGCCCCGGGGATGCTATGCGCGCCACTGCCAGTGCAACTGCAGCCAATGACGCCGCGACATCGCCCGACAGCATTCGCCAGCGAGCTTCGACGGATCGTCGCCGACCTTGAGGGCGATCGTAGAGCGCTTGTCGACGCCGACGTCCGGACCTTGGATTCGGCGGGAGTCCGATCGGTTGACGACTTATTTGAGTCGCTTCGCCGAACCGACGACGCGGACCTACCCATCATCGCGTGCTGGTTCGTTCCACGGATCCGCGGGATACCGAAGGCCACCGCCGTTCGTCAACTTGTGTGCCTGCTGGCGGACCCGTCGGCAAGAGTTCGCCACTCGGCGGCGATAGCGCTTGGCGAACTTGGGAGCCGGTCGGCAACGAGCCGCCTTCTGAAGGCGATTGGGGACGAAGACGCGGAAGTTCGAATGGCGGTCGTCTACGCGCTCGGGAAACTCGGGGACGTTCGAGCACGCGAGTCGCTTTTGCACGTGCTTGGCGATTTGGATGAGAAACCAAAGATACGAGCGGCAGCCGCCGAATCACTGGGGTCGCTCGGCGATCGCGAAAGCGGTCCGGCGTTGGTGGCGTGCCTGCGTGATCGATCTCCAGAGGTCCGATTGTTTTGTGCGTTCGCGTTGGGCGAACTGCGCGAGCCCCGGGCGCTGCGAGCGCTGCAGCGTATGGTTCGAACCGACAAAGGGCGCGTGCGAACATACGGGACGGTCGGGCGAGCGGCTCGGTCTGCGATCGAGGCGATCCGCGGGGCTCGCGCATGACCAGACGGCCCTCGTCTTCGAGCAGACCGTCGACCAGGTCCTCAACGTCCCGCTTGTCCTTGATCGCGTGGTGTCCGGAAACCTTTCGCCTGCCTCATGCAGCTTGGCGGCCGTAGTAGTTGAGCAGCCCGCCGAGGCGCGACCTGCATCCAATCACGCCGGGCGTCCTGTGGTGGCTAAATACTCGTTTCGCGCGACGTTTTCGCGGTCAAGTCGCCTGGCAACCGCCCACCTGGCCGCAAGTGCATGCGCAAGTGGGAGCGCCACCTTAGACGATCTCATCCACGGCCCAGCCCCGGGTAAACAACAACACGCACAAGTTCTCTCCAACGCATTGTTTACGCATCGTACGTTCAGGTCTGGGGCTAGTTCTGTTGCTCGGCGGCCACTCGATGGCGTGGGGCGTCAGCTCGCTCCGGGTCCTTGCGCGCGCGCCGAGCCGTCCGCGAATCGCCGCGGAATGACCTCGCGAACGGGTTTCTCGCCAGCACAGCCTCCACCTTGCGCGGGCCCTCAATCGAGGGCCACTCGAGCGACGCGAGCTGGAAGGCCCGTTCGAGCCGCTCGCGGTTCGGCTCGCGAGGATCTCCCCCGAGGATGGATGGCGGTGCGTCCGCGCACGAGCGGCAAGACGCGCCATCGCGGGCTCGATGTCGGGTTCGTCGGCATCCTCGCTCGTTGTGCGCTTCGCCTTCTTCTTGGGCACGATGCTCGAGGATGGCTCGAAATCTTCGCCCAGAAGGTCGTCGAGGGCCTTCCATGGAAGGGATCTCGCGTTTGCGCGGCGTTCCGATCGCGGCGGCGCGATCGTCGGTGCTGCAAGAGAGCAGCCTTTCCTCGACTTCGATGAGAGAGGCCCGCGTTGCGCACGATCGCCGGCCCGCGGATCCAGCCGATCGCGTCCAGACCAGCCGCCTGCCGGGGGCGCGCTGGCTGGCTTCGGGGCGACCCGCCACTTCCCGCGATGCTCAATACTCGACGCTTCGCCCTGCCCACGACCGATCCAGCTGGCGACCAGCAGAATGAGGAACTGAAGCGGAGCGACGGATGTCACGGTTGGCGGACGATAGCCCAGCCCGATCGCGAGGTGCTCTCGTGGGATCGCGACTAACGCCACCGACGAGGAGCGAGAGCTCGCGGCCGGCGCGAACGCCCGCAGCGGCATCCCGCTACTGCGCCACAGTGCTCCGGAGCAGGTTCACGTCGAGTTGCGACAGCGGGACCTTGATGGCCCGGTATGACGCGGTGTTCGGGGTGAACGCGATATCGAGCTCCTCTTCGCCGGCCGTGTTGACCTCGGTGACGACCCGCGAATCAGTCGTGTTGTAGCCCCACCCGATGACGGTCTCGCCGTCGGCGTATCGGCGGCAGCTCCCTTCGGCCGCGCTGGCCGCGATCCCGAGGAACTGCCAGGCCACGGTGGCGACGTCCTTCTCGTGGTCGAGCGCGTACTCCACCCCGCGCGCGACGCCCGAGCCCGCCCCGTGGTCGTCGAAGAGACTGATGTCGCCGTTCGGCAAGAAGCGGGCGTCGTGCTGAAGGCTGAACGAGGTCTCGGGGTCGTCGACGATCTGCAGGTAGTCCGCTCCGTCCTTGCTGTAGTCGCTTCCTCCGAGCTTCCAGACGATGTGGCCGGCGGTGCGGTCGATGTAAAAGATTGCGTCGGCGTGACGGGCTGAGAGGAGCAGGTTCCCGCTCGAATCCACGTCAATCGCGTTGCAGTGGTAGACGTCGACGATCGACTGGCCAAGGATGGTATCCGTGCCCGGTGCCATCGACTCGCGCACGGGATCGATGTGGTCGCTAGCGCGCCACGACCACACCAGACGCCCGGTCGGATCGACCTCCTGGATCTCGCAGTCGGCCATGGTCTCACCCTCGCCGAACGTCTGGAGTCCCGTGAGATCGACGCCGCTCTCGAGCGGATACGTCAAGAGCAGGTAGTCGCCGTTCGGCAGCAGGCGCAGGTCGTGGTCGTCCGTCGGCGAGCCGACGGTCGTGATGGTGGCGACCGTTCCCGTGGCGAGGGAGTGGATCGCGAAC
>CZKU01000356.1_pt2 | contig 11849 bp, 1 predicted proteins | sample 1122471 | NCBI WGS metagenome assembly CZKU01 (sample SAMEA3539301, study PRJEB10725) | soil metagenome | biome: tundra; feature: field; material: soil | place: USA | collected 2010-05 | depth 0.15 m | reverse complement strand
ACCTTCTCGACGTGCCACCTCGTGGCGACGGGCGAGCCGCTGGACTTCGGTGTGCCTATCGGCCGACCCCTCGCGAACACCACAGCGTACGTGCTCGACGAGGCGCTCTCGCCGGTTCCTCTCGGCGTCGCCGGCGATCTCTACGTCGCGGGCGACGGGTTGGCGCGGGGGTATCTCGGGGCGTCCGACCTGACCGCGGCCGCCTTCGTGCCATGCCCCTTCGGGGTCCCTGGCGCGAGGATGTATGCCACGGGGGACCGGGCTCGCTTCCGCCGGGACGGGGCGCTGCTCTTTCTCGGGCGGTCGGACCGTCAGGTGAAGGTGCGAGGGTTCCGCGTCGAGCTCGACGAGATCGAGCGCGCCGCGGCCCGGGATCCCGCGGTGGACTCCTGCGTGGCGGAGGTGAAGGAGTATGGTCCGTCCGATCGCCGGATCGTTCTCTACGTGGTCCGGTCGGCGGCCGCGGGGGCGAGCAGCCAGGACCTCATGACGAGACTCCGCGCGGAGCTCGCAGAGCCCGCGCTGCCGGCGATGGTGGTCACGCTCGACCAATGGCCGATCGGCCCCACGGGCAAGATCGACCGGGGTCGGCTGCCCGTACCCCAGCTCGGGGTCGCAGAAGCCCCGCGGAACGGCGCGCCCTCGGTCGGCGCGCTCTCGTCCATGGATGCGACCGTGCTGCGGATCGCCGAGGAACTCCTCGGGGGCTCGGTCGGCGCGCTCGGGCCGTCGGACAACTTCTTCGACCGCGGGGGCCACTCCCTGCTCGCGACGCTCCTCGTGAGCCGCATCCGGCAGACGACCGATATCGAGATACCGCTACGGACGGTGTTCGAGCAGCCCGACCTCGCGGGGCTCGCCGCCGAACTCGAGCGCCGCGTCCGCGATCGACATCCGCTCGCGCGCATCGCCCGCACGCCGCGGGACGCACCTCTCCCGGCTGGGTTCGCGCAGCGGCGCATCTGGCTGGTGTCGACGCTGCAGACCGACGAGCCGGCGTACCACGTGCCCGTGGTCCTGCGGCTCCGGGGCGAGCTGGACGTAGACGCGCTAGGCCGCGCGCTCGGCGGCCTCGTCGAGCGCCACGAGGTGTTGCGAACGGCGGTCGTCGCGTCCGACGACGGGCCCGAGCTCCGGATCGCGGAGTGCACGCGATTCTCCTGGGATCGCCTCGATCTCGACGTCTCGGAGCGGGCGGCTCCACGCACGCCGGAATCGCTCGCCGAGACCCTTCGGACCGACGCGAGGAAGCCCTTCGATCTGGCGCGCGGGGAGCTCGTGCGAGCCGGGCTCGTTCGCCTCGGCCCGAGCGAACACGTGCTCCTCATCACGCTTCATCACCTCGCGCTCGACGCATGGTCGACGGCCGTTCTCCTGCAGGACCTGGCGGCGCTCTATCGAGCCTACGCCGAGGGCGGCACAGCCGACCTTCCCGCCCTCGACCTGCAGTTCGCCGACTACGCCGCGTGGCAACACCGTTGGGCGAAGACGGACGAATTCCGGCAGCAGATGAATTACTGGATCTCCCACCTCGAGGGGGCCAAGTTCGATATCCGTCTGCCTTTCAAGGGGCCGCGGCCTCCGGTCCAGGAGATGCGGGGCGGGCGCGTTCCCTTCGTTGTGCCCGATGACCTGGTCGCGGCCTGCGACGTGCTGGGCCGGCGTCAGGGCGCCACCCCGTACATGATGCTACTCGCCGCGTTCTCGGTATTTGTCTCGAAGTACACGGGCGATAAAGACCTGATTGTCGGTACGCCCATCCTGAACCGTAACCGGCCCGAGCTCGAGCGTATGGTCGGCTGCTTCGTCAACGTGCTGCCGCTGCGCGTCGGTCTCTCGGGCGATCCGTCGTTCCTCGATGTGGTGGCGCGCGTCCGGCAGGAGGCGCTGAACGCCTACGCCCACCAGGACGTCCCTTTCGACATGCTGGTCGAAGAGCTCGGGTCCAAGCGAGATCCGAGCCGCGCACCGCTCGTCCAGATCCTCTTCTCGTGGCGTGAGGTCCCCGAGCTGAACGTCGGGCTCGGCGGGGTGTCGTGCGAGTCCGTCCCGCTCGATCTGTGCACCGCGAAGTACGATCTCACGCTGGAGCTCGAGAGGTCCGCGTCGGGCCATAAAGGCGTGTTCGAGTACGACGCGTCGCTTTTCGAGCGCGAGGACGTCGAGCAGATGGCCGCCCGGTTCGTCCACCTGCTCGGCGCGCTCTGCGCGCACGCGGGAGATCCGATCGGGCGGGTGTCGGTGCTCGATGCGCCCGAGCGCGTGGCGATCGTGGAGCGATTCAACGCGACCGAGCAGCCGTACGATCGGTCGGCGTGCGTTCATCGCCTGGTGGCGGACGCGGTACGTCGTCACCCCGACCAAGTGGCTCTCCGGTGCGACGACGTCGACCTCACCTATCGGGAGCTCGACGCGCGCGCGTCGTCGCTCGCTCTCCGGCTCCGGGAGCGGGGCGTGGGCGAGGAGACGTTGGTCGGGGTGTGTCTCGAACCCTCGATCGAACTGGTCGTCGCTCTGTACGCCGTCTGGAAGGCGGGCGGCGCGTACCTTCCGCTCGAGCCGTCGATGCCGGCGCAGCGCCTCGCGAGCATGGTGGAGGATGCGAGCCCCGTCTGCATCGTGACCCGGGGCGAGCTCACCGGGAGACTTCCTCTCGCGCCACTGGTCCTGCTCGACGGTGCCCCTGCGGTCGACGAGCGGGCGCTCGAGGGGCGGGTTCTTTCTTCGAACCTCGGTTACGTGCTTTTTACCTCCGGGTCGACGGGAAGACCGAAAGGAATCGCGATCGAGCACCGGAGCATCGTGAACCTCCTCGGTGCGCTGGGGCCGCGCCTCGGGCTGGGGCCTGGTCGCACGCTGCTCTCCTCGACCACGATCGCGTTCGATATCGCAGGACTCGAGCTTTGGCTTCCGCTGACGACCGGTGCCACGGTCGTCATCGCGTCGCGGCGCCAGGCGGGCGACGGATTCCTTCTCGGTCAGGCCCTCCGCGCCGGGGCCGTAGACGTCTTCCAGGGGACCCCGGCCACGTATCGGATGTTACTCGAGGCCGGACAGCTCCCGCTCTGCCTGACCGCCCTTTGCGGGGGCGAGGCGCTGGATCCCGATCTCGCGCAGCGTCTCGCGCGCGGGGTCGATGCCCTCTGGAACATGTACGGCCCCACCGAGACGACGATCTGGTCGTGCATGCAGCGGGTGGTCCCGGGCGACGGGCCGGTTGCCATCGGGACCCCCGTGGCGAACACGCAGACCTACGTGCTGGACGGGGAGCTCGATCCCGTGCCGCGAACCGTCGCCGGCGACCTGTACCTCGCGGGCGACGGGCTGGCGCGCGGCTACTGGCGTGATCCCGCGCGCACGGCGTCGGAGTTCGTCCCGAACCCGTTCCGGGAGGGCGAGCGCATGTACCGCACGGGCGATCGAGCGCGCCTATCGCGTGACGGCGCGCTCGAGTTTCTCGGGCGCGTCGACTCGCAGATCAAGCTCCGCGGGCACAGGATCGAGCTCGGCGAAGTCGAGGCCGCGATTCGCAGGCACCCGGCGGTGGCGCTCGCCGCGGTGACCCTCTGGGGGACCGATCCTCTCGAACAGAAGCTCGTCGCCCACTACACGAGCGAGCCTGGACTCGCCCGGCCGTCCCCCTCGGACCTGCGTGACTTCGTCGGCGCGGTCCTGCCCGACTCCATGGTGCCGAGCGACTTCGTCGAGCTCGCCGCATTTCCTCTGACGGCCACCAACAAGCTGGATCGGAAGAGACTTCCGGCCCCGACTCCGGTCGCCGATCGGGACGAGAGCTCGTGGCCCGAGAGCGCGGCGGAGGTCGAGCTCCTGCAGATCGCGGCGGATCTCTTCGGCCATCCGGCCGCTCGAAGCCGGAGCTTCTTCGACGGAGGCGGCAACTCGCTCATGGCGACGCGCCTGGCGGCGCGCATTCAGAAGAAGTGGAACATCGAGATATCGCTCCGGGCGATCTTCGAGTCGCGGACGCTCGCGGCGCTGGCGCGCGCCATCGAACAGAAGGCCGGCCTGCCCGGGCCCCCGGTCGAGATTCTCACGGCGCCTCGCGACGGCCAGCTCCTGCTCTCGTATGCCCAGGAGCGCCTCTGGTTTCTCGACCGGTACGCGCCCGGCGAGCCCGTCTACAACCTGAACATCGCCCTCGACATCGAGGGCCCGCTGGACCTGGCGGCGCTGCGCGCCTCGCTGGACGCTCTGTGTCTCCGGCACGAGGCGCTGCGGACGAACTTCGTCTGGGTCGACGAACGTCCGGTCCAGGCGATCCGGGACAACGTCACGGTGCCCTTCGAGCTCCGCAACGTCGAGGATCCCGCGGGGGGCGAGATCGATCGGCTCATTCGCGCGGAAGTACGACGGCCGTTCGATCTCGCGCACGACGTGCTTCTGCGCGCTCTCGCGCTCCAGGCCGGAGCCGAGCGGCACACGCTGGTGCTGACCGTGCACCACATCGTCGCGGACGGATGGTCGCTCGGGATCCTGGCGTCGGATCTGCTCGCACTCTATCGGGCGCGGGGCGAACGCGTCGCGGCCAGGCTCCCCCCGCTCGCCGTTCACTATGCCGACTACGCGGTCTGGCAGCGCACGTGGCTCGAGGGCGGCGCGCGCGCGCAGCAGCTCGAGTACTGGACGAAGCGACTGTCCGGCAGCCAGACGAAGATCGCGCTGCCTGCGTCCCGACCGCGGCCGGCCGTCGAGACGCTCTCGGGCGCCCTGCGTCCGTTCGCCCTGCCGGGATCGCTCAGCGACGCGGTCGATCGGTTCTCGCGCGAAAGGGGAGTGACCCCGTACGTCACGTTGCTGGCGGCCTTCAATGCACTTCTCCATCGACAGACGGGTCAGACGGACCTGCTCGTCGGGAGTCCGGTGGCGAACCGGCGCCTGCCGGAGATCGAGCCGCTCATCGGGTTCTTCGTCAACACACTCGTCATTCGCACGGCGGTGCCCCACGGCTCGACGTTCGTCGACCTCGTCGGACGAGTCCGCGACGCCGTGTGGGAAGCGCTGGCGCACCAGGACTTGCCCTTCGAGCAGGTGGTCGAGGCGCTGGCGCCGGACCGCGACCTCGCGCGCGCGCCCTTGTTCCAGGTGATGTTCGTCCTCCAGAACGCTCCGGCGCCCTGGGGCGTCGTGCCCGACTGCGTCGTCACCCAGCGCACGACCGACCCTGGCACGTCGAAGTTCGATATCACCCTGTTCGTCCACCGGACCGACGCCGGTTACGGGTGCGTGTTCGAGTACAATTCGGACCTCTTCGACGCGGAGCTCGTCGAAGGCTTCGCGCGCCAGTACCGCGAGCTCGTTCGAGCGCTGGTCGAGACGCCGGAGATCGCGATCGACGTGGCGCCCCTCGCGCCGCTCATCGATCGCGACGCGATCGTTCGCGCCAGCGCCGGCCCCGTGCGCGCTTACGGAGAAGCCACGCCGATTCCCGATCTCATCGCGGCCCGGGCCCGAGAATGCCCCGACGGGGTCGCGCTGATCTGGCGATCGGAGCAGGTCACGTACCGCGATCTCGACGCGAGAGCGGCGAGCATGGCGGCACGCCTGCGTGGACGAGGCGTGCGCGCCGAGACGCGCGTGGCCGTGGCGATGGCGCGCTCGATCGACCTCGTGGTCGCCATGCTGGCCGTCATGAAAGCGGGGGGCGCGTACGTTCCGGTCGATCCGCGGTACCCGGCGAGCCGGCGCGAGTTCATCGTGCGCGACTCCGGAGCCGCGCTCCTCTTGACCGAGCCCGACCTCGACCCTGGGTCATCGGCGTCGACCGCGAGCGACGAGGTCGACGTGCACGCCGACCAGATCGCTTATGTCATTTACACGTCGGGCTCCACAGGGATCCCGAAAGGCGTCGCGATCACGCATCGGGCCGCGCACTCGTTCGTCCACTGGGCGTTCGACGAGTTCGGCGCCGAGCACCCGGCGATCCTCGCGTCCACGTCCATCTGCTTCGACCTCTCGATCTTCGAATTGTGGTTTCCGCTCGCCTTCGGCAAGACGATTGTCCTGGTCGAGGACGCCCTCGACCTCCCGTCCATCGGACAGGGCACGACGCCCATCCTGGTGAACACCGTGCCGTCGGCGGTATCGGCGCTGCTGGAGTCGAGCGGGGTGCCTGGTCTGGTTCGCACCGTCAACCTGGCGGGCGAGGCCCTGGCGGGCCGGCTCGTGAATCGCCTCTACGCCACCGGCTCCGTCGAGCACGTGAATAACCTCTACGGTCCGACGGAGTACACGACGTACGCGACGTACGCGCGGGTCCCGCGCGGCGCGGTTCGCGAACCCACGATCGGTCGGGCCATCGCCAACTCCAGCGTCTTCGTGCTGGACCCCGCGGTGCAGCCGGTCCCGGCCGGCGTGGTCGGCGAGATCTACATCGCGGGCGCGGGCCTCGCCCGCGGCTACCTCGATAGGCCATCCCTGACGGCGGAGCGCTTCGTACCGAACCCGTTCGACGCCGGCGGACGCATGTACCGGACGGGGGACCGCGCGCGCTACCTGCCCGGCGGCGAGCTCGAATACCTGGGCCGCCTCGATCATCAGGTCAAGGTCCGCGGACATCGCATCGAGCTCGGAGAGGTCGAGGGTGCGCTGCGAGCGCAGAGCGGGGTCGAGCAAGCCGTTGCCGTCGTCAAGCCGTCGGCCGACGGAGAGGCGAGCCTCGTCGCGTACGTCGTGCTGTCCGACGACGAGCGGGCGTCCGTCGACGACGGGCGGGCGACGGCCGAGCAGGTCGAGCAATGGTCGCAGGTATTCGACGAGAGCTATCGCGGGTCGCGCGCCGGCCAGGCCGGCTTCGATACGGCCGGGTGGGTCGACAGTCGCACGGGGCTCCCGTACGAGGAGCCGCACATGCTCGAGTGGGTGAGCCGCTCGGTCGCACGAATCCTCGCGCTCCGGCCGCGGCGGCTCCTCGAAGTCGGCTGCGGCACCGGTCTCGTCATGTTCGGGGTCGCGCCCTTCTGCCAGGACTGTCTGGGTATCGACGTCTCCGAAGTGGCGATTCGCAAACTGCGCGCCGAGATCGGCGAACGTGGGCTGGGTCACGTCCGTCTGGCGCGCGCGGCAGCGCACGAAGTCGGGAGCGTCGCGGCGGAACGGATCGACACGGTCGTGGTGAACTCGGTCGTGCAGTACTTTCCCGATGGGGCGTACCTGCGGTCGGTCCTCGACGCGCTCGTCGCGCTCACCGAGGTCGGCGGTGCAGTGTGGCTCGGCGACGTGCGCCACGCCGGCCTCCTCGAGGCCTTCCACGCGTCGGTGGAGGCGCACGACGCGCCGCGATCGATGACCCGGAGCGCCTTCGCGCAGAGCGTGGCGCGGCGGGTGGAAGACGACGAAGAGCTGTCCGTCGCCCCCGCGTTCTTCGAGACCCTCTGGCAGGAGAACGCCTCGATCGCGCGGGTCGAGCTCCGCGCCAAGGACGGTGTGCTCGACAACGAGATGAACAAGTTCCGCTACGACGTCGTGCTCCACGTCGGCGACGGCGACCGCGCGGTCCGCGTCGCCCCCGACGTCGCGGCGTTCGAGCGTGACATCGGCGGCAAATCGGCGCGCGAGCAGAGCCTCGCCGCCTGGATGGCGGACGCCGACGGGCCGGCGACCCTCGGGGAGCTGCTCGATGGGTCGGCGCACGACGCCGTGCCGGCGCGCGATGCGAAGACGCGCGGCCGGAGCGGCGGGTCGGCGGTGCGCCCGTACAGCGATCCGCTGCGGAGGCGTCGAAGGCACGCCCGGGCGGACGAGCTACGGCGCCGCCTGGCAACCGATCTTCCGGCGCACCTGACGCCCGATGCGATCGTCGTGCTCGACAGGCTGCCCCTCACCCCGAACGGCAAGGTGGACCGCGGCGCGCTGCGCGAGGTCGATCGCAGGGGCTCGGCAGGGACGTACGTGGCGCCGCGAAACGACCTGGAGGCGACCCTCGCGACCCTCTGGGGCGAGCTCCTCGACCGCGACCGCGTGGGCGTGCAGGACGACTTCTTCGCGATCGGCGGCCACTCGCTCCTGGCAACGCGCGTCGTCGCGCGCGTCCGGGAACGCACCGGCGTCGACCTTCCCGTACGGCTTCTGTTCGAGGCGAAGACGATCGAGGGGCTCGCCCAGGCGATGGCGTCGCTGGATGGCGGGGGCGAAGCGGCGCCGCCGCTCCGGCGCTACCCCGCCGCAGGCGACGTGCCGCTGTCGTTCGCGCAGCGGCGCCTGTGGCTCCTCGAGCAGCTGCTGCCTTCGACGCACAACATGCCGGCGGCGGTGTGTCTCTCGGGCCCGCTTTCGGTCGTCGCGCTCGAGCGGGCCGTCTCGGGCGTGGTCGCCCGCCACGACGCTCTGCGTACCACCTTCCAGACGCGGGGGGCCGACGTCGTGCAAGTCGTCAGCGCGCCGGGAAAGGTCGACGTTCCCGGGATCGACTGGGCGCCCGGGGACGACTCCGACGCCGCGCGCGCCGCGTGGATCGAGGCTTTTGCGAGGCGCCCCTTCGATCTCGCCCGTGGCCCCCTGTGGCGGGTCGTCCTGCTGCGCCCGACGACGCCGGGGGAGCACGTGCTCGCCCTGTGCGTGCATCACGCGATCTGCGACGCGTGGTCTCTCGGAATCCTGGTGAACGAGATCGGGCGCTTGTACGAGGCGAACCTGCGCGCGCTCGAGACCGGGTCCGACGTCGAGGAGATCCCGCCGCTTGGCCTGCAGTACGGCGACTACACGCTGTGGCAGCGCGAGCTCCTCACCGGGGCCAACCGCGAGCGCTTGGTCGCGCACTGGAAAGAGAAGCTCTCGGGGGCCCCGCCGTTCCTCGACTGGCCGACCGACCGGCCCCGCCCGTCCGTGCAAGGCTCCGCCGGGGCCGCGCACCGCATCGTGCTCGGGCGCAACCTGCTGCGCGAGCTCGAGCACCTCGCGCGGGACTGCGGCGCGACGCTGCACATGGTCCTGCTCGCGGCGATCGGCGTGCTCCTGCACCGGCGCACGGGCCAGAAGGATCTGGTCGTCGGCTCGCCGGTCGCGACGCGTTCGCGGCCACAGCTCGAGCAGCTGATTGGCTGCTTTCTCAATCCGCTGCCGCTGCGGATCCTGGTCGACCGTGAGGCGAGTGTCCGCGCGCTGATCGCGCGGGTGAAGCAGGTGGCGCTCGACGCTTACGAGCACCAGGACCTCCCGTTCGAGCAGATCGTCGAGGCGGTCGCCCCCGCGCGTGACCAGAGCCGCGGGCCCCTCTTTCAAATCGTCTTCGCGCTGCAGAACGCGCCCACCGCGGAGCTCGTACTCAGGTCGCTGAGGCTCCACTGGATGAACCTCGGCGTGCACGCCGCCAAGAACGACCTCTGGATCGGCGTGGACCAGAGCTCCGACGAGCTGGCGGCGACGTTCGAGTACAACGCGGACCTCTTCGACCGCGAGACGATCGTTCAGTTCGCCCGGCAGTTCGAACGGGTCCTGCGCGCCGCGGTGAGCGATCCGGGAATCCGGGTCGGGTCCATTCCGCTGATCACCGACGCCGAGCGGTCGTCGATCGTCGCGCTCGGCCGCGGCCCTTCGCACGACGCGCGGCCGCTGCCTTGCGTGCACGAATGCGTGGCCGCCCAGGCTGCGGCAACCCCCGAGGCAATCGCGGTCTCCGACCCCGACGAGACGATCACGTACGCGGAGCTCGATCGACGAGCCACCCGGGTCGCGATCGGACTGACGACCCTGGGAATCGGGCTCGAGTCGCGCGTCGGCGTGGCGCTGCCCCGTTCGGTGCCCGCCGTCATCGCGATTCTCGGGGTGATGAAGGCGGGAGCGGCGTACGTCCCCCTCGACCTGGCGTACCCGCCCGAGCGCCTTTCTTTCATCCTGCTCGACGCCGACGTCGACGTGATCGTCACGTCGCCGGCGTGCGCCGACAATCTGCCCGAGGTGGGAAAGCCGGCCGCCACGCTCGAGGAGCTGACGCTCTCGGACGGGCCGCCCCCGCACGCGCGAGCGAGCGGCGCAAATGCCGCGTACGTCATCTACACGTCGGGCTCGACCGGTGTCCCGAAGGGCGTCGTCGTCGGGCACGCGTCGCTGAGTCGGCTGGTCGAAGAGCAGACGGCCGCCTTCGCGGTGCGGGCTCACGATCGGGTGGCCCAGCTGTCCTCGCTCGCCTTCGACGCCTCGGTGTCCGAGATCTTCATGGCGCTGGCGAAGGGTGCGAGGCTCGACTGCGGGAGCGCGAGCGAGACCCATCCTGGGCCGGATCTGCTGCGCTATCTGAACGAGCGCCGGATCACGGTGGTCACCCTGCCGCCGTCGTCGCTGGCCGTCCTCCCACGGGAGCCACTCCCGGCGCTCGAGACGATCATCGTGGCCGGCGAGGCGTGCCCCGAGGAGCTCGCGAGGTACTGGGCGCTGGGTCGCTCGCTCTTCAACGGGTATGGCCCGACCGAAGCGACGGTCTGCGCCAGTCTCCTTCGATGCCAGGACCGGACGTGGCCGCCGAACGTGGGGCGACCGCTCGGCGGCACGAGTCTGCGGGTGCTGGACGAGGAGCTCGAGCCGGCACCGCTTGGGGCGCCGGGCGAGCTGTGGATCGCGGGCGATGGACTCGCGCGGGGCTATCACGCAAAGGCGGACCTGACGTCGGATCGATTCCGGCCCGATCCCTGGGGAGCACCGGGCCGGCGGATGTACCGCACCGGCGACCGCGCGCGACTGCTTCGCGACGGCACGTTCCAGTACCTCGGTCGGACGGACCAGCAGGTCAAACTGCGCGGGTATCGCGTGGAGCTGGGCGAGGTACGCGCCGCGATGGAGTCGCACCCCGCGGTGGGGCAGGCGCTCGTGGTGGTGCGGGGCGAACTCGCGAATCGGGCGCTGGTCGCGTTCTGGACGGCCAGAACGGACGCGACCACCGTCCCGACGCCGCGCGAGCTTCGCGACGCCATCGCCCGACGTCTGCCGGCGCACATGGTCCCGCGGATCCTTCCCCCGCTGGCGTCCTTCCCGCGCACACCCAACGGCAAGATCGACGTTGCCGCGCTTACGGTCGAAAACGACCGTTCCGACGGTACCGACGCGGGGCCGAGTACGCCGATCGAACGTGCGGTCGCCCGGATGATGACCGAGCTCCTCGGCGCCGGTTCGATCGGCCCCTCCGACAACTTCTTCGACAAGGGCGGGCACTCGCTGCTCGCCACGCAGCTGGCGTCGCGTATTCGCGATGAGCTGAAGGTCGAACTTCCGCTGCGCGAAATCTTTCAATCGCCGACCGTCCGGGCGATGGCGGTCGCCATCGAGAGCGTCCGCGGCGAGGTGGTCGCGCCGGCCGGCATCGAGCGGGTGGACCGCTCGATGCTCCATCGCCTCTCGTTCGGGCAGGAGAGGCTATGGTTCGTCGAGCAACTCGCGTCCGCTGCGTCGGCCTACCACGTCATCCACGCGCTCCGGCTCACCGGACCACTCGAGGTGGGCGTGCTGCGCGACGCCCTCCAGGGGGTGATCGACCGGCATGAAGTGCTGCGTACGGCCATCGTCCTCGAGGCGGAGGAGCCGAGACAGCGCATCCTGCCCCGGGCCTCGCTGCAGTTCGACCTCGTCGACTGGGAAGGCGCGTCGCTCGCGGATTCGGGGCAGGCGCTCGAGGACCTGATCGAAGGCGAGCGGACGCGCGACTTCGACTGGTCGAGGCCCCCGCTCTTGCGGGCCAAGGTCGTCCGCCTGGACGCACAGCGACACGTGGCCGTCATCACGATGCACCACGTCGTGGCCGACGCGTGGTCGGCGTCCATCCTCGTAGCCGAGGTCAGTGAGCTCTATCGAGCCGTCCTCGCCGGCACGCCGGCGGCTCTGCCCGAGCTGCCCATTCAATACGT
>CZKU01000062.1_pt4 | contig 11933 bp, 12 predicted proteins | sample 1122471 | NCBI WGS metagenome assembly CZKU01 (sample SAMEA3539301, study PRJEB10725) | soil metagenome | biome: tundra; feature: field; material: soil | place: USA | collected 2010-05 | depth 0.15 m | reverse complement strand
GAGCCGGTCTCGGCGGGCGCGGCGCTCGGCCTCGCTGCAGGCGTCGATGCGAACGATCCCGCGCCCGCGGCGGAGGAGATGGACTGCGCCGTTCTCGGCCACGCAGCCGTCGATCGGCCACTGGCGAACGAGGAGCTCGCCCCACCCGCTCGGGCGCCCCGTGACCGCGACCAGCGCGAGCCCCGCTTCGCGGAGATTCCAGAGCGCGTCGTACGCGGCGCGCGTCAAGACGCCGTGGGACAGCAGCGTGTCGTCGAGGTCGAAGAGCAGACCACGGAGACGGCTCGCCTCTGCGGCGTCGAGGAGCGAGAGGGGTCTCACGAGCGGCGACCCCAGACCGCGCGTATGGCGATCATCGAGCGTCGACCCGGGCAATCAGCGCCTTCAGGTAGAGGCCCTCGCCGAACGCGGCGGGCACGGGGTGATCGGGCCCCTGGAACCAGCGCTCGAGGACGGTGGCTTGCACGTTCGCGCGCGTGGCGCCGGTGGCGAGCGCGCGCGTCAGCGCCGTCAGATCCACAGCGGCCGAGCACGAGCAGAGGACGATGAGCCCCCCGTGGCGGACCGCGCCGCACGCGTTCTCGGCGAGCTTGCCGTAGGCGAGGAGGGCGTGGTCGCGAGCACCGCGGGTCGGGGCGAGCCGCGGGGGGTCGGCGATCACCAGATCGAAGGCGCCGCGCGCATCGGCGAGCTCTTTGCGGGCGTCGGCCCTCACGAAGCGGATCCGTTCGCTCACGCCGTTCATCGCGGCGCACTCGGCGCCCACCTCGATGGCCATGGCGCTCTCGTCGACGGCCACGACCTCGCGCGCCCCGCCGCGCGCCGCGGCGATCGCGAACGCGCCCACGAACGCGTACGCGTCGAGGACCCGCTGGTCGCGTGCCAGCTGCTCGACGCGACCCCGGAGCGACCGCTGGTCGAAGTAGAAGCCGGTCTTCTGGCCGAGCTCGAGGGGGATACGAAAGCGCAGGCCGCGCTCGGTGAGATCGAGGGCCGTGACCGGCTCGCCGTGCACCACGCCCGACGCGGGCTCGAACTCTTCGAGCTTCGCGCTCTGGTGGCTCGTGCGATCGACGATCGCCCGCGACGCGAGCGCCGCCGACAGCGCCTCGAGGATCATCGCCTCGCGCCGCTTCATGCCGATGGTGCCGAACTGGACGGCCAGGACGTCGCCGTACCGGTCAACGACGAGACCCGGAACGCCGTCGCCCTCGGCGTGGATCACGCGATACCCGGTAGTGGCGTCGCTCCCTTCGCTCGGCAGACCGAGCGACGCGCGAAGGGCCTGGGCCTGCTCGATGCGCCGGCGAAAGAAGTCGGCGTCGATCGGCGTCGTGCTGTCGCGCACCAGCAGCCGCACCGGGATCGCGGATCCCGGGGAAAAAAAACCGCGCCCGAGGAGGTTCCCGCGCGGATCGATGACGCTCACTTCATCGCCCGGCGTCGTACCTCGGTCGACCGCGTCAATGGCCTGAGCGTACACCCACGGATGTCCGGCCCAGACGGGCTGGACGTGACCTGGTTTGAGCCGGACCGTCGGCATGGTCGCCGGTCATAGCGTGGACTCGCCCGCTGCGCGGGCCGGCGCCGACGATTACTGGGAGGGCGTGAACGATTGGCAACAGGAGCCTCTCGCGGGCGTGGCCGAGCTGGCGATGACCTCGTCGAGGCGGGGTAGGCGGGGTAGGCGGGGTAGGCGGGGTATCGAGCGGTGTGTTCGAGCGGTGTGTTCGAGGGGTCCGTCGTCGGCTCGTCTTCCGGGGTTTCTTCGTCCTCCGCGGTGCCCGTTGATTTCCGGCAACTCGCGGCCCAAGCTAGGTGGCACTTCGGTTGCACCCGAGAGGGCACGGAAGGAAGCACGCCCGTCATGAGGAAGTCGATCGTCTCCGCAGCCGCTCTGGCGCTCGTCGCCGCGTTGCCCGTCCCTGCGTTCGCGCAAGGCGGCGCGGCGGGTGCGGGCGCGTGTCCGCCGGGGAGCTGGTTTTGCGCCCAGGACTCGCAGGAGCAAGCGGCGCCCGCGGGGCAGCCGGTGAAGCCGCTCCAGCCGCTCCCGGATCCAGAAGACGCCAGCGCGCCAGCGCCTCCCCTACACAAGCCGCCGAAATACGAACCCGGCACCGAGGGCCCGCCGCCGGTCGTGGTCTATCAGCCGCCGCCCCCCGTGGTCGTCGTGCGCCCCGACGCGCCTGCTCCTTACGACTACGCGCCCCCGCAGCACGCGGGCTACCGACAGCGCCCCGAGTGGGGCTTCAATCTGCACCTCGAAGGGGCCGCCATCGGGCACGGCTCGAACGACGCGTCGATGGGCGGCGGTGGGCTCGGCCTGCGGCTCAAGCCCACGCGCTACTTCGGCATCGAGACCGACATCGATTTCGTCGGCGGCACCGACTACCAGGGCGACCACCGAGACGAGACGGCCGTGACCTTCAACGGGCTCTTCTTCTTGAACCCGAAGTCGCGCGCCCAGCTTTACCTCCTCGCGGGGTTCGGTCTGTCCGGCGCGCACGTCACCTCGGATTCGGGTTCGGTCGACCAGCACTACACCTACTTCGGCGGCCAGATCGGCGCCGGACTCGAGATCCGCCTGAGCCGCTCGTTCGCGCTTAACCTCGATCTCCGGGGCTTCGTCCGCGGACGCACCGACCGCATGGCGCAGTCGCAGCCCGAGTTCACCAGCGCCGACGGAAGGACCACGAACACCTCGGGCGGCGGTCTCATCACCGGCGGAATGACGATCTACTTTTGAGCCGGCGCCCGCGGGTGCTTCGCCGGGGGCATCGTGGGGGCCATCGCTGGCGCCTGCGCGTGGGCCGCGCCGGATGACGGGCAAGATGATCCGGGTGCGGCCCGGCGACGGCGCCACCGTCGCCGAGGTTCTCGCGCGCGCGGGGGCCGACGCCGACGCGATCGCTGACGGTCGCGTCTTCGTGGGACGCCGGCGCGTGCGCCAGGGCAACGAGCCGCTGGGAGAAGGCGACGTCGTCGACGTGGCCGCCCCTCGCCCGCTGCCGCGCGCGGTCCGGGTCGTGATGCACGAAGACGATCTCGTCGCCGTCGACAAGCCCGCCGGCATGCCCACCATCGCCGATCATGGCGGGGCATCTCACGCGCTCGTGCACGTCGCCGCGAAGACGCTCGGCATCGACGCCGCACGGCTGCACGCCACCTCGCGGCTCGACCGCGACGTGAGCGGCGTGGTGGTGTTCGCGCTCACGAAAGCGGCGGCCGAACGGCTGACGCGCGCGCGGAGCGCAGGCACTTACGATCGACGCTACGTGGCCCTCGCGACGAGGGACCCGCGGCCCGCGCGAGGGACGTGGGACGCTCCGATCGGTCGCGCGCGCGATCCGCGCCTGCGCATGGTCCGCGGGCGTGATCCCATCGCGGCGGCCACGCGGTACGCCGTGTGCGGCTCGTCGCCGAGCGGAGTCTCCCTGCTCGGCGTCGCGCCCGTCACCGGCCGCACCCACCAGATCCGCGTTCACGCGAGCCACGCGGGCGCGCCGCTCGTGGGCGATCGCGACTACGGCGGTCCGATGCGCGTCACGCTGTCGACGGGTCGCGTCCTCGAGCCGCGGCGCGTGGCCCTGCACGCGCGGCGCGTCATCGTGCCCAGCGCGACCGGCGCGCCCATCACGGTCGAGGCGCCGGTCCCGCCCGAGCTCGAAGCGCTGTGGACCGCGCTTGGCGGCGACGCCGGAGCGTGGGACCTTGCGGCCAGTTGCGCTCCGCTCGACTGACCGCCGGATGATCACGAACCTCTCGAGGATCGAGAAGACCCGGGTCGCGTTCGCGCTCGGCGCGCTGCTCGCCTACGCGGTCGGCGCGGCGGGCGCGGTATCGGCGCTCGCCACGGAGCCGGGTCACGCCGGCCACACGATCGACGTGAGCCGCGTGCTCGACGCGGGCGCGCCGCCCGGCGCGCCGCCCGAGATCGTGATCGCGCCGATCCCGGCCGACCCGACGCCCATGGTCGAGCGATCGCAATGGGTCTTCGATCTGCGCTGGGATCGCGGCGACGTGTGGCTCCTCGGCGTCCAGCCGCTCGAGCTTCCCGCGCCCCGCGAGACGCCGCGCGTGATGGGCCGATTCGCGCTGGAGCTCTTCGAGGGCGCCGCGCTCATCGAGCGGGTGCGCTTCGACTTTCCGCTCCTGGGGTCGTTCGTTCCGACCGACGGGGGCCACGCTTCGTCGTTCTCCCAGAGCCTGCGGACGCGTATCGGAGTGGTGTTCCCGGCCACGGCGCGGGGCACGCGCCTCGAGCTCTGGGACCGCGCCACGAATCGGCGCTGGTCGCTGCCGTGGCCGCCAGCGCAGCCTGCGCCCGCCTCGCCCGCCTCCAGGTGATGCTGGCCGAGGCTGAGGACCGGCTGAACTGGGCTGGGCCGGGCCGGCCGGCGGCCGGGCGACAGACGCGCGCGGCGCCTCGACTTTCCAAGACTTTTCCGCGGGCTGGCGCGTCTAATCGAGCGCGTGCCGCAGCGCCCCAAACTATGAGACGATTCGGCGGACCTATGCAATGCCCCTCCTGCCAGACCCAAGTTGACGCGTCGCAACGCTTTTGCCCGACCTGCGGCACCGTGCTGACGCCGGGCGAGGCGGGACCCGACCCGATGATCGGGCAGGTGCTCGGCGGCAAGTACACGGTCATTCGCCTCATCGGCGAGGGCGGCATGGGGGCGGTCTACGAGGGCGAGCAGAAGCTCGGGACCACCAAGCGCAAGGTCGCCGTGAAGACGCTCCACCCGCACCTCTCGCGCGACCCCAAGATCAAGGCGCGCTTCGAGCGCGAGGTGGGCACGATCGCGGAGCTCGAGCACCCGAACACCATACAGGTCTACGACTTCGGAACGACGCCCGAGGACATCCTCTACATCGTGATGGAGTTCTTGCAGGGCAAGAGCCTCGCCGACATTCTCGAGAAGGGCGGTGCGATGGCGCCCGAGCGCGTCGAGATCATCTTGCAGCAGGTCTGCGGGTCGCTCGAAGAGGCGCACGCGCGCGGCATCGTTCACCGCGATCTCAAGCCCGACAACGTGGTCCTCGTCGAGCGTGCGGGCAAGAAAGACTTTGTGAAGGTCCTCGACTTCGGGATCGCGAAGCGATCGAAGGAGGAAGACAAGGACGAGCAGAAGCTCACGCAGCAGGGCATGGTGCTCGGAACGCCGCCGTACATGAGCCCCGAGCAGTTCACCGGGCGCCCCATCGACTCGCGAAGCGACATCTATTCGCTCGGCGTCATGGCGTACGAGATGCTGAGCGGCAAGCTGCCCTTCAAGGCCGACACGGCGTGGGAGTGGGCGACGCAGCACATGACCCAGCCGCCGATCCCGATCGAGTCGCTCGCCGAGGGCCAGCGCGCGACGGAGCCGATGCGCGGCGCGCTCCGCCGGGCGCTCGCCAAGTCGCCCGACGATCGCTTCCAGACCGTGACCGAGTTCTGCGATGCCTTCTGCGGAAAGAGCGCGGGTCTCGGCGCCCTCGCGGCTCCGCCGCCCGCCGGCGGAAAGGCGAGGACCGAGATCGGGACGCCGCTCGACGTGGGCGCCGCGTTCGGAGCGCCTGGCATCGGCGGAGGCATGGGCATGGGCGGGGGCCTCGGCATGGCGCCTGGCGCGCCCGCCCAAGGGTACACCCCCGTGGGCGGCAACGTGGCGTTCCCCACGCCCGCCGGCATTCCGCAACCCCCGCCGCGCGAAGCGAAGGGCGGCAATCGAACGCCGCTGCTCATCGTTGCGGGCGTCATCGGCCTCGCGAGCATTGCCGCCATCGGGTTCGCCATCAAGGGCAGCTCCGGCAGCAAGTCCGTCGACTTCAACAACGGGAATTCGAGCGTGGCGCCCGCGCCCGCCACGTCGCTGGCGTCCCCCACGGCGGCGGTGACGGAGTCGGCTGCTCCCGTCAACCCGGGCTCGGGCGCCGACGTCCCGCCCCTCAACGGCGGCGGCGCGACGCCGCACCCGCAGCCCCACCCGAACCCCGGGCCGACGCCGCCGCACACCAACCCGGCGCCGACGCCTCCAGGCCCCCAACCGCAACCGCAGCCTCAGCCCCAACCGCAGCCTCAGCCTCAGCCTCAGCCCGCGAAGTACGACGGGCCCGAATGCCAGAAGGCCCGCACGCTGAGGGCCCTGAACCACCCGAAAGAAGCCCAGACCTACGCGCTGGCCTGCATCGCCAAGGGCGGTACGCCGTAGAAGCTCACCGCCGTGCTCCGGTCGGTGGTCTTCAGCCGTCGACGTGCGGCACGAAGCACGCGCGACAGCGGGCCTCGTAGTCGGCGAAGCCGCCGACGAAGAGCTGCCCCTCGGCTGCGACGAGGCGCTGGGAGCGGGTGCCCGGCGCCCCGCACCGCGCGCAGACGGCGTGCAGCTTGGTCACGTATTCGGCCACGGCCATGAGCGCGGGGACGGGACCGAACGGGCGGCCGCGCGAGTCTTGATCGAGCCCCGCGGCGATGACGCGAAGGCCCCGCCCCGCGAGCGATTGGGCCGCGTCAACGATCGCGTCGTCGAAGAACTGCACCTCGTCGATGGCGATCACGGTCGCCAACGGGACCTGCGCGGCGCGTTCGAGCATCGCGGAGGCCGTGGCCACGGGGAAGGCGTCGGCGTTGAGGCCCTCGTGCGAGACGACCTTGACCGCGTCGTACCGGCTGTCGACGCGCGGCTTGAAGAGAAGCACCGTCTGCCGGGCGAGGTGCGCGCGCTTGATCCTTCGCAAGAGCTCTTCGGTCTTGCCGCTGAACATCGAGCCGCAAACGACCTCGATCCAGCCCTGAGCCGCCACCTTGCCGGGCGGGTCGAAGCGGTGCGAATCGGACGAGTTCATGCCGCCCGCGGACCATAAGCGAAACCGGGGATCCCGGCAGCGCGGCCCGACCGACGCGCTCTAACCGGTACCTTCGGCGGCTGCAGCCTCACGGCCGCGCACTTCGAGCCGGTAGCGGCTGTTGATGGTCTCGATGTAGAAGACCTCGCGCCCGGCGATTCGGAGGACGCGCTTGACGGGGGTGGTCACGTACTCGTGCATCCCGTCAGGGAACTCGATGACGACCACGGACCCCTTACGAGGTGCTCGCACCAACCGACCTGCTACGGCCCGAGCGCCCTTGCCGAGCTTGCGCAAGACCACGTCCACGCGATCAAATCTAGCATCGTCTAGGACTCCGTCTACTACCAGTGGCGGTTCTCTCCGAAAAACCGTGAGACGGGTGGAATTGGGGCCATTTCGGGGGCGGCGGCCCGCGTCTCGAATGCGATGCGCACACGCGCCTGCCCCGGATCGCCTTCAAACCGCCTCCCCGGACCCCCGAAACCGACCGCCGGGGAACGGGCGGGGAGCGCCAGCCGGACGAGCGGGCCGGACGAGCTGGGGAACGAGCGAGCGGCAGCGATGCCAGGCCGAGAGCTAAACCGCCCACACGCCGCCGGCCCGCCTTGACGGGTGCGTCGGGGGGAGGGCATGTTGCGCGCCGTGGGAAAGCACGACAGCCGCAACTCGATGAAGATGAAGCGCCGCAAGGCGCAGGCGAAGAAAAAGGCGCGCGTCAAGCGCCGCACCGCCGAGCGCAAGACGGTCACCTCGGGCGTCAAGAAGCCGGCGACCCGCAAGAGGGCCGCGCCGCCCTCTTCGGCCTCGCCAGGCCCGGCGACCACGCCAACCGGCACCGCGCCGTGATTTCGTTCGCCCCATCCGGGATTTAGGCCATCCCGCTCGGCTCACGCCTGAGAGCGAGATTGGCCGCTGAGGCGCAGAGGGCGCAAAGCGAAGAGGGTTTCGGGACGCTCGTGCACCGCGTCGTACGACCCTCTCGCGCGAGTCGCTCGGTACCCACTCCTCCCACGGCTTTGCGCTCTTTGCGGCTCTGCGGCCCTCTCCATCTCCTAGGGAGCCTGACCGCCTAGGTGGATGGTCGGGAACTGTGCCGGAGGGCGCTCCTCGGTGGGGGTCTCGATGACGACCGGCTCGCCCAGGAGTCCCATGTCGCCGTCGAGGCGCTGCTCGGCCACGAGCTGCCAGCCGTTCTTGTCGCGCCACCCCTGCTTGAGGGTCGTGCTGCGGAGCTCTTGCTGCTCCGGGCGGTACCACGCGACGTGCACGAGAACGTCGACGTCGTGCTCGCCGTGCGCGCGCATCCCCGCGAGCTCGACGTCGGCGATCCGGACGGTCGTTCCCCATCCCCGGTGGTGCGCGGCGAAGTCTTCGCGGGCGTCGGGGGCGACATGGTCCATCGCGATCTCGCTTCGACCGAACCGCGCGTCGAGGTTCAGCTCCTGCGCGGCCTCCTGCGCCGACGCGAGCGACCCCTGAGGTGGCGCGCAGCCGACGCCCATGACGCAAGCGACCAGCGGACCGAGCGCGATGAACGTGGCAGCGAGAGCAGACGGCATGGCCTCATCGGACATCACGACCGGGGCTGCCGGGCCAACTTCCGCGCGAGGGGCGCTTCAGACATCGGGCCCATCGAGTAAGCCCGCTCTCGTCTCGCCGGCGACCCGCAAGGCAGCGAGGATCCGTTCAGAACGGCACGGCCGCGACGAAGTATGTCTTGTTGATCCCACCGCTGGCCAGGCCCTTCGCCTGCCCGGCGCGGAAGGTGAAGCCGAGGATGTACCCGACGGTCACGTCGAACCAGAGCTCGGCGCCGACGCCCGTCTTGAACTCCGCCAGCTTCGCGTCGTTGAACGCGCTCCCGTAGTCGACGTAGGCGGCCCCCGTGATCCGGTCGAGAAAGATCGGCAAGGTCGACGGACCGCGGTCCACGTTCACGATGGGGAAGCGGTATTCCGCGTTGAAGATGCTGTAGTAGCTCCCGATCTCGGCGACCTGCGGGTAGCCGCGCAAGGCCACGCCCCCCTGAATGAGCGAGTTCCGAACGACGTCGATCACCGAAAGGTCGGCGAATCCGCCGACGTAGAACGGCCCTCGCCCGCCTAGATTGCCGCCCGCGGCGCCGCCCGAGACGTGGAGCCCGAGCGCGTGGTGCCGGAGCCAGGGCATGGCGAAATACGTCGAGAAGCCGAGCGTGGCCGCGTAGCCGGTCGAGTCGCTCGCCAGCGCGGGGTCCGATAGGTCGAGCGACGCCCCGACGCCGAACCCCTGCTCGTTGCCGACGCCCCAGAGGTAACCCTGCGCGTTCGAGTAGCTCCAGCCGAGGTGCATCGTCCCGAGGGTCGAGCGCCCTGGCAGGCTCGGCGTGTCGTACGGATTGAGCGCCGACAGCGGCACGGGAAGCGTCCCCGCGACGCGCGCGAAGCTGTACGATAGGCTGAACGACTGCGAATCGAACGCCCGGGGCATCGAGTACCCCAACGCCGTCGACGCGCCCGCCGTGTCCTGGATCCACGTGACCGGCGTGCTGCCAAACTTGTAGTTCGCGCGCGGCGAGAGCGTCCGAAAGGCCGACACGCCCAGGTCGACCGGCAATCGGCCATAGGCGTACGAGACGTTTCCCTCGAGCGCGGGGTGGTGCCACTCGGTGACGAGGCTGGCGGCGATCGCGTGGATCCCGGCGATGTCGCTGCCGGCGACCGAGACGATGCTCGACTGCCCGAAGAGTCCCGGCGTGATCAGCACCGAGTAGCTGCGCGGCTGCATCGTGAGGAGCGGGTTGTACGCCTTGGCCGTAAAGGTCACGGGCGGCGGCTCGGCCGGCGGCGCGGGCCGGGTGTCTTCGTAGGGCAGCGCGTCGAGCCAGGTCGACGGGTCGAGCGGCATCACGAAGAGGTCGTACCCGTCGTGGGTGTAGCCGACGTACGCGAGCGACTTGCCGTCGGGCGACGGCTCCGGCTCGTAAGCGCCGTTGACGACGTTCGTCACCTGCTTGAGCGCGCCGGTCGCGAGTTCGTAGGCGTACACATTCGTGACGCCGGTGCGGTCGGAGTGAAAGTAGAGCCAGCGCCCGTCGGCGGAGTAGACGGGATCGCCGTCGATCGCGCGGTCATGGGTAACGTCGGCGTAGGTTCCGTCTTGCGTGTCGACGATGCGCACGTCGCGGTAGCCGCCGCGCTGCCACTCGCTATAAGCGACGTGGCGGTTGTCGGGCGACCATCGAGGCGTGAACGCCTGGTCGAAGGGCGACGCCGCCACGAGCCGCCGCGGGTTCGCGAGCGCGTGCACGCCGGCCCGGTCGGGGGCCGGCACGACGTCGGCGACGTTCAGGTACGTGGTGCCCCGGTGGTTGGTCGTGAACACCACGCGCCGCCCGTCGGGCGACATGCTGGGGTCGAGGGCTCGCCAGCCGTCGGTCCAGCGCACGCGTTGCCCGTCGAGACCGCTCGGGCTGGTCGCGTGCGCGCGGAGCTCGAAGAGGTCGTTGAACTCGAAGAGGTTCTCGTGCACGTCGCCGGAGCTGAAGACGGCCGCGCCGTCGGGCATGAACGACGCCGCGCCCGGCCCGTTCGACCGGATCATGAGCTCGCGCCGGTCGTCGCGCGCGCCGAGAACGTGACCGTTCTCGTCACGAACGAGCGGCACCGCCCAGAGCCCGGGCGTCGTGTGCCCGTCGTCCGCGTAATAGAGGAGGTCTCCCCCGTGCCCGGGCCAGGCGTTGTTCGGGATCCAGCGCGGATGCTCGGCGGTGTTGCCGCCGTGGGTGAGGCGCGTGCCCTCGCGGAGGCCTCGCGCGCGGATCGCCTCGGCTTGCGCGCCGAAGCCGCGGCGCATCGAGTCGACCCACGAGCGATAAAGCTCTTCGTAGGTGCGGCCGGTCGCGCGGCGGATCGACCGATTGATGCCGTAGGGAACGATCTGGTACGCGTAGTCGTCGATCATCGCGCGGATCGCTTGCTCGCCGTACGTCTCGGCGATCCACTGCATGAAGTACGAACCGTACAGGTACCAGATGTTCCCTTGGGGCCAGCGGCGGGGGACGTTCGAGAAGACATCGAGCGTCGCGACGTTGTCCTCGAGGACATCGGCGCGCATCCACATGTTCCACATCGACGAGCGCAAGCGACCGCCGCTCGTCCGGGCGCTCTCCTCGAAGACCGCGAGGCCTTCGAGGAGCCAGTGCGGCTGCACCTGGTTGGGCGCCAGCGTCTTGCCGATGATCTTGTTCACGAGGGCGGGAATCCCCTCGATGTGATCCGTATGAAGGATGTGCGTGTACTCGTGCGTGACGAGCTCGACGTACCAGTCGTCGACGTCGCCCAGCGGCGACATGTCGTCGGGCGCGGTGACGTTCAGGCGGACGGCGTCGTAGGGCAGCGCGGTGGCCGAGCCGTTCGCGCTGTCGGTCTGGTCGGTGAGCGCGATCTCGGTCTTCTCACTCGGCGCCCAGCCCACGGCCGGAACGAGGCGCTCGTGGATCGCCTCGGCCAGCGCGGCCACGTGCTTGGCGACGTCGTCTTCAGTCGAATAGAAGTCGATTCGAAAGTGAGCTGTCTCGATCGTCTTCCACAATAGCTTTGGGTCGTTCGCCGCGCGCGCCCCAGGCGCGTAGGCAAACGACGCCACGATGGCGACGAGAAAAGCGAAGCGGCGAAACAAGCCGCGCCAGTCTAGCGCCGAGCGAACGCCGACGGATCAGAGGTCGTCGTGAAAGAGCGGCTCTCGGTTGCGCACGTAGCGGTACACGAGTTGCCGGGCCTCGGGGGTGATCTCGGTGAACTGGGCGCCAAAGCCCGGCGGGGCGGAGTCTCCAGCGTCGCTCGGCTCCCGGCGCCACCGGACCACGGCATTGGCCTCGAACTCGTAGCCACCGGGGAGCGAGACACGAAGTCGCACGCCGTGGCCGATCTTGGGGAGTTTGTACGTGGAGACGAAGAGGCCCCCGTGCTCGATGATGTCGTTTCCAGATAGGCCCTTGTAGAAATTGCTATGGCTATGGGCCCCGAGCTCGGCGGTCACGGCGCCCGGGTCGGGTCCGACCGGCGCGCCCGCCTGGGGCTGGCCGCGCGAGGGCGCATTGCGGGCGGCAGGCGCGGCCG
>CZKU01000479.1_pt4 | contig 12185 bp, 13 predicted proteins | sample 1122471 | NCBI WGS metagenome assembly CZKU01 (sample SAMEA3539301, study PRJEB10725) | soil metagenome | biome: tundra; feature: field; material: soil | place: USA | collected 2010-05 | depth 0.15 m | reverse complement strand
GCGCCGGTCGCGCCGGTCGCGTTTGTCACGTTTGTCACGTTTGCGGCGGGCCCGACCGGATCGTCGAGGCGAGGGGAGGGCGGCTCGTCGACCGGGGAGAGGGCGTGATCGAAGGGACCGGCCACCAGCCACGCGCCGAGGTGCCCGTCGGCGGAGGGAGCGAGCCGGGCGCCGGCCGCGGCTCCGTCGGCCAGGCGTTCAGCGGCGACGGCGTGGCGCTCGGCGGCGAAGACGCCGACCACGAGGACCCCAACCATCGCACGCTGGCGCCAGCTCTTCATTCGCCCCGCATCCCGGTCCTCTCCTCGTGGGCTTTCCGCGTGAGCCGTCAGTTCATGCGTCAGTTCATGGCTTGGGCGAGCGTGCGCGCTTCGTCGCGGAAGAGCACTTCGACCTTGTGTCCGTCGATCACCCTGGTCACCAGGCCATCACCGAACTTCTTGTGACGCAAGAGGTCGCCCTCCTGGAAGCTGCCGCCCGTGTTGTAGGGCTTGAAGTCGTGGGGTCCCTTGCCGTTGAGCGCCTTCTCCCACGTCTGCTCGTGCTTCACGGCCGCGGAGACGCGGGGCACTCGAATCGACGTGCCGGCCTTGGCGGGGCGCTCGCCGGGTACCGCCTTCTCGCCGGGTGCGTGTGCGCGCCAGAGGTGGGTGGCGCGGCAAGTCAGGCACTCGACTTGATGGGCCTTGCCGGCCTTCATCGAGACGATGCGGTGGTTCAGAACGAGGCGACACTTCGTGCAATAGCTGTCGACCTCGCCCGCTACTTTCATGAGCTTGGGCATATAAGTTCCGGGGTCTCTACTCTCGGTTGCGGCGGCGTTCGCGCGGGCGATCGTCTCCCGCGACGGGGCCGATCCCGTCGCCTCGCTCGCCGGCGCGGCCGGTTCTCTTCATCTGGACATCGGCCTTCACTTCGGGCTTGGGCATCTTGGCTTTGTCGTCCCCCGAGAGGCCGTCGTTTGGCTTGAAGCGAATGGTCGTACTGATCTCGAACTGGACCGTGGTGAGCATCTTCTGCATCTCACCCGCGAGGTTCGTGTGTTCCAGGAACTCGCGGACCTCTTTGGCAACGACGCGGAAGAGGCCGTTCTTCGTTTCTTCGACTTGCGCGAGGAGGTAATTGACCGCCTCGCGAGGCAGTTTCATGCCGCCGACGAATTCCTTCAGGTTGTCCGGGGCCTCGGCGGCCTTTTCGACGCCAATCTCGACGGCTCGCTTGATGAGCTCGGGAATGACGCTGTCGAGGCGGCGGCGCCTGTCGCCCGAGTCCTTCTCGCTCATGAGGCCCTCGCGCCCGGTAAGTACCGTGCGGCGCGAGATCGGTCAACGCCTGGGTCAGGCCGCGACGCGAAGAATCCGCGCGACACCAGCCGCGGCGGCATCGATCGCGGCCAGCCGGCGCGGGCCTCCGCGGGCACACAGGAGCACCGTCTGGCCGTCGATATCGACCGGTTGAACGTCGACCTCACCGCGCAACTCGGCCACGCGCGACGTGTCGTCGAGCCCCGGCTCCGTCCACTGGCCCTGGGCGAGCAAGGGAGCATAGGCAGCCAGCTCCTCGCACATCGCCCACGTGCCGGCGCCCGCCACCACGACTCCGGACCCGTCGGCGACGACAATGGCCTCGAGGCCTCCGTCGGTCCGCGCATGAGCGAGCTGGTAGTGGAGCGCGATGAGCGGGTCGTTGCTGCGCTTGCGGCGGCGTTCGTCGGTGACCGTGGCACTCGTCATGGCGCAAGTGTCCCGCGGGGCCTCCCGGGGGGCCAAGTTCGTGCGCGTGCGGCCGTCGCACGCGACCTCGTCGCGTGCTCCTTCGCATGGGCACGCGATGCGTTCTAAAGTGCGTCCACATGCCCCCGAACGACCGTGAAACCTGGGCCCGCCGGCGCGCCGCCTTCTTCGATGCGATGAGCGCCATGGGCGGTGGATCGCCGTCGCCATCGCCTTCCGCCGTGGCCGTGCTGCCGTCGGCGCCAGTGTTCTTGCGCAACAGCGACGTCGAGCACGAGTACCGGCAAGACTCGGACTTCTTCTACCTGACGGGCTTCGACGAGCCCGACAGCGTCGCCGTGCTCGACGCGCAGACGCGAACGACGACGCTCTTCGTCCGGTCTCGCGACCGCGACCGCGAGGTGTGGGACGGTCCCCGAGCCGGAGTCGACGGGGCGCGCGAGCAGTTCGGCGCCGACGCGGCGTTCGTCATCGGCGAGCTGGCCGAGAAGCTACCTGACCTCTTGCAGAACCGGCGGCGGGTTCATTACCGAATCGGGCACGACCGCAAGTTCGACGAGCGCTTCCTCGCCGCTGTCGATCGGGTGCGTGCGCGGTCGCGAACCGGCGTGTTCGCGCCCACCGAGATCGTCGATCCCGGCGCCATCCTCCACGAGATGCGCCTTCGCAAGTCGCCCGGCGAGATCGAGACGATGCGCCAGGCCGCGCGCATCACGCGCGAGGCGCACGAGGGCGCCATGGCGCGCGCGCGGCCGGGGATGCGCGAATACGAGGTCGAGGCCCTCCTGCTCGACACGTTTCGCCGACACGGGTCCGAGCGCCCGGCCTACGGGAGCATCGTCGGCTCCGGGCCCAACGCGTGCGTGCTGCACTACCGCAAGAACGACCGCCAGATCGAAGAGGGCGATCTGCTGCTCATCGATGCCGGCTGCGAGTTCGGGTACTACGCGAGCGACGTGACGCGAACCTTCCCGGTGGGAAGGGTCTTTTCGAAGCCGCAGCAGGCGATCTACGAGCTCGTGCTCGAAGCCCAGCTCGACGCCATCGAAGCCTCCCGGATCGGCACGACGCTCGACGCGATCCACGCCCGGAGCGTCGCGATCGTCACGCGCGGACTCGTGCGCCTTGGCCTGCTCGAAGGAGAAGTAGAAAAGCTCATTGAGACAGGAGCTTACAAGCGATTTTTCATGCACCGAACGAGCCATTGGCTCGGCATGGACGTCCACGACGTCGGTGCCTATTTCATCGACGGCAAGGCCCGGGGGCTCGAGCCGGGCATGGTGCTGACCGTCGAGCCCGGGATCTACATCGCGCCCGACGAGGCGAGCGTCTCCGCCGAGTGGCGAGGGATCGGCGTTCGCATCGAAGACGACGTGCTCGTCACGAGCTCGAACCCCGAGGTTCTGACGGCGGGGATTCCGAAGACCGTTCAAGAGGTGCACCGGGCCTGCGGGGGCTGACGGGGCTGGCGGGGCTGGCGGGGCTGGCGGGCGCGGGCGAGGCGGGCGAGACGCGGCCCGTCGACCACCTCCGCACGCACCCGTACGCCAGGACGCCGGACACAGCGGCGAGGCCGCCCCCGACGAGGACGGTGCCCATGGCCCAGTCGATCGAGAGCTCCTTGCCGTGCGCGAGGGGCTCGCGCGCACTCATGCGGACCCACTCTCCCGCGCGCAACCGGTGGCCGAGCTCGATCTCGCAGAACGAGATCCACAGGTAAACGGGCACGATCGAGACGCGCGATCCCAGGAACGCCCAGAGGCGATTGAGACGGAACACGGTCGCCAGCGCCAGCGCGATCCACATGTGGAACCCGAGAAACGGCGTGCAGGCCGAGAAGACGCCTGCGGCCACCGAGAAGCCGACCTCGTGCGGGGCTGAGTGCTCGTTCTTGGCGCGGACGAGGAGCTCGCGCGCACTTTCGCGGAGCCCGGTCCAGGCGCGCCGGATGGCGTTCGGTGCGCCGGTCTCGGGACGAGGGGTGGCCACGACCGTTCAGCATACGCCCGCGGCCTACGCGGTCCGCGACGTCGCTCTCCCGGACTCCTCGCCCCTCCCGTGAATTCACTCCGCTGGGGCTCCGGCTGGTGAAGGACGAACTTGGCCGCCGGCGGCGGGCTCGGGTAGCTCTAGAACGTGACGATCGACGAGTCGCTCCAGGCGTTCGTTCTCCACCTGGCGGCGGAGCGGCGCGCCTCGCCGCGGACGGTGACCGAGTACGGGCGCGACATCGAGGGCCTCGCCGCGTTCGCGCGCGAGCGCAGCCCGACCGCGGCCGAAGACGTTCGGGCGATCGACGTCTACGTGCTCCGGGCATGGCTCGCGAGCCTCGCGCGCCGCCACGCGCCGAGCTCCATCGCGCGCAAGGTGGCCGCGGTGCGCACGTGGATGCGATGGCTGCGCCGGCGCGGCCACGTGAAGAGCTGCCCGGCCGACGAGCTGGCGACGCCCAAGGTCCGGCGCGGGTTGCCGACGCTCCTGTCCGTCGACTCGGCGAAGGAGGTGGTCGAGGCTCCGTCGGGTGACACCCCGATCGGCCTCCGCGACCGCGCGATCCTCGAGCTGCTCTACGGGTCGGGCCTGCGCGTGAGCGAGCTTTGCGGCGTCGATCTCGACGCGATCGATCTGCCGGGGTCGACGGCGCGGGTGCTCGGCAAGGGTCGCAAGGAGCGCACGGTTCCGCTGGGCCGGCGCTGCGTCGAAGCCATCGAACGCTGGCTCGTGGCGCGCCCGGGCGTCGTACACCCGAAGCGCAAGACGCAAGACCCGCGCTCTCTCTTTCTTTCTCCCCGGGGCGCGCGTCTCTACGTCCGCTCGGTGCAGAAGCTCGTGCGCGCGTACGGTGGCGCAGGCACCGGCCGCGCGGACCTGCACCCTCACGCTCTCCGCCACACCTGCGCGACGCACATGCTCGATGGGGGCGCCGACCTCCGCGCCATCCAGGAGATGCTCGGCCACGCCTCGCTCTCGACGACCCAGCGCTACGCTCACGTCTCGATGGAGCACCTGATGCGCGTCTATGACGCGGCGCACCCGCTCGCGCGGGGCGCTCGCGGCGTTCGCGGCGCGGGCAGCGACGGAGGCGCCGGCGGAAAGCGCTGACGCACTCGCCGCGGGGAGGCGGGCCGAGCGCCTCCTCTCGATCTCCCGATGGACAGCGACCTGTACTAGTGTGCCCGCCTCCGTGGGCCGCATCGTCTCCAGGGTCTTCTTCGCGCTCGCCGGCGCCGTCTTCGGCGCGCTCCTCGTGTCGATCGCGGAGGCGCACTCGGCGCTGCTCACGCTGCCGGAGTACCGCGCGCCATCCTTTCTCGCGATGGTGCTCGCCGAGGTCGGCGTCCTCGCGCCGGTGGCGATCCTCGTCGGGCTCGGCGTCGTGGCGGTCTCGCTCTTCTTCGAGCCGGACCGACCGCTGGCCCCGTCCGAGCGCATCGAGCGCGCGCGGTCGGAGCCGGTCCTCGCGCGGTCGCGCACCGCGGCCTTCGCGCCGCTCGCGTGTCTGGTCGCCGCGGCGTGGCTCGTCGCCAGCGCCCAGACCGGGCGCGTCGCGCTCGCGCAGTGGGCGCCGATGGCGGCGGGCGGCGTCCTCGCCATGGCGTCGCTGGCGTGGCTACTCCTGCTCTGCGCGCTGGCGCTCGCGCTCATGCCCGTCTTGCGGCGAAACCTCGCGTCGGCGGCGTCGCGCTGGCCGAGGGCCATCGACCCGGCGACCACGGGTGCCATCGGGCTGGCGCTTGGCGCCCTGGTCGTCGCGCTCGGCATCTCGATGGGCGACACGGGCGGCGAGGGCCCGGGGCCTCTCGCGATCTTCGGGGTGCTCACGCGCCACGAGCTCGATCTGCGCCCCGTCGTCGACCTGCTCGCCATCGCGGCGTGCGCCTGGCTCGCGCAGCTCGCCCTCGGCGGATTCACCGCCGGGCCCGTCGCCGCCGGGCTCGCGCTCACCCTCACGGCGGGCTCGCTCTACGTCACCGTCGAACAGGCGTCGGCCCTCGAGCGCGAGCCCGGACCGGCCCTGGTCGTCGAGGCCCACGCGCCGCTCGGGCGGATCGCGCTCGGCCTCGCGCGCAAGATGACCGACGGCGACCACGACGGGGCGTCGCCCTACTTCGGCGGAGGCGACTGCAACGACCACGACCCGAACATCTCGCCGAACGCGATCGAGATCCCGGGCAACGGGATCGACGAAGACTGCTCGGGCGCCGATCTGCCTCGCGTTGCGACGCCCGCCGCGACTTCGCGCGCGAACGCGGCGGCCTCCGCGGCCGCGCTGGCCATCGACCACGACTACAACCTCGTTCTCATCACGGTCGACACGCTCCGCGCTCAGGAGACCGGCTTCCTCGGATACGACAAGCCGACCACGCCGAGCCTCGACGCGCTCGCGGCCCGGAGCGTGGTGTTCGAGCGCACGTACTCGATGGCGTCGTACACCGGCAAGGCGCTGGCCCCGATGCTCATCGGCAAGTACCCGAGCGAGACGCTCCGCGACGGGGGCCACTTCAACAAGTACCTGCCGGGCAATACCTTCCTGGCCGAGCGCCTCCACAAGGCGGGGTTTCTGACGCTCGGGGTGGCGTCGCACTGGTACTTCCGCGACCCGTGGGGCCTCGAGCAGGGGTTCGACAAGTTCGATCTGTCGGCGATGCCGTCGTCGGGGCAGACCGACACCGACACCAACTCGACGAGCCCGCAGCTCACCGACGCGGCGATCAAGCTGCTCGACGCGCGCCCTCCCTCGTCGCGGTTCTTCTTGTGGGTCCACTATTTCGACCCGCACCTGCAGTACGTGCCCCACGCGGGCGCACCGGACTTCACCGATCCCGCCAAGCCCGCCGGCTACAAGATGCGCGCGGCGTACGACGGCGAGGTGTGGTTCACCGACGCGGCCATCGGCCGGCTGCTCGATCACATCGGGAGCCAGGTATGGGGAAAGGACACGGTCGTCGCCGTCACGAGCGACCACGGCGAGGCGATGAACGAGCACGGGATCGCGTTCCAGCACGGCTTCGAGATCTGGGAGCCCCTCATGCGCGTGCCGTTGATCATCTCGGTTCCCGGTGAGGCGCCGCGGCGCGTTCCAGTGAAGCGGAGCGTCATTGACCTCGTGCCGACGTTGCTCGATCTCATGCGCGTGCCGCAGCCCGGCCCGAACGAGCTCTCCGGCCGCAGCATGGCGGCCGATCTGGCCGCGGATCCCAAAGGACCGTACGAAGAGCGCGACGTGTACATGGACATGCCCGACGGGCCGTACACGCACATGCGCCGGGGGCTTCTTCACGGCCCGACGCCGGGAATGAAGCTGATTCACTTCGGAGGCAAGCAGTACCAGCTCTACGATCTGGCCCGCGACCCGTATGAGTCCAAAGACCTGTCCGGCGACCCGGCCCAGCTCGGCCCGATGGTCGAACTCCTGCAGGCGAAGCGGGCCACGCTCCACGAGGTGTACGTGAAGTCCGACGAGCCCGCGATGCAGTGAGCGCGCCGGCGGCCGCGGCCCGACCCGTCGGTCGCGCGCTCTACTCCGCGACGCAGCCGGGCAGGACGCCGCAGGCGCTCACGTCTTGGACCACGAGCCCGTCGATCTCGCAGGCCAGCTTGCGGCAGGGCGTGCCCATGCACTCGGCGTCGGTCGTGCAGAGCTGGAACGCGGGGTCCGCGCATGGTTTCGTCGAACAGGCGAAGGCCAGGGAGATGAGCCCCGTAGGAGCCAGGCAACAGACGCCGCCTCCGTCGCAGTCTGCCGCCGACCGGCAGTCGAGCGAAAGGGTCGGGCAAATGCCCGCTTCGCAGATTCTCGCGTCGCCGTGAGGGCCGTCGGAAGAGGCGTCCGCGAGCGTGTAGCCGTCGGTGTCGTAGCTCGTGAAGACGGCGCACCCTTGCGCTCCCGCCAGCGCCATCGACGCCGCGAGCAGGGCCGAACGAGTCGCCCGCATTCCCCCCCGACGTCGCGTCTCTCGCCCGCTGCCCGCCTGCACCATCAGAAGGTGCTCCTCAGGCCGAGGGCCGCGCCGCCCGGGGCGGGTAAAACGGCGACGGCCGTGGATTTGCCGGACTCCGGCTGGCTCGTGAGGAGGAAGATCGTTCCGCCCGCCAGCCCGGCCACGGCCACGATCCACGCCGTGGTGTTCAAGGGGACCGTTTGGTCGATCGCGCCGGTCTCGCCCATCCCGGCGGCCGAACATTGCTTCTGGGCGTTGCACTGGTCGTCGAGCACGCTCTTCTGATGGAGGAGCACGAACGACGTGACGACCGCGACGACCGCCGCCGCCCCGCCGATGGCAAGGCCCGCGTACCCGTAGATCCGGCGTACTCGGCGAGGGTCCGGCGGCGTCGACGTGCCCTCGGCGGCCTCGGCGTAGCCCCGGGGCGGCGGAATCTCCGGGTCCGCCTGCGCCTGCGGCTGCGCCTCGGTGACCCCTTCGGCCCCGTGCCTGGCCATGACCGTGGCGGCGGCGCTCCCGGCGGCCCGTGCCTCTCGCGCCCCCATGCCCCCGGCGCACGCATTTCCGGCGAGGGCGACGCATACGGCCAGCCCGGTCGCCAACCCGGTGAGGCCCCGGCCCGATCGAGCTCCGCTCATCGCTTCGAATACCTATCGGAACGCCGCGATGGATTCAAACAGGATGCGGGCGTGGCCGCGTACGCCGGAACCGGACGGCTCCTCGTAGCCGTCACCCGCGCGTCACCGCGCGTCACCGCGCGTCACTCCGCGTCAACTGGCGCCCGTCAGCCGCGGCGCATCCCCGAGCTCCGGACCTGGTGCTCGAGATCGCGGAAGCGCTGGGCGAGCGCGCGAACGAGCGCGCCCGTCCACCCGCCGAGGCCCAGGCCCTCGGTCATGGTGCTCTTGCCGAGAACGAGCACGTTGACGTGATCGACCGCCTCGACGGTCGCGGCGCGAGGCTCGTCGAGGAGGAGCGCCATTTCGCCGAACACGTCGCCCGCGCCCATGACGGCCAGCGTCTCCTGCTTGTCGTCGACCGCGCGGTAGGCGCGGCAGCTGCCGCTGATGATCATGTACGCGGCGTCGCCGAGGTCGCCCTCGCGCATGATGACCGCGCCCGGCTCGAACACCTTTCGCGGCAGGTGCAGGCCGCCGCGCAAGAACGAGACGACGTCGCGCTGGAGCTCGACGACCGTCTGGTACCGGTCTTTGGGCGCCGGAGCCGTGGCGCGCGCGACGATGTCGCGAAGGCGCTTGGCGATGCCGACGCCGCTCGCGCCGAGCGCCTGGTCGATCGGAACGACGGCGCCGGCGCACGTCTTCCTGAGCATCGCATCGACGTCACGGAAAGGGCCGAACGGCGTCTTGCCGCTCACGATCTCGTAGAGCACCGCGCCGAGCCCGAAGACGTCGGTTCGCTCGTCCATCTCCGAGGGCGTGCCGCGCGCCTGCTCGGGCGACATGTACCCCGGCGTGCCGACCGGCCCGAAGGCCTCCATCTGCGCCGAGCTGCCCGACGCCGGCCTGGTCTTGGTCAGGCGTGAGAGACCCCAGTCCATCAGGTAAACCTGGCCGAAGCTCGCCACCATGATGTTGTCGGGCTTGAGGTCGCGGTGGATGACGCCCCGGTGATGGGCGTAGGCGACCGCGTCGCAGACCTTGAGAAAGACCTCGAGGCTCTCGGCGATGCGCTCGGTGGAGCCCGGCGGGCGCGACGGGTCGTGGAGCCACCGCGCGAGCGACACGCCCTGCACGAGCTTCATCGTGAAATACGGGATGCCGCGCTCGTCGATCGCGAGCTCGTGAACCGGGACGATGTTCGGGTGCTCGAGCTGGCCCGTGATCTGCGCCTCGGCGATGAACCCGTCGCGATAGAAGGGCTGCTGGGCGAGCTCCTTGTCGAGGCGCTTAAGTGCCACGTGCCGGAGCAGGTTGCGATCGGTCGCGGGGTGGATGCGGCCCATCGCTCCCCGCGCCAGCTCTTCGAAGATGCGCAGGTGCGCCGGGGTCGGGATGCCCTCCGTGTCGACCTCCTCGGCGGTGACGTCGTTGTCGCCGCCGACGGGGATCGATTCGATGACGTAGACGGGGGCGAGCTTTGGATCGGTAGACACGCAAAACGCAGCCTAACACTCGCCCGCGCTCGCCCGCGCTCGCCCGCGCTCGCCCGCGCTCGCCCGCGCTCGAACTGCTGGCGGTCGCACCTGCCGGCGGTAGGCTGGCGGGTGACATGACCCAATCTGAAGCGAAAGCTACGGGCCTGCCCGAGATCGACGTCCGCGAATACGGCGGCAAGCGCGATGGCGTGCGCCAGGAGTGCACCCGGCGCCTCTTCATGCAGCTCCTGGTCCTCGACGTCGCCGAGGGGCAGGGGGCCGACGCGACCGCGAAGCACCTTGCCGACCTGTGCACGCGCGAGCGAATCGCGGCCGTCGTCTATGCCGATGCGATGTCGCCCCGGGGGCTGGGTCTCCTCACGTGGAGCGACGACCCTGCGCACTTCGTTCGCAAGGTCCGGCCGCTCTTTGCGGACGACCTCCTGGCGCGAACGGCGCTCCGGCCAGGTTTCGCGATGGTCGGCCGGACGTACTCGATCGGTCACGAGCCCGAGCTCGAGTGGACGTTACTGAAGCGGCCGATCGAGAACGTGACCAAAGATTCGTATCGGTGGCACGTTTGGTACCCGCTCCGGCGTACCCCGGCGTTTGCGCGCCTCGACGGTCACGAGCAGTCGCAGATCCTCCGCGAGCACGCCACCATCGGAATGGCCTACGGCGCCCAGGAGCTCGCCCACGACGTCCGGCTCGCGTGTTACGGCCTCGACGCCAGCGACAACGAGTTCGTCATCGGCCTCGTCGGCGCCGAGCTCCACCCCCTGTCGCACCTCGTTCAGGCGATGCGAAAGACCCGCCAGACCAGCGAGTTCATTGACAAGATGGGGCCCTTCTTCGTGGGCTACGCCGCCCACCGCACGCCCTAACCGCACGATTCTCGCCCTCTCGGGGCTACGCGGCGGCGATTTCGTGGCCGAGGGCCCCGCGCTCGAGGATGGCGCGCAGGCGCGAGCGGGCTCGGTGGAGTCTGGAGCGAACGGCGCTCTCGGTGGTCGACAGGCGCGCGGCGATCTCGTGGAGGCCGAGATCCTGGTGGTAGTGGAGGGCGACGACGTGACGGTACCCCTCGGGGAGCTCTTCGAGCGCCTGGCGGACCCGGGCGTCCCGCTCGCTGGCTGCGGCGCTCGTCTCGGCGCGCTGGTCGTCGGCGGCGTCGTTTGCGGCGGGGAGGCTCCCCAGGTCTTCGAGGTCGAGGCCCTCGACCAGCTTGGCCCTGTGACGGCGCTGCGAGCGCATCATCATGAGTGCCTCGTTGGCCGTGACCCTGAAGAGCCAGGTCGAGAAGCTCGAATCGCCACGGAACGAGCCCACCCGCCGAATGACTTGCATCAGCGTCGCCTGAACGAGGTCGCGGCGGTCTTCTTCGGCGAGGGGGTAACGGACCAGCTGTTTTTCGATGCGGGGCTGGAGCAGGGTCACCAGCGTGCGCAGCGCCGACGCGTCACCGCCGGCGGCAAGTTCGAGAGTCGCGGTTTCAATGGAGAAGGCCATGTTCCGACACTTTCCGTGATGAGTGGGGTCGCGCGTTGGCGTGTGCCCACCGCGCGTCGCGCCCTTCGTCGTTTGCGATGCCCGTGCCGTCCCCCGCCGGCACGGAATCGTTGAGCATTTTTCGGGCCGGAACTGTTGGATAGGCGACAGGTGCAAGACGCGGCGCCAAGCACCGTCGCCCGACGCGTCGGCAGGCCGCCCGCGCGAGGCGTGCGCGACAACGGACGTGACAACGTACGCAACCTGTGAAAACTCTCGCGGCGTTTGCCGATGGCCCCGCAAGCTCCGCCGCGCTCTCTCGAGCACCCGCTCCCCGCGGGCATGCGCGACCTCTTGCCCGAAGAGGCTGGCGCGAGGCGCGCGCTCGCCCGCGGCGTTCTCGACCGGTTCGCCCTGCACGGGTACGCGCTCGTCACGCCGCCGGTCTTCGAGTTCGCCGAAGTGCTCGAGCGGGGCCTCGAGACGCTCGACGCCGCGAACGTGCTCCGGTTCGTCGAGCCCGAGTCGGGCGAGGTCGCCGCTCTCCGCCCGGACATGACTCCACAGATCGCGCGTATCATCGCGACCCGCCTCCGGGGCCGGCCGCCGCCGTTTCGACTTGGTTACGAGGGGACCGTGCTCCGGCGTCGAAGCGGCCGCGCGCGGACGCAGCGGCAGATCCCCCAGGCGGGCGTCGAACTCGCGGGGGTCGCCGGCCCCGAGGGGGATCTCGAGCTCATCGCGCTCGCGGTCGACGCGCTCCACGCGACCGGGCTCGAACACTTCACGCTCGACATCGGCGACGCCGGCATCGTGCGCGCTCTTCTCGACGACCTCCCTCCCGAGCGGCGGGCCCTCCTCTCGGAGGCGATTTCACGCAAGGACGACGCCGAGATCGCCCAGATCTGCGAGGCCGAAGGG
>CZKU01000309.1_pt1 | contig 12306 bp, 4 predicted proteins | sample 1122471 | NCBI WGS metagenome assembly CZKU01 (sample SAMEA3539301, study PRJEB10725) | soil metagenome | biome: tundra; feature: field; material: soil | place: USA | collected 2010-05 | depth 0.15 m | reverse complement strand
TCCATGCAGTGGCGGATCTTGAACAGACGATCGGCGACCGTGTCCCAGTAGCGTAGGAGCTTGTCGTTCCTGGGCACGCAGAAGTAGAGCGACTCGCCAATCCCGAAGAGCGCGCCGTTCTGGCCGTCTTTGCCGCTCTTGTGCGGTGGCGGCGGCAGAGTGCTGTTGAAGGGGAGCTGCGACTCGAGTTCGACGAGCGTGCTGCCCATCACGTCGCGCGTAGCCTTCTTGAGCTGCGCGAAGCTTTTGGGCGTGGCGGCCGTGCGCGACGGCACCTTCTCGGGCTGCGGCCCGAGGATGTTGGCCGCGAGCACGTAGTGCATCGCGGCTTCGTTGATCGTCTCGATCGTGTACTGCAGAAACAAACTGTCGCCCCACGCGGTCAGGTTCGACAGATACTGCATCACCACGTAGTACTGGTATGCGAGGGGGCGTGCCCGAGCGACGGCGTGGGGGTCGAAGGGCTTCGAGAGGATGGCCTCGTAGCTGTTGTGGACCCACTGCTTGCGCGCGACTTGCTGCGGGGGCAGCTCGTCTTCGGGCGTGCCCAGGAGTTCGATGAGCGCTTCGACGTTCGTCATGTCGCCGTGACGGAACGCGATGAACTTCCACCATCGCTGGGGCGCCGGGCCGCCATCCGTAGACGTCGGGTCAAACACGTAGTGAAACCACTTCTGAGCCTCGGCGAATCGCTGGCTTTTGCTCAGGTGCACGGCGATGGCGACGGGGACGTGATAAAAGAGTTCCCAGTTGTAACTCGAGTAGGCGCCCCCCGGCGCGACGTCGATCTCGTGCGGACGGCTATGGACCTGAGCCATGCTGTTCGGATGCGTCGGGTACTGGCGCTGGAAGAAAAGTCGATCCTCGAGCGTCTGCAAGAACTTTGGGTCGAGCATGCCCGCGACGGACTTCCGATTGAGCTGCGTGATCAGCGCCTCGACGAACGGATGCGAAAAGTTCTCGAACGTGTAGGTGAACCGGTCGGGGTTGCCCCCGTGCACGTTGCGCGTCGCTGCATCGGCGCTGTGGTGAAATCCCGCGGCGTGCTTCAGTCTCGAAGCGTTCATCGTCTCGCTCCCGCATGGCTCGAGGTGTTCGTTACGCGGCCCATGGGGCCGATCATGAGACCGTCGTAGTGGACGATGCTCGTCGTCGACGCGACGAGGTGGGCGAGTGGCGACTGGTGGGGTGCGACGAGAGGCGGGAAGTGGTGCGGCGTTCCCCCATGCCCCACTCCGGTCGGATGGGCGAAGCCGAAGTGCGGCGAGGTCGCGAGCGGTTGATGGATCTCCTCGCTCGTCACGAAGAACACGTTCCGGCTGTCCTCGTACAGGAACGGCGCCTCCCATGCGTTCTTAGCTCCGGGCTGCGATTCAACGACGTGTCCCGGTATTTGGGTGTGGAGGACGTCCCGCGTGAAGGTCGACGGGCCGCGATAAGTGATCCGCAGCGCGGATGACGCGTATGCGGCAATGCGATGGCTCGATCCAGCGTGCAACAGCCCGGCAGGGATTCCGGCGAGCTCGATCGGCAAGCTGTGCGTGTTGTAGATGAGGAAGCCGGACCCAGGATGGTCGAGCTCGGAGTCGAGGGCGAGGTGAACGAGCAGCGGGCCTTCAGGAAGCACGGCGGCGCGGAGGCGCAACTTGGAGCGGTCGAACGCGTGCGGGCCGTGCGGCGCGAACGTTCCTAGAACCGCGGGCGTGTTGACGTCGGACGTATTGGGCGCGAGCCACTTGCCGTCGTGGTACTCGCTCCAGCACAGCACGGCCTGGACGGTCACCGCAGGGTCGCCGGCGCTCGACTTGGCAGACTGGTGCAAGTCGCTCATGTTGGCGTCGGTGAGCTTCGTCTGCGCTTTCTCGCCCTTGTGCTTCTTCTCGTACGCATTGTACCGCTCGACCGACGCCCACCAATCCGCCCAGTCGGCCTTGCTCCAGTAGCGGATCTCGTCGAACTCGAGCTCTTTTGGCCTGGGCGGGGGTGAGTGCGAGCCGTCGTCGTCCGCGCTCGAATCGGGCGGCGACGGTGCTTGCTTGAGGATCTGCAGCCACAGGAGGATGAGGCGGTCGTTCCAGAGAATGGGCACGACAGGGTTGTCTTCGATGCCGAGCTTCATCTCGTCCCACGGCGTCCAGCTCCCGTGCTCCTGGCGTCGGTAGAAGTACTTGCGCTTGGACCCCGCGGTGCGCCCGAGGACGTGGGTGACGGCGCCGGCGGTAGCGGGATCGCCTGGCACGTAGTAGAGGCCGCACGGCTCGAGTTTCGCGACCTCGTGGAGCTTCGCCAGGTAGTTGAGGAGCGCGCTCGTCGCTGCGTCGTCGGTGATGTCTCCCTGAAGGAGTTCGCCCATCGTGTCCTTGAAGATGGGCGACGGATCGTCGCGCAGCTCCGGATCGAGCCAGTTCTCCGGCCAGAGGAACACCTCGCGGTTCGCTTGCCAAACTCGGTAGCGCTTCATCCACTCCCACTGGTCCGCCGAGATGTGGGTCGGATCGATCTCTGGCTCGAGGCTGCGCAGCGCACGCTCGATGAAGAGCTGAATCGACGACAGCGCGAGGCGAACGCGCGATGTCTGTCCACACGGCGCCATCTCGACATCCATGAGCATGTACTCGAAGAGTCGATCGGGCGTGTCGATGCTCCGCGTGGCGGGTCGCTCGGCCAGGTGATGAAGGGCGAAGGCGACGAGCGCGTCGCGCTGACGCGCGCGCATCGTGTCGTTGATAGGCTTGACGAGCGTGAGCCAGTCGGCGTCCGCATACCGCGCGCGGAGCGCCGAGCGCAGGTTGCTTGCGTCGGCCGGTGTCGGGTTGTTCGTAGTCCTGACGAGGGCGGAGGCGGAAATGCCGCAGGTCGTGACCATGGCATACGCGTCGTAAACGCGACAGAAAGCCTCGAGGCGGCCGAGCGGCGCCGTCTTGGTGTCGCCGAAGTAGTGCATGAGCAGAGCGGAGAGCGAGGACTGGTCCCATTGCGTGAGCGCGAGGAGCGCGCTGCCCCCGCCGCCGAGCGTCACGTCGGGGTTCCGGAGGACGGCGAGGAAGCTCTCGTCGGCGGGCGACAGGGCGGCCTTGATGCGCGCGAACTCGAGAAGGGCCGAAAGCACGCCGCTTAGCGCGCTGCCCGTGACTACATCGGGTAAGCCCGCCGCGGAGAGCTGATTGAGCCATCCTTGCCCGGCCACTCTCAGATCCACGTTGGAAGCCAGGTATGCGACCTCGTTCGCCGTGATCGAGAGGCCGGCTCCGAGGGACGCGGCCTTGAGGAAGCGGACGTAGCTCGTGCGCGCACGGTCCAGGGCCGTCCTCGAGTAAAGAGAAGGTCCGGAGATCACTTGCCAAGGAACGCCAGCGGTCATCCACCGAACAGAGAGCGTGCCGCTGAGGCCAGCGACCTTCAGCCCGATGGGTACGAGCGTGCCCGCCCGGAGGTCGACCGGCGTCAGGTTGGTCCACCCTTCGTGACCATGGCCCATTGCGACCGCGGTGCCATTCACTTCGAGGGTGACGGTCGCGCCGGAGTCGGCCGTGACCATGACGTCGTAGAGCCCGCTCTTCGGCGCGTCGACGAAGCCGCTCCAGTCGCCGCTGATCGGGGCTTCGGGCTCTCCGAGCGCGGTGAAGTCGGTGAGCGCCGGTATCGTCGGATCGGCGGCAGACGCGAGCACGACGATGTTGCGCAGGAGCGCCGAAGCGAAGGTCGGATCAGTTCCTGCGGCCGCGGTCACCGTGGCGAGCGCTTGCTCTTCGCGCTTGTGCCGCTTGAGATCAGGGAGAATCGCCGAGAGCAACGCCTTGCGCTTGACGGGAGCGGGCTCGCTCGATGCGACGTACGCGGCGTAGGGCGCCTGGAGGCTCTTGTTGCTCGCGAAGAAGGGATCGATCGCGCGCCGATTCGCCTTCGACAGCGCCGCGAGCGCCGAGAGAAGCGGGGCGTTGCCGACGGCAGCAACGTTCAGGGCGAGCAGCGTGGTGGCTTCGTCGAGGAAGCCAGCGTACGTGAGGACCTTGCGCAGGTCGTCGTATGTGAGGCGACCCTGGCTCGCGGTCACCACGGCCTCGGGAAGGTCCGGGTCGGGCTGCGCGTACGACGTGGAGACGTTGAAGGTCCCTTCTAGGAGCGCGAAGAAGAAGTCGGTCGTGTCGGCGCCGTAGGCGAGTGCCACTAGCCCCTTGGCGATGTCGCCCTTCGGGTCGTCGGCGAGCGCGAACTGACTCTCGATGGCGGCAGCGTCCGCGCGGAGCGAGCGCACGAGACCACTCACGGCAGCGTCGGTCGGCGCTGACTTGCCACTGATGTCGCGGTTCCAAACGAGGTAAAGCGCTTGCCCCGGCTTGACGTTGGCGTCGCGAAGTGCCTGCAGGAGCCGGATGAACTGGATCATCGGCGGCGGGCGGCGAGGGGTGGTCGAGGGCGTCGCGCCCGCGGGCGGCACCTCGAGGTCGAGCGGCGCGAAGGGATCGATGCCCGTGCACTGGATGAGCGCGAGGAGCTCGACGACGCTGGTTCGTAGCGTTCGCGCGAGCCAGCCTCGCCGGTAGATCGCGCTCACGTTGTCGAGGGTCATCGGCGTCGTCGCGCCGTACCCGAGGGCGTCGGTGATGACTGTGAACTCCGTCCCGGTGATGTGAAGCGCGGAGCGCAACGCAGGTTCGTGATCCAAAAGCTTCGCAGCGCCCTGGAGCACGTTGCCGCCCGGGTCTTCGGCGAAGACCTGATCTTGGCGAAGGACCGACGGGCTCAGGAACATCTTCGCGTAGAGCGATTTCCGCCCGTCGGTCCCGATCGGCGCCCAGCATGCGAGCAGCGCCGGTAGATCGTGCTCGGTCGAGAGCGAGAGGAGTTCGAGCACCTGATAGAGGAAGCCGATTCGCGACAGGAGCGTCGTGAAGCCAGCGTCGAGGCGCTTCAGGTCCGCAGCCTCGTTCGCGCCGTCGAGGGCCATGATGGCCGGGTAAAGCGCGGTAATGATGGCGTCGGTCTGGGGGATCGACAGGCCGAGCTTTCGCCAGAGCCGGATGAACCGGAGCAGGCGGAGGAAATCGACGACTCGAAGATCGTGGCGTGCAGGGTCGGGATTTGCGTAGCAGAGGCGAAGCGTCGCCGCGGAGCACACGTCGTCGGCGTCGGGCGCCTTGGCGGTCGTGACGAGTCCCATGATCTGCGCGTAGTTCGCGTCGTCCTTCACCCACGCGACGATGGGCCCGTAATCGCGCTTGTGCGCAGCAGGGTGCGCGCCGTAGGCGACCGGATCGAGCCCCGCGGGGAGCTGCTCCACGAAGTCGGCGTCAGTGAGCGCTCCTGCCTTGAAGACCTGAAGGACCTCGAAAGGCACTCCGAGCGCTTCGACGCGTGCGAGGACGCCGGTCGCCGGATTGATGAAGCGTGTCCGGACGATGGCGGCAAGCTTCTCGTAGGAAACGCCGACACGGCGGCAATAGGCCTGGAAGTTCGACAGCTCAGCGAGGACGGCAGCATCCTGCGAGTTCGAATGCGCGCGGCGCGTAGGTTCGCGCGAGGCCTCGCGTGCGACCGCCGTGGGAGCCCCGACGCGCGACGGCGGGGCCTGGACTGGCGCGGCTTGCCCAAGCGCATCGGCAGGATGCGCGATGTTCGCGGGTGGACCGTTCGAATGAGTGGCCTGCACGTACGCGACGGTCGGGGCCGCCGTCGCCACGGGCATGGTGGACAGGTGCGCGGCGCTTGCGGGGGAGCTGATGGGGCCTGCAGGATGCGCAGGCGTTTCCGTGTGTGGCAGCGCGTGAGGAGCCGGTGCCGCGCGCGGCGGCGGAGGAGCTACTTCGGTCGACGAGAAGCCGTAGACCTCTCGCAGTGTGAGGCTCCCGTCCGTCAGCAGGCGGTATTCGGCGCGCGATAGGCCGACGCGCTCCATCAGGATGTCGCTCCAGCCGTAGCCGCCTCCCGCGCTCGCGTCGCGCACGTGCAGCGCGGCCATCACGGCGTGGAGCGGAGCGCCCATCGCCTCGAAGTGGAGCCGCAGGAGCTCGAGAGACCGATCGAACGGGAGCGGCCAAGGGAAGATGGCGCTCTTGAGCATCCCGTACGCCGATTCCTGAACGAACTGTGGGCTCGCGAGGAGCTCTTCGGACGCGATCGCTCCGTTGGTCGTGTGACCGCGAAAATCGGCGAGCGTCAGACGGTTCGCAACGAAGTACTCGAGGGTCTCGTTGACGAGGTCAATGTAGGGCAGCGCGACGTTCGTGTTCTCGCACGTGAGCGGCAAGTGCTGCAAGTCCGGGCGTCGCTCGAGGAGCACCGTCTGCGGGTTCTTCTTTCCAGCCGGCGGGTAGTCGATGAAATTGAGCAGATCAGCGAGGTAGGCGGCTGGGCTGAGGATCGAACGGCACTCCGAGCAGTCGCAGAAGTCCATCGAGCCGAAGATCTGCTCCATCGTAGGCGAGACGATGAGCGGTCCGTGCGGATCACTGGGCGACGGGGCGAGTGCGGCCACTCTCGCGTGGGCGCCGCGCGCCGCGAGTCGGGCCGTGACGATCTGGAGGGCCGCGCCGGCCACCACCCTTGCCTTGGCGTGCACTTGATGGGCGACCGCGACACTGCCTAGATCGTGACCGAAGGCGCGCGCGAAGCCCACAGGGTCGTAGCGGGTGACCGCGTATGCAGAGTCCAGACCGTGGCGGAGCAGCGCCGCGAAGGCCTGGTCGTTCGGCGTGATCTGGTAGACGCGCTGCAAGCGCTTGATCTCGGCGATGACGCCTGGCCCATACGTCGCGCTCAGATTGTGAGAGAGGTAGCGCTCGACGGGCTCGCCTCCAAGCGAAAAGCGGCCGTTGTGCTCCTGGAAGAACGAATGGAGCACGGCCTTGTCCGTTGACGTTGCGTGCGGGGAGAGAGGCAACGTGCCGGTCGCCACCATGTCCGCGACCACCGCGAGCGGTGAGGCGAGCCTGACCTGCGCCGCGAGGTACTCGGCGTACTTCGACCGCCGGTGGTCGATCGTGTCGCCCGCAATCTCCTTCGGGATGGCTCCGCCGATCAGGGGCACCCACTTCGCGACGTGGTAGAACCCGCGCCACGCCAGATCGTCGACCGTCGCGAGCGCACTCTTGTCGAGCGCCTTGTGGAGTGCGGCCATGAGCGGCGCGTTGTTGAGGGTGAGATGCGCGAGTTGCCCGTCGAGACGGAGGCGCTTGGTCAAGTCAGGACCGAAGGACTTCTCGACGTTGCTCCAGAACGCCGTGAGGTCGTCCTTGAAGTGGACGTGCAGGTCGGCGAATGTCTGGAGGCGATGAGGGTCGTTGCCGAGGGTGACCTGGAGGACGTCCTTCAGACTGGACAGGCCAATCAATGGTTTCGCCTCGAGGGCATGCATCGCGCTCAGCGACTGGAACGATTTCGTCGCTGCGTCGATCGAGCCCCCGAGCGAATGAGAAATGACGCCGTGCTGAATCGCTTGCTTCCAGGTCTCGGCGACCGCGGTTCCTGTAGAGCCGTAGAGCGCGTCGGGCTCCATGGAGAAGCCCGCGCGAAAGAGCGCATAGTAAAACGGTGGCTGAAGCCCTCCGCCGGCGTTGTCGTGCGCGAGCCGGTCGGAAATCGCGGCGAACACGATTGCCCTCGCGTCCCACCCCGTCTTTCTCGCGAGATAGGTGATGTCCTCCCGGTCGCCTGACTCCTTGAGGTCAGCCAGCCTACCCGTGTGGGCCTTCGCGAGCGACGCGGTCAGCGCTTCGTATTCGCTGGGCAAACCCGCGGTACCCGCGGGGATCGCGACGCCCAGCGTTTCGCGTGCGCGGGCGTTGTAGCGCACTGCCGAGACGCCGAGCAGCGTCTGCCCTATGAAGGCGCGCGCGCAGATGTCCGGCTTGGGCTTGTTAGCGGGCGGCGAGTAACTTGCGCGGTACTGCCCTCGGTCATCGGTGGTCGCCGTCGCCAGCGAGACGTGAGGCCCCGAGTTCTTGTCGACGATCTCGACCAGAACGCCAGCGAGGGGACCACGCCCCGGGCTCGAGACGACGCCCTCCACCGTGTGACTGCCGTGCCCCGGGCCTCCCTTCACGTGTGGTGGGGCACCGTTCGTTGGATGGTGAGCTTTCGGATGTGGTCCTTTCGCGCTCGAGGCCGGCGCCACGTGCTGCGCCCCGAGCGGGGCCGCCGTAGGGTGCGTCGCGACTGGCGATGGGCCGTGATGAGATGCGACAGGCCCTGCTGGATGCGTGGCGACGACCGTGTGCGGATGGTCCAGGCCGACCACGTGGAAGGACGAAGGCAGGACGTTGGGCGGACCCGGTTGCGGAAACTGCACGTTTCCGTATGCGCACAAGGCACCGTAGTCCACTTTGTCGCCGGTTTTGAGATTTGGTAGACGCGCGGAGAAGTACTGCGCGCCCGCCCGCACGTCCGTGCGAAAGAGGACGGCCGGGACTTTGGTCGGAGCGCCGCCGTTTACGCGGTAGTGGACCTCCACGCGATAACTTGCGTTCAGAGGGTGCACACCGACCGTGAGGGTGATGCCAGCAGCCTCGTGTCCCGCGCCGGCCACGACGATTCCCTCGGGCGCAGGCGCGTCCGGGGTGCCGTACCAGACGGATTTGCCGGCTAGTTCGAAACGCACGAGTCCTCGTTTTTGCAACGATCGGCAGGCGGCGGGCGCTCTCCCTCGATCCGGACGTCGTTCCGGCGATCCGCCGTCACGGCCCTCCGTAGCGCATGAGGAACGCGCCGCGCGCCAGTCAGGCCGACAGGAACTGCAACTGAACGACCGCCGTGATGTCCTTCAATCGAAGCGCGAAGCGCTCGACGACACGGAATCGGTAGTTGCCGTCCACGTCTTTCTGCTCGAAGCGAACGATGACATCCTCCTCATGGCTCATCTTCCCGCGAACGAGATCCATCGTGTTTCCACCGAGCGACACGACGATGCCCGTGTAGAGAATCTGCGGGACGACGGCAGCAGCGCCTAATGCGCCCGCTGGCCCAACGATGGTCACCAACGGAGCTGATGTGTAGCCCGAGCCGCCAACGGTGATCGCAATGCCAGTGATGGCCCCGCCAGACACTATTGCTGTTGCCAAAGCTTGGGTGCCTCCTGCAGGCGGAGCGGCAATGGTCACGGTAGTGCCCGCAGTGGTGTACCCGGTTCCCGGAGCCGTGACTTTCACCGCCGTAATCGAGGTGGTGGTCCCCAACCCCCCGTTCAAACCGCCGCCGGCAGTCCCCGCAATCGTTTTGAAAGGAGGCAGGGTTCCGGTCCCGTAGAATCCGGCATTCATGAGATGGCGAATCGGCTCGGCAGGCGTGATGAGCGTCGTGGGTAATGGCGAGTGTGCATCGGCGAATGGGGCCGTCTGCAGGACCAGCGCATACGGGCCGTACTGCCCTTTGCCTTGAAGGTTCGAGAACGCCTGCGCGACCGCTGCGACCGTTTTCTCTTGGTACAGACCACTCTGCGCTCCGCTTGGCTGTGCCGGAGAGACCGTGACGATTTGATCGGCCGAAAGTGCGAGCGCCGGATTCGCCAACGTGCTCGTCGGGAGTAGAAGGTTGAGGAGGCCCAGATCAAGCGTTGGCTGGTTCACCCGGAAGTTGACCGGGCTAGAGGCCCCGCTCATGAGCTGGCTTTGGAAGAAGTTCTGTCCTTGGAAGATGATGCTGTCCTCAACTTGAGCGAGGATGTTGGCGGCGCGTGTCGCGAGGGTGGTGCCGGTGCTGGCGTGCCCAGGAGGATGGTGCTGGTGTTGGTGGTGATGCCCATGCCCATGCTCCGGAAGCTTTTGCTGTTGAGGATGATGCGGGTCGTGGACGGCCGCCATCTCCTCCTCCACCTGGGCAGGTGTGAGGGAGAACTCGACCCAGTATTCATTGATCCGCGTCGTCGCGGTTTCGTCGACGGAAAGAGCGTTGATTGGGGTCTTGTCCTCGCTCGACGTCGGACTCACGATGTCGGCCGGAACCGTGGTCGCTTTCGCGGGTACGTGGATCGTAGGGAGGAACTTCGCGGCGACGCGAGCCCGCGTGATCTCTTCCCTTACGGCCGCGTCGATACGGCTCCACACCTCGCGAGACCAGTCGATCTTGTCTCGACCGTGGTGCGATGCCGCGTGCGCGCGACCGCCCGCTCCCGCCGACGCAGCGTGACCCTGGGTTCCATGACCAACGTCCGAGGGAGTGGGGTGATGTTGCCCAATGGCGCCCGATCCGATGGTTCCGTGACCGGCATCATCGTGAGTCTGTCCGTTATGCGTGCCGTGGTGTCCTTGATCGCCGGGATGATCGTCGGGGTGATGACCGTGGTGCTGCGGCGGCGTCATATTGCTCATCTTGTCTCCTTGTCTCGGCTACATTGATCGAATGCTGACGGCACACCGCGATTGCGCGCCTTCTCCCCGCGCTTCATCTCAGAGATTCCTGAACACCACGCCGCCCGCGAGATTGTACGTCGCAGCCCCGTTTCCGATCGACTGTGGGATCCTCTGGCCAGGACCCCAGCAAGCGATCGTCATCGGCAGTAGGAGCATCCCCTCAGTCGAGGCTAACGCGTAGGTCGTGAACGCAAACTCGTCCCGCTCGAGCACTTCGTTCGCCACGGGGGCCCGCTCGATTCGGTGGCCTGAGGAGCCGGCGCCCCGTGGCGGCTCGGACAAGGTGGTTCTCTGTTCAGCACCGGACGCCTCTGTCTCTTTGGCGTGCGACCGGTTCTCGAGTCGCGCAATCGCAATCGCCATCCCGTGGAATTTGGATCCGGGCCCGAATTGGAACGCAATCGGCACCCCCTTGGTGTCGACGCGGAACCGCAAGACCCCGGAGCCAATGCCCGGGTGATACGTCCCTCCTCGCTGACGCGAATCATCGAAATGGGCCGCGGGGCTCGAGTCATGAACGGCGACGTCCCATGCTTCGGCAGCCGTGTTGAATTCGGGCGACCTCGCAACGACCAAGACGTGTCCGGTATCATGTCGTGGACGGATGTCCGAAGTACGCCAGGAAATAAGATCGCCGCGCTTGGCTTCCTCGAGGCGCTCAATGCGCTTCCAGCCCGGGGCCTGGGGACCTTGAAAAAAGTCGAAAAATTCGAACGCTCGTGGGTAGCGTTCATCGGCACTCTTCGGGATCAACGACAGGTGTTCCGGAGCGACCTTCTGAAGAAGGAGGCCGACGAATGCCGAACAGTCGACATTGTACCTTCCTGCCTTCTCGTCGATGACGGGACTATGCTGATATTGCGTGTGCGGCTCGCCCTTAAGTACGTGTTCCGCCGCTGTGGCTATTCGGTCAGGTCGCTCGCCCCCCATCCGCGGCACCATATGCCTCGCCTCTTCGGCGTCAATACTGAAAATAGTGCTTGTGCGTTTGTGTCACCTCGCGGTCATCGAGCAGTTCACTTAGCAGAGGCTCTTTCGTTCGTGACGGGTCGTGTAATCCCTCACGTGCTCGAAGAAATGACTACGAATCTGGTGCATTCTTCGGCCGCTTACCGCGCCCGTTCGGTGGCCCCAACAAAAACGGTCCCTCCGAGCGCCGGAAAGACGGATCCCTGCTGCGGCTTTGTATAGGACACACGCTCGCCCGGTCGGAAGCCGGGCGGAAGGTTCAATCTGTCCCCGTGCGCGTCATTCTACCCAAGCTGGGACGGTTGCGGTGAGGCTGGAATCATCCGCGAACACGTCGCGCGCGGGCATGGGGCGCGTAAGGTTTCACTCCGGCTTGTCCGTCCCCTAGGTTGCGGGTCCCTTGGTTCGATTCATCAGCCTGTGGTGGCGAAATACTCGTTTCGGGTGAAATTGCTGGGTCTTCTCGTAGGCCGCGGCGACTCGGACCACATCCAGCTTTCGGACGACGAACAGGTCGAACGTCGGACCCCGGACGGCCCAAACGCGGCTTGCGTTGGCCAAATCGGCGGTCGGCCCTGGGCAACACCGGCCCGTACAAGTGCGAACCGACGGCGGATTTACGCATCGTCTGTTCAGGGATCTGACTTGGGGCCAGTCGGGTGCGCTTGGCCCGAGAGAGCGAGGGGTGCGAGCGAACCGCGTCACACGAGGCCTGGTAACCGAGCGTTGCAGCACGGTGAGCTGGTGTCGGAGCAAGGCGATCTCGGCGAGCAGCGTCCAGCGCGGGCGAAGCGCGTCCGCCAGGGCGGCGGGGGGCACCAGGACGGCTTCGAGAACCAGCGCAAAGGTCACGCCGACGCCCTCGACTTCTCGCTGATCGCGCAAGTAGCCATGACGGGTCCGAGCATGCCCGGATCCTTTGCGCGTAACGTAGCGGGATAATGGAAATAAATCGGGACCACTCATCGTTGGTTTGGTTGCGACACCAGCAACG
>CZKU01000143.1_pt2 | contig 12341 bp, 11 predicted proteins | sample 1122471 | NCBI WGS metagenome assembly CZKU01 (sample SAMEA3539301, study PRJEB10725) | soil metagenome | biome: tundra; feature: field; material: soil | place: USA | collected 2010-05 | depth 0.15 m | reverse complement strand
AGGGCGAGGGCGAGGGCGAGGGCGAGGGCGAGGGCGAGGGCGAGGGCGAGGGCGAGGGCGAGGGCGAGGGCGAGGGCGAGGGCGAGGGCGCGCGTTTCTCTCTCCACGTGGGCCTTATCGGACGGACCCGACCCGGAGTTGCGGCCGGTCGTCAGGATTGCCATCGGCGGGGGGCGCGCTATCTTCGGAGGCTCGAGCGAGGTGACCCGTGACGGCGGCGAAGACGACCCTCCCAGACGCTGACCAGCCCTCCGGGGCTGCCGGCGTGGGCGCGGTCGAGCCGGGCAGCGCGGAGCCGGCTGTCTTCGTGGCATCGCACGATGTCCTCTTCGCCGAGCCGGCGTCAACCGTCTGCGACGCGTGCGGTTGCTCGCTCGGCGAGAGCGAACCCGACAATGGTTACGAGATCCGCGGACGCGGCGTGTACTTCTGGACGCGCGGCGACGAGACTCGAATCGAGAACGTTCCCTTGTGCGCCTCTTGCGCATCGGCCATCGGAATGACCGCCCTCGCTCGCTGGGAAATCGAAGAAGAAGAAGGCTGACTTCTCGGGGGCCTCTACTGGAGGTCGGGCTTCGAAGGATCGGTTCCGTTGACCGGCGGCCGCCTCACGAGGTGCTCGAGACAGAGCGCCCGCACCGGCGCGGCGACGCCCGGTGAGTGCGCGGCCATGGCGAGCTCGGGCCGCAGCAGCAGCCCGACCAGCCGCGCGACCACTTCGAGCGGCGTGGCCGGATTCATTACCAGCGCGATCCGGACGCGAGGGCGGTGCACCCACCGCGTGCGAGCGATCTCCGCAAGCGCGTCGCCCTGGCCCGGCCGCCTTGCGGCCAGGCGAACGACGTCGTCCTCGACGAGGCGCGGATTGCTCATGCACCTCCGGATGACGTCGGGGTGCGGGTCACGGAGCATCCGCTGCAACGTCTCGCGATCGGGGCGGCGGGCGAGCGACTTTCGCTCGCCGAGGGGGACGGGCCGCCCGCCGCCTTCGCGGCCGTCGGGCGCGCGCGGATCGCGAGGGGGCGTGGTGCTCGTGGGTCGGGCGCGCGGCGGAATGCGGATCAATCGCTCGAGAGCGAGGAGCGAGTCGCTGGCCGCCGCTTCACGCAGGCGCTGGATGAGCGCGTCCATCCCGTCGCCGTTGAGCGCGTCGACGATCGCGATGAGCGTCTCGCGGGAGGCGGTCTCGGCTTGTTCGGCGCGCTCGCAGATGGCGTCGAGCGTCTGCGCCAGCGCCGCGATCGGAGCCGCATGCGCGACGCTCGTCACGTACCGCGCGCGCAGAACGGCGTCGCCCAGCGACAGCGTCGCTCGCACGAGAGCATTGGCGCGCGCCTGTCGGTCCACTCGCTGCCCCCCTCGCGCTCAGATCCCGAGATCGACCTTGGCCTTCTTCGCGGGCGGAGGAGGCGTGGCGGGCACGACGACGGGCCTCGCGGGCTGCGCCACCGCGTGCGCGGGTCTCACGCTCGGAGGCGGAGGCGGAGCCGGCGCAGCGACGGTCGCCGACGCGGCGACGATAACCGCCGACGCCGACGCCTGAGGAGGCGCCGCGGGAATGGGCGGCGGGGGCGCGGCGGCAGTCGTGGCCGCTGGCGGGGTGCTGGCGGCCGCCCCCGTGAGGGCCGGAGCCGAGGGCGTCTCCTTGCCTTTCAGGGCGAACGATACACCGACGATCGCGAGCGCGAGGACGACGAACGCCGCGCCCCCGATCGCGAGCATCATCCCCTTGCCCTTCTGCGGCCTCGGCGAAGGAAGATCGAACGTCCGCGACATCGACGCGCCGGTCGTCGGCCCCATGGCTGGCAGAGGCTGCGTCCCGTTGTACGGCTGCGGGGTGCGCGGCCCGCTGCCGAACGCGGGGTTCGGGGTGTTCCCAAAGGCCGGGTTCGGCGTGTTCCAGAAGGCCGGGTTCGGCGTGTTCCCGAAGGGCCCGCCGCCCGCTGCCGGATAGTTGCCGGTGCCCGGATCCGACATCGCCTGGTGACGCCCCTCGCCGGAGAGCCCTTGAGACTGGCCGAACGACACGGCGAGCGCGTCGCCGAGCTCGCGTGCGCTCTGGAACCGCGCGGCAGGGTCCCGCTGCGACGCGCGCTCCCACCAGCGATCGAACATCGGCGGCAAGTCGGAGACGAACTGCGACGGCATCGGGACCGGCGCCACGATGATCCGAACGAGGAGATCGCCGAGCGCCTCGCTCTCGAACGGGAGCCTCCCCGTGAGGGCCTGGAAGACGATGACCGCGAGCGACCAGAGATCGCTCCGGTGGTCGACCGCCTTGATCCCCTGCGCCTGCTCGGGGCTCATGTAATAAGGGGTCCCGAGCATGGCGCCCGTCTTCGTGTTGCTCCCGTCGATGCCCGAGCCGGTGGCCTTGGCGATGCCGAAGTCGAGCACCTTGGCGATCTCGCGGTCGTCGTCCGGCACGAGGAAGATGTTGTCCGGCTTGAGATCGCGGTGAACGATCCCGAGGCCGTGCGCCTTCGTCAGAGCACGGCAAACCTGGCCCACCACCCGGAACACGTCGTGCGGAGCCATGCGTCCGATGCGCTGAAGCCGCTTGCCGAGGTCTTCGCCGTCGAGCAACTCCATCGCGATGTACGGCGTCCCCTGGAAGACTCCGTGGTCGAGGATCTGAACGACGTGCGGGCTGCGAAGCTGCGCCGCCGCCTTGGCCTCACGCTCGAAGCGAGCCTGCGCTTCCGGAAGCTGCGCGATCTCGCCCTCGATGAATTTGACGGCGCAGGGGATGTCGAGCGCGAGGTGCGTGGCGAGCCAGACCGACCCCATGCCTCCCTGACCCAGCTGCCGACTGAGCCGGAAGCGCTCCGCGATGACCACGTTGGCTGCCAGCTGCATCGAGTCCCCAGAGTGGCGGGCGTTGGTAGGAGGCGCTCGTTGTTCTCTCGGAACGCCGAAAGCCGCGCTCCTCAAAGGATAGCCGGCCGCGGGCTCGCGCCACAAGGCCGACAGACCGCCTGGCGCGCCTCGCATCGCACGTCGCGCGCGTCGAGACGAGACCGCCTAGGCCGACCCCTATCGGCTCACACTGTCACATCGCCGAGTCACATCGCCGAGTCACATCGCCCACGAATCCGCCTCGGCCGCCCGCGCCGGCGCACGTGCTCGCCGCGCCCGCGAAGGAAGGCCCGTTCGAGCGAATGATGCGGGCAACGCGCGAATCGCCCCCCTGCTCGTTGAAGTCGGAGAGCGGCGCGTTATTGTCCAAGGTGCGATGCCGCCGCCGGATCCCCGCAACCCCGGAAGCCCGATGGCCCCGGGAGCTCCGGGCGTCGAAGAAGACGTCGAGGTCGAAGAGCGCCGAAAAACCTCGACCCCGAAGCGCTTCAAGGTGCTCTTTCACAACGACGACTACACGACCATGGAGTACGTGATCGAGGTGCTCCGGCGCTTTTTCCACAAAAGCGAGACGGAAGCGCTGCACGTCATGCTGACCGTGCATAAGAAAGGTAAGGCGATCGCGGGCGTATACCCACGCGACGTGGCCGAGACCAAGGTCGCCGAGGTCATGCGCGACGCTCGCGACCGGGGGCACCCCCTGCTGCTGACGACCGAGCCCGAAGAGTGAACCGAAACGATGGAAATCAGCCCTGAGGTCGAGATCGCGCTGAACGTGGCGGCCAACGACGCCTCGCGACGACGGCACGAGTACGTCACGATCGAGCATCTGCTCTACGCGCTCCTCCTCGACGAGACCACGGCCAACGTCATTCGTCACGCCGGGGGGGATCCGCCCGCGCTCAAGAAGCGCCTCGACGCCTTCTTGACCGAACAGCTCGAACCGCTATCCGAAGAGAGCTCCACGCCGCCGACCCCGTCGCTCGGCGTTCACCGGGCGATCCGTCGCGCGTACGCGCACGTGAAGTCAAGCGGCAAGCAAGAGGTCACCGGGGCCAACGTCATCATCGCGATGTTCGCCGAGCGCGACTCGTTCGCGATCAACCTCCTCGAGGAGCAGGGGGTCACCAAGCTCGACGTGGCCTCGTACATCTCGCACGGCACCTCGAAGATCAGCGAAGATCCGGCGGAGGCGCGAGGGGCCGTCGAGGCCGAGGTCGAGGGGCCCCGGCCCGCGAAGGACCCGCTGAAGGCTTACACCCTCAACCTGAACGAAGAAGCCAAGACGTCTCGCATCGACCCGCTGGTGGGGCGCGAGAACGAGGTCCTGCGTATCGTCCAGATCCTCGCCCGGCGAAAGAAGAACAACCCGCTGCTCGTCGGCGACGCCGGCGTCGGCAAGACCGCGATCGCCGAGGGCCTGGCGCTCAAGATCCACCGCGGCGAGGTCCCTGCCCCGCTCAAGGGGGCGACCGTCTATTCGCTCGACATGGGCTCCCTGCTCGCCGGTACGCGCTATCGCGGCGACTTCGAAGAGCGCATCAAGGCCGTCATCAAGGCCCTGCAGAAGATCGACGGAGCCATTCTCTTCATCGACGAGATCCACACGATCATCGGCGCGGGCGCGACCGCCGGCGGCAGTATGGACGCCAGCAATCTCCTCAAGCCGGCGCTCGCGAGCGGCAGGCTCCGCTGCATCGGGTCGACCACGTTCCAGGAGTACAGGCAGCACTTCGAGAAAGACCGGGCCCTCGTCCGCCGGTTCCAGCGCGTCGAGGTCAATGAGCCCAGCGTCGAGGACACCGTCAAGATCCTCGAGGGACTGCGAAAGCAATACGAGGACTTCCACGGCGTCCGCTATACCGAGGCGGCGCTGCGGGCCGCGGCCGAGCTCGGGGCCAAGTACCTTCACGATCGGAAGCTTCCCGACAAGGCCATCGACCTCATCGACGAGACGGGCGCTGCAAAAAAGCTCGCGCTCGTCGTCACGGCGGCGGAAGATGCCCCGGAAACCGCCGCGGGCGACCCCGCCGACACCCGGCCCGTGGTCGACGCTGGCGACGTCGAGCAGGTCCTCGCGCGCATGGCGCAGATCCCGCCTCGGGAAGTATCGACGAGCGACCGGGAGCGCCTGAAGACCCTGGGCGACGAGCTGCGTTCCGTGGTCTTCGGCCAAGACGCGGCGATCACCGAGCTTGTCTCGGCCATCAAGCTCTCGCGCGCCGGTTTGCGTGCGGTCGAGAAGCCCATTGGTTCGTTCCTTTTGACGGGCCCGACCGGCGTTGGCAAGACCGAGGTCGCAAAGCAACTGGCCAAGGTGATGGGCATCACCTTCCACCGCTTCGACATGAGCGAGTACATGGAGGCTCACACGGTCTCGCGGCTGATCGGCGCGCCGCCGGGGTACGTGGGGTTCGATCAAGGGGGCCTCTTGACCGAGGCGATCGCGAAGACGCCTCACGCCGTTCTCCTTCTCGACGAGATCGAGAAGGCGCACCCGCAGATCTTCAACATCTTGCTCCAGGTCATGGACCACGGCCGGCTGACGGACCACAACGGCAAGCCGACCGATTTTCGGCACGTCGTTCTCCTGATGACGAGCAACATCGGCGTCCGCGATCTTCAGCGCCGGGCCGTCGGGTTCGGCGTCGCGGGGGGCGGCGATCGCGAGAAGCCCAGCGTCGATCGCGAGTACAAGCAGCTCTTCAGCCCCGAGTTCCGGAACCGGCTCGACGCGAAGATCGCATTTCAGCCGCTCGATCCGGGGGTCATGCGCAGCATCGTCGCGAAGTTCATCCGGGAGCTCGGCGACCAGCTGACGCCGCGCCGCGTGACGATCGAGCTGACCGACCAGGCAACCGAATATCTTGCGAAGAAGGGCTACGATCCGGACAACGGAGCGCGGCCGCTCGCGAGGGTGATCCAGGAGGAGCTCAAGCGTCCTCTGGGAGAAGAGCTACTCTTCGGAGCTCTCGAGAACGGCGGACATGCTGTAGTCGACGCCAAGGATGGGGCGCTCACGTTCGCCTTCACTTCCCCCGCGGCGTGAGCGAAGACCGCCACAACGCCGTTTTCCCCTTCTCTTCAATTGGATGTGGCCATGACGCAGCCGCTCGTGTCGATCTTGATGGGCAGTAAGAGCGATCTCGACGTCATGCAGCCCGCGCGCGACGCGCTGACGGAGCTCGGGGTCGAGCATGAGGTTCGCGTCCTGAGCGCGCATCGAACGCCCGACGCGCTTTTCGAGTACCTCGCGGCCGCCACCGCGCGGGGCGTCGAGGTGTTCATCGCGGGGGCCGGCGGCGCGGCGCACCTTCCCGGGGTGATTGCCGCAAAGACCACCTTGCCCGTTCTGGGGGTGCCGATCCCGTCCGGTCACTTGCTGGGTCTCGACGCTCTTCTGGCGATCGTCCAGATGCCCAAGGGAATCCCCGTGGCCACCTTCGCGGTCGGAAAGGCGGGCGCGGGCAACGCCGGTCTTTTCGCCATCGCCATCCTCGCCGGAAAGCGACCGGAGCTTGCCAAGAAGCTCGTCAACTGGCGCGAAGCTCAGGCGTCCAAGCTCCTCGCGGAGTCCGTCATCGCGTGACTTCCCAGGACGCGGACGGCTGCGCCGCCGCTAGGCCAGGACGCGGACGGCTGCGCCGCCGCTAGGCCAGGACGCGGACGGCTGCGCCGCCGCTAGGCGGCCTCGCCCTTGACGGTACGTCCGTTCAGTCCCTAGGGTGTGAGGGCCTTGCCGAGCCCTCTCCGCCCACTCGCCAACCCGCCCAATCCCTGGGCGACGACGGCGGTCGAGTACCTCGACGGCGAAGTGCCCCTCGCCGCCCTCGAGGTCTACGAAGACCAGACCCGGGGCATCCTATCGCACAACGACAGCCCCGATGTCGGCTTCGACTGGAGCGTCAACCCGTACCGCGGCTGCTTTCACGCCTGTGCGTATTGCTACGCAAGGCCGTCGCACGAGTACCTGAGCTTCGGCGCGGGCACCGATTTCGATCGCAAGATCGTGGTCAAGAAGCACGCCCCCGAGCTGCTCCGCGAGGCGTTCGACGCCCCGAAGTGGCAGGGGCAGCAGGTGATCTTCAGCGGCGTCACCGATTGCTACCAGCCGCTGGAGGCCAGCTACCGGCTCACGCGCGGGTGCCTCGAAGTCTGCGCCGAGTACCGAAACCCGGCGGGCATCATCACCAAGAGCTCCCTCATCGAGCGCGACGTCGACGTCCTCCAGGATCTGTCGCGCGGCGCTCGGCTCTCGGTCATGGTCAGCATCCCTTTTTGGGACGAGGCCAAGGCGCGTGCGATCGAGCCCTTCGTCACGACTCCAGCGCGCCGCGTTCGCACCATCGAGCGCCTCGCGCGCGCCGGCGTGCGGGTGGGCGTGATGGTGGCTCCCATCATTCCCGGGTTGAACGACGAAGACATCGGCGAGGTGCTGCGCGCCGCGAGGAACGCCGGGGCGACCCACGCGGGCAGCGTCCTCCTCCGGCTACCGGGACCGGTGAAAGACGTGTTCGAAACGCGCTTGCGGGCGGCGCTGCCCCTCCGAGCCGAGAAGGTCCTTCATCGGATCCGCGAGACCCGCGGCGGCAAGATGTACGACTCCCGCTTCGGCGTCCGGGGAACAGGCGAGGGCGTCTATGCCGAAGCGATCGCCCAGCTCTTCGAGCAGACGGCCCAGAAGCTCGGCTTCGAGAAGGGGCACGTCGGTCAGGAAGGCGAGCACTCGGCAGCGACGTTTCGCCGCCCCAGGGGTCAGCTGCCGCTCTTTTGAGGGGGGATCATCTCGGCGGCGCGCCGGTCGTGGTAGGCGAGCTGGTCGTCGTCGTAGCGTGAGCCCTGACCGATCACGCACCGGCCGCGCGCCTCCGCCGTCGCCTGGGCGATGCCGCCGGCGTTCGCCCACCCGCCGACGCACGGGGCGGGGCAATTCGAGCAAGGCGGTTCGAGGCCTGTCGCCGGTTCGACCTCGGCGTCGACGATCCACGCGCCACGAAGCGCCCACCACGCGCCGTGCTCGGGGTGAATCGCGAGCGCAAACGGGCCGGGCGAACCGAGACCGACGAGCTGGGCGAGCGCGACGAAGTCGACCGGGATCGGCGCGAGGAACGCGGCCTCGAAGCGCTGAAATCGAACGCCCGCGGCGGCCAGCGCGGCGTCGGCGCGACCGAGTTGCTCCGATACGAAGGCATCGTAGGGGTGCTCCAGCCTCGCCAGCGCCGGGTCCTTGGCGACTCGCGCCCGAAAGGCCCGCCAGAGCCACGGTCCCGCGCTCGCTGCCACGACGAGGCCACGCGCGCGGGGCACCCACGAAGCCGAGCGCAGGCCTTCCGGCGCGCGCGCGTCGTAGTCCGCGATATCGCACGACGCGACGAGCTCGATCCCGGTGCCCGCGAGGGCCGCGCGGATCCGCAGTGTCGCGTTCGCGTGGAGGAGCATCGAACGGTGCTAGACCTTCCGGCGGACCCGGTCGAGCGCGTCGCTCGCGGGGAAGCCTCGCTCGCTCCTCGTTCGCGCTGGCGACTTCCCGAGAGACGTGACGCGGAGGATGATGCGCGCGTGCGAGGGTGCGGGTTCGTTCTCGTGTGCGCCTCGCTCGGGGCCGCGATTCTCACGGGTCTCGTCCTCTCGGCTTCGGCTCGCCCGCCGCGCGCGGCCGGCCGCGATCCCGGCTCGACGCTCGCAGCGGAGACGCCGCGGCGGCCGCAGGAATCGCCGGAGCTCCGCGCTCACGCCGTCGACGTCGCGGACTACACCCTGAAGGCGACCCTGGATCCCGAGGCCCACACGGTGGCCGGGAGCGGGGCGATTCACTGGCGCAACACGAGCCGGGAGCCGGTGCGCGAGCTCTGGCTGCACCTCTATCTCAACGCCTTCAAGAACGAGCGATCGGCCTATCTTCGCGAGCGCGTCGGGGGCCGTGGCAGTTCGCCGCCCGAGGCCTACGGGGCGATTGACCTCAAGAGGCTCGAGCTACGCGTGGCGGGGAGCGCCAGCGTCGATTTGCTCGCGGGGATCGAGCTTCGTGCGGTCGCCGGCGACGAAGACGAGACCGACGCGCGTGTCCCCTTGCCGCGCGAGGTGGCTCCGGGCGAGTCGATCGATCTCGACGTGGCGTTCGACGACCGTCTTCCCGTCGTGATCGAGCGTACGGGGTATCGAGGGCACTTTCACATGATCGGCCAGTGGTTCCCCAAGCTGGCGCGCCTCGAGCCCGACGGAACCTGGGCCCACTTTCCGTTTCATCACCTCTCGGAGTTCTACGCGGACTTCGGAACGTACGACGTCACCCTCGACGTCCCCGCTGCGTACACGGTCGGGGCCACCGGTCCGGTGGTCGAGAGCCGCGTGGAGGGCGGACGGCGCGTCGAGCGACACGTCGAGAGCGACGTCCACGACTTCGCGTGGACGGCCTGGGACGAGTGGCAAACGGCTCGCGAGACCGTCGACGGCGTCGCCGTGACGGTCCTCTATCCGCCGGGCTTTGGCGGCGTCGCGGAGCGCGCGCTCGCCTCGCTCCGGTTTGCGCTTCCCTACGATTCGGCCCGATACGGCCGCTACCCCTACCCGGTGCTGACCGTGGTCGTCCCCCAGGGCGACGCGAGCGAAGCCGGGGGGATGGAGTACCCCACGCTCATCACGAGCGAAGGGCCATGGCTCACGCCTCCGAAGGTCTTCGTTCCCGAGATCGTGACGGTGCACGAGCTCGGGCACCAGTGGTTCTATGGCCTGGTGGCCACCAACGAAGCGGCCTGGCCGTTCCTCGACGAGGGCCTGAACCAGTTTGCCGAAATCGACGCGATGGCCCGGTGGCAAGGCGAAGGCTCGGCGTCCGGCCTCTTCGGCCTGCGCGTGAGCGATGCGGCGATCCAGGCCATTACCAGCAACGGCGCCGTTCACGACGAACCGGTCGCCCAGGCCGCGCACGCGTTCTCGACGGGCTCCAACTACGCGAGGCTCGTGTACTCGCGGACTGCGGCCGTCATGGATACGCTGGCGCGCGTCTACGGTGACGAGGCCGTCGGAGATGCGCTCGGCCGGTACACGCGGTCGTATCGGTTCGAGCACCCGGGGCCCGACGAGTTCCTCGGCATGATCCGCGACACGCTCGGTCCGCGCCCCGCGCGTACCCTTCGCGACGCGCTGTTCGACAAGGGGTGGGTCGACTACGCCGTCGACGACGTCAGGGAGCATTCGGCCCTCGTGCGCCGGCGAGGCACGCTGTCGTTCCCCGTCGACGTGGAGCTCGTTCTCGCCGACGGCTCGACGCGGCGAGAACGCTGGGACGGCGAGGGAGAATCGAAATCGATCCGGTGGGCGGGTCCGGGCGAGTTGCGCTCGGTCGTCGTCGACCCGGACCACCGGATCACCATCGACGCGAACCTCGAGAACAACGCGGGCACGGCCGGCGGTGCGCGCGCGGGCGCACCGCGAACGTTCGAGCGCGGGCTCTACTGGATGCAGCTGGCCCTGCAGGCGCTCTCTCCGTGATCGACGACGTCGTTCTTCTCGCCGCTTCGTCGATCCGCGCCCGCCGTCGCGCCGGCGCGGTGGTTGGAACCTGGGCCTGGCAGACCGTGCTCGCGCTCGTCGGAAGCTGGCCGGCCGTGGGGCTCGTCCGGGCCGCCTATGGTGCCTTTCCGTCGGGCGACGCGGCGCTCTGGGAACCGGGCACCCTTCCGCTCCTCGCGCTCATTTCGCGCGAGGCCAACGGCGTCCGGGCCGCGATGGGCACCGCGGGGGCCGTGCTCGTCGCGGGGGCGATCGCGGGGCTCGTCCCCCTCGCGGCGATGATGATCTCGATCGGAAGTGCCGGGCGCGACGGGCGCGCGATAGGCGTCGCGAACGCCCTGGCCCGAGCGGTTCGGATCTTTCGGCCTCTCGGTCTGTTGCTCTTCGCGGTGGTCCTCGCGCAAGGGCTCGCGGTGGCCGCGGCCGTCCTGTTCGGCCAGCTCGTCGAGGCGTGGACCCATCGTTGGCTAGGCGAAGCGCACGCGCAGACGCTCGGGATCGCCGTCGGAGCTGCCCTGATGCCGTGCGTCGTCGCGCTCGGCGTGGTGCACGACTTGGCGCGCGCGGCGGTCGTTCGATTCGGCGTCAGGCCTCTGCAGGCGCTCTCGGCCGGCTGCCAGGTGCTCCGCGCGGCGCCCGTGACCCTCGCGTGGTCATGGGGATGGCGAGCGCTGGCCTCCGTCGTACCCGTTCTCGTCGCGGCCGATCTCGCCGACCACATCGGCGGTCGCGGCGGCGTCGCGCTCGTCGTGCTCGGAGCGATCCATCAGCTGGTCGTCCTTGCCCGCGTCGCTTTCCGGGCCTCCTGGCTCGCCAAGGCGCTCCGGACCGTCGATGTCTCGAAGGTCGGCCCGCTCTCGTTCGTCGATTCAGCGAGCGACTAGGGAGCGATAGAGCTGCTCGTATCGTCGAGCGGGGCGCTCCCACCCGCGATCGAGGCGCATGACGCGCCGGACGAGCGCTTGCCATCGCGGCAGGGTGCGCGCGGCGATCGCGCGCTCCGTCGCCCCGAGGAGCGCATCGGCCGTCGCCTCTTCGAAGAGAAAGCCGGTGCCCGTCTCGAGCTTCGAGTCGCAGTCGACGATCGTGTCGACGAGGCCGCCCGTGGCGCGGGCCACGGGGAGAGCGCCGTAGCGCTGGGCGTAGAGCTGCACGAGACCGCACGGCTCGTATCGGCTCGGCACGAGGACGATGTCGGCCCCCGCGAAGATGCGATGGACCAGCGCCTCGCTCGCCGCGCGCGAGAACACCGCGCGCCGGTGCGACTTCGCGACCGCAGCGTCAATCGCGGCCACGATTCCCGGGTCCCCGTCGCCCGCGACCACGATCTGCGCCTCGGTCCCGCGGAGGAGGCGCGGCATCGCCGACGCGACGATATCGATGCCCTTCTGCTCGACCATCCGCCCGACGCAGGCAACGAGCGGCGCCTGCGCGTCGAGGGGCATCCCGAGCTCTCGCTGAAGGGCTCCTTTGCAGCGCGCTTTGTTGGTCAGATCCTCGGCGTCGTAGCGAGCCGCGATGGCGGCGTCCGTCGCGGGGTTCCAGACGGCGTAGTCGACGCCGTTGAGAATCCCCACCAGACCCGCGCCTCGTTCACGGAGCACCCCGTCGAGCTTGGCCCCGAGCTCGACGCTCTGGATCTCGCGCGCGTACGTCGGGCTCACGGTGGTGACCCCGTCGGCAGTGACGATCCCCTGCTTGAGGAGGTTGATCTGGCCGTAGAACTCGATGCCGTCGACCACGAACGCGTCCCACCCGAGGCCCACCGCGGGAAGCTGGTCCCTCGGAAAGACCCCCTGATGCACGACGTTGTGAATCGTGAGGAGCGAGCGAGTCGCCGCCAGCGCGGGCGTCTCGGTGGCGAGAGCGCGGAGGTAGGTCGGCACGAGTCCCGTCGGCCAGTCGTTGCAATGCATGATGTCTACGGGTCGTCCCGTCAGCGCCCGCTGGCGCACGAGCTCGGTCGCGGC
>CZKU01000518.1_pt5 | contig 12436 bp, 6 predicted proteins | sample 1122471 | NCBI WGS metagenome assembly CZKU01 (sample SAMEA3539301, study PRJEB10725) | soil metagenome | biome: tundra; feature: field; material: soil | place: USA | collected 2010-05 | depth 0.15 m | reverse complement strand
GGCGGGGTCCCATGGGCACGCGCAGCGCGATACGCTCGGCGATGGTGACCCCGCACGAGGCCGAGATCAATCTTGACGCGTACGCCCGCCTCGTCGTCGGGCTTGGCCGGGCCGGAGCCCGGCGCGACGCATTCCTGGCGTCGCACGGTCTCGACGAGGCGCGCTGGCAGGCGATCGATGACGGATGGCAAGCCCGCCTTTCGGAGTCTCTCGATGCTACTGGCGACGCCGCGACGGTCCCACCGTTCGTCGACGCCTACGCGCGTGCCATGGAGCGTGCTCAGTGCGGGGAGTCGCAGATCATGACCTTCGAGCGCTTCGTTCAGGCGACTCGGGCGGCACAGCAAGGCGGAGAGCTGGGGAAGAACCTCGAGAGGCTGGGCGTGGGGATCGACGACTATCTTCGAGCCAGCCGCCACTACACGCTCGCGATGACCGAAGACGACGCTCTGGCGGAGACGTTTCGGCGCTGGCTCGGCTGAGGGATGCCGCCCTTCGTCTGTTTGGGTGACACGCGTCGCGTTGGAACGGCAGCGCTGCGCGCGTATCGTACATCGCAAGGACCATGCGAACCGCGCCCGCGCCCAACATCCCGCCGCTCCCGGGCATGAACCCGTGCGAGTTCCTCATGGCCGGCGGCGCAGGCAGCGGCGGCGGCAGCGACAGCGGAGACGCCGCAGGCGACGACAAGGAGGGCGCCGGGACCGGCAAAGACGGCAAGGACGCCGAAGGCGACCAGAAGAGCGCCCCCGATTACGAGAAATACCCGACCTGCGGCACCGAGTCGCACCCGGTCGACGTCGTCACCGGGCGCGTCTTCACGCACCCGATCACCGACCTCACACTGCCCGGCCCCCTGCCCTTCGAGTTCGAGCGTTCGTACAGCACGAGCGCCAGCAAGGAAGATCAGGGCCTGGGCTACGGGTGGGGACACTCGCTCGGCTGGTTCATCGAGGTCCACCGCCGGCGCGTCACCGTGTGGAACCACCGCGGCGTCTCGGTCGACTTCCCGATCCCGGAGGTCGGCCACTCGGTTCTTGGCGACTGGGGCTGGGTGCTCCGGCGCGACAACTGGGGATATGCCGTCGACGCCAACGACGACGTGTGGCGCGTCTTCTCGGTGACCTACGACGAGGGCAAGACCTTCCGCCTCGCGGCGATCGACGACCGGAACAAGAACCGCATCGCGATCACTTACGACGACGGCAAGCTCGTCGAGGTCGTCGACAGCACGGGGCGCGTGATCACGTTCACCTCGACCCGCGAAGGACGCATCGCGTCGATCCTCGTGAAGAACGCCGAGCACCAGGGGCAGTGGATCCCCTTTGCTCGCTACGAATACGACAAGCCGGGTCGCCTCGTTCGCGTCACGGACGCCGACGACTACTCGTGGACCTACGAGTACGACGAGTTCAATCGATTGACCTGCGACACCGACCGCGTCGGCCTCTCGTTCTGCTTCAAGTACGACGAGAAAGACCGCGGGGTCGAGGCCTGGGGCGAGTACCGGAACAAGCGCGACCAGAGCCTCGCCGACGACCTACCCAAATTCCTCGCCGACGGCCGGACCCGCGCGAAGGGCATCTACCACCGGAAGTTCGAATACCACGAGAACGGGTACACCGAGGTCACCGACACGACCGAGACCCGGCGGTACTTCGGCAACAAGAAGGGCACCCTCGACAAGGCGGTCACCGGCGGGGCGGTCACGACCTCGAAGTACGACGAGCGCGGGTTCGAGATCGAGAAGACCGACCCGATGGGGGCGACGTGGCGGTGGGTGAGGGACGAGCGGGGGCGAGTGGTGGAGGAGATCGATCCGCTGGAACGGAGGACGGTTTACGAGCGGGATGCGTATGGACTGCCGATCCGCGTGATCGACCCGGCAGGAGGCGCTATGCACATCTGGCGTGATTCGCGTGGCAATCCCCTGACCTGGCAGGACCAAGCGGAAGAGTTCACGCAATATTCCTATGACGAACGAGGCTTCGTCATCTCTATTATCGCATCAACAGGGAACACGACACGGTATGCATACGACAGCGAAGGAAACGTCCTCGAATTCGTTCAAGCAAACGGTGGCGTCTGGCACTATACATATGACTATTTGGGCCGCCAACTCTCGACTGTCGACCCTACGGGTGCCGAAGCGCGCACCACATATTCGCCGCGCGGGGACCTTCTCGAGTACCAAAATCCTCTCGGCGGGCGCACGCAATTTAGATACGATGGCGAAGGGCGCCTAATCGAGACCTTCGGAGCCGGGGGGAACGCGACGCGATTCAGATGGGGCGGCTTTCACAGTCTGGCTGCGCGACTCGATGCCAACGGCCATGCAATCCGCTTCGCCTGGAACCGGGAAGGGGAACTCGTCGGCATATACAACGAGCTCGAAGAGCAGCAACAGCTGACGTACGACTCGGCCGGCATGCGGATTGCCGAGAAGACTTTCGACGGGCGCCAGCTCCGGTTCCGAAACGATCTGGCAGGTCGCGTGGTGCGCGCCGAAAACGGTGCCAACGAAGTCACAGAGCTCGTCTACGACTGCGCCGGACAGCTGGTAGAGCGCCTGCAACCGGACGGCAGCACGGCTAGATTCGAGTACGACCTTCGTGGCGACCTGGTGATGGCCACGAGCGGTGACACAGAGATTCGCTTCCTGAGGGACGCGCTGGGCCGAGTCGTGAGAGAGGTTCAGACCGTCCTGGGCGAAGAGCACTGGGTGGCGACCGACTATGGACCCGGCGGTGAGCGACTCGCGCTTACGACCTCCTTCGGCCACGTCGAACGTATCGAGCGCGACGAGATGGGTGCCCGCCGTCGCACTTGGCTCGACGGTCAAGTTTACGAACATCGTAACGACGTCCTCGGGCGGGAAGTCGGAAGAGTACTGCCTGCTCGTGGAATTATCGAGACTTACTTTGACCGCCTCGGCCGCGTGTCACGACGTCTGTCGCGCTCGTCACTCGTCTCTCAGCTCAATGCCTCCGATGAGCCGATTTGGCTCGGAGATCGTTCCGAGAGTGCCTCCGTATCAACTTCGTATACTTTTGATGGTAACCAAGAGTTGATTTCTGTTAGCGATCTCGCGTCGGGCGTCATCCACTACACTTATGACGCCATCGGCCAACTGCTGGGGGTTGTTCCGGAACGGGCTCAACCCGAAATGTTCCGCTTCGATCCAGCGGGCAACGTTTTCGAGACGGGACCCGGTGCGCCCGGCCGGACCTATGGTCCTGGAGGTCGCTTACAACGCCGAGGAGAAACTCAATACCTTTGGGACAACGATGGAAGATTGGTCGAACAGCGCGAGCGCACACCAGGACGCTCGCTGGTCTGGCGGTATGCATGGAATGGAGCTGGACTTCTCGCCAATGTTGAGTTGCCGAATGGAACGCGGTTAGCGTTCACATACGACGCCCTGGGCCGCCGCGTGGAGAAGCGAATTCTTCGACGTGATGGTCTTGCTTGGCAAGTGAGGAGCCATACACGCTTCGTCTGGGACGGGGACGTGCTCGCCCACGAACTTGTCCGCACGTTTTCGGAAGACGGCTCCTCTGACACGTGTCGGACTGCGACCTATTGGTTTCAGGACAACGACTTCGACCCGATTGCATGCCGTCGCAGCATGGCAGGGGAAGACGACGGCATCGTTTCTGCGAGCTGGAAGCACTATCTAAACGATCCGAACGGAACTCCGCGCGCTCTCGTAGAGAGTGATGGGACGGTCGCCGCCCTGCTGAGCCGGTCTGCTTGGGGAGCACTCGGCGGCGAGCAATCTGCGGAATATCCCATTCAATTCCCTGGTCAGTATGCGGATCCGGAATGCGCCTTATTTTACAATCGCTTTCGGTATTACGACCCCGGCACCGCGCGCTATGTCAGCCCCGATCCTTTGGGTCTCGAAGCGGGCATTCAACTCTACCAGTATGCGCCGAATCCATTCACCTGGGCCGATCCATATGGGGAAACGAAATACGGTGGCAGTGGCAAACCCAGACAGCACTTTATCCTTCATAAGAGTCGGAAGTGTGCGCTGGAGGCGGCTGGACCTGACGCGGAAATTCACAGCCGTCACCGCGCACGTGTCCCTGGCGGTCAGCGTCCACACGCCCACCCGGCGGGGGCACACGACGATGATGCAGAGAACGCCCATCACATGTGGGGTAAGGGCAAAAACAAGCTTCGACCTGGCGAGAGACGTCGGAGGCGATCGAGATGAGCATTGAACAACGCATTCGGAAGACCAGCGAAAGCCTGCGACAACGAGGCGTTACGTTCGCAGTCTTGGATAACGCGCAGACAGACGCTCTCTTTCAACGTGTTGCCGAAGTGTTTGTCGACCCGGAGGGTCAAGATGCCTTTCGTGGGGAACTTCGACGATCCAGACGAAGAGGTGTGCCCATCGCCTACGAGCGGTATCTGCAAGGAAAGCTCGAGCAAGAAGTCGACACATCGCAGCTTTTCCGTTGGGTCTGTGGCAACGGCACGGTCGACCGCATTTGCAGGCTCGACTATTACGCCGCGGCGCCTGCCATTGAGCTCGTCTGCTCTACGCTGGATTCCAATATCGAAACATCCTGGCCCGGATTTTTTGTCGAGATCGACGTCCGGCGGGCGTTACTGGTAACCGTGGATCGATTTCGTCTTCGATACGCTCGTTAGACCAGCATGAACGCCTTTCCAGGCTTGTTCGCAGGTCGGATTTTCGGGTACTTTGCTTTGCCAACTAAGCTGTCGACTCCGCGACGACCTCCACCAACCGCAACAATCGCTCGGGGACGTACTCGTCACTCCCTGACGCCCCGATCACCGCCTCTGACCATTCCTTCGGAATCGCGTCTTCTCCGTAGCAAGCGCCCAGAAGCGCCCCGGTGATCGCCCCGTTCGTGTCCGCATCCCCGCCCCGGTTGACGACGTCGACGAGCGCTTCTTCGAACGACGGGGCATGCCATAACTCCCAGTACGCGAGGCGAAACGCGACGCGAACGAAGCCCTGCGTCTTGTGGAGGTGCAGGTCGCCGTAGAGCTGCGGATCGTCCTTCCGGGCCCACGCGAGGTCCTCGGCGAGCTCGTCGCGCGCGCTCTTGATGGCGGTTTCGTCGTCCGCGTCTTCGGTCTCGCGCAGCAGCAGCACGAGCGCGGCGGAGAGCGAGCCGTGGGCCGCTTCCGCCAGATCGCGGGGGCTCGGAGGCTCGCGGCCGCCGACCGCCCGGGCCAATGACTCGTTGAAGGCCGCGCACGCCAGGCGGCATCGCGGATCGAAGTGCGTGATCGCGCTCTCCGCGAGAGACGCCTCCGTGGCGCGCGCCGTATCCGAGTGGAACGCGACCCCGATGGGCGCCGTTCGCATCAGCGAGCCATTTCCTGCGGGGGTTCGGCCGTGACGGACCCAGTAGTCGCGGCTCGCCCGAAGCGCGTCGGTGCCGGAGGCCGCGTCGACGGCGAGGACACCGCTCGTTTGATGGCCTATGTCGAACGCCGTCGAGGCCCACCTGCGATAACCTTTCCGGATGTCGTCGATGTCCAGCGCGCGTCGGGCCGAGAGGCTGTCGGCGAGGCACACGGCCATCTGCGTGTCGTCGGTGACCTGACCCGGGGCGAGGCCGAAGGGACCCCCGCCGCTCATGGTCCGATGCGGTCCCGCCGCGAGCCGCGGAAAGGGCGGTGCTTGCAACTTTGCGAACTCGGTCGTCGAGCCCAGGGCATCTCCCACGGCGAGACCCAGGAGGCAGCCTCGCGCGCGACCCAGAGAGAACGACGGGCTTCGCCGGGGCATCGCGAGGCTCCCCTGCGAGCCTGCCCCCTTTCGCCGAAGCGATTGAAGCCAGCGCGCATGAAACGCGTCTTGCTCTTGAAGGGTTCCAATGGCGCGCGCCGGCGCCGGTCCGAACGTCGGCACGACGTCGGCTTGGGACGCCTCGACGCCGGGGCGCAGCACGTAGACGACATCGCCTCCGAACATGTCCCGCTGCATTCCCGAGGCATTCGCATCGCGCCGCGCGCCATTGCACAAGAGCCGCCAGCCCGCGGGCTCGATCCGTTCTCGCAGCTGGCGCAGGCACGCGATCAGATCGTCCGCGGTGAACCGGATCGTACCGAAAGAAGGTGCCGTCAACGCGAGCTCGTACGGGGGACCGCCGCTCGTCTCCACCACCGCATCTTCTTCGTGGCCCTGCGCGTCGGCCAGCTTGAGCGCGTGGGTCGTCATCGCGGCACGTAGTTCGGGTTGGGGATCATCGGCCCGAGCGTGCCGTTGTTATTGACCTTCTGGCCGCCCTCGATGTCTTGCGTCGCGACCCCTCCCGGAACGGCGATCTCCTTCTCGTGCGGGTACGGGCTCGACGAGCCGAGCGCCGAGTTCACGTCGACGCCGGTCTGCGGATGGCACGTATACACGTACGGCTCCTTCCCCGCGGTCGTGCAGAAGCTGCTGCCCGTGGCGACGCTCTTGTCGCTGGTCGTCCCGACGTAAACGCTCGGCGTGTTGTTCAGCGCGTAGTCCTTGAGGTCCGTGCTCGTTCCGCGCGGCTGGAAGCCGTCTTTGAAGATCGTCGCCGGGTCGCGAGTATCGCGCCGGTAGGTCGTGTCCGGAACGCCGCCGTGTGCGGGCCCGGAGGTGGCGCCCGTTGGCGCGAGGCCGAGCGGGTCGACGGCGCGATTGGGGGCACCGTTGAAGGCGAAGACGTTGGACCCGCCACCCAGCGACAGCGGGTCCGGGCTGAGCCAGCGGCCGACCTCGGGATCGAAGAGGCGGTACCGGGTGAAGTGGACCCCGAGCTCCTCGTCGGCGATCTCACCCAGGTGGCGGAACGGGGTCGTGACCGGCCGTCCGTAGCGCCTGAGCGCGTTCGGGTCCCTGTGCTCCGCGACGATCGTACCCCACGCCGATTGCGCTCCTGCCCAGGCGACGAGGCCGTCCGGGGCGACGAGCTCCCTGGGCGTCCCTATGTGGTCGAGCACGTAGGTGAAGATCTCGCCGCGTTCCTGCTGGAGCAGCGGCGCATAGCTGCCGGGCGCGTGAACGAACGCGCGCGCTCCGTCTGCCGAGTCGAGCTGCATCGCGAGGACGCTGCCGTCCCAGACGTACTCGGTGGTGCGTGTTTTGGCCCGGCTTGGGGGCGACGTCTCCTTGCGGATGCGACGCCCGAGGGCGTCGTACGCGAGCGCGACCGTCGTTCCGTCGGGCAGGGTCGCGGATCGAAGGCGGTCGCGTTCGTCCCATTCGTAGTGCGTCGCCCGCGGAGCGCCGGAGTTGCCGACCTCGACTTTCCGCGTGCGGCGGCCTCGCGCGTCGTACGCGTACTTGCGATCGCCGTCGCGAAGCAAGACGCCACCAGGACCGATCTCGGCCTTCGATTCGCGCCGCCGTCCGTCGAGCTCCTCGAGCTCGGAGACGATCGAGCCCGTGGTGTCGTATTCGAACTTCTCGCGAACGCCGGCGCGCTGAGCCTCGACCACGTGGTCCAGAACGTCGTGCGCGTAGGTCGTCGCCCCCCATCGGTCGTCGTCGATACGTTCGAGACGACCGACCCGGTCGTAGCTCCAGCGCCGATTCGCGACCACGGAGGGGGCGCTTCCGTGCGCCTCGAACGTGGCTCGCTGCCCGATCAACCGATCGATCGGATCGTATTCGCGGGCGATGCGCAGCCCGGTTCCCGTCGACCTGGACGCCTCGCGACCCACGGCGTCGCGCTGGAAGTCGAGCCGGAAGCCGTCATGCTCGACCCCGCTGAGGGCGCCCGCGGCATCGTACGCGTAGCGCGTCGTCGCGCCGTTCGGGAGAACGCGGCTGACGCGGCGCCCTTCCACGTCCGTCTCGTACCGGATGCGACGGTCGCCCTGGATCTCGGCGACGACACGGCCGTTCGCGTCACGCTCGAACCGCGTCTCGTGGCGGGAACCCGGCCCCTCGAGGATGGCCGCCGCGACCCGACCGCGAGCGTCTCGCTGGTACGTGACCGCGTCGTCGCGAGTGGCATCCCGGATCATCCGCCCGGAACGGTCGTAGGCGAACGTTCGCGCGCGGCCGTCGGGGTACACGATGCGTTCGACGCGACCGGCGAGATCGCGTGTATAGTGAAGCTCTCGCCCATCGAAGGTCTTCTCGGAGACGACGCGACCCGCCAGATCGCGCTCGAAGGAGTACTCCTCGCCGAGGGGATTGATGATCTTCTTCACGCGCTCCTCGCGCGTGTGTTCGATGTGCCACGTACGCCCGTCGGCACCCATCACGCGGCCGAGAGCGTGGAGTCCGCCGTATCCGTAGCGCGTGGCGCGCCCGAGGGCGTCCACGACGCGGGCCAGGTGGCCTGCGGCGTCGTACGCGAACGTCGTCGTCGCCCCGTCGGGCAACGTCAGCGTCGTACGCCGGCCCCTGGCGTCGTACGTGACCCGGGTCTCTCGCCCGAGCGAATCGCGCATCGAGATCGGGCGGCCCATGCCGTCGTACCGATACGCCGTTCGGTTTCCCCGCCGATCGATCTCCACGACCGGATTGTTCTGATCGTCGTATTCGAACGCGACCTCTCGTCCGGATGTTCCAGTGACTTCGGCGAGCCGTCCGCGAGCGTCGTAACCGATCGAGTACCGCTCGCCCCAGGGGTACTCGGCGCTGATACACGACCCGCGATCATCGTAGGCGTAGCGCGTCACCTGCCCGTCGGCCGAGATCACGCGCGCGAGGCGATCGCCCTCGTACTCGAAGCGCATGGACCGCTGGCTCGGGTCCATGGCCTGAACGCAGTTGCCGCGAACGTCGTACCAGTATCGCCAGCCCTCGCCCGCGCCGTTGGCCTTCGCGATGAGGCGCCCGTCCTCGTCGTAGGCGGCCTCGTCGAGCCGCGACCCGTCAGGCAAGAGCAGCCGTTCGGTGAGGCCCAGCTCGTTCCAGAAGGCAACGCGCGGCTCTTCGCCGTCGACGACGGTCACGCGCTTCTCAGGATCACGCTGGAAGTGCGCTTCGAAGAGACCGTCCGCGCCGTAGGTCGCGAGGCAAGCGGCGGTGTCCCCGTCGTACTCGTAGACGAACTCCGCTCCGAGGTATCGCTTCGTACGAACCAGCCGGCGACGCGCGTCGTACTCGAAGTTCTCCGAATGCCCGACGGCATTGGTGACTGCCACGAGGCAGCCGTTCCGGCCGTACTCGTAGCTGACGACGAAGCCGCTCCCTCCGGCCGCGACCGCGAGCGACGCGATGCGCTTGCCCTGCCAGGCCACGTTGACCCGGCGCCCCGCCGTGTCGACGAGGCACGCGAGCTTCGCGCCCTTGTACTCGAAGACCACGGCGTTGCCGTACGCGTCCTCGATGCGCCGGAGGACAGCTGGCCCGTCCGCGCTCGGCGACTCGAAGACGGCGCTGCGGCGGGTATCGTGCGCATAGACACGGAGGGTGGTCTCGGTCGTCCGCGTGAGCGTCAGGCGCTCGCGTCGATTGAAACTCGACTCTCCCGTCCGGACGCGGTCGAAGTAGATCCAGCGCCCTTCCCCATCACGCAGCGCGCAGGTTTTTTCCAGCGTCTCGATGCGCTGTTCGAAGCCGTGCGCCCAACCCGGGCCGAGCGTCGCGTCGACGTCGGTGTGTCGGAACGACGAGTACGTGCGCTTGAAGACGACGGGAATGAGCCCCGGGATCTCCAGGTCCGTGGCTTCGTCGACGACGGCGCCCGTCACCAGATCGACGGGCTCGCCGCCCTGGCACTGGTGACTCGCGTCCGCCCCCGAAGCTTCTCCCGGCCGCGCGTTCTTGTCGGGCTTGCTCGGGTCGTTCTTCCCGGCCTTGCCGTCGTCGTTGCCGCCGCCGCCCCCGCCCGCTCCCGCGCCATCGCCGCTCCCGCCGCCGCCGCTCCCGCTCTGGCTCTGGTTGCTGGCCTTGCTCGGATCCCCCCCGCTCCCGCTGGCGCCGCCCGCTCCGCTTCCGCTGGCGTCGCCCCCCGCGTCGCCCGCGTTGGAGCCCATGCCCACGGTGATGCCCTTGTTCGCCATCCCCATGCTGCCGGTGATGGCGAACGCGCCCATCTCGCAGATGACCGTGAACGCTCCCGTGAGCGGAGCGCACGGGCCTCCGGTGTTGAGGCTCACGACCTCTTTCAAGGTCCCCGGCTCGTTGCCGTGGCACGCCTTCGCGACCGAACCGACCGTGGCCGAGTTCGTGCCGCACACCTTCGTTCGCAGCGGCGAGTCGGCGATCCCTTCCCCGACGGAGCCGGTGAGCGGATACGGGATCGGCAGCGGCGACGGCGCCGCGGGCGTGATGCACACGCTCACCGCCATGCCCACGATGGTGTGGCCCGATTTCTCGGTCACCACGTCCATGTCGAGCGCTTTGACGTCTGCCATCCGATTCCCGGGGACCCGCCCTCATGGTGGCGTCCCGCGACCGGGATGGCAATCCCGAGGGATGTCACCCGTTTGAACGACGCTCGCCTCGTGCCCTTCGACGTCGAGGACGCGAAACGCGATCACGCGCGATCACCCCGAGCCGCGTGTCGAAAGCTACGCGACCCGCTCGAAGGCGGCCCGCGGTGAAGTCCGCTCGGTGGTAGCGTGCCGCTCGGATCCGAGGGCCGATTCGTCGCATGAGCGCAATCGAGGACTCGGAGCCGGCACCCGGTCGCTGTCGTGGCCAGACGCCGCGAGGTTGCGCTCCGTGAACCTTCAGGGTCGTCACCCTCGTTGCCACGGATTGGAAACACGACCGAAGGTCGGCTCGCAAGCGTGAGTACCCGTCTGCCGGCGTCGTGAAGGTCGATCACCCCACCCGTGAACCTCCGCTTGATCGACGATCGATCCCGCGGTGCACAGGCGAACGATCGCCTCTTCACGTGCGTGAAGTGCAGACACACCGGTCGCGAAGAGTGGTCCTCACGGGTGTGAAGGGCGCACTTCTACGGTTCGAAGACCGGGCATTCTGACTGTGAAGCGTGCTTTTCCCCGATGTCGGGTCCCGAAGCGCGGCTTTTCCCGTGTATTTCGCGGGGCCCTCGTCACGCCCTGACGCGGGGGACGCTCACCCGCGCGGCTCGAGGAGCGCCTTGCAGTACTTGAACTGCCGCAGGTACCTCTGGAAGAGATCGGGGTCTCCAGCGAACGCGCTCTGCCAGTGCGCCTCTTCCCTCGCCCACGTGACCGCGTCGAGCCCGAAGCGCTCGCGTACGGCCGGATGCTCGGCCTCCGGAGCGACCACGAGATCGGCGCGAAAGGCCGCGAACTGCTCGAGCGTCAACCGCGCGGTATGGGGACCGGTCGCGACCCCGGGAGCGAGGGGGACGGCGGATGACGCCGAGGCCACGGAAGCGTTCGGCGTGGCGAATGCCACCTTCGCCGGCGCCATCATGCGCCATACCCGCCGCTCCGGCTTCTTCGGAGCGGAGAGCGTCTTCTGCGCGGCGGCGAAGAGGTCGGCGTAGCGCTGCGCGAGTGTGCCACGGCCGTTCCGAGCCTCGTCGGACATGCGACCGAGCCAGAAGGCCTGCGACGCCTCGAACTGCGCATCGTCGGCCGACGCCGCGGCGAGCACCTCGGCGCGCGGCTCGCCCCCGGCGATGCGCGCGCTCATTTCGGCGAAGACCTCGAGACGGACCGTCTTGGACATCCGCCTCTCAGCCGAGCGGCGCGAAGACGGTGAGCTCTTCGAGGCCGACACCCGCGAAGCGCCTCGGATGCACCGTGACGCTGAGGGAGTGCTGGGCGGCATCGACGCGCGCGATCAGATCCGGCCCGGGCGGGGCGGCGTTCACGAACATCTCGGCGAGCGCGATGCGCGCGACCTCCTCGGCCTTGCGTGGCTCGGTCGTGGCCGGAATCGCGCCCGCGATCCCATGCACGGCGCGGGCGAAGCGGCTGACGAAGAGCTGATCGGGCAAGGTCGAAGCCGCGGCGCCCATACCCCCGTCGGGCCGGTGCAGCGTCGGCACGCGCGTCAGCACGGCCGCGTCGGTGTTAGGCGCGCACGCGAGCACGGTGATGCCGGCGCGAGCCGCGTCGCGGAGCGCGCCCTCCGAAGGCGCGACCTGGAGCGGGATCGCGGCCTCGACCCCGCGATCGCGCGTGGTCCGCACGGGCAGATCGCCGAGGGCGCCATCTCGGGAGCCCGTGATCGACGTGGGCCACCCGGTGCGCGCGTGGCTGCGCGCGCAGAGGGCGGCGACGACGTAGCTCGCGCTCGCGTACACGTGCGCGCCCTCGTCGTCGGCGTCTTCCGCGAAGGGCGGTTCTTCCTGACGCGACGTGGACACGGTGTGCGGCGCGCGAACGAGGGGATCGTTGAGCGCGACGACGATCCATCGCGTCTCGTCGCGCGAGGCAGTGGCCCGCGTGACCACGGCGCGCGGATCGCCGCTCGTCGAGAGCGCGCTGGTCGATTGAGCCACTTGCAGGAGCGACGCGACGCCGAGCATCGATGGGTGCCCGCCGACGAGGATCGGCGCCAGGAGCT
>CZKU01000381.1_pt2 | contig 12571 bp, 11 predicted proteins | sample 1122471 | NCBI WGS metagenome assembly CZKU01 (sample SAMEA3539301, study PRJEB10725) | soil metagenome | biome: tundra; feature: field; material: soil | place: USA | collected 2010-05 | depth 0.15 m | reverse complement strand
CCGCATAGCGCAGGAGCGTCCCGCCTCCGAGGACGCCGGCGAGGCCCGCCATGAGCTGATCGATGACCGGATTGACCCGCGTGATTAGCGAGCCAGCGACCTCGAGGCGAACGAGCGAGAAGATGCGTCGGACCGGCTCGGGCCGCGCGAGGTTCGGTACGATCCGGAGCTCGAGCGCCCGTCGCGCGAGGACGGAGAGGACGAGGACAGCGACTAGCTCGCCGGCGAGCAGACCGATGGGCACGATCCGGATCCCCATCTGGCGACCGGCATAGAGAATGGACCAGGTGACGCCCATACCGAGGCCACTGCCTACGGGGTGAGCATGAAAGAGACCCCGCGCGTTGAAGAGGCCGACGTAGAACGCCCGCACGGCGGAGGCGACGACGCCGGCCGACATGACGCCGACGATCTCGAGGGCCGGCCCGCGAGGATGGAGCGCGACGAGCGCGACGAGCACCGCGATCGACCCCATCGCGGCGGCTGCGGCACCCCCGATGGCGAGCGTGTGTCCGAGGAGCGCGCCGGCGATTCCGGGAAACTCTGCCGGCGCGGTCGACTCGACTTCGATGAGAACCGGGATGACCGCCGAGTCCTGGAACGCCCCGGCGATGAGCGCCCCTGCGAATACGAAGTAAGCGGCCAGGAGGTAGTAGAGATCGGTCTCTTCGTTTCGGCCGAACCAGGCGGCCAGAAAGAGCGGCAAGAGCGCCTCGCCGCCGCGGAAGATCGCCTGGAGCGGCAAGAGAAGCAGCGCGGTTCGCGCCATGCCGGGGGTCGCCGCCGTCACGAAGCGCCGACTTTCGCGGTCGCGTTCGCGTTCGCGTTCGTGTCGGCGTACGCGGCCGCGTAGCCCTCGCACATGCGTTCGATGCTGCACTGCTCGACAGCGAAGCGGCGGCCGTTGTCGCCCATGCGCCCGAGCGCGGCGGGGTCGGCCTGGGCCCGGGCGATCGCCGTCGCGAGGGCGGCGGCCGTCGCCTCCTGCACGAGGAAGCCCGTGCGCTCGTGCTCGACGATCTCGGGCACCCCGCCCGCCGCGAACGCGATGACAGGCCGACCCATCGAGAGCGCCTCGAGCACCGAGAGGCCCAGCGGCTCGCTCTCGGCGGTGCTCAAGATGGCGTCGCACGCCGCGACGAAAGGCCGCGGATCGGGCCGATAGCCCACGAATCGGACCGCCGCGCCTCGCTCCTTCGCCATCGCCTCGAGGCGCGCGCGCTCTTCGCCGTCACCGATCACCACGAGCTCGCACCGCGAAAGGGCGGCGGCTTCGACGGCCAGATGCACGCGCTTCCACGCCGTCAGGCGACAGACGATCCCGAGGTGCAGAGCCCCGGCGCGCGCTTCGTGAGGCGCAGCCCGCTCGCCGGGCGCGAAGTGGGCCGTGTCGACCCCGTTCCGCACCACGGTCATGCGTTCCGCGACGCGGGGCGCCGTTCTGGCTACCACGCCGCGCACGTAGTCGCTCACGGCGACGAAGCGGTCCGTACGGGCCGCCGCCCAGCGCGTAAAGGGCGAGCAGCTCGGATCGAAGTAGTGCATCACGTGGTGCTCGGTGCGAAGCTGCGGCTTCCCTGCCCGCTGCGCCGCGCGTGTGCCGAGGACGTGCGAGCCGAACGTGTGAGTGTGCACGACGTCGATCGACTCGCGCGCAAGGAGGCTCGAGAGCCACCGGGCGTCGGTCGGCCCGAACGATCGGAAGAGATACGAGAGCGGGTTCTCGCGGACGGGCCCGCGGTCGTGAACCCGGACGCCCACGTCGACGAAATACGCCGCGAGCGCCCGGTTGGGCGTGAACAAGGCGACCTGGTGATCGGCGGCGGTCGGCTCGGGCCGGGTCGCGAGCTCGGCGACCACGCGCTCGGCTCCGCCAATGTCTCCCCCGACGACGACGTGCATCACGCGGAGGCGTCTCATACGGATCGAGCGGCGGGGCGGGGCGAGCGCCGGCGGGCGTCGGCAGGGGCACGGCAGGAGAGAGCGTGGCAGGAGGCCGACGGCGCACGGCCACGAGACGGCTTCGTATCACGCCGCGTCTCACGTCTCCAACGTCCCAGGCGACCGCGACGACCCCGTGATAGGCATGGGCCCATCCCCCGTGTGCGGCATCTCGGGCATCGTCTCGCAAACTGTCTCGCACGCCTCGCATGACGCCTCCCACGACGAGATGGCCGTCCGGCGAATGAACGACGCGCTCCAGCACCGCGGGCCCGACGCCGCTGGCCTCTGGAGCCGCGCCGGCGCGGTGCTGGGTCACCGGCGTCTCTCGATCATCGACCTGACGCCCGAAGGCACCCAACCGCTCCTCAATGAAGACGAGACCGTCGGGGTCGTCGTCAACGGTGAGATCTACAACTTCGCCGAGCTCCGGGCCGGCCTCGTGGAGCGAGGGCACGTGTTTCGATCGCGGAGCGACAGCGAGGTCGTTCTCCACCTGTACGAGGATCACGGCGCCGACTGCGTCGCCAAGCTCACGGGCATGTTCGCGTTCGCGTTGTGGGACGCCAAGAAGGGGCGCTTGCTCCTCGCGCGCGACCGCGCGGGGAAGAAGCCGCTCTTCTACCGGCCCCTCCCCGGCGGCGGCCTCGCGTTCGCCTCGGAGCTGCACGCGCTCGTTCGCGCGTTCCCCGATCTTCCGCGCACACCGGACCTCGAAGCGATCGACGAGTACCTGACCCTCCAGTACGTGCCGAGCCCGCGCACGGCCTTCCGCGGAATCTTCAAGCTGCCTGCCGCGCACCTCGCGGTGCTCGACCGCGACTCGGACCTCGTCATCAGGCGCTACTGGAGCAAGCCCGGCGGCGCCGAGCTCGCCGGTTCCGAAGACGAGCTGGCGCACGAACTGAGGGAGCTCCTCGCGAAGGCCGTGCGCCGGCGTCTCGTCGCCGATGTCCCGGTGGGCGCGTTCCTCTCGGGAGGCCTCGACAGCTCGACGATCGTCGCGCTCATGGCGACCCAGTCGACGCGCCCCGTCGAGACCTTCTCGATCGGCTTTCCGCATGCGTCCGACAGCGAGCTCGGATGGGCGCGCCAGGTGGCCGCGCGCTTCAAGACGAATCACCACGAGGCGGTCGTGACTCCGGCGATGACCGATGTCGTCGCCGAGACCGTTCGCCACCACGGAGAGCCGTTCGCGGACAGCTCCGCGGTCGCGACATATTACCTCGCGAAGATGACGCGCCAGCACGTCACGGTCGCCCTCTCCGGCGACGGGAGCGACGAGACGCTCGCCGGCTACACGCGGTACGCGACCGCGCAGCTCGCGCACGTGCACGACGCCTTGCCCGCGCCGCTGCGAGGCGCCTACCGCGCCGGCCTCCGCGCCGTGGTGAAGGTCGCCGCCCCGCACGCGCTCGGGTTCGTAGACCACCTGAAGGACGGCGAAGCCGTTCGCTATCCGTACATCATGTGTCAGTTCACCCCCGAAGAGAAGCACCTGCTCCTCGGCCCCGCGATGCGCGGAGCGTCGAACAGCCGCGTCTTCGAGCGCTTCGAGCGGGTGCTGTCGGAGAGCCGGCGCGCGTCACGCCTCGGCCGCCTCATCGATCTCGACTGGCACACGTACCTGGTCGACGACATCAACGCCAAGGTCGATATCGCGTCGATGGCGCACGCCCTCGAGGTCCGTTGTCCTTTCCTGGATACCGACGTCGTCGAATTCGCGGCGCGCCTCCCACGACGGATGCTCATGCGACGGCAGGGCAAGCACCTGCTGCGGGCAGCGGTTCGCGGGCTCGTGCCGCCGGCGATCACGAAGCGGCGCAAGCGCGGGTTCGGCCTCCCCTTGCGAAGATGGATGAAGGAAGACCTCGGGACCCTCACGCGCGACGTCCTTCTCGGTCAGCGAGCCCGCGAGCGCGGACTCTTCAATCAAGCCGAAGTCGAGCGACTCATCGACGCGATGGGCACCGAGCGCGACGCCCCCGACCGCGTCTGGACGCTCTTGATCCTCGAGCTCTGGTTTCGCGAATTCATCGACGGCCCTCGCTAGCGGCGCGCACTCATGGAGCGCATGGTAACCGGCGGCGTCGGTACCGGACTCGCGCTATGGGTCCAACCACAGCCCCGGATGTCGCTACGCGCGGCTTATAGTCGCTCCCTCGTATCGACTCGCCTACATTCGCCTGTGGGCGCCCAGAAGAGCGCAAAAACACGGAGGCTTCATGAGACTCTCGATCTCGATTGCGTGGTTCGCTGCGTTGGTAGGCTGCGGATCAGCTCACATGGCCGTTCCGCCCGACATCGGGCCTGCGACGGAGGAAATTCATGTTGATGGCCGCTCCCAGGCGAGCGGCATGTTCGTCAACGAAGACTTCAAGATCGGCGACTTCGCTGTGGCGAACGTCTCGCGCGGAGGAAAGAGCACGTCGAAGTTCGGCGCCTTCGGCGGCTTTAGCAGCGGCTCGCAGACGGGCTATTCCTTCGATCTCAAGCGCGGCGCGGACAGCCTCCACGGCGAGTGCCTGTCGGAGGCGAGCGAAGGCGGCTTCAGCCTCGGAGGCCTCACGACGAGCAACAAGACGGCAAAGCTCGGGTGCGCCTGCGGGAACGAGTCCGCGCCGGTGGCGAGCGTGGTCATGTCGTCCTCGACGACCAGCGACTACGGGGGTTCGATGAAGGCGCACGACGCGACCTACCAGGTGAAGGCCATCTACGACCGAGAGGGCGGTATGTCGGCGGGCGGTCCGGCCGGCTATCGCGTCGACGGTCAGGGCGTCACGGCTGCCGTCGACGTCCTCGGGCCCGGCCGCGTGTGGATGGCCAAGGGGATCGACGCGCAGCAGAAGACGGACGTGACCTGCGTCCTCGCCGGGCTGATGCTCTACCAGCCGCCGAAGAAATAGCGCGAAGACCGCGGAGGCGAGGGGCGGCGCTAGCGGCTAGCCGCTCTTCGTCTCGGGCTCGACGGGCCGCGTCGGCTCCACCAGGGAGTCGCGTCAGAAACGTTTCGGCGACTCGGGGTCTGCGTCGTTGACGAATGGCGCCGGCACGCGTAGCGATGAGGACTCTCGAAGGGCAGGAGGGACCCATGCGACACAAGTCGTCGATTCCGCAGTATCTTCTCATCGCGGCGGGCACGGCGCGACGCTCCTCGCCGCCCCGGCCGAACACCGAATAGGTGGTCGGCGAGCCGAACCGCGGTCTCGCCGGGCTGGGCGTGCGCGTTCAGCCTCCGCAGAGGCCGGATCCGAGCGTCGGGGGAGCGAGCTTCAGCGTGCTGACGGGCGGGTTCATCTGAGTCACGTCGCTGGCCACGATCCCGCCGTACGAGATCGAGTACACGTACTTGTCGATGAAGACGCCGCGGCGAACGGCGCCGTCGTAGTACCCGCCGCAATACCCGTAGTTGCCATTCTGCAACGTACCCAAGAGGCTGGTGTGGTCGACCGAGCCCACCTTCGTGATTCCTTCGGCGACTCCCACCTGGAAGACCTCCAGGGTGCTCGACGGCCCGTTCCCGCCGTACGAGCTCTCGCGGACGTACGGGAAGGCAAGGAGCTTCTTGTCGTCGAAGTACGTGAACGCCTTGTGCTCCTCCATCGCCTCGGAGGTGGCGTACTCGCCGCCATCGTAGACATATTTGTATTGAAGCGAGGGCGCGAGCGGGTTCGTGACGTCGAACACCTGGATCGCGAGCCCGTACCAGTAGCTCCCCGCGTGCTGGTGGCCCGTGTCGTCGGTTTCGCGGCCGATCGTCAGCAGATGGGTGGCGTCGAGCGGATGAATGTACGTGCTGAAGCCTGGAATCTGGACCTGCCCGACCACGCGCGGCTTGGTCGCATCGGAGACGTCCACGACGAAGAGCGGGTCGGTCACGTGCCACGTGACGATGTACGCCGTGTCGCCGACGAAGCGCGTCGCATAGAGCTGCTCGCCGGGGGCGATCTCGCCCGCGTCGCCGGTGATCGCGAGGCCGCTGCTGCCCGTGCGCAGCACGTAGACGTGGCTCACCTCGTTCGCGGTCCCGTTGGTGGAGTACCCGGTGCGCTGCTCGGTCGTCGCAACGCGCACGGCGCCGCTCTTCTCGTCGATGGCGAACTGATCCGCCACGTCGCCCGGTACGGTGCCCGACGCCACGTAGCGCGCGATCTTCGGGTCGGTCTTGATGTCGAAGAGGTGGAGATGGGTGAAGTCGAGGGTGACGCCCGCGCTGGCGCTCGTACCCGCGGCGTTGCTCGTGTACGCGTTCTGGATTAGCCACGGGTCCTGATACGCTTGCATGGCGAGCACCATCGCCTCGTCGTTGCCGTAGACCGTCGTGGCCGAGCCGAGGATGGCCGTCGCTTGCGGCGGCGTGGTCGGCGCATCGAGGGCAAACGTCTCGAGCGTCGTCACGCCGAAGTCCGTCGTTCCGGCCGGCGGCACGTAGAACGCGTCGCACGCCGTCGGGGCCGCCGTCACCGTCGAACCGTCCTTCGTGAAGCCGAGCGGCACCCAGTCCGTGTACGTCGTCGCGTCGATGCGCCTGTTGTTCTCGGCCCGCACTTGCTCCCAGGCGTTCACGTACTCGTCCGCACCGGGGCTCGACGTCCACACCGTCCCGTCGGGCGTGGTCATCGTCTTCACCACGGGCTGCTCGGGGTAAGTCAGGAGCGTCGGGCCGTGCGCCCCTCCCGTCAACACCGCGCGCACGGTCTGGTCGATGCGTCGCGAGGAGAGGTAACTCCCCTCGAAGTAGAGCTCACGGGTAACGCTCGGGGCGGCTCCCGTCAGCGTGAGCACGGTCACCTTGGTGAGCGGGTTGTTCACGTAGACGCCGCCGGGCAGGCTCGGCCCGCCCACGAACCCCCCTCCGCCGCCAAGCGCCACCCCGCCGCCGGTGTAGACGTACGGGTCGGAGTACGTCGGCCTCGGGTTGACGCCGGCCGCGGCGTAGATCGCGGTTCCATCGACCTGCGAGAAGACGACCGCCTGGGTCCCTTCGACGTACATCTCCGATGGGTTTCCCTCGATGGTGAGCGACGACGAAATCCCGAGGGCCGTCGGAGGCCACGCGGCGGCGACGAGGAACGCGTTGCCGTGAAGCACGTAAATGTTCTGCCCGTCGGTCTTGACGATGTCCGCCTCGTCGACCCCCTTCACCTGGGTCTCCGTTTCCGAGTGGGCCGGGGTCGCCGTGGAGGAGGTTCCGGTCGCCGCGGCGCCGGTCGTGGCGCCTGTGTTCGCCTGGGGTGGCGCGGCGACGGCGGCCCCGACGGCCGCGAAGCCGCCGCCCGGGTTGCCCGAGACACCTCCGCCCCCAAAGTTGGGGCCGAAGTAGACGCCGCCGGCGTCTTGCGCGGCCGCCGCCGCCGCGCGGATCGTCTTGATCTGCGCGTCGACGCTCGCGTCCATCTTGGCGCGCGCGTCGTCATGGAGCGCGACCGTCAGATCGCTGCACGACGTGATCGGTCGAAGCGCGGACGTGACGCTGATGCCGCCATCGCTCCCCCGGTAGGGGGATCCGCCCGCATCGCCGCCCGCCGGATCGCCAGTCTTCGCGGGCCCGCCCAGGCTCGGTGCCAAAGACGACGAGCACGCGGCGAGCAGCGCAGTGCCCCCGAGAACTGCGAGCGATGATTTTCTCATGACGTCTCCCTCATCTGGCCCAGAAGCAAGGGAGAGGCCACGCACGCGCCAGGCCGATTCCGGCCTTCGCGTGCGAGCGGGGCGTCCGCGCAAGCGCGACAGCCGTGTCGGACCTGGCCAGGACTGGCACAGCTCGCGCCTGACCCCGGACGGGTCATCTGCGGCTCCGTGGAGCTCGACCGGGGATCCGCTCGGCGATGCGGAAGATCGTGTCGCGGGTCATCGGCGCGCCGCCCCCGAGGCGTGGCTCGCCGACTGCCTCCACGTGGACGTCGCGCCCGTGGCTCACCGCGTAGGTCGCGCCGGGCATGCTCCCGCGCGCGACGTGCCCTGTCATCGCCTCGTGCAGCCGCTGGGACCGTGCGGCCAGGGACCGAAAGGCGCTGGGGGCCGCGAGCGAGTCGTCGACGCATACGATGATCCTTCGGAGACCTCACCCCGCCCGAGCCCCCTTCTTCGCTCGGTCGACGACCGCTTCGAGCTGCCGACGCGCGGCGCGTAAGTGGAAGACCAGGCTCCGGTCCTTGGTATCCTTCACCCATTGCTCGAAGCCGACTCGAAGGACGGCGAGGCCTGCTTCGGCGGCCAGGCTCGCCGCTGAAGCCGAGGTCCCGCGCTCCTTGAGGATCTCGGCCATGGCGGCCGCGAGCGACATCATCTTGACGAGCTCGCGCTCTTGTAGCTCGGGATGCGCAGCGATAAGCGCGCTGCGCTTGCGCGCGAACGGGCGGCGCTCCTCGAAGAAGTCGTTGGTCGACTCGTAGGCCCAGATCACCGTGTCGAGGGGCGCGCTCGACTTCGGGACGGCGCGCACTGCGTCGACGACTTGCTTGACGAAGTGCTCCGAGCCCGCGAAGAGCACCTCCCTCTTGTCCGTGAAGTAGTTGAAGAACGTGCGCTCCGTGAGGCCCGCGCGCGCAGCGATGTCCTCGACGGTGGTCTTGCCGTAACCGCGCTCGGCGAAGAGCTCCATCGCCGCTTCGGTGAGCCGTCCGCTCGCATTCGGTTCCCAGCGCGCCATCGCATCTCATCCTAGCAATTTCAGTAGCTGTCGTCGCGATTGCAGATGATGCAATCGCGTGCTACACCCATTGCAGTTTCTGTCATCAGGAGGCCCCCATGCGCGTTTTCGTCACTGGAGCGAGCGGTCACATCGGTTTCGCGGTCGTCGCCGAGTTGCTCGGCGCCGGGCACAAGGTCGCCGGCCTGGCGCGGTCCGAGGCGTCGGCGGAGAAGCTCAGAAAGGCGGGCGCTGAAGTCGTTCGTGGAGATCTCGACGATCTCGCCGGGCTGGTCGCCGCCGCCGAGGCCGCCGAGGGCGTCATCCACCTCGGGTACAAGCACGACCTCGCCTTCGGCGGCACGCCCGACGGGTTCGTGAAGGCCGCCGAGCACGATACCCGCGTCGTGAAGGCGTTCGGAGAGGCACTCATTGGCTCGAACAAGCCCTTCGTGAACACCGCGGGGACGGCGCAGCTCGTCCTCTTCGGCGGCATGACGCGCACCGGCACGGAGGAAGACGTTCTGCCGGGCGGACCGCGCGTCGACGGCGAGAACGCCGTCATTGCCCTGGCGGAACGAGGCGTGCGGTCCTCGGTTGTTCGCCTCCCGCCGACCGTGCACAGCTCGCTCGATCACCACGGCTTCGTGCCGATGTTCGTCGCCGCGGCGCGCAAGAACGGCTCCTCGGTTTACATTGGCGATGGCGCGAACGTCTGGCCTGCCGTCCACACGCTCGACGCCGCGAAGCTCTATCGGCTCGCCCTCGAATCGGCGCCCCCCGGCACGCGCCTTCACGGCGTCGCCGACGAGGGCGTCTCGTTCCGTGCGATCGCCGAAGCCATCGGCAAGGGGGTCGGCGTTCCGGCGAAGAGCGTCTCGGCCGACGAAGCTCCGAAATACCTCGGCGGCATGGCGCACTTCGCGCAGGTCAGCAACCCGACGTCGAGCGCGCGCACCCGGGCGCTCCTGAAGTGGGAGCCGACGCATCCGGGGCTGCTCGCCGACCTCGCCGAGGGCCACTACTTCGTCAGCGCTGATCGCCCGACGAGTCAGGTTCGTACTCATCGGGGGCCACGCGGTCGCAGGTCACGGTGAGCCACGGCTGACGGAGGATCTCGACGTCTTCGTCGAGCCGACGACGGCCAACGCTCGACGGCTGCGCGATGCACTCGTGGACTTCGGGTTCGGCGATGTCGCGCCGAGCGCCGACGAGCTGGCGGTTCCAGACAAGATCTTCGTGCTCGGCCGAAAGCCGTGGCCGCTCACCTGCGCGGACCAGGGCATCGAATGCGGCCTCGTTGGCGATGGATGCGGCGACGCCGTCGATTGCGGGACGTGCCTCCCGCCCCAGGTTTGCGGCGGAGGAGGACCGAGCAAGTGCGGATAGGGCACGGCGCGCCCCGCCGTGCGCTGGCTCGAACGACGCCGGCCTTTCGAACCGGCGTACCCGGCCCCCGGCCTCTCGCGAGCACGGCGTCGCGCCGCGATGCTAACATGTCGTAGCGAGATGAAGCGCGCAACGGACTCCTGGGTCGATCCCGTGGTGGAGGCGTACAAGGCGGGCATCGATCGAACGCTCCTCGTCGAACAGCTTCGTCGCACGCCGGAGGAGCGCATGCGGCGGATCGAGAGCCTGCAGCACGCGCTGCTCGAGCTGGCCGAGGCTGGCCGGCGAGCGAGGCGATGACCTACCTCGAGCGCCAGCTCCGCCTGCTGGCGCACGCGGGGGTGGACTTCATCGTCATCGGCGGAATGGCGGCCGCGGCGCACGGGAGCGCACGGTCGACGCTCGATCTCGACGTCGTCTACGCGCGTGACGCGGCCAACGTCAGGCGGCTGGTCGGCGCGCTCGCTCCATACCATCCGTACCTCCGGGGTGTCCCGCCGGGCCTTCCGTTCGTTTTCGATGAAGTCACTATCGTGCACGGGCTCAACTTCACCCTGACGACGGACGTCGGCGACTTCGATCTGTTCGGTGAAGTCCTGGGTGGCGGTAACTACGGAGAGCTTCTGCCGCAGACGATCGAGATCGAGGCCTTCGGTGTCCGGTGCCGCTACGTCACGCTGGACGCTCTCCTGCGCCTGAAACGCGCGGCCGGTCGTCCCAAGGACCTCGAAGCCATCGCGGAGCTCGAGCTGCTCCGTGATCGGCTCGAGGGCTGACATCGCCCGCGGAAATGAGGGTTGCCGCCGCCTCTACCTGTCGTTCGAGCCCCCACGCCCGCGGGCGTGCAGATCATCGCAGATCTCGGGATCTCGGGTGGACGGAGTCTTCGGAGTCCAGCCGAGTCTGACGACCGATGCTTGGCTCGGCGCCACGCGCCTCGAGCAGTGGCGTCCCTACGTGGATGAATTTAGAACCTCGCTGGTCGAGCTGGCGGCTGCTGCGTAGCCTGAGCCCGGAGTCCAAGTCCAGGAAATACCAATAGTTCCGTCACGATGCGCGCGGCGCGCAGGTGAAGCTCGCGCTCACTTCAAGAAGTCAGCGCCCGTCTGGCGACTTGAAGCCAGCCTGCCACTGCTGGCGTCAGGACGACCGCCATGGGGCATGACCACGGGATGGGCCGCGGTCGGCCGGTGCCGCGCGGTACCGTCGGCGGTCCGCGAGCAGCCCACGAGCCACCGGCGACGGTCCACGAACGCTTCCTCCGCCCAGCCGTTCCTTAGACTTGACGCCATATAGACTAGAAGCCATATTGAAGCGCATGGCCACGGTCGTCTATGGCGACTTCGAGTGGGACGACGCGAAGGCCGAGGCGAACATGCGCAAGCACGACGTGTCCTTTGATGAAGCGGCCACGGCCTTCGAGGATCCGAACCACCTCATCGTGGACGACGGCTCCGGCGACGGCGAGAAACGTACTGGCTCCTCGGCTTCTCGATCGCCGGGCGGCTCTTGATACGGGCTGATGTACGAAGGTCCTGCCCGTCGGCTGCTCGGGCTGTCGCGTGAGGTGTTCCGTGGGCTCGTGCTTCCGGCCGCGTGGGTCAAGAACCCGCTCTACTCGACTGCGCCAAAGGTCGGCGTCTACGACCCTTGCACGCTCGTCGAGATCAGCCGAGCGCTTCGCGACAACAGGGCCGAGTGGCTCGCGCAATGCCGCGCGTTCGTCTCTAGGCGCCGCGAGCAGATCGATGCCGACGTCCGCGTCGAACACGAGGAGTTCGTGACGCGGGCGCGCAGCTGGCAGCAGCTGCGACGCGAGCGGGTGGGGGAACGGCGGTATTGGGCGCGGGCGGCCCGGACGAGGACGGACAACGTACGAGGTGACCAGCCATGAAGAACGCAGCACACAAGGCACGCCGGACGCACTCGGACGAGCACGAGGCACAGATCGACTGGAGCCGCGCACGTGTTGTCGGCCGCGGCACCAAGACGGGCCGTCGCTACGATTTGAAGACGCTGCGCTCGGCGCTCGGCAAGACGCAGGCGGAGATCGCCGAGGCCACACGCATGGCCCAGGGGGACGTCTCGCGCCTGGAGGGCCGCGAGGACGTGAAGATCTCGACGCTTGCGCGCTACGCCGCCGCGCTCGGCGGTAGCGTCGAGGTGACCGTTGTCGTGAACGGGCGGCGCTACGTCTTGGATCTCACGTCGGACGACGACGACGCCAGTCCTGCGTCGCGTGCAGGTTGACGAGGCACTGGCGAGCGTCGAAGGCCGCACCCTGACCGGCGGGTCGGCCTTGAGTGCGAATCTCCCGAGATCAAACGGGAAATCACCACGCTCGATCCCGCGCGGAGGGGAAATCGAGACTTGATCGCTGGTATGCCCGGTCTTCACGCGGTGGCAACCTCCTCTTCACACGTGTGAAAGGGAGCTTTCACACGTGACAAGGTCGGGCTTCACGACAGTGAAGATGCGTCTACCCAACACTGCAACCCGGGATCGATCGTCGTGCAAGGACACCTACCCTCGCGTGCAGATCGGTCTTCACACATGCGTCGCCGAGTATGCACGCATGGGTAGGGCAGGATCGATCCTAGGGTGATCGAT
>CZKU01000441.1_pt1 | contig 12595 bp, 11 predicted proteins | sample 1122471 | NCBI WGS metagenome assembly CZKU01 (sample SAMEA3539301, study PRJEB10725) | soil metagenome | biome: tundra; feature: field; material: soil | place: USA | collected 2010-05 | depth 0.15 m | reverse complement strand
GGCAGGCGCTCGACAACGTGCTCGCGAACGCCCTCAAGTTCACCCCCCGCGGCGGCCGGGTTCGCGTCCGTGTGGGTCGCGAGCCGGGCCCCCCGGCGCTCACGGTCTTCGAGATCGCCGACACCGGCCCCGGCGTCGCCGAGGTCGAGCGCGACCGTATCTTCGACCGATACTCCCAGGGTGCCCGCGGCCGGGCGGCGGGGGGTGCGGGCCTCGGCCTCGCCATCGCCCGCGGCATCGCCGAGGCCCACCATGGGTCGATCGAGGTCGGCACGGGCGACCTGGGCGGGGCGTCGTTCCGGATCACGCTGCCGGCGTGAGTCAGGGCCGGCCGGAAGGCCCCCTTCGCTTGACATCCGGCGAGCACCCTCTAGATTGCCGCCCTCTTCGGACTGTCGCCGGAGATTCGAGGGAAGACCGTGGCCAACCATCCGTCCGCCGAGAAGCGCAACCGTCAGCGAGTGAAGCGCACCCTGCGCAACCGTGCAGTCAAGAGCGCGGTGCGAACTCAGGTGAAGACCGTGCGCGCGGCGATCGAATCGAAGGACCCGGTCGCGGCGCAGAAGGCGTTCGCCGAGGCCAGCGTCACGCTCGCCCAGGCGGCCGCGAAGGGCTCCATCCCGAAGAAGACGGCGTCGCGCAGGATCTCGCGCCTCGCGTCCGCACTGCACGGTCTCGGCAAGAAGGCCTGAGGCTGGCTGCGGCTGGGACTCGGTCGGCGCTTTCGGCGCCCGGGCTGGGCCTGTTGAAGTCACGGTGAGCCGGTACGTCTCGGCGTGCCTCTGGACAAGAGGTAGGCGGGACGGGTAACTACGGCCGTGTTCACCTCACGTCCCCATCGTCTAGAGGCCCAGGACCGCGGCTTTTCACGTCGCTAACGAGGGTTCGACTCCCTCTGGGGACGCCAATCGTTGGCTACACGCATTTTGGCGATGACAGCGAACGGTTTTTTCAAGTCGAATCGCGTGGTTCGACCATCGAGGCGAGGGTTACAAACCAGGCGCGCGAGAAAGTCGCGCTTCTCCTCGCGGGATCGCGATTCGAGCAAGGATTTGGCTTGTTTCGCGAGTTCCAAAACATCCCGCGCGGTGTCGAGGTACGCCGTGTCGCCCTCGGTATCGACGTCACGTAGCTTCTCGAAGCGGTCGCTCTTGTCGGTGCGGAGGCGCGAGAGCTGACGGTCGTACGTGGCGCGATCAATCTCGCCGCTGTCGAAGCGGTCGAAGAGTCGATCATCCTTTTCTTCGAGCGCTCGGATCTCCGCGCGATACACCTCGGCGGACTTCTTCTTGGCCTCTGTGGCCGCTCGATGCGTCTCGTTCAGCGCGCGAGCGAGGGCCTCCGCGAAGGCTGACGTGATCTCGATCGCGTCGGCCGCCCCCGCGAGCTGGTCCAGGATGTCCTGCTCCTTCACGTTCACCTGGGGCTGCCCGTTCCCACGGTGCACGTACCGACCATCGGCGCAGCGGTAGTAGTGGTACGTGACGCCACTCGGCTTCGTCTTCGGGGCATACGTGACCTTGCAGCCGCATCCGTCGGCAGCGCAGGTGAGCGTCAATGGTCCTTCTGCGAAGAGCCCCTGATGCTTGAGCACCCTCTGCGTCGCCTTCTGTCCGAACGACTCCTTGAGCCGCTCCCACTCGGCGGCTGAGAAGATCGGCTCGTGCTTCCCCTCGTACCAGTTGCCGCGCCACACGAACTGGCTGCGGTAGGTCTCGTTCGGGCGCTCGGGATCAGGATGCGGGTTGGGAATCGCCGCATAAAAGATGTTCTTCAGGTGCTTGTCGATCTGCGTAGCCGTGTACGTCGCGAGGTACCTCGCGGGGACCAGGCCATCGGCAACGCACTTCCGCCGAATGCGTTCCAAGCTGAACCCCTTGAGGTGCAGTTCCATTTCGCGGCGAACTAGACGACGCCCCTCCTCCGTCGGGCCTACGACTGTCCCACCGCGTCGCTTCGGTCGGCCTTGCTCGTCGAGCACGGGAGCCTGGGCGTAGAATGAGGGCGTGCGGCTCGGATACCAGCCGTTGCGGCAGCGCTGCTCCATGCCGTCGATGGTTTTGCGCCGCCGGTTCCTGTTGTCCTGCTTCGCTTGGGCGACGTTGATGTCGAAGAGGAAGAATTCGGAGTCGTCTGAGTCGGCGTGAAGAACCGTCCCACCGCTCGCGATGTGGACGACGATCTCGCCGTCTCGGATCATCTCCTCCAGCATCTCCGCGTCGGTGAAGTTCCTCGTGATGCGGTCCCACACGTAGAAGATGAGGTGTTTGATTTTCTGTCGGCGAGCTTCGTCGATGGCGGCGTGGAACTCCGCGCGAAGCTGCGATTTCTTGGCGCTCTCCTGAAACGGCTTTGCGATGATTGCGCGCAGTCCAACCCGGTCGGCATACTCACGACCGTGGTGATCCTGCGCTTCAAGCGACACGCCGTCCTTCTGCTTCCGATCGCTTATCCGGCAGATGAGCATCGCCCGGTCGTTGGCTTCGTCCCACCAGCGGGGACGTTCATGGATGGGGCGCCGCACGGCCGTCATTTCCCGCTCCGTCGAGCTTCTTCGCGCCAGCGCTTGAGGATTCGAAACACTTCGACGATCTCCTCGAAGTCCTCGGACGATAACTCGGATGGCAGCTCGGTAGCATGAGTACCACATCGTGCGGCCTTGACGGGCCCCGACCACTCGACGTTTAGACCTGCCGACGTGCGTTCGAAGGCGCGAGCGCCGGCGAGCGGCCGGAGCGCGCTCTCGGGCTCGAGCTCGCGGACGCACCTCGCTCGGCGCTGGGTGACCTCCGGTTGCGGTTTCGGCGGCACCTCGGTTCATCGATCAGTGCGACCGGGGTGCTTCGTGGAATCGACCTGCGGCCGTGGGATTTTTGGTAGACCGCTCCGACCTTCATCACTTTAAGCGAGAAAAGACCGAGAACCGCACGATTTAGGTTGGGGATGACGCGGGATTGCGTCAGGCCGGTGCGGAGGATGGTCGGCAAAATCGGGACGGTTCGTCGCCCGAACAGGGGGCCATTCCCCCCCGCGGCCGCGCCTCGGCGCGAGAGGGCCGAGTGTTGCTATGTTTCATTCGTCGAGATGTTTTTGAGACGGGGACGATCGCCCGCCCGAGAGGATCGGCTCTCACGTGCTTCTTCCTCGCCCCGAGGGGCGTGACGAGCAAGCTTGCCAGCGACCCGCCCGAGTGCCCTGCAATTGGCAAGAGCACGGTTCCGGGTCCCTGTTTCCTTTTCCTCCTGCCGCACCCGGCGACGCGACGGCGAGCCACACCGAGCCTGACTCGCACAGCGACTTCGACCAGCCGGCCGGCCGGCGCAGGAGCGGTCGTTCGTCGGCAAGAGGGTGGCGGAAGCACAGGCAGTGACGTCCTTGAGCAGATCTCCCTTAGCGGCTGAAGTCTCTGTCCGGAGCCGGTCCGACGACGAGCCGTCCCTTGGCGTCACGCGCGACGGCAACGGACTGACCCTGCAACGCGCGCAGCGCGGGGGTCGCTCGCAGGACGACGAAGCGCACTCCGTCCGAGATGACGGCGTAGGCGCCGGGTGGTCCGGCCTGGTCGGCCGGCTGGATGCGCCCCCGGAATTCCTCCGGTACGCGCGCGAGGAACGTGAGGCCCGAGCGTGCGGCGATGTCGGCTCCGAGCGTGCGGCGCTCGAGCTCGCGCAGCTTGGCTACCCGCTCCGGATCGTCCGGCCCGATGCCGAGGCGACGCAACGCATCACGACGCTCGGCGACCGCCTGCCGCACGTCGGCCCCCAGCCCCCAGCGGGCCAGCGTCTCCGTCTGGAGGCGATCAAGCCAGACCGGTCCCCGGCGGACGACCTGCTCCTTGAGCGACAGGAGCTCCTTGCGAACGACGAGCCGGTGGCGAGGAGGCGCACCCTGTCCCCGCTCGACGAGCCGATCGACGAGGTCGGGCGGCACCTTCCAGCGCGCTGGGCCCTCGGCCGCGACGAGCCCCGCTCGCTCGAGGTCGCGCAGGCGCCGCACGAGCACATGAGCGTCGCCGCCCGCGGAAGGATCGATGGCGAAGACGCCGCCGCGGGCGCGGGCGGCGTCGGCGATCTGCCGGTCCACCGGACGGACGGGCGACTCGGGCGGTGTTGCGAGCGACACGAGATCGCCCACGCCCACAGTCTGCGCGCTCCGCGCGTCGAGCGGAACGTGGTACGCGCGCCCCGCCGGCGTCTCGACGACCGCGTAGAACGTCCCCTTGAGCTCATCGGACAGGCCCTTGCCGGCCACACGACCCGTGATGACCGGCGCGGTTGTCCCGGGCTCGGGCGGCAGCGCCTCTCCCGGCCGAAGCGCGTCGTAGCGCGAGGGGTCGCCTCGGACGGCCGCGTGGATCTGTTGAATGATGTCGCCGCGCGAGCCGTGATCGCGGAGCCGCTTCTGCCAACCCTCGGCAAGCCTCCAGGAGGTTCCCGAGAGGCGCTCGGCGAGGCGTAGGCCCTCAAGATGCTCGAGGCGCGCGATGAGCAGGGACTCGTCGATGCGCCCGCTCCCTGCTCGTCCTCGGACCTCCAGGCGGTGGTCGGGGCCCCGCCGCTCGAGCTCCCGGTCGAGCGGCGTGAAGCGCTGCTGGGTAACTTCTCTCGCGTGGGCGCGCTCGACGTCGACCTCTCGGCGAGGTCCAAGCTCCTCGGTCGCCAACTCCTGGGCGCGCCAGCGCATGCCGGTCGAGATGTAGCCCCGCGCGATCCTCAGCTCGCGCCCATCGCGGTCAATGCCGCGGACGACGACGTGCGCGTGCGGATGGCTCGTGTCGAAGTGATTGACCGCCGCCCACTCGACCTTGCGGCCGACGTCGCGCTCGAGCGTCGCCATCAGGCGCCGCACGTAGGTGGTGAGGTCGAGCTCCGAACCGTCTTCAGGCGAGACAATGAACCGAAACTGGTGCTTCTCGCCGGGACGCGGCTGCTCGAAGACCCGCGCGCGAACCGTCCCCTGCGCGTCGTACAGCACGCCCTTCGAGCCGTCCTTCTCGACGCCGTCGCGCTCGATGTAGCGCACGTGCAGGGCCGCCGCCTTGGCGGCGTTGGGCCCCATGCGCTGCACGTGGGCCTTGATCACCACACGCCGAGCGTTCGCCTGGAGCGGATGCACCTGCGCTTGCGTGCGGGCGGTCCGCGAACTCCTGCCGTGGATGCGGGCCAGGAGCGCATTGCGGAACGAGCGCGCTTGGTCGCGGGAGGGTGCAAAGCCGCCCACACCCATGCGCGGCCTAAAAATAGGTAGTTCGTTGTCGCGCACGATTTCTGTCACTGGTTTTCTGGTGTCCTATCCAGAGGTTTCAAACAGAAGGCAAACTCGCCGGTTTTTTTGTCACCACAAATGGTGAATATGATTACTCACTTCCAAACAATTGACACCACGTCTTTATCTTGCCCTCCGTATTCACTCCGGGTTTGGGAAATCACGTTGACCATCAGGAGGTCGAATGTCAACTGTCGGTCAGCCGTTGGCGATGAGTCGTCGACCCAGAACCGGGAGCCCGGAATGCCATGCAGCCGAGGATGATTCGCGTTGCCGATATCGAGCGTCTTCAGCGCACGATGGAGAGTGTGCCCAAGCAACGGGTCGAGGAAGTCACGACCATGCAAGCCGTCCGGATGCTGTCCTCTCAAAACCACCGCATGCAGGCCAAAGGATACGGCCTAGCCGCTATCGCGGAGCTTCTCAGCGACAGCGGTTTCGTCGTCACCGCCAAGACGCTCAAGACCTACTTGGGCGAGGCCAGGGCGGCAGGAGGACGGAAGAACCGCCGCAAGGGCACCGACCCATCACCGATGGAGCTCCGGCGACAGGTCCGACGACAGAGTCAAAGCGCGCCGTGGAGGCCCACTCCGCCTCGGGAGATGCACAGGCGGAGCTCGGGTGGTCGCCAAGGTGACTCCCGCGGTGACGACCCCTCCAGCAACTGCAGCGCCCGCGGTGACCCCGAAGGGGACGAGGCGACCGTAGTGACGACGCGAGCACACGGCGGTCGGCCTTCGTGCCAAAGGAGGACACCCGAGACATCTGAGACGCCAGCGTTTGGGAAACGGCAAAGGAGATAGCGCAACCGCACGAAGGAGGTTTGGACGATGACCGAGGGCAATGGCGCGGTGCGCGTCTACGGGGTCGGCGGAAGCAAGGGCGGCGTGGGCAAGTCGATGATGACGGTGGCGATGCTGGACCACCTGCTCGAGCAAGAGAGCAGGGTGGTCCTCGTGGAGTGCGGCGGCCGCCAAGGTCCCGAGTCGCACGATTCGGTTCTACGAGTCGCGCGGCGCGCTCATGGGCCGTGTACGCGCCCCTGGTCGTCGCCTTCTGGCACGACTACTGGTACGGACACGTCGAACCCGGACGTGTGGAAGGCGTTCAGGGATCAGGTCGAGACGGAGCTCATCAACCTCGACGAGGTCGACGGCTGGATCCACCTCGTCAACACCTGCGACCGGCACCGCGACGGGGTCGTGGCGATCAACACGGCGGCGCGCAACAATCTCGCGGTCAAGCAGTACGGAGGCACGCTCGACAGCAGCCTGGAGGAGCTCGGGACCGAGCTCGTGGCGCTGTGGGTGATCAACCGGCAGCGCGACAGCCTGGAGCTCCTGCGAGAGTTTATCGACGCCGTCCCGAAGGCGGCGGTACACGTCGTGCGAAAACGGATACTTCGGCGACGAGAAGAAGTTCGAGCTCTACAACGGATCCAAGATCGGCGAGGAGGTGGAGGGCCGCGGAGGCAAGTCGATCACGTTGCCGGATCTTGCTGACCGTGTCGCCGACGACATCTAAAGCAGGCGCATCTCGCTGGGTGTGGCGGCGAAGGAGCTTCCTATCGGCAACCGAGCAGAGCTCGGGAGGTGGCGCGGGGAGGTCCGGAAGGTCCTCGCCGAGGTCTTGTCGTGAGCGTCGAGGAGACGTTCGCGAAGGTGGTCGGTCGACGCGCCTCCGACGAAGAGCGGTAGCGCCTCTACCGCTTGCGCGACGCGCTCGGCCTACGCTGACAGCGACGCGTCTGGAGCATCGTGATGGCGCTCGAGTATTACGATTCGTGCTTCGGGTGATACGCGGCCGAGCTCGCGGAGTACACCGAGCGCTGCATCGAGGACGCGCGCGCGGCATTCGCGGCAGCAGCGGATCGGGAGGTCGCGCAGGTGCAGAGGACGGTCTCGGAGAAGGTCGCGGAGACGATCGTCACCATCGCGCGCGGCCTGACCGAGAGGCCAGTGGGGACTCGCAGGGAGATTCACCGGGTGACAATGTTTCGGCCATGGTGGTGGCGTTCAGCGCGCTGTGCGCGACCGCTGGTATACAGCTTGCGGGGGCCCCTGAAGCCGTTCTGGGCGATGAAGACGGAGACGCTCGCTCCATTGCAAACGAGAGGCGGCGGCGATCTTGGCGGCACCGGCCGGGTGGAAGGTGTTCGCTTTTGCCGGCCGCAACGTACGGAGCGAAAGTCTGCTGGGGCACGGCATCGGAGGCGGTCGAGCGCCGCGACAAGACTGTCGGCTGAGGGCATCGTCGCCGCCTCTTCGCGAATGCCGCGTGCCCCTGGATGCTGGCCAAGCTCATCCGAAGAACGGAATCGCTCTACCCTCGCCCATCCCGCGCATTGCCCGGAGCGGCGGCCCCGGCGCCTCTGCGTGCTCGGTCCGTCGCACCTCGTCGAGTGGGGGCGCGGACGTGTGTCGGGTGGAGACGGTCGTCGAGAAGCGCACTCCGACCGGGCACACGAGCGCCCCTTCACCGGCGGCAGGGTCGCTGGAGCCCACGCGGCCGTCGTACTCGGGCGCGAGCAGGCCGCGACCCGCACTCGGTCAGGCTGCGGGCCCGTTCGGCGCGCCCGCGCGCGAGAACCCCAGTGGTGGGGCCCGGCGGCGAAAGCAGGATACTTCGCATGCCGAAGCGACCCGTCCGACGACCCCGCCGCACCGCCATCGCCTACCTCCGCGCGTCGAAGTCGAAGGACGAGCAGCGGCTCTCGCGGCAAGCCCAGCGCGCCGGCATCGAAGCGTGGGCCACACGCGAGGGCGTCCGAGTGGCCGTGTGGTGCACCGACCAAGGCGTGCGCAGTGTCTCGCCGATCGCTGAACGACCCGGGATGCGTGCGGCCCTGGCGGCAATTCGCGAGCATGGCGCCGCCGTGCTCGTCGTTGCCAGGCGTGATCGCATTGCGCGTGACGTCGTGCTCGCGGCGACGGTCGAGCGCGCCGTGACGATGGCGGGTGCCCGCCTCGTCAGCGCCAGCGGCGAGGGCAACGGCGACTCCCCTGCGGACGCATTCATCCGCACCGTCATCGACGGCGCGGCTCAATACGAGCACGGCTTGATTCGCGCCCGAACCTGCGCGGCGCTTGCCGGGCAGAGCGCACGTCGGCCGTCATCTGCACGACCAGCTCGCGGGGGTCGTCGCAGGCCGCGGCAGCGTAGCGCACGGTGCGCAGCGACTCGCCCAGAGCGTCCACGAAGCTCACGGTGCCGACGTATCCCATACGCCAGTTGACGTCGAAGGGTGCAGGCGCACGGCGCTGACGCGGGCGCAGCCGCTTGCGCTCGGGCTTGGGCGGCGCGTCCGCGGGCCGGTCCTCCATGGCGCACCTTCTCCTGCGGCAGCCGAAGCATCTGCCCTAGCTGCACGGGCAGGCGCATGGCGAACACCGCCGTGTTTCTGGTCGATCGAGTCGTCCCGGACGTTCCGGTGAGACAGTACGTGCTGACGCTACCCTACGAACTTCGCAAGCTCGTCGCGTTCAAGGCCGACGTGCTCACCGCGGTCGCCCGTCTCTTCGTCGAGAGCGTGTTCGCGAGCTACCGCACGCGCGCGAAGCGCAACGGCGTTAAGGCTCCGCAGTGCGGCGCGGTCAACTTCGTTCAGCGGTTCGGTTCCTTGAACCTCCACGTCCATTATCACCTGGTCGCTCTCGACGGCGTGTTCGCGCGCGACGCCGGGGGCGAGCTTCTCTTTCACCCGGCCCCGGAGCCGACGCCCGAGGATCTGGACGCGATCGTCGTGCGCTCTGCGCGACGGGTGATCACCTGGCTGCGCAGGCACGGCTACCTCGATGAGCAGCCGCTCGAAGCGCGCTCGAACGAGCCCGCCGCGCAGACGGCGCTTGACGCCTGCGCGGCCATCGCCATGGGGCGCGGCAACGTGGCGACCATGCCACGTGACGGCACGGAGCAGGACGACGATGGGCATGGCGGGCACGAAGAGCGCCCCGACACGCCCGCGCTCGTCGTCGAACGCGACGGCTTCAATCTGCACGCCGGCGTCCACATCGAGGCGGGTGACGATCTGGGTCGCGAGCGACTCCTGCGGTACGCAGCTCGCCCCCCGCTGTCGCTCGAACGGCTCCGGCGGCTGCCCGGCGGGCGCGTGGCGTACCGGCTCAAGTACGTCGCCCGCGGACAGCGCGGCAAGTACCGCGTGATGACGGGCGTGGAGTTTCTCGCCCGTCTGGCGGCGATCACGTGCCCCCCACGGTACCCTTTGACGAGGTTCGCGGGGGTGCTGGCACCGCGCAGCGCCTGGCGCTGCGAGGTCGTACCGAAGCCACGCGAGCGACGTAATGCGTGCGCCCCGACACGCACCGAGCAGCCCGCGCCAGCCGCAGACAAGGCCGACCAGCGCAAGGCGAGCGCCAACGGCGCCAAGGCACGCGACGAGCGCGGCCGATCCGCCGCGCTCGCTTCCTCGCCGAAGGACGGCCCCGGCAGCGCCGGGACCACGCGGCCCACCACGCGCGCAAACGACGTCGCGACGAGCGCGGCCGCCCTTGGTGCGCCGCTTCCCGGCGACGTCATCCAGCTCGCGCCGAATCATCTCGGTAAAGCACTGGGATCGCCTGCTCGGGGGCGTGCTCTACGCCGTGCAGCCGCGCGTGGACTGGGCGACGCTGCTCCGCCGAAGTCTCTCCGTCGACGTTCTCGAATGCCCGAGGTGCCACGGCCGGCTCCGGGTCGTCGCTGTCATCACTGAGCGCGCGCCCGTGCGCCGCATCCTCGCGCACCTGGGCATGCCGACGGACGCTCCGCCCGTGGCCCGAGCACGCGACCCGACAGACGACGTCGGCGACGACGACGCGCCGGCGCAGCTCGCCCTCGGCCTCCCGTAAGGGGCGCGGGGCAGCTGACGCGGGGGCGCGGGCAGAAAGACCGGCGCGGACGGCGCGCGGCAGCCCAGGTGCGCCTTGGAATTGGTCAGCAAGGTCCGCAGGTTGTCACGTACCGGTGGGTACGTGACAGCCTCGGGCCCTGCGGCACGGCTTGATCGGCGAAAGGGCCTACGACCAGCTACACACCAGCGACCAGCGCGGGCGAAAGACATCCGCCACGGCGGCGGCGAGCACGAGCACGGCTTCGAGCATTGGCGCGCAAAGGTAGCGCCGAGCGAGCGTGTTCCGATTGCGCTTGCTCGAGTGGTGGCCGGTGTCACGCTCGGGGGCATGCGGAATTCTTGGGAGCCTTTGAGCTGGTTCGTCGTGGGCGGCGCGGCCGCCGTGATAGGCGCGTGCGGATCCACCGCGATGGTGGTCGGCGACGCGGGTCAAGCCGACGCTACTGCCGACCACGAGAGCCCGTCGTCGATCGAGTCCGATGCCGCTAGCACGGATGCAACAGCCACGGACGGCGGGCCGAGCGCAGAAGCCCTAGACGCAGCCGTCGTGATCATCCCGTGCTCTGTTGGCAATGCCTTCCTCACCTGCACCCTCCCGGGGGGTGGGGAATGCGAATGCCTGTCGGACGTGTCCACCTGCAATTCGTTCTGTGACGCCGCTGGGTGCGAGGACCCATGCGCCGACGCCAGCTGCACCAACCGCTGCGCTTCGGACCAGATGGCCATGGGATGCGGCGGACCTCCGCGGCCCCTGCCTCCGGCGGGGGATGACGCGGCGCCCCGCGTCTCGTACGTGTACGCCGATCCGCCGGACGGCTGCGCCGTGGGACCGGGAGGGATCACCGATTCAGGGCTCTTGTTCTACTGCTGTCCTCGCGCACTGGCCGATCGCTAACAGCGCAGCCTTCAGGCGTTCTCGCTCCACGTTTCAACTCATGGCCGTGAGGTCGACGGAGTGATGTCGAACCGCGTGATGCCGCAAACGATCTCGGCAGCTCGCCGAAGGGGGTGGTCCGCATGGTGATGCGGCCCCGGAAACTTCAGCGGCCCACGACAAGGGCATGCTCAGCAAGGTCCGCAGATTGTCACGTACCGGTGGGTACGTGCTTCGACGGCGCGATCGCCGTGATCCACTCGGGGCGTCGTGATGATCCACGCGAGACGCCACGAGGGCCCGCGCCCCGGGCGGGATCGTGATCCACCCGGGCCCCTCGCGACGGTGGGGGGTCAGGTCGGAAAGTGGCCGGTCGGCGGGCCGGCGTGCAGCGGCCGGTACCGCCGGAGGCAGCGCACGACAGTCCGATCAGAGCTCAGGACTCTTCGCCGAGTCGTTCAGAACAAGTCGTCGTCCGAGTCGGGGCCCGAAGCTGGAGTCACGGCATCACGCACAGCGCGCCGGTAGCGCCAGAGGGTCTCGCGGAGAACGGCCTGTTGATGGCAGATCGCGTGTGCGAGGAAGACGACGGGACCCTGCTCGCGGGGCCGTTGGAAGTCGTCCCCGAGCGTCGGGTGCTCGGCGAGCAGGGCGTCTATCGCGACAGCGAGCGCGTGCTCGAGCACCATGAGTGCAGCGAGCTCCGGAGCGTCCACCAAGTCCGGGACGGTCGGCGGTGCTGGCGGAGAGGGGGGGACCCGGCGCGGGCGTCTCACGCAGCCGGCGCGTCCGAGGCGGGCGCCTTGCCGGCGCGCTCCGCGGCAACGTGCTGGCGGTAGCTCGGTCCATCGATGTCGATGCGGATGGCGTGCATGGCCAGCCGATCGAGAATGGCGGCGGCGACGGTGGCGTCGCCGAGGTAGCGGCCCCACTGACGCAAGTCGATATTGGAAGTGACCGCAGTCGAGAGCTTGCCGTGCCTGCGATCGACGAGGTTGAAGAGGGTATGGGCGGCGGTGGGCTCATCGTCGCGCTGGCGTACCTGGCCCAGGCCGACGTCGTCGATGACCAGGAAATCGGGGCGCGCCCAGGCCTTGAGTCGTCGCGCGTAGGTGCCGTCGGCGAGTCCGGCGTGCAGGTCGGCGAGGAGATCGACGCAGCGCGCGTAGCGCAGCGAGATGCCTTGCACGCAAGCGCGGAGCCCGAGCGCCTTGAGGACGTGACTCTTGCCGGTGCCGCTCTTGCCCGTGATGACCAAGTCGTCGTGACGCCCGACGAAGTCGAGGCGGGCGAGCTCCAGCACGAGGCTCTTGTCGAGCGACGGTTGAAAGTCCCAGTTGAAGGCTTCGAGCGTCTTTCGCTCGACGAGGCCACTCACCCGGATTCGACGGTCGAGGCGCGCGGCGGATTTGTGATCGACCTCGGCGCCCAGGACGTGCTCGAGCAGGGCGGTGTGTCCCGGTCGCTCGCGGGTGGCCCACGCAAGCAAGTCGTCGAGCGTCGAGAGCGTCTGGGTGAGGCCCAAGTAGCCGAGGTGCCGGCGCAGACGCTCGGTCATCACGACGGCGTCGTCGGAGGCGGCCCCCATCGGGTGGGCATTCAAGTCC
>CZKU01000544.1_pt2 | contig 13136 bp, 12 predicted proteins | sample 1122471 | NCBI WGS metagenome assembly CZKU01 (sample SAMEA3539301, study PRJEB10725) | soil metagenome | biome: tundra; feature: field; material: soil | place: USA | collected 2010-05 | depth 0.15 m | reverse complement strand
CGGCGCCCGCGCGAGCCACTCGGCCGTGGAGCGCCTCCCGCGAACTGACGCCGGCGAGCCCGGCGACGGTGGGGACGAGTGCCATCGCGCGAATAGAAGAGGATGGTGCCTTCGCGGCGTCCTGTGCTTGCGTGAATCGCTTTAGGCGGCCTGCATGGAACTCGCAGCACAGGACGTCAAGGTGGAAGCCTATGTACCGATGCGCGGAGACTGGACCTAATCTAAGATCGTGCCGAAACCCATGCCGGTGAGAGGTCGCCGAGCGAATCGTCGTGCTCGACCTCATCGACGGAATGTCTCCGCGCGAGATCGCGCGCCTGCGCGTGACGCCCGTCCCGGCGAAGTCTTGCGCCCAGATGACCGTCTCCGACTCGAGCGCCGCCTTCGATGGACCGTACGGAGAGAACCCCGCGCGCCGCATCGTCTCTCGGTTCACCGACACGTTCACGATCCGCACGGAACCCGACCTCCTGAGGACTGCGCTCGAGGCGAGCGTGACCGCTCTCGGGAAGAGGCGCCGCGCTCGTTTTGCGCCGGTCGCGCCGGACAGCGCGATCGCGCTCTGGCTCAGGGTGGCGCAGCCGGTCGCCCGCCTAGAGCGGCATTTCCGCGCGAAACGAGGCGATCGACTCTGGCTCGGCCCCTGCAACGCCGAGGGCGATGGGCCGAAAATACGCTTCGATGGGCATGCCCCTGGTTCTCGCCGGCGTCGTGGTGGCCGCGTGCAGCTCCTCGAGTTCTGGCTCGCCGGCGCCCGCTCCGTCGTCGGATGACGCCGCGGCAGACAGCGCCGTGCCGGACGACGCGCCCGTCGATCACAAGGAAGCCGCGACCACCGACGCCGGACCGGACGGTGTGACGGATCGCTCGCTCGACGCCGACGCCGGCCCGGACGCCGTCACCGATGCGGACGTCTGCACGCCGCCCCAGGTCCTCCGATACGAGTCTCCCGGCTGCGGCGTCGATGCCGTCGCAGTCTGTGGCGGCTTCGCTCAGGATGCGTGCGCCAACCGAGTGTGTGGTTGCGACGGCACGGACGTCGTCATGTGCGACTACTCGCCCGTCCCGTGGGCGCACGTCGGGTCTTGCTCGGGCGCGGCCGATCCCTAGAGCAAGCGTCGGCGTCGTGGAACGGGCCCGTCTCGATGGGTCAGTGAAATAGCAGGCCGCGGGCTGGCCCTGCTGGAACAGCGCTTTCTGGAAGGTGCTGGCCGCCGGGTTGGTGCTGGCTGCGAGCTGCAGCTCCGGGCCGTCGGGCGCTTCGGGCGAGGCGACGGTCAGCCAGCGATAGCCGCCGTTCGAGAAGTCCGCCTTCTTCGTGAAGCCGAGGGTCTCGCTGTAGAACCGCCGCGCCTTTTCCTGATCGTGCACGTAGATGGTCATGATCTTGATCTTCATCGGTCTGCTCCTTCCCCGTCGGCGCGTGTTCGCGGCCGCCGGTGCTCCATTTGCCAGCTGACGATCCAGTGAGCAAGACCGTGACCGCGGTCACGTCGCATTATCAAAACCTGAGCGAAAACAAATGGATACTAGTCCCTCGCCGCCTCTTGAGTTACACATCTTGAGTTACACATCTTGAGTTAAACATCTTGAGTTACACATCTTGAGTTAAACAGCTTGAGTTAAAAAGCGTGGTTCGAACACTGCAAGCTCCCGACGGGGTTCGGGGGCCATCCGCGCGCGGGAGAGAATCCATGGACGCCTCGAAGCACATCGACCAGAAGATCGCCTCGCTCTCGGACTGGCGCGGCGAGTTTCTCCGGTCCCTTCGCCAGCTCATTCGCGAGGTGGACGCGACGATCGTCGAGGAGTGGAAGTGGATGGGCACGCCGGTGTGGAATCACGACGGCATCGTCTGCCTCGCCAACGCCCACAAGCACCACGTGAAGGTGACGTTCCCCAAGGGCGCCAAGCTGTCCGACCCGCAGCGGGTCTTCAACGCGGAGCTCGAGGGCAAGGCCTGGCGGGCCATCGACTGGTCCGAGGGCGACACGATCAACGTCGAGGGGCTGAAAGGCCTGGTGCGCGCGGCCATCGCCCTCAACGGCACGAAGCCGGCCGCGCGGAAGCCCGATGCCGTCTCCAGCGTGAGCGCCAAGAAGCGCGGAACGCCGCGGGTCGCCGCGACGAAGAAGGCGGCGGCCAGGGCGAAGCCGGCGGCCAAGAAGACGGCCGCGGCTACGGCGAAGACGAAGACGAAGCGGACCGCGAAGAAGTAGACGGGGCACCAGCGATTTCTCGTCACATCGCTCGGCGCGCGATCGTCACCCCAGGGTCGGCACCACGAAACGAGGAGACGAGGCCTTGAACGGGAGCCTGCCCTTCGCGCCGACCCGGAGGGTGCGCGAGGCGGGCGCGTCGTCGCCCGCGATCACCACGTCGAACCAGCCGGCCGCGTCGGGCACCGCTGCGATCGATGCGATCGATGCGATGGGCCCGCGGAGCGCGCGCTGGAGCGAGGCCGCATCGAGCTGCAGCGGGGCGTCGGCGAGCAGGACGGCTCCGTCGCCGGAGGCGCGCGCCGGAGACACCGGGCTTGGCGTGCTGGCCGCGCCTGCGAGGGGCAGCGCAAGGACGAGAACTGCGAGGGCGACAGCTTGGCGGGACGGCGGCGGCATGCTCGATCCTGGTCTCCTCGGGCCATCGTTGCCCCCGGAGACCGCCAACCGCCCCTCATTTTGATACGCCCAAACGGCTCCGGGCTCAACGGGCGCCGCGCGACGGCGGCGGGCGCGAGCATGCTAAATTCCGCGGCACTTCGGCCACGCTCGGCCACGCGAATCCTCTCCGGACCCGGCCATGCACGGACGATTTCTCGCCCCCGACCGATGAGGGTTTCGGCCGAGCGTCCTATTGGACGATGAAGCCCAGGATTGGGCACCCGAAGGAGGACGCGATGAGCTCGCCCGAGAAGCCGGAGATGACGTTAGTCACCCTGAAGTCGGTGCCCCCGCTGGTACGCGGTCTCGTGCGAGACCTACGCGCGCGATGGGCGCTCGAAGAAGCCGGCATCCCCTACAATGTCGTGCAGATCGGCCGGGACGAGCAACGCGCTCCCCCCCACCTCGCGCGCCAGCCGTTTGGGCAGGTGCCCGTGCTCCTCGACGGCAAGGTCACGCTGTTCGAGTCCGGCGCCATCGTGCAGTACGTCGCCGAGCGGAGCCCGGCGCTTCTTCCCTCCGAGGCCGCGGCGCGCGCACGTGTGATGTCTTGGATGTTCGCGGCGGTGAGCACACTCGAGCCTGCGGCATCAAATCTCCAGGAGGTTGACTGGTTCCACGCCGGGGCGCCTTGGGCCGCGGCTCGCCGGCCGGCCGTCGTCGACTTCCTTCGTTTGCACTTCGGGTCCCTGTCCGACTGGCTGCGCGACCGCGACCACGTCGCCGGGGCCTTCTCGGCGGCGGACATCCTCGTGACGTCGGTCCTTCGCATGGTGAGGCACACGGACCTCGTCGCCGAGTCGCCGATCCTCACGGCATATCAGACCCGGTGCGAAGCGCGCCTCGCCTTCCAGCGCGCCATGGAAGCTCATATGGCCGCGTTCGAGCACTTTGACAGCAGCGCCTGATCTACGATTCCGGCATGTCCTCCACGCGTGTCAGTCACCACGTGAAAGCCCCGCGTGTGGGGCATCATCTCGACGAAGTCGGCGTGACGGGCCCGGCGATCACCTTCGACACGGGGGCCCCCATCGCGCTGGAGCGCCGCAAGGAGCGCGCGATGAAGGTCTACAACCATGCCAGGGAACGAGGTGCCGCACGATGCGCCCGTCCGCAACATCCGCCAAGGCGTCCGAATGGAGACGGTTACGCGCCACGGCGTCGAGCTTGTCTGCGCTTATCTTCCTGGGTTGCTCAGAATCCCCTCGCGGAGCATCCACTCGACCGCCGCGTCCTTGTCGCTCCCGAAGGCGAGTTCGAAGAGCGTGTCGAGCTTCGAGGCGTCGAGCTGTCCCTTGAAGGCGTAGAAGAACCGCTTGAAGGGGACCTTGTTTCGATAGACATAGGCCGTTCGCATCATCCTGGCGACCGTGAAGGCGTCGAAGTCCCCTCCGGGATAGTGGAGGCCGATGTTGCCGCTGCAGTGCTCTTCGCCGCAGTGGCAGGGCATCGGCTCGAATCGCTCCCACCCGTAGTCGAACGTGATCTCCTGGTCCGGCGCGATGTCTCGCCGGGCGACGAGGTAGTTGTCCCGCTTGGAGTCGATGATTGCGTTCGGATTGCAGGAGTGGTTCGCGAGGTGCCAGCCCACCGAGTCCAGGTCGGGAATGACGGACCAGCCCTCGGCGCTCGAGCCGAGCGCATACTCGTGCCACCAGTGGTCGCGAGGAGCGGCCTCTACTTCCTGGTGCGTCTTGCGCGTCCCGTCCAGCGGGCAAATGAGCTGCCCCCTCCCGATCGCCCGGGTGGCAAAGAGCCCGCTTCCGCCGATGGCGCTGGGCTGCTTGCGGATGAGGGCCTTGCTGTCGGCGAGCTCCTTCTCGTGATGGGCCTCCCGTGCCTGGGTCCACGGCTTCGCTTTGTTCGTTTTCCCTTTGGTCACGACCATGTCTCTTGTGCGCAGCAGCTATTCGCCGCGGGATACGCGGCCTGCTTTGAGAGCGCCCTGCGGCTCGCGGCGCGGCAGCAGAAGAAGCCGCTGAAGGACGCGCACATCATGGCCCACGTGTCGCTCATCGCGAGCGACGCCGGCGAATACGGACTCGGCGTCGAGCTTCACGGCCGCATCGAAGGCCTCTCGACCGAAGAGGCCCAAGCTCTGATGCACACCGCCCACCAGGTCTGCCCGTACTCGAGGGCGACGCGCGGAAACGTCGACGTCAAGCTCGTCGCTGAACAGGCGGACGCACTCGTCGTCCGAGGACCTCTCTGCTTACCAACCCCCGTCGGACTTGCCGACCGAGGAGGACGGAGCCTTCGCCGGCTCGGCCGCGGCCACCGATTGAGCCACTTCGCTCTTTGCCGCCGGACCTTGCGGGGTGGTCTGCGCGCAGGCGGCGAAGATGGAGATCATCAGCAAGCTCGACGCAATCAGGATTGTGTTCCGCATGGACGGGGAGGCTACCGCCCTTCTGCAGACGACGGAAGGCAGGTTCGAACCACCGGCGCACGAGTTAAGCTGATCCGAAAATCTCATTGAATCCCATCGATCACGGAGACGGGCGCCGCCGTGACCCCCGCCGTGCCCGCCGTCAGCCCGCTGCGTGTCGCTGTCACCGTAATCGTTCCGGGCGTGAGGGTGGAGCGCACAAAGACCCGGTTGATGCCGCACTCGGTGAGAAGCGTCGTGGCTTGGGTCGACCCGAGGACGCCGCTGTTGTACCCGCCACGCCAGACGCCCGGGCCCGTCATCTTGAAGTCCACCGCGGCTTCGTCGGTCGGAACACGCCTACCGCTGGCGTCGACCACCTCGAAGTCGAACATCGCGACGTCCGCTCCGTTCGCCTTGAGGCCGCCGTTCGGGTCGACCGTTGCGGTCAGCTTGATGGCGGCCGGCGCGCCAACAGTTTGAAGTTCATGGCTCGCTACGCTCGCCCCGGTCGCGTCATAGCCAGTGGCCTTGATCGTCCCCGCCACCCACGCGACGTTTGGAAAACTGAAGAGATACGTATTCGCGGGGGTCGACGACTTGCCCACGGACGCGCCGTTTACGAAGAGCTCGACCGACGGCGTGTTGGCGACGACGTACATCGTCTTTTTCGTATTGGCTGGATAAGTCCAATGCCCGATGATGTGAACTTGCGGCGCCGTGTTTCCGACAACCTGATGGGCGTAATAGATTTCCTTCGGCAAGCGAACCGCGTCCACCTTTCCGCTTACGCGACAGACTTCGGTGCTCTCCTGCCGACCGTCCGCGTCGTCGTCCGAAAAGTAAATCGAGGCGTAGCCCGAGTAGCGTGAATGAAGAGAGTCGTTATTTCGGATGTTGAACTTGTTCTTCCAGATGTCGAGCCGCCAGATCGCGGCCTGGGCCGTCGAGTCACCGGTGATGAACGTCTCCTGATCCCAGTGATAGGTGTCGTTCGCGCCCGGCGTGAAGCCGAAGTGCGGCGGCGAAAACTTGTCCCAGAAGCGGCGCGCGGCCTCGTCGCGCTCGTCCTCCGCCTCGAGTATGGGCGCCTGGTTCCGGTAGTTGTTCGAGTATCCGCGGAAATACGAGGCGTCGTTGGCCGGCGTGAAGGATGGATCGTAGGCTATCATGGTCCCGAAGTACTCGGCGAAGGGCGCGGCGGTCGTGTCGGACAGGTCTCGGCACCCGATCGCGCGACCACCGCTCGGGTCCCACTGCTTGCGGAGGTTTTGCATCTCCTGCATGTGGGCCCCCGTGATGCCGTTGTTGCCCGCCTCCCAGAAGAGAATGCTCGGATTGTTCCGGAGGTAGATCATGCTGGCGCGCATGACGTTCGTGCGCTGCGTCCACTGCACGCCGGTCGCGTCCCCCTCCTTGTCGCCGGCCGGGGCGATGTTGATGATCCCGAAATTGTCATTGGAGACGACGTCCGCGCGCTGCGGGGTGATGTGCATCCAGCGGATGTAGTTGCTGTTGCTCTCACGGACGAGGTTCGCGTTGTAGTCGTGCATCCAGTCGGGCACAGCCTCACCGAGGGCAGCCCAGTCATTCGCGGCGCGCTGCGCGAAGCCGAGCAGATTGACGAAGCGATCGTTGACGTACAAGCCTCCGGTGCCCACGCCCCCCTTGAATGCGGTCTGGCGGAACCCCGTCCGCGTCGTGCGCGTATCGAGGATCGTTCCCCCCGCCGCAACATTTGCGACGACGTCGTAGAGGTTCGGCGTGATGTCGCTCCACAGCTTCGCGGCGGCGAGCGGGCCGTTGGCGGTGAGTACAGCGGTCTGACCGGCGGGTAGCGCCGTGTCAGCACCCTGGAAGGTCGCGACGGTGGCCCTGGTCAGGGGGTCGACGACGCTCGCCGACAGCCGCACGGTCTGCGCGCTCGCCGATTCGTTTCGAACTTGAGATTCCACGTTGACCGTGAGATCTCCCTTCGAGGGCGAGACGTTTGCGAACTTCGACGGATACACATAGATACCCGTGGTTTGCAGATTGTTGTACATCGGGTACGTCTGATAGATTTTCCCCGGCAGGTGCAGCCACACGTGACCGATGAGGCCTCCGTAGTTGGGGTTGAACGCTTTGCCCTCCCATTCGAAGCTGACGCCGGTGGCCGACTCGGCATAGCTGGCGCTGTTATCGACGCGCACCGCAAGAACGTTCTCGGTCGAGCCGAACGTGACCTTGCCGGTTAGGTCGACTCCGCAGGCCGTGACCCCGTCCTCGCACAAACCCACGGCCGTTCCATTGATGTAGAACTGAGCGGCTTGCCGGATGCGTTCCAGTTCGAGGATGACCTTGCGGTCCGAATACTGCGAAGGAATCTTGAAGTGCTTCCGATACCAGGCCGCTCCGGTGTACGTCCCGGTGTCGCCGCTCGAGTGGCTGGCCAGGACCCGGTACGAATCGACGTCGTTGTACGTGTGCGGGGTGCTGACCGTGGTCCACGCGCTGTCGTTGAACGCGACGGCTTGTGCGCCGGCGACATCCTGCCGGATGAACTGCCATCCAGGATCTATGCTGAATTGTGTGCTGTCGTGGGGCGGCGGTGGAAGGACGCCGCCGTCGGGGGCGGGCGGCGCAGCGGCGCCGTCTTGACTGTTGCCGCTGGACGAGCCCGTTCCCGGTCCGCTGCCGCCTTCGCCGGTGACCGCTTCGGAGCCGTCCGCCTCGCTCGATGCGCCGGCATTGGGTCCGGACGGCGTGCCGCTCGGTTCGTTGGTGTTGTGCGACGTCCCGCACGCGCCGACGAGCAGCAGCGCAACGGCGCACGCCGCTCGCACCGATCGGACCTGCGCGGTTGATCGTGGTCGCGTCCTAGGCTGCATGGCTTTTTGCCTCAGAATCAAAAGGCAATGACAAGCTCGGGCACGGTGCGGCCTGAGTCGTGAAGGATGAACTCCTCCCCCCTTTGCCGTTGGATCCGGCGGCGGCCTTGGGGCCGAAATTAGACGCAAAGGATGCCATCGCGAGTTCGGTGGATTTCACTCGGGCCGGTCTCCGGGGGTAAGGTTCTGCTCGGTGAGTGCAGGGTCGGCACGCAATTCTTGAGATATTCGGCAGTCGGCAGCGACGTTCGCGTCTGTCTGGAAGATTCCTCTGCTTGAGAGCGGCGCCCAGACGCTCGAACCTCACTCGGTCTCAACCGTCAAGACTATGTTGGGGCCGCACGCCCCGCCGCCGTAGAGGTATTCCTCGGTAGAGGCCGTATTCGCGAAGCGGTCCACGGCGAAGAGCGGGTACATGGCTCCCGCGTTCGCTGCCCGCTGTAGCCTTTGGTTGTCATAGTGGAAGGCGTCGTACGTGTTGCTAGTGCTCCCCGAGGCAAACCACCCAAACCCCAGGTCCTGCTCCGCCCTGACGTCTTGATAGACAGCCGGATCGGTCCCTCCGCCCGTGACGCGGACCAACGTCAGGCTGGCAGGCATGGGCGACGCCCCCAGTTTGAAGGCCAAGAGTGTCGTCGGGGGCGGCTCCGGAACGGTGATTCGCCAGTCGGTCGTCCCGGGGATGGTGAGACTCGCGGCCGTGATGGTCTTGCCTTGCACCCGGGAAAGGTCGAATACGAAGTACGAGAGTGTGTCGTTCGGGCGAGCGGCCGAGTGGCCCACGAAATAGTCGCCTGTGGTGTGGACCCCGAGACTGTTCCACGTGCCGCACTGCAGCGCGGGCAAGCGGTGGCTCGTGACGCTCCCGAGCACGACATCGTAGCTGCACCCGACAAGGGAGGCCGTCCCGACCAGGAGCAAACCGCGGCCCTGCAAGCGGATGGCCCACGGGCGGGCGGCCGATCCAGCTTCAGCGGCTACCACAAGCCATCCGCACCCTTTCGGCCAACGGAGACGCCGACTGCTTCTCGAGAAAGTGGTCCCTCGCCCGCTCACCCGCCTCGGTGCGGCCGGCCGCACAGAGGGCGAGCACGCGGGTCGCTTCGTACTCGGGCTGCAGGGCCGAACCGCGAGGGAACTCGACCGCGTACCGGTCGAGCAGCGCGAGGGCCGCCGCCGGCGATTCACCATCCAACGCGCGTCGCGCGGAGCGCAGGAGCTCGAGTGCACGGCCAAAGCTCTTGTCCGTGCGTGCGCCTGCGCCGCCGAGGGATGCGTTCGGTCTCGCGCCGCGGCCATTGGACACCGCTGCATTGTCGCTGTCCGCAGGTGCGGCTCCCGTCGCCGTCTCCGCGGCCCGTGCGACCGGCGATGCCTGCTCCGCGACCGGCGCAGACGGCGGCGGCACCGTCGACCCGGCCTCGAGGTGACGCCGAGCGTAGTGGAAGCCCGCGCCCCCGCCGACGGCGACGGCGACGAGGGCGGACACAGCGACCCATTTGGCCAAACCGCTCGCAAGGGTACCGGACGCTACCGCGGTGGCGCCCGAGCCCGAAGCGGCTCCCCCAGAAAGCCCCGTCGTCACATGGCGCGTCGTGAAGAGGGCGGCCCCGACGACGATCCCAGAACCGACACGCGCGGCGATCTTGGCGCGGTTTCGTTCGCGATCCTCCGTGGAAGGCCCGGTCACAGAGCGGCTGGCTTCGATGAGCGCGCTGAGATCCATTCTACGGTTCATGGCCCTTCCCTACGCAAGGACAGTCTGACAAGCGCCTCCTCGAGCTCGCGGCAGGCGGTCCGAACTCGGGAATAGATGGTGTTGGCGTTCACGCCGAGCGCCTCGCTCGCTTCCAGGATCGTCATCTCCTCGAGCTTTACCAGGATAAACGCCTCCCGCCTTTCCGGTACCAGGCCGGCGAGAAGCCTCTCGAGAAGGCGAGCCCCCTCCACGGTCTCCAGAGCGGCGAGGGGGGAGCTCGACTCGTCGGGCGGCGCCTCGAGAACGTCTGCGCTCGCCCATTCGGCCCGCGAAAGGCGATGGTTCCGCGCGACGCGGCGGGCGATTCCGAAGATCCAGGTCCGCAGCGACGAGCGCCCTTCGAAAGTGTGCAAGCGGGAGTGGACGACGAGGAACGCGTCTTGGACGGCGTCGTCCATCGCAGCCTCGGGAACCCCGTATCGACGAAGCGTTCGCCATACGAAATCGAAGTGCTCCTCGTAGGCCGCGTCGAACTCAGGCAGCTCAGGATGACGGAACGCGTTCCGTTTCCCGGTCATAGCGCTGCCCCTGAAAGTATCTCTTGAGGCTGCGACCGTGCCGGTCATCCTGCGGGGTGAGTGCATCGACCCGCGAGGAATCTTAACACAATCGACACCCAACGCCGCCGCCTTGAAGGCCGGGAGGGCGTCGCGCCAGCCGAGCTAGCGGCGCTGGACACGCACGCACGAAAGCTGCATATAAATCTCGCAAGCTCGAGCGTGGGACCGTGTCCAGGTGCCTTCTCGAGGTTCGACAATGTGGACCGCGCGGTCGATAGTAGGCGGGTTGTTGGCCGCGTTCGCCCTGGTGACCGTCACGCAGACGGCAGCGGCCGATAGCGCCGCAGGCGATCGCGCGATCCGGCTCACCTGGAGGGCACCGCCCGAATGCCCCAGCGGCGGCGAGGTGATCGCGGATGCGCGCAGTCTCGTGATCCACCGAGAGGCTCTGGAGGAGGGCACGCCGATCACCGTGGACGCCGTCGTGGGGCGAGTGGCGGGCGACCGCTGGACGCTCACGCTCGCCGTGGGAGGCGCGAAGCAGCGGCTCGAAGCGTCGACCTGCGCCGACCTCGCGCGGGCGGGCGCGCTCTTCCTGGCGCTCTTGATGGACCCGGAAAGCGTGTCCTCCATGCCGGCCCCGGCTCCCAAGCCGCCGGCACCTCCGGCGCCAGCTCCCTCAGCGGCTCATGCCGCATCGACCAGCGCTTCGAAGCCGACCACCGCTCCACCGGCGCCGGAAATCGCCGTCGATTCCAAGCCGGAGGGGGCAACTTCGGGCGGTGAGGGGGTGCCTTCCATGCTCGCAGCTGCCGGGATCGCGGTCGACTTGGGGACTCTTCCGCATGCCGGCGTGTTCGGCGTGATCGCCGGAGGGGTCCGCATCCGGCGTTTCGACATCATGCTGGAAGGCGCCGTCGCCCCTCCTGAGGACACGAGCGTCGACGGCGCGGCAGGCGCGCGACTGATGGCGGCCAGTGCGACGCTCAAGCCGTGCTACGCGGTGTTGACTCGGGCCCGCGTGCGTCTCGAGCCTTGCCTTCCGATCGAGCTGGGTTGGATTCATGGCCAGGGGATCGGGATCGCCCAGAGCGGGTCCTCGGATTCGTTCTGGTGGTCCCTGGGCGGAGCGATCGCGCTTTGGCTGGACCTCGGCAGCCGGCTCGAAGCGCGCGTGGACGTGGTCGCGCTTGCGCCCCTCGTGCGCCCGAATTTCACACTGACAGGCCTCGGAAGCGTGTTCACGCCGGGTATCGCGGTCCGGCCTGGAGCGACCGCCGTCATCCGCTTTTGATCTCCGGCGGCGCGCCAGACCACCTCCAGCTGCGTCGCTCTCTCAGCGAACCAGGTGAAACCCTACCGAACGCAGCGTGCCTGACCGGCGGTCTTGCTGTAGGTGGCGATGCCGTCGGTATAGGTCACCGCCCACGCGGCCCCCGCGCTGTGCGTGGACGTGGACGAGCTCATGTAGACTCCGCTGTTGGGCGTGTCGGGGAATACGCTGGTGTCGATTGCCGGGGACACGTGCGCGATCGGCGGCACGTCATCGACTGTCGTGGACAGCTCTTTGACGCTCGGTAGGCGCCACGTGTGCCCGTTGAGCCCGAGGCCGGAGCAATAGGCGATGGCGGCGGACTGGGTCATCGTCGTCGCGGTGGAACTGGCCTGCGTCCACACGAGTCCCGTTTCGTTGTCCTGGATTTCTCCAGCGGCCACTTGCGTGTAGAGCTTCGGGATGGCGCCGTGAACGGAGGACGAAACGCACCGCACGTTGGCCGTGCCAGTCTGCGAAAACGCGGTGCTCACGAATCCGTCGGAGAAATTGATCGCCCAAGCATATTGCGGCTTGCTGGCGATCTGAGAGACGACCCATGGGGTCGAGGTGATATGAAAGGCACCTGGCGCCATGGGAAAGACGGAGGTGTCGATCTTGGTTCCACTTGTCGAGAAATCCATGATCGAAATCAGCTCGATGCGCGTCGGCAAGTGCCAGGTGCGATTCGCAAAGGTCAAGCCGGTGCAGTAGCTCTTGGCCGCGGTCCACGCGAGTGCCGGGGTCGACTCGGTCTTCTCCCAGACGAGTCCTGTGACGTTGTCGCGTATCGTTCCGTCTCCCAGATCCGTGTAACTGGCGGGATGCGGCAGGCCTGTATTCGCCGGATTGGGCATGGGCCAGCATGCGAACGAGTATTCGAAGCCACTGGGGGGTGTGCACCCTACGCCACCGTCGCCCAAGCCGCCCGAGCTCGAACCGGATCCTGAGCTGGAACCGGACGACGAACCGGACCCCGAGCCGGAGCCGCTGCTCCCGCCGGACGACCCGCCCGATGCCGTGGAGCCGCTCGACGACCCACTCGAAGCGCCTGAACTGCCCGACGAAGCTGCCGGATTGCCCGGGGCGCCACCCTCGGAAGAAGAGGGGGCGCCGGAGGAGGTCCCGGCATCATCTCCCCCCGCCGGCGTCGGGCTCGAACCAAAACCCGACCCCAGCGGTGCGGAAGCGGAACTGCACGAAGCGATGGCCATCGCAGTCATCGCAGCCATCGCAGCCTCGACCGAGCGTCGACGGAGCTCCTGCCTTTCGATCTTCATGTTTGGGTTCCTCACGCGCTCCGGCAGCGGGTAGGCGCATCTCATCGGCATCCGGTTCGGCGGCAGGTGCCACCTGCCATGCTTGGTGCATCGACCGCCCTCGAATCGTTAAACAATCGGGGCGCACGGGCGCACGATCGGGTTCGCGTGGTGCGATTTTTGCAGCAGATGCGCCCTCTGGCGGATCTGTGGGGCACTACGACCAGCTCGAACGACCGCACGACTTTCAACGAACACTTGTTCGCGTTCTTGTCGCAGATCGGAGGGTCGTCGATCTTCTTCGTCGCCACAGCGAGTCGAGTTCGACGCGACAACGCCTACCAAGCCGGACCTTCGCGCGTTCGTCGCGGCTCTCGGAGGTGCGAGAAATGCGGGAGCGGGGAACGC
>CZKU01000472.1_pt2 | contig 13583 bp, 9 predicted proteins | sample 1122471 | NCBI WGS metagenome assembly CZKU01 (sample SAMEA3539301, study PRJEB10725) | soil metagenome | biome: tundra; feature: field; material: soil | place: USA | collected 2010-05 | depth 0.15 m | reverse complement strand
GCGCCAGCAGCGCCAGCAGCCCCTGCGGCTCCGCCCTGGTTGAGCGGCGCGAGGATCGGCTGGTCGTCGTCGTCTTCGTCGTCGAAGAGATCGGCGCCGCTCGCCGCGAGGTCGGCCCGCAGCGCGTCTTCGCCCGAGACGACCGTCTCGGTCTCGCCGTCTTCGTCGTCGCCGTCTTCGTCGTCGCTTGCGCGCTCTTCACTCGGGCCGCGCAGGGCCGCTTCGATCTCGAGGGCGTTCACCTCGACCCCGCCCGGATCGGCGCCGGTCTCCCCGCTATCGTCGACGGAGGCTTCGGACGCCGCCGCGGCCGCGCCCTTCTTGCCTTTCTTTTCTTCCCATTCGCGAAGCGCGAAAACGCCGGGCCGAATCTTCGTGATCGGCACGTCCTTGTCGTTCTTCTTGATGGCCGACGTGAGCCGGTGGCTCATCGTGACTTCTGGTGTCTTACCCACGTGCGAGAGGAGGTTCTTCGCGATCGCGAGCTCGGTGATCTCTTTGTAGTGCAGAGGCTTGCCCGCATGGCGGAGCACCTCCGCTGCAGCTTCGATGAACGTCATGTTCTCTTTCGTCTGTCCCTTCGCCGGGGACCTTTTTTGCGGCGCGCCTCGCACCTCCAAGGGGGGACCCGAATGGCCGCCCGGGGCGCTCGATCGATCAACCCTCAGTGTCCGCCGTCTGCGCGGGCCCCGCCCGACCTAAGGGCAGACCTACACGAAACGCGTTCTTTAAGGCTCTTACCGCGCTTCACGGACCGCGTCAAACGGCGGTCTTGTGTGGCCGGCGTGACAGTCGGGGCTACTGGGCGGGCGCAGCAGACGCTGCCGGAGGCGCCGGCACCGCTGGCGTGGGCTGTGCGGCGGGCGCGTCCGTTGACCCGCTCGCAGGGACCGGCTCGGTCTTGCTGCGCTCGAGCAACCTCTCGAGGAGCTTCTGGCGCGCCGCTTCTTCGGCTGGGCTCGTTCGCTCCATCTTGCTGACGTCGAAGGTCAGAAGGGGCAGGGCGCCCGCGCTGTACTGAGGGAGCTTGCCGTCCCAGTGGTCGATTGCCCGATACTGCAGCACAGTCGGCGTCGTCGACAGCCGGATGATTTCGTTCGCTTGCGCCTCGGAACGCGCGCGAATGAGGAGCGCGTCGCCGTCGCCCTCGGCCTTCTGGCGGGCGGCTTCGGCCTGCCCGTGCGCCTGCGTGATTGCCTGGGTCGCCTCGGCCTCGACCTGCGCCACGCGGTTCCGGCTCTGGATGGCGTTCTGCGTCGCCTCCATCGCCCGGTTGATGGCGTCCATCACGTTCGGCGGGAGGCGGAGGGCGCCGTTGATGGTGAGCTGATCGATCACGATGCCGTCTTTGCCGAAGACGTCACGGCACTTCTGCGCCACGTCGGACAGCATCTTGCTCTTGCCGACGCCGTAGATCTCCTGGACGGGCAGCTTCGACGCGACGTCGTTGATGGCCTCGCGGACCGTATTCCGCATGTACCCGTCGGAGAGGATCGAGAGATCGTTCAAGCGAAAGCGCCCGTAGAGCCTGGGCGCCAGTGTCGGCTCGATGTGAAACGAGAGGCCAATGTCGGCGCTGATGTTCACCCCCTCGCCGGAGCTGAACGTGATCGACTCGTCGACCGCGCGGCCTTCGTTGACCGATTGTGTCCACACGACGTTCTGGACGCTGGTGGGGAAGAGAACGATCTGCTCGGTGAGGGGGTTGTAGAACACCCAGCCGGTGACGACCGGCATGTCCTGGATGCCGCGATCGCTGCCGGCAAGCTTCACGCGGATGCCGACGTGCCCCGCGTCGACCCGCGTGGTCGCCTGGCATCCGATCACCATCACCAGCGCGGCGAGCGCGACGAAGGCGGCGAGGCGTTTGGCGGAGCGGCCCGCGCTGGCAGCGTCTATCGAGACCAATCGGGCCATGAAGGCGGAGCGTATCCGATCGGGCCGAGATACGCTCGCCGCCGGTCCCATCGATGCCTTCCGCCATCCGTCCCTTCGCAGTCGCCTTCCTCGCGACCGCCCTAGTCGTCTCGGGCACCGCGTCGTACTTCGCCTTCTCGCCGGAGCGCTCCGGCCGGCTTGACTTCTGGGTGCTCGCCGTCGTTCCAACGGTCATCCTGGCCGTCATCGCGGCCGCCTGGGCTCGCCGTGAAGACCACCTGAGAGAGTGGCTCTCCCCGCGCTGGGGCGATTTCTCGCGCGGGCTCCTGGGCGCCGTCGGCCTCTTTCTGGCGGCTTGGGGTGTGACTCACTTCGTGGCGCCGGTGGGCTCACCGAGGGAGATCTGGCTCGTCTCGCTCTATGGTCAGATCGGCGACCCGCGCGGGCTGCAGGCGCACGCGCCCGCCGTAGTTGCGGTGGTCGTGGCGGCGGCGGTCGGCGAAGAGATCGTGTGGCGGGGCGCCGTGACGCAGCTCCTCGCCGAGAGCGTCGGTTCGCGCGTCGCGTGGCTCTGGGCGGCGGGTCTCTACACGCTCGCGCTCGCGCCAACGGCCTGGTCGCTCGGTTCGGCGAGCGGTCTCAATCCGATGCTCGTGGTTGCCGCTGCCGGCGGGGGGCTCGTCTGGGGTGGCATGGCCCGCGTCTTCGGAGGCCTCGTTCCCAGCATCCTCGCCCACGCCCTCTTCGACTGGGCGGCTCTCATGATGTTCCCCCTCTGGGGCCCCCCCCGGTAGCGCGCTGTTCCTCTAAGGCGATCGGGCCGAGCTGGCCCCGCTCACCTTAGAGGAACAGCGCGCTACGCCGCGCCCGCAACAACGACAAAACGAGAGACAGCACGAGTTGCACGGCGCTCGCAACAACGACAAAACGAGACGTGCGAGAGCGCCGAACGGTTCGTTCATGCGGCAGCGCGTTCCTCGAGGCGCTGGATCGTCTCGAGGTCGAGGACAGCCGCGTGCCGTCGCACATCGAACAGGTTCTTGCGCGAGGCGCGATATCGGGCGCGTGGGCCTTGTTTCCGCGCGCGCGACGTCCCGTCCTCAGCGCGTCCGAAGGACGCGACTCCTGGCGAAGCCGAACGGTCCAGCTCGCACAAGGGAGAGGTCCGTCGCCGAGGAAGGCCGATCCGCTCGCCCCAATGAGCCAATCGTCGGCGGCGTAGATCGATCGGCTCCCTCGAGGAGCCCGTCGATCAACGACGCGACCCGATCAGCTCAACTGAGGAATCCGTCCCTCAGCGAAGTAGCCCGATCGGCTCGCCTGAGAGAGCCGTCGCTCAGCGAAGCAGCCCGATCGGCTCGTCTCAGCGACGGGTCGCTCAGCGAGGGGAGCCCACGGCTCTGCGGAGCCGATCGCCCGGTCAGCGCGAGCCATCACCCTGCCCTGCCGAAGGATGCGGCCCTCGGCGATCCCTGCACGTAAGTGATCGGAATCTCAGGTGGAACAACCTGATCGGTGCTCTAGGCCGCGTCTAGCTCGGCTTTGGCGGGTGGGCGCATGACCTGGGCGCCGCTCATGTCGATGATGCCTACGGCGTTGAAGACCCGCATGACCTGGTAGGTCGGATCGAGCTCGAACCAGCGGGCCGCGAAGTTGGGGCTCATGCCGTATTTGTGGTGGTTGTTCTGAAAGAGCTCGCCGGCGGTGACGAAGTCGAACACGAGCGTGTTCCGAGACTGGTCGCCGTTGTCGAAGTTCTTGTAACCGTATTTGTGCCCGCACCAGTTGACGATGGCGCCGTGCACCGGCCCCATGATCCATTGGACGGGGAGGAGCGCGTACTCCCAGGGGTGGGTCGCGAACTTGAAGTAGAAGAGCGCGTACGCGGCGCCCCACGCGACCCGACCGCCCCACGACTGCCCGAGGCGGTCGAGGGCCGGCCAGGCGGGCAAGCCCCCGTCGAAGCGCGCGTCGGGCTGCACGCGGTTGTACGCGTAGTCGTCGTACTTTTTCTTGGTGGCGAGCATCATCGTCCACAGACCGACGGGGCCCAGCTTGTGGTTCGTCGGCGAGTGCGGATCCTTCGGCGTGTCGCTGAAGGCGTGATGCATGCGGTGCAAGATCGCGTAGCCGCGAGGAGACAGGAAGCTCGGCCCCTGCGTCATGTACGTGCAGAGGTAGAAGAAGCGCTCCCAGCCCTTGCTCATCGCGTACATGCGATGCGCGCCGTATCGATGCAGAAAGAAGGTCTGAAAGAAGACCGACAGCTGCCAGTGCGCGACGAAAAAGATGGCGATGGCCAAGGCTCTCTCCCGGGTTGGCTCCCCAATCGGGGAACGGTGTAGGTCTACCCGTACGGGGGCGCGTCGACCGTCATCGTTCGGTCATCCGACAGCGGACACTGTCACGGACCACTCGCGCCTCCCTGGTCGCGCCTCCCTGGAAGAGGAGAAACCGCAAAGGCGCGAAGACGCAGAGCCGAGGAGGGTTTCGAAGTCACGAATGCGTGATGTATTCGGCGATTTGAACAACCATCATCCCCTCTGCGCTCTTTGCGCCTCGGCGGCTAATCTCGCTCTCGCTCGCGCCGACCGGGGCCTAGCGGTAGCGAGCGCCGCCGCCGCCGCGGAAGCTGGAGCCTCCCTGACGGCGAGGAGCGGGGCCGTTCAAGGACGGGGCCGGGGCGGCGGCCGCGGTCGCGGGGCGGGGGTCGCCGCCGCTGACGGGGAGGCGCTTCCGAATGAGGCGCTCGATGTCGGCCAGGAACGTCCGCTCCTCGCGGTCGCAGAACGAGATCGCCTTGCCCGTTGCGCCGGCGCGGCCGGTTCGGCCGATCCGGTGCACGTAGCTCTCGGCGACGTTGGGCAGGTCGAAGTTCACGACGAGCGAGATGCCCTCGACGTCGATTCCGCGCGCGGCGACGTCGGTCGCTACGAGGACCCGGGTGGTCCCGCGGCGGAACGCTTCGAGCGCGCGCTCGCGGGCGCCCTGCGTCTTGTTCCCGTGGATCGCGGCGCTGCCGATGCCCGCGCGATCGAGTTGCTCCGAGAGGCGGTTGGCCCCGTGTTTGGTGCGCGTGAACACCAAGGTGCGCGCGACGTCGCCGTCTTGCCCCGTGGCCTTGGCCTCGTTGAGGATGCGCTCGAGCATCGCGCGCTTGTCAGCCTTGTCGACGAAGACGACGGACTGATCGACCGACTCGGCGGTCGTCACGGTAGGGGTGATGGAGACGCGCGCCGCGTTGGCGAGCATCGTCCGCGCGAGGGTCTCGATCTGGGGGGCGATCGTGGCCGAGAAGAAGAGCGTCTGGCGCGCCGCCGGCAAGGTCGCGACGATGCGCCGGACGTCGTGGACGAAGCCCATGTCGAGCATGCGGTCGGCTTCGTCGAGCACGAAGTGCGTGACCGTATCGAGGCGAACGAGGCGCTGCTGCATGAGGTCCAGCAGCCGGCCCGGCGTGGCCACGATCAGGTCGGGGCCGGCGCGAAGAGCGATCTCCTGCCGCTGCTGACTCACCCCTCCGTAGATGACGGCGTGGCGGATTCGCAGGTGCCGCCCGTAGGCAGCCACGCGGTCGGCGATCTGCGACGCGAGCTCGCGGGTCGGTGTGAGGATGAGGGCGCGGATGCCCGGCGAGAGGGATCCGGCCGGGCGGTCGGCCGAGGTGAGCTTCGCCAGGATCGGCAGGACGAACGCGGCCGTCTTGCCCGTGCCCGTCTGGGCGCCGGCGAGGACGTCCCGGCCTTCGAGGGCGCGGGGAATGACCTCGTCTTGGACGGGTGAAGGCTGGGTGTACTCCTCTTCGAGAACCGCGCGGACGATCGCCGCCGGGAGACCGAGCGCCGTGAAGGGCGACGTGGCGATGGCTTGCTCGATCGCGGGGGTCATGGGAACGGGACGGAACTCCTCTTCGCGGGGAGCGTCCTGAAACCCGTTTTGCGACCCGTTGATGCGGACGCCCGACGGACCGGTGCGCGCCGGGCGCGCCGAAGTGAAACGACGACGTGAACGATGAAAATTCAAGAAACCTTGGGCTTTCGCGGCCGTGCCCTGACAGGGCACTAAAGATGGTCCATCCTCGCTGCCGCGGGCTCGGAAGGGCGGGACGGGACCGTCATCGGTCTCGTCGTCACGCTCCACTGCCGAACGCCGTCTGGTTCTGTCGCCCGCGAACGAGCGCGGGTGAACGAGAATGGGCTCTGGCTCGTCTCGTGACTGCGAGGGGTAATAACCCGTGCTGTGGCTTGACGCAAGGTGCCAACGCTCGAGCTCGCGCCGGCATCGCCCCTCGAGACCGAGAGAGATAGCCGCTGAGGGCGCAGAGGATTTCAGGGGGGCCCGAACAGAGCCCGCTGGCGTTCGGACGGCTCACGTTCGCAAACGCCCATCATCCTGTTCGCGTTCGCGAATGCGCTTGGTACCGAGCCCCGACTCATCTCTGCGCTCTCTGCGGCCAATCTCCCTCTCCTCATGCGCCCATGGCGAGTCGAAAAAACGCGCCGCGCGCCGCAGCGAACCGCGTTATCCAAAACAAAACGCGCCCACGCAGTACTAGGCTGAGCGCCGATGCGCGCCGAGGATGTATCGCCCCGAGAGGCAACGGCCGCGCGGGCTCGTATCGCGCCTCTCGTCGCGAGCGCCGGCGACCGGATGCGCGACGAGCTGGTCGAGCTCGGCGCGCTTCTCATCTGCACGTATCCGGCCTTCGCGCCGCAGATCGACGCGCATCCCGAAGACCTGCTCGCCCTCGCGCGCGGCACCCGCCAGGCCCGCGATCTCCGTGCTTACCGGCGCCTGGCCTCGAGCGCGGTGGGCGATCTCTCCGACGGGGCGCGCGTGCGAACGGGCCTCCGCCGGTGGGCGGCTCGCGAAAAGCTGCGCATCGCGGCCCGCGAGCTCATCGCCCACCCCGGACACGACGTTGACGTCACCGCCCGCGAGCTCTCCGATCTCGCCGACGTGTGCTGCGAGATCGCGCTGGCCGAGGCCTCGGCGTGGGCCGAGACCCGTTTCGGCACGCCCATCGCGTCGAACGGCGCCTCGTGCGCGTTCGTCGTCATCGGCATGGGCAAGCTCGGAGGCCGCGAGCTCAACGCCGGCAGCGACATCGACCTGATGCTCTTTTACGAGACGGACGACGGGTTCGTCGTCCCGCGAGCGCCGTCGAGCCCCGCGCACTCGCTCCACGAGCACTTCACGCGGGTGGCCCAGCGCCTCGTGGCGACGCTCGACGAAGCCACCGACGACGGCGTCGCGTGGCGCGTGGACCTGCGATTGCGCCCCGAGGGGACGCGCGGCCCTCTCGTCAACGCCCTGGCGGCGGCCGAGAGGTACTACGAGACGTGGGGGCGCACCTGGGAGCGGGCGGCGCTCGTTCGCGCGCGCCCCGTCGCCGGCGATGCCGCCTTCGGAGCCCGACTCCTTCGCGCCTTCTCGCCGTTCGTGTGGCGGCGGGCGGTCGTCCCCGGCGTGGTCGACGAGATGGCCGGGATGCTCAACCGCTCTCGCGCTGAAGCGGGGCCTGGCGTCGACGACGACGTGAAGCTCGGGCGCGGCGGCATTCGCGAGATCGAGTTCTTCGCCCAGGGATTGCAGCTCGTGTGGGGCGGTCGCGAACCGCGCGTGCGGGGCCCAAACACGATCGACGCGCTCCGTCGCCTCCGCGCGCACGGATTCGTCACCGAGCGCGAGGAGCGCCAGCTCGCCGACGCCTATCTCATGCTCCGGCGGCTCGAGCACCGCATCCAGTTCGCGACCGGCCAGCAGACCCATCTCATCCCGGCCGACCCCGCCCTCATCGACCGAATCGCGCGGTCGCTCGGCTACGACGGGGCCGACCCGCTCCTCCGCGAGATCTATCGGGTTCGCTCCGGGGTCGCGGCGCGCTTCGGTTCCCTCGGGCAGGCCGAGTCGCGCCCGGCTGAGCCCACCTTCGATCGGCTCTGGGCGGCCCTCGACGCCCAGGACGAGATGGCCGTCGCCGCCGCGGCGGTCGAGTCGTTCGGCGGCCTGGCGTCGAGCGATCTTCCGCGGCATCTGCTGGCGCTCGCCCGACCGCCTCACAGTCCCCTCGGGGCCACCACGCGCGACCGCGACCCCGCCTTCGCCCGCCGCCTCATAGGCGCCCTGGCCGACGCGGCCGATCCCGAGCAGGCCACGCGCCTGCTCGCCGCCTTCTTCGCTCGTTTCTCCACTCCTGGCGCGTACGTGCGCGCCCTCGCCGACGACCCCTTCCGCGTCCGCGCGGTCTGCTCGCTCCTGGGAGCGAGCTCGTTCCTCGGCGACGCGCTGGCGGCGCACCCGGACATGGCCGACCTGGTCTTCTTCGGGCGCGGCGTCCCGACTCCGGAGGTCGCGCGCGCCCAGGTCGACGAAGAGATCGGCGCGCTCACCCCCAACGACGCGCGCGACGTCGACGCTTTCGTCGGCGCGATGCGGCGCGCCAAGCGCCGCGTGATGTTCGAGGTGGGGCTGGCCGACCTCGCCGGCGAGCTCGGCACGCGCGAGGTCGCCCACGTGCTTGCGGCCCTCGCCGACGCGACCCTCGACCAGGCGTGCCGTTTCGCCTTGCGCGAGCGCCGAGATCTCGAGCTCGCCGAAGACAAGGCCAGTGGTCGCCGCCGCCCCAACCTGGCGACGGTGCTCGCGGTGGTCGCCATGGGCAAGCTCGGGGGCCGCGAGATCGGCTACGGCTCGGACCTCGATCTCTTCTTCGTCTACGAAGCGCCCGATGAAGCCGGCGCCGAGCGCGCCGCGAGGGTGGCCCAGCGCGTGATGCGCCTGCTCGAGACCCCTCACGCCGAGGGCCCGGGCTACGAGCTCGACACGCGACTCCGGCCTTCGGGCAGCCAGGGTCTGCTCGTCGTCTCGCTCGAGGGTTTCGTGCGCTATCAGTCGGAGCGCGCCGAAGCGTGGGAGCGACAGGCCCTGGTGAAGGCGCGCGCCTGCGCGGGCGACCGCGACCTCGGCTCTCGCGTGATCACGGTCGCTCGCAAGGCCGCGTACGAGCGCGGTGCGCCCGACCCCGAGCGCTTGCACCATCTGCGGCTCCGCATGCAGCGCGAGCTCGGGCACGAGCGTCTCGATCGCTCGCCCGCTCGCTACGATCTCAAAGTCGGCCGCGGCGGCATCGTCGACGTCGAGTTCGCGACCCAGTGGCTCCAGATGCATCACGGACAGGACCCGCGCATTCGATCGACCGAGACCGAGGTCGCGATCTCGGCGCTCGAGACCTGCTCGCACCTCGACGCCTCGCTGGCCGAGGCGCTCCGCGACGGCTGGCGGTTCCTGCGGCGCCTCGAGCAACGCGTGCGCGTCTCGCACGGGACGAGCGTGAACCTCCTCGAAGAGGGCGCTCCGGGCCTCGTGACGCTCGCTCGCCGCATGGGAATGCGCGACGGCCCGCGCGCCCGGGCCGACCAGACGCTGCTCGAACGCTACGTGGCGGTCACGTCCGATGTCCGGACCGCGTATCTGCGGGTCCTCGGCCTCAAGAGCGGAGTAGACTCCGGGGCCCCATGAAGGTCTGCGCCCGTTGCGCCGAGCCGTATGCCGGCGACGCGGGTTTGTGCCCCCTCGACGGCACGCCGCTGACGCGGGACCCCGACCCGTTCGTGGGCCGCACGCTCGCCGCGAGGTACCGCCTCGTGCGCAAGATCGGCAGCTGCGGAATGGCGGTCGTGTACCTCGCCCGTCACGTCATGATCGAGCGCCTGAGCGCGATCGATCCCGGCAACACGCGCATATCGAAGCGATCGTCGCCCTCCGTGGCGGCATCCGCGACGAGACCGCGACGCGGAAGTCCGGTGACGTCCGGCGCGAGGCGATCATTTGGGAAGGCGCGGCCTTCGAGGCCGAAGAGGGCGGCGCGCGCGCGCTCGAGGCCGACCTCAGCTACCAGATCGAGACGCTGCAGCGTGAGTCCGACGCGCGGAACGCCGAGCTCGAAGGCAAGCTCGCCGAGTCCACGGGGATGCTCGAAGGAGCGCTGTCGGCGATGCGACGGATCACCGGCGAGCTCGTTCGGACCATGGCCGACGCCGCGAACTCCCTGTGAGGGGCCGGTCCGTGCCCTGAGCACGTTCACACGCGTGTGAGTATGAGGCCCTCGCAGGCCGTCCGAGCGCCCCGCCAGCCTTCCCCCCCATGCCGCCGCTCATGGGCGACTCCGGCGACGTGCGAACAATCCAGCCTCCCCGGACCTCGCCCCTGATCGCCACGATTCCTGGGATCGCTCGCGGCGTCGCGCGCATGTAATGCCTGAAGGGGACTTCCATGACGTCGAGATCTCAACCGCGCCTCTCCTCGGATCACGTTCGATCAAGACGACTGGGTGGTGCTCGGCAATCCGCTCTTTCCATAACGCGTCGCCTCCGCGCGGGGGCTGTACGGTATTCTCCGCGTGCCCGACCAAGGAGCCAAGATGAACTACACACCACTCGGTCGTACCGGTCTCAAAGTCTCGCGCGTATGCCTCGGGTGCATGAGCTACGGCGACCCCGATCGGGCGGCGCCCGATGGCTCACGCAGGTGGCCCTGGGCCCTCCGTGAAGACGAGTCGCGCCCGTTCTTCAAGCGCGCGCTCGAGCTCGGGATCAACTTCTTCGACACGGCCAACGTCTACTCTGCGGGTGCGAGCGAAGAGGTCACGGGCCGCGCCCTCAAGGACCTGGCGCGGCGCGAAGACATCGTGCTCGCCACGAAGGTCCACGGCGCCATGAGCGCGGGGCCGAACGGTCACGGCCTGTCGCGGAAGGCCATTTTTCACGAACTCGACGCGAGCCTCCGGCGGCTGGGCACGGACTACGTCGATCTCTATCAGATTCACCGCTGGGACTACACGACGCCCATCGAAGAGACGCTCGAGGCGCTGCACGACGTCGTGCGCGCTGGCAAGGTCCGCTACCTCGGTGCGTCGTCGATGTACGGTTGGCAGTTCAGCAAGGCCCTTTATCTGGCCGAGCGTCACGGGTGGACGAGGTTCGTGTCGATGCAGAACCACTACAACCTGCTCTATCGCGAAGAAGAGCGCGAGATGAACGGCCTCTGCCAGGACCGCGGCGTCGGCCTCATCCCGTGGAGCCCCCTCGCGCGCGGACGCCTCGCTCGCGGCGCTTCGTCGCCCGAGGCGACTTCGCGTTCCAAGACCGACGGCTTCGGCAACTCCGTCTACGGCGCCTCGGCCAGCCTCGACGTGCCCGTGCTCGCGCGCGTGGACGCCGTTGCCGAGGCCCGCGGCGTGCCGAACGCGCAGGTCGCGCTCGCGTGGCTGCTCCGGCAAAAGGGCGTCGCTTCTCCCATCATCGGGGCGACCAAGATGCAGCATCTGGACGACGCGGTCGCCGCGCTCTCGGTGAAGCTCTCCGACGACGAGGTCGCACGGCTCGAAGAGCCCTACGTGCCGCACGCCGTCGCGGGCTTCGGCTGATCGCGGCTGGCGCGGCAGCCGCGGCAGACGGGAGCGGCGGTCACGTGGGCAACTTTCGCGGGGTCCGGGCGTCCGTCTCGTGCGGCACGACGCCGATGGCGCTCCTCGGCCGCGGGGCTACGCCGGCGAGGTCGTCGACGATCATGCGGTCGATGAGCTGCGCGACGCCCTCGCCTCGCTCGCCGTGCGTGACGAGGTCGGCTTGATCCTTGAGGGAATCGAGCGCGTTCGCGACCGCGACACCCAGCCCGCACGCGCGAAGGAGGGTGTGGTCGTTCTCGGCGTCGCCGATCCCGACCAGGTTCGAGAGGGCCAGCGAGAGCTCCACGGCCGCGCGAGCCACGCCGCTTCCCTTGTCGAAGTCGGCGGCAAGGCCAAGGTACCGCATCGCCGAGGCGCGCATAACGTCACGCAGTCTACGCGAAGCTCCCGGGCGCCCGCAGTCCGGCTGCATGCCGGGGATGTGCACGCCGGCCACAGCGAGCCCTGGCGCCACAACCGAACTCGGCGGGAGCGGCCGTCCGGAGGCACGTTTTCACGGTTTCGACGCGGTGCGTGATTTGCTTACGCACTTGGTGCCTCGGCTCTTGCTGGCATCTCGTTCTCGCTCTTCCGGAGCGCGTTTGGCCTCTCTCGTTTCGTCTCTGTTTCGTGTCCGCACTTCTTCATGAAGAAACCAGACCCGTCGTCCGCATCTCTACCTCGAGAGCCGCTGCATGTGCTCGCCGACGCTCCGTCGACGCCGACTCTCCCTGGCGTCCCGGCCGTACGTGACCGCGTGGTCTCGATCGTCGACGTTTCGCAGGGCCAGTTGCCCCGGCCGAGTCTCCTCGCGCTGACGCAGACGCAGCACCGGGGCGCCCTCTTCCGCCTCTGGACGCTGCTGCGGGTCGAGCCGAAGGTCATCGCCTGGGGGGCCCTCTGGCAGGTGCTCCAGGCCGTCTCGCATATCCCGTTCGCGGCGGGTCTCGGCTATTTCATCGACCGGATCCTCCCCGCGCGCCGGCTCGACTTCATCGGCTACTACGCGCTCGCGAACCTGGCGCTCTTGCCCATCCACGGGGCATTCGCGCTCGCGGCGTATGTGAACGCCCAGCGGCTCGTGCGGGCGACGATTGCGCGGCTGCGCCGGCTCGTCGTCGACCAGATGCAGCGCCTGTCGGTCTCGTTCTTCGCGGCGAGGGGCACGGGCGCGCTCTCGAACCAGATGACCCTCGACATGAACCGGGTCGAGGTCTTCCTCGAGCACGTGAGCAACGCGCTCATCGTGAACGTGGCGGTGGGCGCCGCCACCCTCGTGTACCTCTTCATCGCGAACGCGCAGCTCGCCTGGATCGCCATCACTCTGGTGCCGCTGCAACTGTTGCTCGTGTACCTCCCGCGGCGGCGGGCGCGCCGCCTCCAGGCTCGTGTGCAGGCGCGGGGCGAAGGCTTCTCGGAGCGAATCGTCGAGCTCATCTCCGGCATTCGCGTCGTCAAGAGCTTCGGCAACGAGCGGCACGTCACCGACGGGATCGTTCGGCAGATCGACGCGTTGCGTGACGCGGGGCTCCGCGCCACCCTGGCGTTGCGCGGGCAGCTCCTCCGGGTCGACCTAATCTCGCTCTATGTGCCGGTGCTCGTCGCGTCGTTCGGCGGGTATCTCTACGTGCACGGGCGCGTATCGATCGGACAGATCGTCGCCTTCGTGGGGCTGCTCGCCTACGTGCAGTGCGGCTTCTCGGCCTTCTCGAACGCCTACGAAGAGTGGACCAAGGCGCGACCGCACCTCGAAGCGGTGCTCGCGGTCCTCGACTCGCAGGAGCTCGAGGCCTATCGGCACCCGCGGCACCCGCGGCGGGCGGTCACGCTCCGCGGCGACGTGGTCTTCCGTGACGTGAGCTTCACGTACCCCGGTCAGACGCGGAGCGCGCTCTCGGACGTGTCGCTCCACGTGCCGGCGGGGCAAAGGGTCGGCCTCGTGGGTGAGAGCGGCGCGGGCAAGAGCACGATGCTCGACCTCTTGCTCGGCTTCTACCAGCCCACGTCGGGGCAGATCTTCTACGACGGGTCGATGCTCCCTGACGTCGGCCTCCGCCCGCTTCGCCGCGCGACCGCCATCATGAGCCAGGAGGCTTTCCTCTGGGACACGTCGGTTCGCGAGAACATCCGCTTCGGCAGGCCGAGCGCCACCGACGCGCAGGTCGAAGCGGCGGCAAAGCGCGCGCAGGCCGCGGACTTCATCGAGCGGCTCGAAGGCGGATACGACGCCCCCTGCGGAGAACGCGGCGGGCGGCTC
>CZKU01000391.1_pt3 | contig 13593 bp, 10 predicted proteins | sample 1122471 | NCBI WGS metagenome assembly CZKU01 (sample SAMEA3539301, study PRJEB10725) | soil metagenome | biome: tundra; feature: field; material: soil | place: USA | collected 2010-05 | depth 0.15 m | reverse complement strand
GTCTTCCGGCGGCCGAGCGGCGAAGTCGAAGTGACGATCATCTCCGTCCGGTACTGAAGCCGAACCCGATGCGCCCGGCGCGCGTCGGGTGGCTTCAGGGGAAGACGTGGAAGGCGGTCCTCCCCACGCGGTCTGGGTCGCAAGAGTCCGGAGCGCGTCGAGCCCGTCGGCCGTTCCTCGCTTGCCCGACGGGGGGCTTGGGGTCGCCCCCGCGTTGCGAAGCACCCCGACGATCCGTTCGACGGACGCCGCGCTCGACCTCGGGGCGAACGCCCCCGCTCGACGGGCAGCTCGGCGACGCTCTGGTACCGATAGGTCTCGCCCTGCGCTGACGTGCTCCGGCGACATGTCGTTCCCCCCCGCTGCGCGGGAAAGCGCGCCGATCAGAGGCGGCGTCGGGACAGAGACCCCGCTGCGACGGCTCCTGGCGGAAGTCTGGCGACGATGGCGAGGGGCTCGACCGAGCGTTAGCTTCGTCACGATGCCGCTCCGCAAGATCGCCACGATCGGACACCCGGTGCTGCGCGAGACAGCCCGCGAGCTCTCGCGCGACGAGCTCGCGACAGCGCCCGTCAGACAGCTCATTGCGGACATGATCGAGACGATGCGCGACGCGAACGGCGCCGGGATCGCCGCAAATCAGGTGCACGAGCCGGTCCGCATCTGCGTCGTCGAAGTCGACAGGAATCCGCGGTATCCGTACAAGCCCGACTGGTCGCTGACAGTCCTCGTGAATCCTCGCGTCGAAGCTCGAACCAACGAGACGTTCATGAACTACGAGGGGTGTCTCAGCGTACCGAACCTCCGTGGGCAGGTCCCGCGGTTGACGGCGGTGCGGATCCGCGCGTGGGACCGCGAGGGGAACGACGTCGACTTCGAGGTGAAGGGGCTGACCGCGGGTACGTTCCAGCACGAAATCGATCACCTCGACGGCACGCTGTTCGTCGACCGGGTGGCCGACACGCGCACCCTCTGCACCTGGGCCGACTACGACCGCTTCCATCGCGACGCGTTCGTCGCTCGCGCAAAGGCTCTGGTCGCGCGCTTCGGATCGTAGCCGCGCCCCCTCGACCGCCGACGCTCGCTGTTGTACGCCACGAGGCATGGCCATCCTCGATCACGTGACCCTGATCGTCGGCGACTACACGCGCTCGAAGGCCTTCTACGAGAAGGCGCTCGCTCCGCTCGGAATCGCTCGATTGATGGAGTTCGGACAGGCGTGCGGCTTCGGTCGCCGGCAAACCGGAGTTCTGGCTCGGAACGGGCCCGACGTCGTTCCAGCGCGCAGAGCATCTGCGGAACATCACGCCCTCGTGCACGTCGCCTTCGTGGCCGCGATCCTCGGCGCTCGCCGCGGGCGGCAAAGACTTCGGCGCGCCCGGTGTGCGCGCGCACTATCACCCCAACTACTACGGCGCCTTCGTGCTCGATCCCGACGGCCACGATATCGAGGCCGTCTTCCACGGCTGACCGGTCCGCGAGGCGCCTATCGCTTCTCTGCGAGGATGATCGTCCGCGGCGACTCGTTGCCGAAGAAGACTCCGGGCGTCGCCACGCGACCGCTCACTTCGCACACCTTGAAGCCGTGCTCGTGGAGGATCCTCCCGAGTTCGTGCAGGCTGTAGACGCGCATCGAGTACTCGGTCTCGCGCGAGCGACCGTCGTCGAGCATCAAGGTTCGCTTCACCTTCATGCGGCTCGTGATGAAGTCGACCGTCATCTCGTCCATGCAGACGCAGCCGTCGCCCTCGAACCACGCGAGCGACGGCGACTGGCCGACGATGAAGTCGCGGTTCACGACGTCGAGCAAGAAGAGGCCCCCCTTCTTGAGCGAGTTGTGGACGCGATCGATGACGTTCGCGTTCTTCTCTTCGTCGAAGAAGCCAAATGCGGTGTTCCAGCAGTACACGCCGTCGAACTGCTCTGCGAAGGTCATCTCGCGCATGTCGCCTTGCACGAAGTTGAGCTTGGCCGAGAGCTCCTGCGCGTCGTCTCCCGCGCGCGCGAGCATCTGCAGCGAGAGATCGAAGCCGACGACCTCGTATCCACGGCGCGCGAGCTCGATGGCCTGGCGGCCGGTGCCGCAGGCGAGATCGAGCATGGCGCCCCCCCGCTCGAGGCCGAGGCTCGTCTCGATGAAGTCGACCTCTTGCGCGACCTGCGCATCGGTCATCCTCTCCATCGTCCGGACGTAATCGTCGTTGAACAGATCTTCCCACCAGTGGCGGCCTTTGCGGCGGGGGCCGAGGCTCTCGGCACCCTGAGGACCCATGTTCCCCACGTGCGGCGGCACGATGACGAGCGGCGTTCGTAGAGGGGGCGCGGGCTTCGCGGGCGGCGGAGCGATGGGCTGCGGCTGCAGGTGCGACCGTATCGGTGGCAGCTCGACGCCGGGCTGCGACGGAAGCCGCGCACGCATCGGAGGCAAGTCGAGCGCGGCACGAACCGGTGGAGCGACCTCGACGGCGACCATGTCTTCGGGCGAGATCTCCGGAGCGTCGCCCGGATCGGAGCGACGCTCGTCGGACGCCGGCGCCACCTCGACGCGTGGGAGCGCCGGGGTAGGCACGTCGTCGTCGAAGCGGACCTCTTCGTCGTCGGCGTCGGCGGGGGCGATTGCCCGCGGGCTCGACGGCGCCGCGGGGAGGACCGGTTCGGTCGTTGGCTCTTCGAGCAGCGCCGCGGATGGAGGCTCGGACTCGGACAAAGCGTTGTCGATCTGGATGTTCGAGACGACCTCGACGTCGGCTCCGTCATCGAGCGATCCGGACTGCGGGAGCCACTCTTCGTCGAAGGCGACCAGTACCGGACCCGCATCGCTGTCGACGAACGGAGCTTGATGCGGCTCGGATTCGATCGAGATGATGCGCATCGGGGTCAGCGCGACGGCCGCCGGCTCCGGCGTCGGCGGGGGCAGCGATACCATTCGCACCGAGGGCGGGGCCGCGCTCTCGACCTGAGGTCGCGCGACTTCATCGTCAGGAATGCGGAGCGTCATTCGCCCGCGTCGCCTGGCGGCGGGAGACGAATCGCGAGCAGCGGCGCGCACCGGGGAAGCGTCGCCGTCGATCGACGACACATCGTCCACGATCGGCCGGGCCAGCTCGGGCTCGACGACGCTCGCCTCGGCGGTGCTGGGGCCGGGCGCCGCGCGCCGCTCTTCGCTCATCCCGCCTCCCCGTTCGTGCGACGCAGAGCGTCGCTCGCGGCGGGGGTCTCGCCCACGCGGTAGAGCGCCTGGCCATACCGCACCGGGCCCGGCTCGACGAGCCACCCCGCGGCGCGCCGGTCGCGTCCCCCCTCGACGAGGACCACGGCCGTCGACCCGAGGTGGAAAATTCCGAGCTCGTCGCCGCGCGCGACCTTGAGCGGCGGGTCGAAGATGTGCTCTCCGAACGGGAGGTCGTGCGCGTCGCTCCCGATCGTGGTGATGCGGCCGACGATCATCGCGACGACCATGATGACCGTGACCCGTCCCAGCCCGCCGTCGGCGTCAATCTCGACGGCCACGCGTCGGTTCCGGCAGAACAAGTTGGGCACGTGGCGCATTCCGATGGCGTTGACGGGAAAGTAGTCGCCAGGCATCGACCGCATCCGGCGAATCTGTCCGCTCACCGGCGCATGCACGCGATGGTAGTCGCGCGGGGACAGGTAGACGACGAACCCGGCGCCGCCGAGGAAGCGCTTCGCCTCTCGCGCGTCTCCCACGAGCTCGTCGACCGCGTATGGCCGGCCCTTGACGACGAACGTGCCTGCCTCGTCGATGCGTACCATCGAGTCGATGCGGCCGTCGGCCGGGCTGGCTATGACGCGCGGATCGCGATCGATGTCGCGAGCGCCGTCGCGCAATCGGCGGGTGAAGAACGCGTCGAAGCTCGGCCACGCGGTCGCCGTTTTGCCCGACGGGAGGCAGTCCGCGAGGGAGACGTCGTAGATGCGCGAATAGAGGCCAACGACAGCACGGCCCACGGGGGCAGGCCACTTGGAGTCGGCCAGACGACCGAGGGCGCGGCCGATGCGCTGACGCGGCAAGACGCGCAAGATCTGGGCTGTAGCGTAAGTGACGGCGCTCATGGGTCGGGGCGCCCCTCGCACGCGACGAGCGAAGGCCGCCCGCAATGGAGAGGTAGCGTCAACGGCTCGGAAGCGATTGGACGCCCGATCTCTATCGTACCTGCCACGATCGAATCGGGTCAATGTCACGCTGGCCCCGCGAGCGAAGGAGCTCTGCCTTGCCTCGATTCGCCGCGTTATCGTTCGTGGCCGTTTTCCATTTCAGTCGGAGTCGTACGGCGGTCCCTCGGCCGCCCGAGCCGCTGCGCAGAGGTCTACGCTCGCCTCGTTCGCGCCGTTCGGGCCCCCGTTCGCGCGGTCTTTTGGTGGAACGACCGCGGATGGAGCCAGCGGCGACGAGGCCGCGGCGAGCGGCGGACCCGGGTCCAGCGTCTCGCACGCGCCTTCCGCGCCGAACGGATCGGCTGCAACCGCCTCCGAGAACGAGCCCAGGGCGACGGGCTCTTCGCCGCGGATTCGCGCCCATCGGCCGCGGGTTGCCCACCATGGCCCATAGGAGGAGAAAACCTGCGCGGGATCGCCCATGAGGGGGTCAGCCTCGTCGCGCCGGCCCACTTCTTCGAGAGCCCGCCCGCGAAGCCAGCGGACGCTCGGGTCCCCCGTGGCGCGGTCCCAGCCGGCGTTCGAGACCGGCGCGTGCGAGAGCTCGATCTTGTCGAGCTCTTCGATCGCTCCGGGAGCGTGACCGCGCGCGAGGAGGAGCTGCGCCAGCCGAGAGCGGTCCCGAAGATCGCGGAGTCGATCGGCCTCGCGGGGCGCCTCGTGGGCCGCTCCGAGGCCGAGCAGCGACGGCACCGCGACGGCCGGGCGTGTGGCCATGTACGCTCGCCACTTCGTGTCCCACCCTTTGAGGTCGATTTCGCTGGCCGCGGCGAGCGCCTGATCCGGATCCTTGCCGTCGCGAAGCTCGGCGAGGAGTCGCGGCAACGCCGCTTGCCCGCCGACGGTCTCCACCATCTGCGCGTAGTAGCGAACGAAGCTCGTGACCTCGGCGAAGGCGATCATCGCCGCGTCTGCGCTCGGGAGCATCGCGATGCTCGGTCCGAGCTTGTCGAGCGGCAGCGTGAGACCGAGCTCGAAGCCGCGCTGCACGACCGCCTCTGCCGGCGGCCGATCGTCGAAGGGGCCGGGCTCGCGCCAGCGAACCTCTTCGCGCTTGGCGACGCCTTCTTGCAACCAAAGCGGGGCGCGGTCTCGCGACGCCCGCGTGACGGCGAGGTGCGTGAGCTCGTGCGCGATCGTGTCTCGCCACGGGTAGCCGTGATGGCTCGCGCGAGGGCTGAGGAGCGTGACGCGGCCCCACTTGGCGACGGCCACGGTGCCGGTCGTCTGAGCGCTCGAATAGGGCAGGCCCGTCATCGCCGACAGCGAAAGGAGGTCGCGCACCACGACGACGCGCGTGGGCAACGGCCAGTCGACCCCGAGATCGCGGGTCAGGGCCTCGCGAGCCTTGGCGATCGTGTCGAACAGCAAGGGGGCCAGCGCCCGATCATGCTCGTCTTGCCAGGAGACCTCGATGCCTCGCGCCGGATCGCGATCCGCCGCGAGCGCCGCGGTGACTCGCTGGCAGCCGTGCGCGATGTCCGCGAGCTGGTCGCCACCGTCAGCATGCTCGACCTCGGGGCGGCCGAGGATGGCCGCGGCGCCGTCGCAATCGAGCTCGTAGAGGGCGAGCCGCGCGCGCTCGAGCAGGACGCGAGGGTCGTCGGCGTCGGCCGACGCGAGCACGCGACGCGCGTCATCGAGATCGAGCCCCGCGATCAGGATCTGCGCGCGCTTCGCAGCGTCGAGCTGCGCGCTCGAAGAGGCGGGCGCGCCCACAGCTAGTACAGCTAGTACTGCGAGGACGGCGCGACGGGCGAACCGTCCGAGCGCTCCGGCCGTTCGGCGTCGCCGGCTCATCGCAGCAGACCCTCGGCGTAGCGCTGCACGGCGCCCTTCAACGACCCGCTCGTCGCCTGCCCGAGCCCGCGCACCACCCGACGGCGAAACTCCTCGGGCCCCTTGTGATCGTTGGGTACGTCCACGTGGTTTTCGGAGTGACTCCCCTCGCTGCCACCGGACGGCGAGTTGCCCCCGCCGTCGTCTTCTCCCTGGAGCTGTTCCCGCGCGGCTTCGAGGTGTCGCTGAGCCTCGCGCTGGCGCTCGAGCCCCTTGTCGGCGTCCCCCTCCTTCAAGGCTTCGGACGCCTGGCGTGCGGCGCGCTCCGCGTCGTCGATCGACTCGATCGCCTGCTGCGGGAGCGAGCCGTGGTCGCGCCCCTTCTGGCCCAGCTCTCGCGCGCGGTCGGCGAGCTGCCCTTCTTCGTCTCCTCCCCGCTCGAGCTGATCGCGAGCGCGCTCGGCGGCGCGCTTTCGGAGCTGGCGCAGCTGCTCCGACATCCATTTCGATTCGGCCTCGAGCTTGCGCCGGGCGTCGTCGACGCGACGTTCGCCGCTGCCGGTCGGATCGTCGAACGCCCCCCCGTTCTGGAGGAGGCGCTTCGCTTCGTCCAGCGAGCCCAGCGCGCCGCGCCCGCTCTGTACCGCCTCTTCGGGCCGGCCCTGCTCGAGCGATCGGGCCGTTTGCTCGGCGAGCTCGCGCGCCGCGGCGCCCTTGCTCGTCCACGAGTCGCTGCCGAGCCCGACCGCCGGAAGAGAGCGCGCGGCGTCCCGGATCGCCTCTGCGTGGCGCTTCGACTCTTCGCGCATCTGATTGACCTCTTCGTCGCTCGTCGCCCCGGCCAGGGCCTGCTCCATCTTGCTCATCTCGCCGGCGTGCTCCTGCGACAGGCGCTCGAGATCGTTGGCCGCCTCGTCGAACGCTTGCTCGACGTCGTCGGGCGCCTGCTCCTCGTCGCCTGGCGTGCCCCGCCCACCGCCGGACTCGCCCCCTGCCCGGCCTCCGCTGCCGCGCGAGCCGAACGACGGATCGGGTTGACGTAGCCTCGTCGCCAGATCGCGCGCCGCAAGCTCGGCGTGCCCGAAGTCCGAGGCGTCGCGCGCGCGCCGGACGCGCCGCAAGTCGGCGTCGACGATCTCGCCGAGATCGCGCCCGAGCGCGCCGAGCCTCTGGAGGACGTGTCCGCCGGCAGCGAGGACCTGCGTCGAGACATCCATGCGCGTGACGCTCCGCGAGCGCGTCCCCTCGGCCGCCCTTTGCATTCCGTCGGCCCCGGCCGCCAGGTCGTCGGCCACGTCGGCGAGTTGCTTCGCCGAGTCGCGCGAGTCGCGTACGCCGAGGCCGCGGACGACCGCGTCGATGACGAGGACCAGATGCTCGTTGACCTTCACGACGCCCGCGTGCGCATCGGTCGAGGGCGAAGCGAGCTCGGCGTCGACCGCCTTGCGCATCGTCAGCTCCTGGGCTTGCAGCATCGCGCGTGTGCGCGCCGGCACCCTCACCCCCGCGTACGTCTCGGCGACGGTGGCGTCGAGGAGGTGTTCATCGTCGTCGCGTCGCTTCTTCTCGTCCGCGATGAAGGCCTTGCGATCCGCGGCGGCCACCGGAGGGGCACGATCGAGTCGCCACGCGAGCGAGTCGACCGAGGCGTCGCGGAGCTTTCGGAGGGCGTCGAGGCGGCGGGCCTCGGGCTCGCCGACATCGGGCGGCACCACGGTGATGGCCGGACTCGCCCCCCATTTCGGGCCGTTCAGGGGATCGTTGTCTTTCGCTTCAACCGTGACCTCGACGGGCGCGTGGCTCTTCTTGAGGAACGGATCGCGGAGCTTGAGGATCTGTCCCCCCGCGTCGGTCTTCGTCTCTCCGTCGAGGTGGGCGAGCACGCGGCGCTCTTCACGCGCGCCGGAGCGAAGAACGAGGTGCACTTCGCGGAGCCCGTGGTCGTCCCTGGCTTCGTACTTGACGGCGATGTCTTCGACCTCATCGACGAGGCGGAGCTGGCGCGGCGCTCCCTCGAGGCGTACGACGGGCAGGTCATCGGGTATGGACTTCACGTCGAACGCCTCGCCTTGCCGGATGACGACCTCGCCGAAGCGGGCAACGACGCGCAGTGTCGCGCTCGGGCCGAGCAGCCAGCGGGCGACGACCGCGCCCGCGCCGTCTTCCACGAAGGGCACCTCGCTCTGTCCGTCGCTCAGGAGGACGAGTCGACCGGCGTGTACGGGCGCCCCACGAACGGTGATCGCCGTCCCGAACGGGAGGGCGAGCGACGTCATCTCGATCTCGTGGATCTCGTTCTCGTGCAGGTAGTCGGGCGGGCGAGCCGACACCTCGACGTGCTCGAGCCACGTCATAGACACCGGGGCGACCGCGCCACGCGCCACCACGATGTCCGCGCCCTCGAGCACCGACCAGGGGCGCGTCGCGACGACGCCGAGGACGACGACGCCGAGTATCGCCGCTGCGAGCTTCACCCGGCTCGCGAGACGGACGCCGCGCTCGACGATGGGATCGAGTGGAAGGGCCGCGAGAGCGCGAGACACGTGCAGCATGACGAGCTCGCTCGATATGCCGTCGGCCCGCACCTCACCGGTCGGGCCCACGAACGCCAGCGCGCGGAGCGCACGATCGGCGCGGACGACGTCGACCCGACGGGCGGGGCCCTGGAGCATGCGCATCGGCTCGCGCGCGCGGCGGCGCGTGAGGGCGTCCCATCCGATCGCGAGCGCGACGCTCGCGACGCCTACGGCTCCGGCGGCGAATCGTGTGCGCGCGGTTCCCTGGCGCGCGAGAAGCAGAGCGAACACCCACGCGGTCGAGACGAGCGCGGCGGCCAGCCGGCGACCCGAAGGACGGAGCGCGGCGGCCCACCTGTCGGCCAGTACGTTGAGCGGTTCGACCAAAGGCGAGCGCACCGGCAAACCTCAGGACCCGGCGGGGTTGGACGACGCCTTCGGGGCCGGAAGGGGCACCGGTAGCGGGGGCCAGCCCGGCAAGGAGGTCGGAAAGCCGCTCGGGAACGCCGTCGGGAAGCCGCTCGGCAGCGAGGTCGGAAAGCCCGGCGGCAGCGAGAAGCCGCTAGGAAACGCCGTCGGAAACGTGAACGGCGGCGGTCCTGCGTCGGCCCCCTCTTGCGGCGCCGGCCTAAACGTGGGCACGGGCGTGGGAGCGGGCTTGGGCGTGGTGGGCGCGGGGGCCGCATGGGGTGGAACCAGCGTCGGCACGGCGGTCGGCGACGCCGGCGGCGGACTCGCGCTCGCGCCGGTCGGGAGCGAAGCGACCGACGTCGCAGCCGGGGACGAGCCCGTCGAGAGCGGCTCGGGGGGCGACGAACTCAACGCCAGCGTGCCCGTCCCCACCAGGATCCCGACGACGCTCGCACCGAGCAACAGCGAGAGACCGACGAGCGCCGGAATGGATACCCCGTGCCGCCGCGCCGGGCTGTACGTGAACCCGACCGGTGGCGCGCCCATCGCACCGCCCGCGGTGGCGGCGCCGGCATACGCGACGGGCGCGAGCGCGGTCGCGAGGGGCACGGCTCTCAGCGTGTCGACGTGGGGTTCGACCTCGGGCGCGCCGGGCATTATGGCGATGGCCTCGGTGCTCCGAAAAGGCGTCGCGACATGGGCCCCGTCGGCCGCGGCCATCGCGACCGTGCTCGACGGCTGCCCGGGAGCAAGCGACGGCCGCGCGCTCGTCTGCGGACGTTTGCCACGGACAGCGCCTTCGAGCGCCAGGCGCATTTCGGTGGCGGTGGCGAATCGCATCTCGGGCCGCGCCGCCATGGCGCGGTGCACATGCCCCGCGATGTCGCGCGGGGTCTCGGGCGCGGCCTGCACGAGCGGAACGACCTCGCCGCGCTCGACCTTGAGCGCGATGACGCGCGCGTCTGCGCCGCTGTCGCCGAGCACGGGGCGAGCCCCCGCGATCATCTCGTAGAGGAGAACGCCCACCGCGTAGAGGTCGGCGCGCGCATCGACCGCGTCCGCGCTCCGCGCCTGCTCCGGCGCCATGTATTCGGCGGTGCCCATGACGACCCCCGCCACCGTGAGGTTCTTCGCGTTCGGATCGACGCGGCGGGCCTTGGCGATGCCGAAGTCGATCAGCTTGAGCACCGGCCGGCCGGCCGCGAACGTGACGAAGACATTCTCGGGCTTGAGATCGCGATGGATGACGCCGAGGGCGTGAGCGGCCTCGAGCGCCTCGAGGATCTGGATCGTGTACTCGCAGGCCGCAGCGATCGGGAGCTTGCGCTGGCGGTCCAGTACGCTCGAGAGCGGCTCGCCCTCGAGCAGTTCCATCACGATGTAGGCGTGGGCGTCGGGCGTACGGTCCACGTCGATGACTTGAACGACGTGCGGGCTGCGAATTTGGGCGACGACCCGCGCCTCCTGCAGGAAGCGCTCGACCAGCCCGGTCCGTCGCGCGAGCTCCGGGTGCAGGACCTTGATGGCGACGCGCGTGTTGAGCACGGCGTGCTGGGCTTCGTAGACCGATCCCATTCCCCCATCCCCGAGAATGCGGACGAGCCGGTACTTGCCGTTGACGACGCTGCCGATGTCAATCACGAGTCGGGGCCAGCCTAGCACCGCACCCACGCGGACAAGACGCGCCCGTCGAGGCGCGGGCCGGAGCGGCAGCGTATGGAGCCCGCGCTGCGCGGCGCGCGAGCCTCGTAGCCGTCAGGCGCGCAGGATGCGGCCCACCGTGTCTGCGTCGTCGATCGCGGAGAACACCGGCCGAAGGGCGTCGTTCGCGTCGTCGCCGCCGAAGGCGCCGCTGGGCGCGAGGGCACGCGCCTGCGGACCGTCGAGCACGAGAAACACGTCGTGGAGCTTTCGCGATGGGGCGTCGATGACGTAGGCGATGCGGGAGCGATCGAGCGCCAGCTCTTCGTTTCCGCGACGGATGAGGACGCGCGCGTTGGTGACGAAGTAGCGCGTACGGCGGGCGAGGCGCGACGGCTGCACGAGGGCCACATAGCCGGCACCCGCGGACACGGCGAGGAGAAGCAACATTCCGACGCCGACCGCCCCCACGAGCATGATGGCGAGCGTCGGCGACAGGGCATGCATCCGGACCACGCGCGCGAGCGACGGCACCGACCGCGCGAGGGACCGTTCGAAGGTCACGGCCAGAGCCGCCCCCGCGAACGCTGTCAGCGATCGCTTCGTGGTCCACGTCGACGCGAGGGGCGCCGCCGACCACAAGACCCGCTCGCCGACGTCGAGCCGCTGGCTCAGCGGGCGGTCGCTGCTTCCGAGCGGAGCGCTCGGCTCGACCCCGCGGACGATGGCCCAGAGCCGATCGGGGCCCTCGACGTCTTGTAGAGTCAACGACAGGGTGCGCCGGAGCGCGCCCGTGGGCACGGCGCGCACGAGCACGAGGTCCCCCGTGGACGCGTCGTGGGTGCTCCAGCGGACGAGCGCGTAGCTAATCTGGCGGATCTCGATAGAGCGTCGGATCCGGCCCCGCCGCCAGATCACGTGCCGGTCGGTGACCACGTATTCGAGCTTGGAGCGCCACCAGATCGGGAAGCGCCAGGCGCCGAGCGCGAGCGCGGCGCACCAGCCCGCGAAGAGGACCATTCCGCCGACGGGGATATCGAGAGACCGGGTGACGACGACCGCAAAGCAGAGCGAAACCACCGAGACGACGGCCGAGACGACAGCCACCACCTTCTGTGCAAAGGGTGCCGCCAACGCACGGCAGCGCCCCTGCCAGACGATGCGCTCGCCGAAGAGCGAGTCACGGGCCATCTACATTCCTCTCAGTATGAGAATGCGGCTCTCCACCCGGACTGTCCAGGCTTCAGCCGTTCTTCCTCGTCAGTAGGATCAGTGGGCGCGCGGATCGATTTCAGATCAGTCTCCGCGCTCAGCGGACGCCCCAAAGACTCGACCGGCCCGCGATGCTCGAGGGGTGTTGCTGCGCGACCCGCCCCTCGGCTAGTAGTGGCTCGCAGTGGCTCGCGCAGGGGCACGGCGCCTCAGCCCGGCATCGGCCGTGTCGCAAGACGACGCGTAGGTCCGCGAATGTGCGCTCGAGCAACGAGGCCGCCGCAAAGTGCGGGCATCGAGATGCCCGCCGCCGCCGCGGCCTCGGGGTAGAGGCTCGTCGCGGTCATTCCCGGCAAGGTGTTGACCTCGAGGAGCGTCACGGCGCTCGCCTCGCCGTCGTCTCCGACGATGATGTCGACCCGCGACAGGTCTCGGCAGCCCAGGGAGACGTGGGCCGCGACGGCGACTCCTTGAACGCGCGCCAGGACCGCCGGGGGCAGCCGAGCGGGGCAGACGTGCCTGCTGCGGCCCGGCGCGTACCGGGCTTCGTAGGTATAAAACGGGTCGTGAGGCGAGAAGATCTCCGTTGGCGGGAGGGCCACGGGCGAATCCGCGTCGCGCACGCCGCAGGTGATCTCGCGACCGCGCGCGAAGTGCTCGACGAGCGCGACGCGGTCGATCTCCCAGACCGCTTCGAGCGCGCGGGCGACCTCTGCGAGAGGAGCGTCGGCCTCGATGCGCACTACCCCGATGGCCGACCCGTGCGACGATGGCTTCACGACGAGCGAGCCGCCCACGTCGTGCCGGGCACGGGCGGCCGCGGCGAGCGCGTCGGTTCGCTCGAACGTCATGCCCCTCGCGACCGGCAGGCCGGCGCGCTCGAATAGGATTCGAGCCACCCGCTTGTCCATCGCGAGCGCGCTCGCGAGGACCGCCGAGCCCACGTAAGGCAGCTCGAGGACCTCGAGGAGCCCCTGGAGGGAGCCGTCTTCGCCCACGGCGCCGTGCGCGACCGGAAACGCCACGTCGTAGCCCCCCGTACGCAAGGACTCCGGGAGGAACCCGTCGAGCTCGAGGCGCACGGCGCCGTGGCCACCTTCGGCGAGGGCCTTCGCCACGCCACGCGCCGACGCGCGGCTCACCTCGGCCTCGGTCGACGGGCCGCCCTGGATCACCGCCACGGACAAGGTTCGCGCTCGCTGCGTCACGGCGGGCCTCGCTTCGCTAGGTGTCTGCCTTGACGGCCCGCGACATGTCGACCAGCTCGATCCCGAGACGCGTCGCAATCTCGAAGATTCGCTGGTCCCGATAGAATTCGCCGAAGCCGATGCGCGCGATGCCCGCGTTCGCGATGAGGCGGAAGCAACCCCAGCAAGGGCTCGCGGTCACGTAGATCGACGCCCCCTCGATGCGGACGCCGTGGCGTGCGGCCTGCACGATGGCGTTGGCCTCGGCGTGCACGGTGCGAACGCAGTGGCCGTCTTCCATGAGATGGCCCTCCTCGTCGCAGTGCGGGAGACCTCGAACGCTGCCGTTGTAGCCCGTGGCCAGGATGCTCTTGTCGCGAACGACCACCGCGCCGACGAACTTGCGGTCGCACGTCGAGCGCGTCGAGACTTCGCGCGCGATGTTCATGAAATACTCGTCCCATGACGCGCGCACGCGCCCGACCGTTTTCGCCAGCGGCGACTCCGAGGACATCGTCTTCACCGTATAACGCCCGACCAGGCGCATGCACAAGGCGCGGAGTCTTGCTACTACTCGGCCGGATGCCTCGCTCAGCCAGCCGCTCCGGCGCGAGACCTCGTCGCCGGACCCGTGCCATCGCTTCGCGCGCGACGCTGCCGAGCCTGGCGGC
>CZKU01000362.1_pt1 | contig 13868 bp, 15 predicted proteins | sample 1122471 | NCBI WGS metagenome assembly CZKU01 (sample SAMEA3539301, study PRJEB10725) | soil metagenome | biome: tundra; feature: field; material: soil | place: USA | collected 2010-05 | depth 0.15 m | reverse complement strand
TCCGACGCCACGAACGCCTCGGCGGCGTACTGGGCCACTATCGGCGGGAGGCCGCATAGCGCGGCCGATCCTGTTTTCGGACAGGACGGGCGCGAACCTTGAACGCCCACGCTTACCGCAGCGCATCCACCCCGTCCATCGCCTTGCCCGCCGACCCGAGTTCCCGGCATGCCATCCCCACCCGGCCGGCGATTCCACCGGTCGGCGGTGCTAAACTACTAAACTAAGAACCCCCCGCCCGCCATGCGTTACGAAGGCACGCTCTACCGTCCCCCCTCCGAGGCCGACGCCTACATCGTTCAGGCGACGATCGGCTGCTCGTGGAACCACTGCACGTACTGCGACATGTACCGCGCGAAGTCGTTTCGCGTGCGCGACCTCCGCGAGACGCTCGAGGACCTCGAGACCGCCGCGCACTCTTTCGGCCCGACCGTCGAGAAGCTCTTCGTGGCCGACGGCGACGCGCTGGTCCTCCCGATGGACCACTGGCGGCCCATCCTCGAGCGGGCGCGCGCGCTCTTCCCGAACCTGCGCCGCGTTTCGGCGTACGCGATGGCGCGCAACATCCGCGACAAGACTGACGCCGAGCTGCGCGAGCTCCGGGGCGCCGGGCTCTCCACGCTCTACATCGGGCCCGAGTCGGGCGACGACGCGACCCTCAAGCGCATCGCGAAGGGCGACGACGCGGCGGCGCACGTCGAAGCGGCGCGTCGGGCGCACGCGGCCGGGATGTCGCTCAGCGTGATCGCGCTCCTCGGCATTGCGGGCGTACGAAGCGACGAGCACGCGCGCGCCACGGCCGATCTGGTGACGGCGATGAACCCGGCGTACTTCGCGGCGCTGACGGTGACCGTCGTTCCCGGAACGCCGCTGGCGCAGCTCCGGGCGAAGGGGCGCTTCGAGGTGCCCCCGATCCCCGAGCTCTTTCGCGAGTTACGCACGATCATCGACCTCGCCCGGCCGACCGACGCCGTCTTTCGCACGAACCATGCGTCGAACCACTTGCCCCTCGCGGGCCGGCTGCCGCGCGATCGCGCGCGCATCGTCGAAGTGATCGACGCGGCGCTCGCGGGGCACATTCCGCTTCGAACGAGCGGGCGCGGGGGCTCTGAGCCGCGCCGCGACATTGCGGTCCCCGGCGTTGCGTCCCATGCGGTAGGCTGCGGCCGCCGTGAGCTCGGACCACGATCCTTCACCGCCGTGCAACGGCGAGATCGCGCTCTTCGACCTCTTGCCGCAGCTCGGCTGGGTCGCCAACGCCGATGGATCCATCGCGCGTTACAACCACTCCTGGCACGAGTACACGGGAACGACGCCCGAAGACGCGATCGGGTCCGCCTCGGAGTCGATCCACGACGCGGGCCTGGCGGCCGCCGTGTCCGACCGGTGGGCTCAGGCGCTCTCCAGCGGCACTCCGTTCGCCATGGCCTTTCCGTTGCGAAGGCACGACGGCGTCTTTCGGTGGTTCATGACGCACGCCATCCCCCTCCGCGACGACCAGGGTCGCATCGTTCGCTGGATCGGGACCCATACCGATATCGACGACCAGAAGCGCCGGGAAGCGGCGCTCGAGAACGCCGCGAGTGCAGACCGAGAAGCCCGACCTCATCCTGACGGACCTGATGATGCCGATCGTCGACGGCCGGGAGCTTGTGAGGAGCGCTCGCGCCCTGCCGGAGTTTGCGTCGACGCCCGTGATCTTGATGAGTGCGACTACGAGGGCAGTCGCCATGGCGGACCCCTCACTCGGGATCTCAGCATACCTCCGAAAGCCCTTCGAGGAGCTACGCGCCACCATCGCCCGACTCATTGGTGAAGGCGAGAAAGGGATCTTGCCACCGTAGGCGCCGGGACCTCGCGGCGGGCTGGCGGATCGCGCGCAGTCCGCCAGGCGCGCGCGCTATCCGCATGGTCCTCCCCCGGTGGGAAATGGTACGCCCGATCGAGATGGACCCGTCGCCGCTCGCCACGCTCCTCGTCTCCTGTCCGGATCGAAAGGGGCTCGTGGCGGAGTTGGCGCAGATTCTCTACAAACACGGCGCGAACATCCTCGACGCCGACCAGCACACCGACCTGCTGGCCGGCATCTTCTTCAGCGCATTCGCTTCGACCTGACGGAGCCCACGGCGGATCAAGATCATCAATATTCACCACTCGTTCTTGCCGGCGTTCGCCGGGCAGAGGCCGTATCACCAGGCGCACGAGCGGGGCGTGAAGCTCATCGGCGCGACGGCGCACTACGCCACCGCCGAGCTCGATCAGGGGCCGATCATCGATCAAGACGTGACGGGTATCTCCCACCGCGAGGCGGTCGAAGACCTGGTGCGCAAGGGTCGCGACCTCGAGCGGCTCGTGCTGGCGCGGGCGGTCCGCAATCACCTCGAAGACCGCATCCTCGTCTTCGGGAATAAGACGGTCATCTTCGACTGATCGACGAGGCGCGCGTTCACCACGCCCACCACGCCGAGGCGTCGACGAAAGAGTCCCGCCGCTACTTGCTCGCCTACAAGCGCCACTTCTTCCTGGTCGATCGGTTCTTCATCGAGTCGCTCGGCCTCGAGCCCGACGACGCGGACTGGGAAGCGATAGGCTGGGACTGGGCGCGACCGAAGAGCCCGGAGGCGAGGCGCCGGCTCTACGGAAAGTTCCTCACGGCGCGGCGCGCTCCGGTGGCCGACTTTATTAAGGACGAACCGATCGAAGCCTGAGCCACGAAGGTTCGAGCGGCCTCGTCTTGAAGGCGCATCGCGCCACGGTCGCATCCGTGAGCGTGGCGCGATCCGCCGTTTTTCGAAGCAAGAATGCGGGAAATCCGCGGGGAATGCCCATTCCAGATGGCACACCCATTGCTCCCGCGGGGGTCATGAAAACGCGACAAATCCTCTTTCTCTCCTCTACGGCCCTGGTCTCGTTCGTGGCAATGGGCGTGACAATGGGCGTGACAATGGGCGTGACAATCGGCTGCGGCGGCAGCGATCAACCGGCCAAGTCGCCCGATGAGACGACGACCGCGGCGATGACCCCTCCGCCGCCGGTCACTCCGGGCGAGCCCGTGGCTGCGGCCGGTGCCGCGACGACGGGCCGCGAAGGCGATCCTTCGCAGACGCCCCCCGCCGCGCTGTCGACGGGCAACGGCACGTCACCGACCGAGGCGCAGCCGAACTTGACCGACGCGCAGATCGTCGAGATCACGCACACCGCCAACACCGGTGAGATCGAGCAGGCGAAGCTCGCGCAGACCAAGGCCAAGGACGCGCGCGTGAAGAAGTTCGCCGCGATGATGGTCAAGGACCACTCGGAGGCGGACGCGAAGGGGATGAAGCTCGCCAAGAAGGCCAGCTTGACCCCGACCGCCAGCCCGACGAGCGCGTCGCTCGCGAGCGACGCGCAGAGCAACACGACCGCGCTGAAGAGCCAGGTGGGCACGGACTTCGACAAGGCCTACGTCGACGTCCAGGTGAAAGAGCACCAGGCGGTGCTCGACACCATCGACCAGAAGCTCGTGCCAAGCGCGCAGAGCGCCGACCTGAAGGCGTACCTCGCCGATGTCCGCACGGCGGTCGCGACGCACCTTGAGCACGCCAAGGACCTGCAGAGCGCGCTCTCGTCGACCGCAATGACGAAGTAGTCCCGCGCGTCGAGAGGCCAGCCCTGCCGATTGAGGGAACGGGGCCGGTGCGGTATGCGGCTCCCGCCGTATGCCGCCCGACCCGCTCGACCGCGCCCTGAACGAAGCGATCGCCGGACGCCGCGCGCCGCTCTTCGAGCTCCTGACGCGCGGCTCGAAGCTCCCCGGTCCTCGCCACAACGTGGCGCTCGCCGAGGCCTTCGCGCTGGCGGCGCGCGCCCGAGGCGCGGCCGGCGATGCGCTCGCGCTCGCCATGGCGCGACTCGACGCCGACGAGGCGCCGGGCGCGACGCCGCTCGAGTTCTTGCCGGTCTGCGGCGTGCTCGCGCTCGCGTCGCGCGCGGCGTCCGACGAGAAAGTCCGCGCCGAGTATGTCGCGGAGCTCCACGCCCGCGCCGACGACCTTCGATTCCGGGTGCGCGAGACCGTGGTCGACGCGCTCGTGAAGGTCGGCAGCGTGGCCGGCGACGCCCTGCTCCGCGATGTCGCGTCGTGGATGGACGGCTATTTCCACGCGGCCGCCGTGCTCCGCGCGGTGTCCCGCGAGGCGTGGCTCTCGAAGGTGCACGACGCGGGCGTCGTTCTCGAGCGGCTCGACCAGGCCTTCGAAGAGGCCCGCAACGCCACGCGCTCGGCCGCTCGCTACCCCGGCCACAAGGCCCTGCTCGAAGCCCTGAAGAGCGCTCCCCCGCCGATCGCGATGCGCTTCGGCGTCCCGGTCTTCGACCTCATGGCGCGCTGGGCGACGGTGAAAGACCCGGTGCTTCGCGAGCTCGTCGGTGCCTCTCTCAAGGAGAGCAAGCTGTCGGGGCGCTTCCGGCGCGAGGTCGACCGGGTGCTCCGGGCGCTCGCCGACACCGAGCCCGCCCCGAGGAATCCCGACCACGACCATGGCCCCACCCGCGACCGGAGCGGCCAGCGTCGAGGCCGCGCGCGCCGGGGCTGAACTGGGCACCTCGGACCCGCCTCGGGCGCGGGCCAGAGCGACAGACGGCGCGCCAGACGACGCACCGGACCACGCGCCAGTCGGGGCTCGACGCGCGGCCGCTACCGCGCTACTTCTCCCTGCGCGTGAGCCAGACGACCATCCAGCCGAACGCGTTCGTCACCATCGACTACGAGCTCCGTGACGAAGAGGGCGACATGCTCGAAGAGAGCGCGGGCGACGGCGGCGAGCCGATCCGCTACGTGCACGGCTACGGCATGCTCGTCCACGGGCTCGAGGCGGCGCTCGTCGGCCTGAGCGCAGGCGACGTGCGCGACATCGTGGTCCCGGCCGACGCGGGATACGGCGAGTACGACGACGACCTTCTCCTCGAGCTCGATCGCATCGAGCTGCCCGACCCCGAGGGCGTCGCCGTGGGCGACGAGTTCGTGGCCGAGTCGCCCGACGGCGACGAGATCGCGATGAGCGTGATCGAGGTCCGCGACGACCTCGTCGTGGTCGACGCGAACCACCCGCTCGCGGGCATGACGCTCAAGTACCACGTGACCGTGCGCGAGATCCGCGAGGCCACGGAAGATGAGATCCACGAGGCCGCGACGCAGCTCGACGAAGCGCACGAGCACGAGCACGGCCCCGACTGCGATCACGACCACGACCACGAGCCGATCGCGATCGGTAAACGAAACGTAAATTGACCGTCCCCGACGCTCTCCTGAGCGTCCACTCAAGGAAACGAAGCGATCATGGCTACCGGCAACAGCAGCACCAAGACTATCGACAGCTGGGAGTGGGACGTGCGCGTCCGCGAGCGAAACCTCGGCAAGGGCGTCATCGACGCGAAAGAGGTCGAGAGGCACCTGGCGGCCCTCGTCGACGTGTCCGAGCAGGCCGAGACGGTGACGTACCCGCAGCCCGCCATCGGCGGACGCGAAGAGTGACGAGCCGCGGCGCGCGCGGACCGCGCGAGACCGAACGGAGCAAGCCCGGTGGCCGACGACCATAAGAAGCCCGAAGGACACGCCGACGAGGCGCTCCCGCAAGTCGACTTCACGACGTTCGTCTTGTCGCTCAGCCACTCGGCGCTGATGCACCTGGGCGAGGCGCCGAGCGAGACGGGCGAGCTCGAGTTCAACCTCCCGCTCGCACGGCAGACGATCGACCTCGTGGGCATGCTCGAAGAGAAGACGAAGGGGAACCTGACGGGAGACGAGGAGCGCCTGGTGGCTCAGATCCTGTTCGACCTTCGCATGCGCTACGTCGAGCGATCGAAGATGAAGTGATGCCGCGGCGCGCACTCGTCGCCGCAGTGGTGTCGGCGCTCGGCGTCGCCGGCCTCGCGACCGGCTGCGCGACGAGAGCGAGCGACGCCGACGCGCACGACGCCGGGTCTGCCGCGCTGCCGCCCAACGCGACGCCCTTGCCGCCCACGCTGGGCGTGCCCACGTCCGCCCCACCGGCCGCGGCCGCCGCCGGTTCGGTGAGCGTGAAGCTCGAGCCGGTGAGCTTCGCGCCGATCGCGCACGCAGCCGATCCGAGCGTCGTGACGATCACGACCGTGGGCGAAGACGACATGGAAGTCTCGCCGTTCTCGCACCGGAAGCAGGCGCGGGTGACGCACGGCCTCGGGACCGGCTTCGTCTTCGACAAGAACGGCATCGTGCTGACGAACAACCATGTCGTCGAGGGCGCGAACGAGATCCAGGTGAAGCTCTTCGACGACCGCGAGTTTCCCGGCAAGGTCGTCGGAACCGATCCCCAGACCGACATCGCCGTGGTGCGCATCGACACCAAAGACCTGCGGGCTCTGCCGCTCGGCGACTCCGACGCGACCGACGTGGGCGACTGGGTCGTCGCCATCGGAAACCCGTTCGGCCTCGCGCACACCGTGAGCGCGGGCATCGTCAGCGCCAAGGGACGCACGCTCGAGGACGTGCCGCTCGACTCGAGCGGCTACTACGACTTCATCCAGACCGACGCCTCGATCAACCCGGGCAACTCGGGCGGCCCGCTCCTCAATCTGCGCGGCGCGGTCGTGGGGATCAATACGGCCATTCGCGGCGGCGGGGCCCAGGGCATCGGCTTCGCGATCCCGATCAACATGGTCAAGCAGCTCTTGCCCATGCTCCTCCGCGACGGCCACGTCACCCGGAGCGCGCTCGGCGTCCGTATCGTCGACGCCCATCAACTCTCGAGCGACGACCGGACCGCCCTCAAGCTCCCCGAGGGAGCCCGCATCTCCGGGGCCGTCATCGAATACGTCAACCCCAGCGGCCCCGCCGACAAGGCGGGCCTCGGGCCCGGCGACATCATCATCGCTTTCGAAGGCCAGCCCATCGAGCGCTCCGCCCAGCTCCAGTGGCTCGCCAGCACCGCCGGAGTCGGCCGCCCCGTCACCCTCAGGGTTCAACGCGCGACCAAACCGTTCGAGGTCAAAGTCACCCTGGGCGAGCTCACCGACCAAAAGCCTCGCTAGCCGATGGAGTCGGCGGCGGCGCGGAGGCGAGCTAGGACGCGGGTGCGACCGAGGACGGCGATGACGTCGAAGAGGCCCGGGCTGGCGGTGCGACCGGTCAGGGCGACCCGGGCCGGCTGGGCGATGTCTTTCATGGGGAGGCCGGTGCCGGGGAGCCAGGCGTTGACGGCGGCTTCGAGCGGGGCGGCGATCCAGGGCTCGACGGGCTCGAGCACCGCGGCGAGCTGACGGAGGAGCGGCGCGCTCGCTGGCACCAGGAACTTCGTGGCGGCCGCGGCGTCGATCGCGGGCGGGTCGCGGAAGACGAAGTCGAGGCGGTCGGCGGCGTCGACGAACGTGACGGCTCGCTCGCGGATGAGCGGCACGACCGTCTCGATGCTCGCGACCCCCACGTCGAGCCCGCGAGCGGCCACGAACGGCTGCGTGCGCGCGGCGTACTCGGCGTCGCTCGTCAGGCGCGGGGTCTTGAGGTGCTCGTGGTTGATCGCGAGGAACTTCTTCGCGTCGAATTTGCCGTCGCTCTTGTTGCAGTGCTCCCAGTCGAACGCGGCGACGAGCTCGTCGAGCGAGAACACCTCCTGGTCGCCGTGCGACCAGCCGAAGCGCGCGAGGTAGTTGAGCACCGCGCGCGGCGAGTACCCCTGGTCGCGGTACTCGGTGACGCTCACCGCCCCGTGGCGCTTGCTCAGCTTCTCGCCGTTCGGCGCGAGCATCATGGGCAGGTGCGCGAACGCCGGGGGCGGACGATCGAGCGCCTCGTAAATCATGATCTGCGGCGGCGTGTTGACCATGTGGTCACGCCCGCGCGCGACGAGCGTGATGCCCATCGACGTGTCGTCGACCACGGCGCCGAAGTTGTAGAGCGGCACCCCGTCGGACCGGAGGAGCACGAAGTCTTGCTGGGCGGCGTTCGGCGTGACGATCTCGCCGAACACCTTGTCGACGTAACGCACGCTGCCGGTCTCGGGCACGAGCAAGCGAACGACGTGCGGCAGCGCGGGCGCGTCGGTTCGACCGCGACAGGTCCCGGGGTACCGGAACTGCGCCTTGGGGTCGCGCGCCTTCAGCGCCGCGCGCTGGGCGTCGAGCTCTTCTTTCGTGCAATAGCAGCGGTACGCCTTGCTCTTGGCGATGAGGAGATCGGCGTACTCCTTGTAGATCGGGAGCCGCTCCATCTGCGTGTACGGCCCGCTGGGGCCGCCGACGCCGGGCCCCTCGTCCCAGTCGAGGCCGAGCCAGCGGAGCGAGTCGAGGATGACGTCGACGCTCGCCTGCGTGCTCCGCTCCCGGTCGGTGTCTTCGATGCGGAGGACGAAACCTCCACCGCCCTGGCTTTGCCTCTTTCGCGCCCAGAGCCAGTTGAACAGCGCCGTACGCACGCCCCCGATATGAAGGTACCCCGTGGGGGACGGTGCAAAACGGACGCGCTCCATGCGCGCACGAGTAGCAGAGCGCCGCCCTCGCATCCACCCACGGCCAGCGCTGGCGCGAGACGCGGCACGAGGCAGGGCGACGGCGCCCCCGCGGCGGCGCACGCGGCCGCGCTCTCACCGGTGGCCGCGAGAACGTACGCGCCTTGCGCGGTATCGACCGGATCTCGATCGACGACACGAAGGCCCCCGGCGGCGAAGTCGAAGAGCCCGGCCGCGTCGAGCGACGTGCCGTCGAGGGCGGCGGCGACGCTCCCCTTCAGCGCGAAGCGGAGCCCCGGCTCCATGGCCAGGCCCGTGACGCGATCGAGGGGCACCCGTATCGTGAACGGCGCAGCGGCGGAGTCCATCAGAGGTACCCGTAGCCGGAGCCGCGGAGCATCACGACGAGGGGCAACGCGTCCGCAAGGGGTCGGGCGCCGCCGACGGCGTCCGCGAGGCGGTCGAGGCGGCCGGCGTCTTCGACGAGACGCGGCTCGTTGAGCGCGCCGGCGGCGGTTCGCATGACGATCGCGCGCTCGTCGAGCATCGCGCGGGCGGCGGCGCGGTCTCCGTGGTCGACGCGGTCCGCCGCTTCGAGGATCGCGTCGCCCGCGGCGAACGCTTGCTCCATGCGCTCGAGGGCCGGGTTCGAGGTCGAAGCACTCTCGGCGTCCGTGGCCGCCCAGCGCATCTTGACCGCGAGCTCGCTGGTCACGTTCTTCTTCAAGAGCCGGTCCTTGTAGCGAACTTCGACGCTGGCCACGCTCCGCTCTCCGACGCCCGGCGGGAGCTGGACCGTGAGCATGGTGGCGTGCCGATCGGCGCGAGCGAACGCGGGAATGAAGAAGCGCATCCCGCCGGTCGCGTCGGTCTGGCGGTCGGCCGCGATGCCGTGTTGCCTCTCGTGCTGGTCGACGGCGACCTCCTGGGCGCGCACCGCGTCGGACTCGGCAGCGCTGAGCTCGCGCGAGCCGAAGACGCGCGTCGCCGAGACGTCGGGGCGCAACCGAACGCGGAGCTCCACGGCGGTCGCGACGGGCCGGAGGCGCGCGTCGATCTCGCGAGCGAGGGCGGGCTCGATCTGCGACGAGTCGGCCAGGTAGTAGTAGCCGCCGGCGCCCCGGTCAGCGATGCCGCTCATGAGCGGCGCGTCGTAGTCCGGCCCCAGGCCGAAGGCGCTCGTCTGGATGCCGTCCTGAAATGCGCGGGCCGCGCGATCGGAGAGGCCCAGGGGATCGGTGTCTCCGGCGTTGGCGTGTCCGTCTGAGAGCAGCATCACGATCCGTACCGCCTCGTCGCCCGCGGCGGGGGCGCGGGCCTCGGCGTACCCGAGGTCGAGCCCCGACGAGATGTTCGTGCCGCCTTCGGCGTGGACGCCGTGAATGCGGGCCAGCACCTGGGGGCGCCGCGGTCCGATGGGGCCGTCGGCCACGAGCACCTGCGCGGTGTTCGAGAACGTCACCATCGAGAAGTCGTCGCCGGGCTCGAGCTTGTCGACGGCCGCTTCCGCCGCGCGCTTCGCGTCTTCGATCGCCTGTCCCGACATCGAGCCGCTGACGTCGAGCACGATGTGAACCGACAGCGGCGCGCGCGACGGCATGGCCTCGCTCGACGCCAGCGACACGACGAGGTTCATCGGGCCGCCGCCCGGACCCGGGGCGGCCCGCTCGGTGGCGACGGACACGGCGAGAGCGCCGTCGGTGGGCGCGGCGAGCGCGGGCGTGTAACGCGCGCCGAAGTCCCCCACGAGATCCTTGTAGGCGCCCGGGATCTGTCCCCGCGCGACGGCGGCGTCGAACGCCGCGAGCGCCGCGCCCCCGGGCCGGTAGGTCGTCGCATACCGTGCGTTCGGGTCGAGCCGGCGGGCCGCGATCGGCGCGGGCTCCGCTACGGCGAGCGGCGAGGCCGCGGTCGTCGTGGCCACGGGGGCCGAGAGCGCGCCCACCATGCCGTAGATGGCCTCTGGTTTGCTGGGCGCCCCGTGACCCATGATGCCGCCGCCCGCGGCCCCGGAGGCCTTTTCGGCGCTCGGGGCCATCGCGCCACCCCGACCGGGGCGTATCGGACCCAGGTCGCGGGCGAGACCGGACGCCCATTGCTGGCGGTACTCCTCGGAAGATGGCCGAGCCGCGAAGGGAGCTGCAGAGCCCATCGCGCGCGCACGCTCCCCTTCCGTGCCTCCCGCGCCTCCCGCGCCTCGGGCGCCTCCCGCGACGCCTTCGGCCACCGGCGAGTCCACTGCCGCTACGGTCGGGCTGACCGGCGCGGCCTCTCGAGCGCCGCGGTCACACGCGCCGGCGCTCACGAAGAGAGCGAGCGCTGAACAGAACCTCAACGCCGTGCGCGCGCGCGCGGCCGTGCCTTCGATAGCGACCATCGTTCCCGCTCCCTGGGTGCTCCGGCGGCAGGCGACAGCGCCCGCCTCTCGGGCGCTCGCGCTGTGGGACGCGCAGCCCATGCAGAAGGATCTCCGGGACCCGTCGAAAGTTCCGTCGGTCGCGTCGCCCGTGTCGCTTTGGCGAGAGCGGTCCGTGTGCCATACGAGGGGATGTGGGATCGGGTGAGGAGCACTTGACCGAGGGGAACGGCCGCGAGCACACGCTGACCGGGAAGACGGCGCGCGCTCTCGTCGTGATGCTCGGCGTTCTCGCCATTCCCTACGTCACCCCGAAGTTGAAGTTCTTTCGCGTGGCGCGCCTGCCGTGGGAAGCGGAGACCATCGCGGTCGAGCCGCCGGCGCCGGCAACGGCGCCTCCGCCGCCCCCCACCGCAGGCGAGCAAGCGCTGCCTGCCTCGGAGAACACGCCGACCGTCAACAACGCGTTGCCCGCCGAGTCGCACGCGCCATTGCCGGAGCTCGAGCCGGCCATCCGCGCGGCGCTCCGCACCGTGGCCATCGACGATCCCGCCGGCCACGCGCTCGACGCCTTCTTCGCCCGCCTCGAGCGCACCGAGCGCAAGGAGCCCGGCGCGGTCACGCGCATTCTCCACTACGGCGACTCGACGATCGCGAGTGACTTCATCTCGGGAACGGTCCGCCGCCGGCTCCAGGCCCGCTTCGGCGATGCGGGGCACGGGTTCATTCTCGCGGCGAACCCCTGGCAGTGGTACTTCCACAACGACGTGTTCCACGCGTCCGAGGGCTCGTGGTCGGCGAGCCGCCTCGCCGGCCCGACCACGCCCGACGGCATGTACGGGCTCGGCGGCGTCACGTTCACGAGCTACGGCGGCGGCACGGCGTTCTTCGGCACCGCGACGAGCGGCGACTTCGGGCGCAGGGTGTCCCGCTACGACGTCTACTACCTCGAGCAGCCCGGGGGCGGGAACATCGAAGTCAGCACGCACGGCTCGCCTCCCGAGCGCTTCTCGACGCGCGGGACCGCCAAGGCCTCGCGGGTTCATGTCGTGCACGCCAGCGACGGCGAGTCGCGCCTGACGGTTCGCGCCGTGGGCGGGGGCCAGGTTCGACTCTTCGGCGTCGCGCTCGAGCGCGACGAACCGGGGGTGGTCTACGACGCGCTCGGCGCGCACTCCGCCATGGCCCTCCACTGGCAGAGCCAGGACCGCGCCCACTGGAAAGACCAGCTCGATCTGCGCGACGCGGCGCTCGTCGTCTTTCAGTACGGGACCAACGAGAGCGAGATCACGAAGTTCGAGCCCGAGCCCTACGAGCGCGCGCTGGGCGAGCTGGTCGACGAGCTCAAGGCGGCGGCGCCGGGCGCCTCGCTCCTCATCGTCTCGCCGCTCGACCGCGCCGACTGGCAGGGCGGGAGGATGCCGACGAAGCCCGTGATCGTCGACCTCGTGGCCATCCAGAAGCGCGTCGCGCTCGCGCACGGCATCGCGTTCTGGAACACCTTCGAGGCCATGGGCGGCTCGGGCACGATGGGTCGATGGGTGAGGACGCGACCGCAGCTCGGCGGACCCGACCTCACGCACCCGACGCCGCGGGGCGCCGAGGTCATCGGCGATCTCTTGAGCGACGCGCTCGTCAACGCTTACGAGCGGCGACGCGCGGTCGATCTTCGCGTCGATCTTCGCGCTGCGGCGTGCGCTGGGACGGACCGGCGCTAGAACGTTTGCGCCAGCGAGACCATGCCTCCACCGGGCGCGGGAGCGACTCCAACGGACGGCCCGGCCCCTTTCGGCGCAGTGAAATAGAGCACGGCGCCCGCGGCGAGCAACGCGCCGCCCGCCACGAACGTCACCGTGGACACCGTGGCCCACGTGACCGCCGAGTCGCGCTGCGCGAACGCGGGGCTCCCTTCGGGCAGGTCGTCGTCGTGCCGCACGACTTGGTGGCGTCATCGTATTTCGAGTGGGCCGTCAGTCCGGCGAAGGAGCCAAAGCCGATCGCGAGGATACCCGCACCGCCGACGGACAGACCGACGACGCGCTGGACCTTGCCATTCGCCGCCGACGAATCCGAGAGGGTCCCGAAGGCCGTTCCGCTGTCGGCGGGCGTCGGCGTCGGTGCGGTGGCCGCGGCGACGGGTTGAGACGTCTCGGGCGCTTCCGGTTCGAGGACCGGCACGTCGACCGACAGATTCTGCTGGCTCGCGGCCAGCTCGACGCGCGTCTTCCACGGCTTGCGCCCGGGCACCGTCGCCGCGATGTCGTGGAAGCCGCCGTCGCGCGGCTCGGCCACCTCCCACTCGGCCTGCCGGACCGGCTCGTCGTCGCAGCGAACTTCGAGCCCGGAGATCTGAGCCTCCGGACGGACCGAAATCGTGAGATGAGAGAGCTTCGGCTCGAGCGCGGCCGCGCGCTTCTCGGCGGCCTTCGCGCGATCGTTCTGCTTGGCGGTCTGCGCCGCGGCCTGCGCCGTGTGGAACGCGGCCCACGCGGAGGCCAGCTTGCCCGCCTTCTCGTAACAGATGGCCAGGTTGAGCGCGGTGCCCGGAGCGGGCTCGATGGCCTGGCTATCGGCGAACTTCGGACAGGCCGCCGAATAATCGCCAGACGCCATCAACCGGCGCGCCTCCTCGAAGAGCGCCTCGGCCCTCGGTGCGTCAGCCCGCCGGCCGTCGGCGCGAGCGACGCCGCCCGTCGCCATGGCCAGCACAAACACCACAACACCCGTTCGCATGGATGGCATGGGGTCGCGATCCATTACGGGCATCAATAGATCGCATCAACGGAATACGTTCTGCTGTGAAGTGATCGTGCCAGCGGAAGAGGTTGCGGCAGGCAGTGCGGACGTGGCTGATTGTCGCCATGAGCGAGAACACATCGGAGTCGTGGTTTGATGGTTGGCAGTCATCGATCGGCGGTCGGGTAGCCGAGTTTCGGAAGTCGGTGAAGAGGGCCGTGGCTGGGGGAGGACGGCGCCCCGGGATCGAACATGGCGTGCGCGAGCCTAGCATCGGTCCCTTCCCGGCTGCACCCTGAGCGTGGGCCGTCATGGCC
>CZKU01000173.1_pt2 | contig 13894 bp, 10 predicted proteins | sample 1122471 | NCBI WGS metagenome assembly CZKU01 (sample SAMEA3539301, study PRJEB10725) | soil metagenome | biome: tundra; feature: field; material: soil | place: USA | collected 2010-05 | depth 0.15 m | reverse complement strand
GACCGTCGCGCTCGGCGGAGGCGTGGCGGCCTGTTCGCACCCCAGCGAGTCGCCGGTCGCGCCCGCCGATGCGGGCGCGACGAGCGGGTCGCTGTCGCCCGGAGACGCGGTGCAGGTCCTCGCGCGCGTCGGGGAACACACGATCACGCTCGGCGACTACGTGGCGGCGCTCCAGCACATGGACCAGTTCGATCGCATCAGGTACTCGGCGCCCGCTCGCCGCCGCGAGCTCCTCGGCGAGATGATCGACGTCATGCTCCTGGCCGACGAAGCTCGGGAGAAGGGCTACGACAAGGACCCGACGACGCAGCAAGAGATCCGCGAGGTCCTGCGCGACGCGATCCTCAAGCGAGCGCGCGAGGGCGTCCCGGCGCCCAACGACATCCCGGCGCCTGAAGTGCAGGCGTACTTCGAGGCCAACAAGGTCGAGTTCCACGATCCCGAGCGCCGGCGCGTCTCGGCGATCGTCCTCGGCACACCGGCCTCCGCGGCGGCGGCTCTCGAGGCCGCCGGCAAGGCGACCCCCGAGCAATGGGGCCAGCTCGTTCGCACCCGGTCTCTCGAGCCGCGGGGCGGCGGGAGCGGGAGCGCCAGCGAGGGCCCGCTCGACCTCGCCGGTGACCTCGGTTTCGTGAGCCCTCCGGGCGATCCGCGCGGCGTGAACGCGCGCGTGCCCGACGAGGTCCGTGCGGCCGTCTTCGAGATCGCGAACGTGGGCGACGTGCTGCCTCGCGTGGTGGCGGCGCGGGGGAAGTTCTACGTCGTGAAGCTCGAGAGCAAGACGGCTCCCCGTGATCTCACCTTGCAGGACGCCGAGCGGAGCGTGCGCGTGAAGCTCGCGCAAGACAAGGCGCGGGCCGCCGAAGCCGCGCTCCTCGACGAGCTCCGTAAGCAGTTTCCCGTCGCGATCGACGAGGCGGCGCTGGCGCAGGTCAGGGTCGACGTGAGAGAGGCCGGCGCGCCTTGAAGGCGGGGTCGCTCTTGCCGATGGCCGCGTCCGTGGTGCCTCGCGAAGATGCTCCCGGCCGGGCTCCCGACCGAACGCACGAGGCACACGACTGGCAGTGGCAGCTCCGCCACGCGGTGAGCTCGGCCGACGAGCTCGCGCGCGCCCTCCCGCTCACGCCCGGCGAGCTCGCGGGTGCACGCCGCGCCGAGCACCAGGGGCTGCCGCTCCGCATCACGCCGTACTACCTCTCGCTCGTCGATCGCGACGACCCGAACTGTCCCGTGCGCCGGCAGTGCGTGCCCGACGCGCGCGAAGACGACACCGTGCCCGGCGACCTCGTCGATCCGCTCGGCGAAGAGGCCCACGAGGTCGCCCCTCACCTCGTGCAGCGGTATCCGGACCGCGTCCTCTTGCTCGCCACGGATCGCTGCGCCGTGTACTGCCGCTTCTGCACCCGGTCGCGAATGGTCGGCAATGGCGACGGCGCCGTCTCCCTCGACGCGCTCGCCCCGGCGCTCGCGTGGTTGCGCTCGAACCCGGAGGTGCGTGACGTCATCGTCAGCGGAGGCGACCCGCTGGCGATGGCGACCGACCGGCTCGTGCGCGTCGTCGCGGCGGTGCGCGCCGTCGAGACCGTCGAGACCATCCGCCTCGCGACGCGCGTGCCCGTCACGCTCCCTATGCGGATCACGCCCGAGCTGGTTCAGGCCCTCCGCCCGTACCACCCGATCTGGGTGATGACGCACTTCAACCACCCGAAAGAGATCACGAACGAGGCCCGCGCGGCGTGCGAGCGCCTCGCCGACGCCGGCTTTCCGGTGATGAACCAGACCGTCTTGCTGGCGGGAATCAACGACGACGAAGCCGTGCTGGCCGCCCTCTTCCGGGGGCTCGTTCGGTCGCGCGTTCGGCCCTACTACCTTCTGCAGGCCGACCCGGTGCGGGGCACGGGTCACCTCCGGACGCCCCTCGAGCGAGGCGTGGAGCTCATGGCGCGTCTCCAGGGCCGCGTCTCCGGCATCGCGCTCCCGAAGTTCATCTGCGACACGCCCGGTGGCCGCGGCAAGGTCCCCTTGCAGGCCGACCCCGTGGTCGCGCGGCGCCCCCTCGAAGGGACGACGACGCTCCGCACGTTTCGCGGCGAGTTCGTGGAATACGTCGACCCGCCACGAGCGCCGTCGTGCCCGCGGTCCTGACGCCCGCTCCCCCGGAAGGCACTGGCGTCCGGCGCCGCCGGATCCGATTGACGGGTTCCCCGGCTCTTCCCTAGCCTGCGAAGCTCACCTTGAAGAATCGAGAGCCTTCGCGCCGCCTCGTGCTCTTCCTCGCGCTTGCGATCGCGACGGCAACGACGCCGCTCCACGCGCAGGCGCCACCCGCGCCCGTCACGCCCGCAGCGGCCGCCGCCGCGGCCGCCGCCACCGAGACTGCCGCGGGCGACAAGGCGGCCAAGGCGAAGGACTGGGCCGGCGCGCTCGGTCACTACCAGACCGCCCAGCAAGTCGGCCCCACGGCGCACGGGCAGCTGGGGGTGGCCGACGCGCTCTATCAGCTCGGTCGTCTCGGCGAGGCGTTCGACGCCTACACCGAGGCCCAGCGCACGTTTCTGGCCAAGCTCCCGGGCGCAGACAAGACGCTGGTGACGACCCGGCTCAAAGAGCTCGCGAGCAAGACGGGCGCGCTGTCGATCCACGCCGAAGAGCCCGGGTCCGACGTGGCCCTCGACGGCAAGTCGATCGGCACGTCACCGATCGCCGCGCTCGTTCGCGTGGTCGTCGGCACGCACGAAGTGCGCGTCACCCGGGCCGGCTTCGTTCCCTACATCGGCGCGGCCGACGTTCAGGCCGACGGCAAAGCCGTGATCGACGCCAATCCCCTGGTCCCGCAGACGACGCGAGGGCACGTCGTCGTTCACGCGCTGGGAAGCGAGCCGCTCCGGGTGATCATCGACGGCCTGGATCTCGGCGCCACGCCGTGGGAGGGCGATCTGCCCTCGGGGTCGCACGAGATCACCGGCCGCAGCTCGTCGGCGACCGCGCTCGCGCAGACGATCACGGTCAACGCGGGCGCCAACGTGGCCGTCGATCTCGTCTCATCGGCCACCGCGGCACACCTGCAGGTGCGAACGGACGACGGCAAGGGCCTCGTGTACGTGGACGGCGTGGCCAAGGGCGAGGGCGGCTTCGCCGGCGATGTGGCGCCCGGCTCTCACGTCGTCGTCGTCGAGCGCGACGGCTACGCGCGCTTCGAGAAGACGGTCTCGCTCGGCGAGCGCGAGACCTGGGCCGAGACCGTCGCGCTCAAGGCCATCCAGGCTGCCGTGTCTACCGAAGCGGCGCAGCGGCCCTTCGAGGGGCTCTACGGCGGCTTCGGGCTCGCCGGCCTGTTCGGCCTCGGCGGGGAGGGGACCAACCTCGATACGAGCTGCGGAAACCTGGACGCTTCGGGCTGCGACACGGGCAACGCCGCGGGCGGGGGAATCTACGGCTACGTCGGCTGGACGTGGGACCCGGTCGGCTTCGAGCTGATGCTCGCGGGCTCTGCCGACACCGTCAGCGAGACCGCGCACTTCACGACCACGGGGGCGAACTCCTCGTCGCCCCTCGCGTTCCCCCCGCGCGACGAGAAGTTCACCTTCGCGCGCGTCGGCGGGCTCACCGCGATTCGCGTTCGCGCCACGCTCGATGGGCGCATCGTGCGGGCCACCGTCGCCGGCGGCGTCGGCCTCTCGTACAAGCAGCTCCTGATGAAGCGCGACTCGATGACCACCGACGGCACCAACCGGGTCGACGTGTACAGCCCGACCGGCGACACCAGCGTGTCGTATCTGTCGCCGGCGATCACGCTCGAGGGCTCGGTGCAGATCCGTGTGACGCCCACCGTCGCGTTCACCGCGGGCCTCCTCATGTGGGCCGACAACGCGAGCATCTGGGGCTCGAACACGACCCCGCCGCCGAGCGCGCCCCGACTGCTGGGGGCCGCCGGCCAGACGCCCGTTCCGATCGCCACCCCCGCTTACCAGCTGGCGTCCGGCGCGCAGGTCTTTCTCGGCCCGTTCCTCGGCATGGCCTTCGGCCCTTAGTCGCCTCGCGTTCGAGCGGAGATTGGCGACGGACAGCCGTGCGCGCCTTAGATTGCTCGGAGCGTGCCGGAGCTGCCCGACGTCGAAGTGTACTTGCTGCACTTGCGCCGCCGCGTGGCCGGTGAGGTGCTCGAACGGGTGCGGGTCGCGAGCCCGTTCCTCGTGCGCTCGTTCGATCCTCCGCTGAAGGACGCATCCGGCAGGCGCGTCGTCTCCCTGCGGCGCGTCGGCAAGCGGCTGGTCTTCGATCTCGACGGCGATCTGCACCTCGTCCTCCACCTGATGGTCGCCGGCCGACTGCGCTGGCGACCGCCGGGCGCGCCCGTGCCCGCCAAGGTCGGTCTCGCGGCGTTCGACTTTGCGGCCGGCACGCTCGTGCTGACCGAGGCCTCGACCAAGAAGCGGGCGTCGCTCCACGTCGTGAGGGGGGAGGACGCCGTGAGGGCGCTCGATCCGGGCGGCATCGAGCCGATGGACGCCGACGTCGAGGGCTTCGCCGCGGCGCTCCGTCGCGAGAACCACACGATCAAGCGCGCGCTCACCGACCCGCGCCTCCTGAGCGGCATCGGGAACGCCTACTCCGACGAGATCCTCTGGCGTGCTCAGATGTCGCCGGTCCGGCTGACGCAGAAGATGGCCGACGACGAGATCGCGCGCCTCCTCGACGCCACGCAGGCGACCCTTCGCGAATGGACCGAGCGGCTCGCGCTCGACGTCGGCGACGACTTCCCCGAGAAGGTCACCGCTTTTCGCGACGAGATGGCAGTGCACGGCCGGTACAAGAAGCCCTGCCCGCGATGCGGCGCGCCCGTGCAGCGGATCGCGTACGCCGAGAACGAAGCGAACTACTGCGCGCGCTGCCAGACCGGCGGCAAGCTGCTCGCTGACCGCGGTCTGTCGCGGCTCCTAAAGGGCGACTGGCCCAGGACCCTCGACGAGCTCGAAACGCGCATGCGCCGCGCGAAGGACTCGATGGATCCGCGCGATACGTAGGCCGGCGTGCAGCCGTCTACGGCGTGGTGGCGGTGGCGGCAGCGTCGGGCGTCGACGCGCTGCCGTCGCCGACGACCCCGATGATGCTGCCGGTGGAGGCGTCGCTGGAGCCGCCGTCCACCTGGTCGGCGACGCCGCCCTCGATGGTGATCGGAGCGGACGCGTCGGGGGCGGAGGGGGCGGCGTTGTTCACGGGGGCCGAGCCGGAGCAGAAGATCGAGGCGGACACGGGGATGTCCTGCGCGGGCTGGTGAGCTTGCAGCGCCGCCGCGGCCGACGCCAGGATCCCGTTTCGCAGGTTGTTGCACGACGCTCCGCAGATGCGAAGGCGACCGCTGTCGACGTTCCATCCGTCGACCGCGCTCTGGTTCGCCGCGCTGCAAGCGGGCGCGCGCGGAACGACCGTGGTGGCCCGGCCCGGGATGGTGAACGACAGGCCCACCGTGGAGATGTCCGTTCCGGTCGGGAGTACGTAGTCGTAGATGCACGTTCCGAGCTGCGTGACGAGCTTCGAGAAGTTCGCCGCTTCGGTCTGCGCGGCTTGCATGTTCGTCATCGCCTGGGTCGCGTCGAGCACCTGTACCGCTTGCGGCAGATCGGCCTGCACCTGCTGGAAGAACGTGAGCGCGCCGGTCGGTGTGGCCGTGTCGTGCGCGTCGTCGTCGAGGATCACGAAGTACGTCTGCAGGCTCGGGGTGCCGTTGAACGCCGCGAGGATCTCGCTCTCGAGGGCGGCCTTCACCGTGGGCTGTCCGACGAGCGGCGGGTTGCAGTCGTTCGTGAGGTCGGGCGCGCGATTGACGAAGAACATCGCCGCCGCGATGTTCGGGAGCTCTTTGCCTTTCAGGAACGTGACGAGCTGCGTGTACGCGCCGGCGTCGAGGCGCATGGCGGCCTGGAGCTCGAGGGGGCTGGGCGCCGTCTTCGTGTCCTTGGGTACCCAGTCGTTGAGCTGCTGGGCGATCTGCGACTGCACCGCGCTCGCAAGCCCGAAGGGAATCATCGGCGTGGTTAACGCCGTGGTCGCGCCCGTGCAGTCCGCGGGCTGTCCCGGAAGGAACGTGAAGGCCGCGGACGTGCGCTTGAACACCGGATCGCTGAGCGAGAGGCTCAGCGCGGTAGCCGACCCCATCGGGCCGAACGCGCCAGACATGACGGCCGATTCGTCCATCACGAGATAGAGGGAGCTCTGCGTGGGGGCGAGCGAGACGCCGACGTTGCACGTCTCGTCGCTCGTGATCTCGCCGTTCGGGAGCGCGGGCCCGTTCGTCTGCTGGCCCGCGCAGATCGGGAGGAGCGGCGTCTTCGGTGCGCACAGGTTCGCGACGCGAAGGTCGCTGATCGTGATGTACGTACCGGCGCCGCCCGCCGACGGGTTCGCGGGGGGAGTGCTCGCCGCCTGGACCAGCTTGCAGAGGCCCGGGGCGAGCTTGAAGTACGTCTGCTGCGCGCCACTCGGGCCCGCGTCCGCAGCGCCTGCACCGGCGTCGGACGGAGCGGGTGCGCCCACCAGGGTGAACCCCTCGACGGCGTCCTCGTTGAGGATCTCTTGCTCGCCGCCGCTATTGAACACCGGCTGGGACGCGCTGGTCGGGTTCATCGGCCAGCCGAAGTTCTGGTAGTACGCGCGCACGTTGAGCTGACCCTCCGCGACTGGCAGGCCGGGGATCGACGGGAACGCGTAGACGCAGTTCGCCGCGTCGACGAGCGTCGGAGCGATCGCGAGGCTCTTCCCGCCGTCGGGCTGGTCGCCGAAGCACTGGTGCGGGCTGAAGCACACGTCGGTGCCGTCGACGAGCGACGGGTTGTAGTCGACGAGCGCGCTCTGCACCATCGTGGCATCGACGCACTGGTTGCCTTTGCAGCCCATGGCCCCGTCGCCGCAGTCGGTGTTCCAGCACGAGTACGAGAGCGGCATCGGCACGAAGAGCGTGTGCTGATCGACGAACGACTGGATCGATCGCCGGAGGATGCGCGAGCCGTTGTCGCCCACCGGCGCGTCGCCGATCTCCCGGCAATCGTTGGACGTCATGCAAGGCACTTCGTACCCGCGGACGGTGATGGTCACCACCGTCTCGCCGGACGCGCCCGAGATGACGCCCAGCGTGCTGGGCAGCGTCACCGTGCTGTTCGCGCCGACGTCGTAGGCCCGATCGAACACCACTCCGCCGTTGGCCGTGACGGTCAGGCGGATCGCCTGGAGATCGTGGGGCACGACCACCTGGCTCGAGACGCCCGGCACGAGCTCGGTCGGCTTCGTGGTCGAGCACCCCGAGCCGCTCGCCGTGACCACCGAGACCGCCGCCAGCGCGGCCAACGCGAACGCATCCGCCCGCCACTTGCCCATCGATATTCTCACTTTCAGAAGTGGAGCCCGTGGCTCGCCGTCGTGATGAACGGCGAGAGCGTACCCGAGGTCGGGCTCGGGTCGGTGGGCTTGAACACGAAGTAACCGGCGACGATCCCCCCCGTGACGACCAGGAGCGTGCCGACGCCCCAGCCCACCCAGCTGGCCTTCACCTCGCGGTTGAGCGACACGTTGACCTCGCGCACCTGGTCGTCGGCCACGAAGACCTCGGTCGAGTACGTCTGGTACCCCGGCTTCGTCACGACGAGCTGGTGCCCCCCGGTGGTCGAGATCACTCCGTCGTACGACCCGGCGCCCACGGCCTTCTCGTCGATCGCGATGGCGGCGCCCTCTGGAGCCGTGACCTTCAGCCGACCCTCGTGCCGTTCCTGCGAGAGCGTCAAGACGAGGCTCATCGGTTGCCTGTACTGTACGTCGACCGTCTGGCCGACGGTCACGTATCCATGCGCGCGCGCCTCGATCGTGTGCCGGTCGGCGCCGACTTCACCCTTGAACGGCGCGGGGCCCATGTCGCGTCCGTCGATGAACACGGTGGCGCTCGCCGCGCCGCCGACGGCCACCGACACCAGCGCGGTCTTGTTCAGCGGCTCGATCTTGAAGACCACGGGCGTCTTCGCGCCCGAGGCCACGTCGACCGGCTGCACGGCTTCGACGAACCCCTCCTTGGAGAGCTTGAGCACGTGCTTGCCGACGTCGATGCGAACCGGACCGGGGAAGGGGGTCTTGCCGATGCGGTAGTCGTCGATCGAGAGCGTCGCGTCGGGCTCGTTGGCCGTCACGTCGATCGTCGTCACGAACTGTTGCACGATCGCGACCGCGTTCTTCAGCTCCGTGAGCTCGGTCGCCGAGAGCTGCCCGGCCCCCTCGGTCTGCTCTTTCTCCCAGGCGTCGACGGCGCGCGCGTAGTGCGTGAGGAGCTTCTCGGTGACGCCCACGTTGAAGAGAACCCGCGGGTTGTGCGAGATCTCGTAGGCGCGCTGGAACTCGACGAGGGCCCCGCGGTAGTCGCTGGCGCCGGCCAGCTGCTTGGCGGCGTCCCACGCCTTGCGCGCGGTGTCGGGGAGCTGCGACCGCACGTCGACCGCCGCCGCGGGAGCCGGGGGGGCCGGCGGAGCGGCGAACGCCGACTCGACCGTCAGCGTTGCCGTCATGGTTGCCGTCAGGAGTGTCGGCAGGGTCACGCGAGCCGAGCGACGGAGCACACGGAGCACACGGAGCAGCCGGAGCCTCGGTACGGCGGAACGCGAAGGGGCCATCATCGTCGGTCTCACGGATCAGTGGAGCTTCAGGTCGCCGAGTTGCGTCGGGAGCGCGGCGCCCGGAGGCGTGGCGGGTGGCGTCTCGGGAGACACGCGCGAGGTCGCGGAGCCGCGTGGGACCGGCCGGGTCGGTGCGGTCGCGTGGGCCGACGGTTGCGCCGACGGCGCCGTCGGCGAGACCTCGGGCGCGAGGACGACCGACGGTGCGGCAGGCGCGATCGCTGCGCTCGGCCCGGTGACCGCGCCCGACGCCGGCGGAAGTACGAAGGCGTTCGGGGGCGGAGCGGCGACCATCGGGTCGGTGGTGGCCCTCTCGCTCGCAGGCGCTCCCCGGTGAAGGAACATCAAGCTCGTGCCGGCGATGGCCGCGACCAGGACCGCGGCGATCGCCACGACGAGCCCTGTCCGGCGGGGATGCGCCGTCGGCAGGGCCACGTCCGACTCGCGCGTGACTCCGACCGAGGTCGACGCCGGCCGCAGGGCATCGCCGTCGCTCGCGTACGTGCGCGCTGTGGCCTCGGCCTGCGTGACGCGCACGTCCGCGGCCGCCGGAGTCACGGTGCTCTGCTGGTTCGGCATCCCGCTGCGTCGCCCCGCGCGGAGCCGTGCGAGCACCTGTTGGCTCCGCTCGTCGGCGTAAGGAGCGAGGGCCTCGGCCATGTCGTTGGCCGAGGCGAATCGGTCGTCGCGCTCGCGCTGGAGCGCGCGGTGCACCTGCGCGGCCAGCCCCTCGGGCAGGTCGGGTCGGAGGTTGGAGAGCGGCTCCGGCTCGGTGGTGAAGATCTTGAAGAGGATCTCGGTGAACTCGCCGGTGTCCGCCGTGTACGGCGTTCGCCCCGAGAGCATCTCGTAGAGGATGGCGCCCACGGAGTAGAGGTCCGTCCGGTGGTCGACGTCGCGCGGCGACCGCGCCTGCTCGGGCGACATGTAAAGCGGCGTGCCGAGCGCGCTGTTCGTGCGCGTCAGGTGGGCGCCTTGCCCGTCTTCGGCGGCGCGCACCTTGCTGATGCCGAAGTCGACGAGCTTCACGAAGTCGGGCTCGCCGTCCTTGTCGATCACGAAGCAGTTCGACGGCTTCATGTCGCGGTGCACGATCCCGGCGACGTGCGCCGTCTGCAGGGCCCGGAGGGCCTGGATCGTGAAGTGGACAGCGCGGGCGACCGGCAATCTCGGTCCTTCGCGCTCGAGCAGCTGGCCGAGGTCGCACCCTTCGAGCAGCTCCATGACCAGGTACGGCGCGCCGCTCGGCAGGCGGCCCACGTCGAACACCTTCACGACGTGATCGCTGTCGATCTGGGAGGCGGCGACGCCCTCGTTGACGAACCGCTCGACCGCGCCCGGCAGCGAGAGAACCGCACCGCTCATGAACTTCAGCGCGACGGGAGCCCGCCGGAGGATGTGCGTCGCACGCGCGACGGCCCCCATGCCGCCCTCGCCCAGGAGGTGCTCGACCCGGTACTTGCCGTCGAGCACTTCGCCCGGCTGCGGGTAAGGCGAGATCATTCCGAAAGAGGGCTGCATTCGGGGCGTGGCGCGCGCGGATCGGGGCTAGCCGGCTGCTCCCACGATAGCGGGTAAGTCGACCTGAGCCTAGGGTGCGCACTCGGCCAAATTCGCGATATAGGAACGCACCGATGCCTACGCCGCCGCCTACGCCGCTCACGCTCTCAACGCCCTCAGCGCCCGCGGCCCCGGCCCCATCGATCGCCCCGACCTCTCCGTTTCGGCGCCTCGACGACCTCAACGCCCGCGCGCTCCTCGGGGGCGGCGCCGACCGCATCAAGAAGCAGCACGAGGGCGGCAAGCTGACGGCGCGCGAGCGGGTCGATCTGCTCCTCGACCCCGGCAGCTTCATCGAGATCGGGCGCCTGGTCGTGCATCGCTGCGCCGACTTCGGCATGGACGACCAGAAGATCCCCGGCGACGGCGTCGTCACCGGGCACGGTCTCGTCGACGGGCGCAAAATCTTCGTTTTTGCCCAAGATTTCACCGTCTTCGGGGGCAGCTTGAGCGGCGCGTACGCCCAGAAGATCTGCAAGGTCATGGACCTGGCAATCAAGGTGGGGGCGCCGGTCATTGGCCTCAACGACTCGGGGGGCGCGCGCATTCAGGAGGGCGTCGAGTCGCTCGCCGGGTACGCAGACATCTTCCTTCGCAACACCCTCGCCAGCGGCGTGATCCCGCAGATCAGCTGCATCATGGGGCCGTGCGCCGGCGGCGCTGTGTATTCGCCCGCCATCACCGACTTCATCTTGATGGTCGAGGGGACGAGCTACATGTTCATCACCGGGCCGGATGTCATCAAGGCCGTGACCCACGAAGAGGTCACGAAGGAAGACCTCGGCGGCGCGTCGGCGCACGCGACCAAGAGCGGCGTCTGTCACCTGACGTCGCCCGACGACAAGACGTGCCTCGCGCAGACGCGCGCGCTGCTCTCGTTTCTCCCGTCGAACAACCAGGAGAACCCGCCTTTCAAGGCGACCGAAGACGATCCGCTCCGTGACGTGCCCGAGCTCGACACGATGATCCCGCTCGAGGCGAACCGCCCGTACGACGTGAAAGACGTAGTCCGCGCGGTGGTCGACGAGGGATACCTGTTCGAAGTGGCCGAGGCCTACGCCGCGAACATCGTGGTTGGCTTCGCGCGTATCGGCGGCCGGGCGGTGGGCGTGGTGGCGAATCAACCGGCGATCCTCGCGGGGGTCCTCGACATTCACTCGTCGATGAAGGCCGCGCGCTTCGTGCGCTTCTGCGACTGCTTCAACATCCCGGTCGTGACGTTCGTCGACGTGCCGGGCTTCATGCCGGGCACCGACCAGGAATACGGCGGCATCATCAAGCACGGCGCCAAGCTGCTCTTCGCGTTCGCCGAGGCGACCGTGCCCAAGGTCACCGTGATTCTCCGCAAGGCCTACGGCGGCGCGTACGACGTCATGGCGAGCAAGCACATTCGGGCCGACGTGAACTTCGCGTTCCCCATGGCCGAGATCGCGGTCATGGGTCCAGACGGCGCGGTCAACATCGTTCGCCGGAGCGAGATAATGAAGGCGTCGGACCCCGACAAGACGAGGACCGAGTTCGTCGCCGACTACCGCGACAAGTTCGCCAATCCCTACAAGGCCGCCGAGCTCGGGTTCATCGACGAGGTCATCTATCCGCGCACGCTACGCGCGCGGCTCCACCGGAGCCTCGAGATGCTCCAGGACAAGCGAGACAGCAACCCTCCTCGCAAGCACACCAACATTCCTCTCTGAGGGGGCTCCAGGCCGACGGCGTCGAGGGAGCGTCGAGGGAATCGCGGGGGAAACGAGCCGATGAAGCGCCGCTCGGAGGGGGCGCCCCTCGACGCGGCGAGCCAGCGTCCCCCCAGCGAGGATGGGGAGCTCGAGGGGAGCGCCGGCTCCCCTCGACCAAGATCAATGCACCGTGTACCAGCGGCCGTCGTGCTCCACGAGGGGGATCGAGGGCATGCGCTGGGGGACGTCGTCTTCGGTGGGAGCGCCGGCGGCGGGGTTCTCGCGGAGGGTTCGGGCGGCCTCGATCTCGGCGTCCATCTCGGCCTCTTCGCGGGCCCACTCGGCGAGCTTCGCCTTCGCGACGCGGCGCTTCTTCATCCACGCCGTGCCGGCGAGGCCCGCGATGAGCACCCAGAGGAGGCCTCCCCCGGTCACCATCGGGAGGATGCCGAAGCGGTGGCTCAGCTCTTCGCGCCACTCGTACTCGAGCTTGCGAACGTCGGAACCGTAGGCGTCGGCCAGGGTACGATCGAACGGCACCCCGGCGCGCACCCGCTCGAGCAACGATCCGAAGCGCGCGCGGTCGGCGTCGCGCATCAAGAAGCGCACGAAGTCGGCCGACTCGGCGTAGGCCTCGTTGACCTCGTAGCCGTCGCTCGGAAACCGCACATCGAGGTACGAGAGGGGCAAGAGGTGCTTGCCGAGCGTCGCGTCCCACAGGGTCTTCGTGCGCAGCCAGGGGAGCTCGCCCGACTCGTGAATCGCCAGGCCCTCGTCGAACCAGCGCGGGACGTGATGGCCCGCGACCGCGGTCGACAGGGCCAGGTGCGTCAGCTCGTGCTTGAGGAGCTCGGTCAAGTCGGGCGCGTCCCACGTCTCGGGCGCCTGCAGCGCGAGGAGCACGAGGCTCAACGACGGGTACGCGACGCCGGCGGCGTAGGCGGGCGGCGGCGCGTTCTGCGGTGCGAGCTCCGCCATCTGGTCGGGCCTGCGTGCCACCCGTACCAGCACATGCTCGAGCGTCGGCTGGCCGAAGTCTTCCGAGAGTCGCAGGTGAAACTCGTCGGCCTCGCGCAAGAGCGCTTCGCCGCGCTCGCGGACGCTCGAGGGGAGTTCGATCGCGATCCAGTCGTGGTCGAGGCGGACGAAGTCGGCCGGAAGGGCCGGTAGCTTCGCGGCGTCAGGCTGGACGACGACGCTGACGTCGCGGGGCGGAAGGTCCGGCGGGTCTTCGCCGGCCTGGGCCCGGGCGGGCCCCGCGAGGGCGAAGATCAGGGAGAGCGCGAACGCCAGGGAGAGCGCGGTGACCCAACGAACGAGGCGGCTGCGAGCCATCAGCGAGGTACCTGCACTTCAAGATGGATCGTCGAAGGGCTGCTGTCTCGGGTCGCGAAGTAAGTTGCGCCTCCGGCGAGCGCGGCGGCTCCGATGGCGCCCCAGAACCACACCGACTCGTAGAACGGGCGAGAGGGCGCGGCGCTCGGCTTGTGCGACGTTTCGCGGGTCGCGAGGGCCGGCGTGGGGGTGCCGCCGCCAACGGGTCCCGTGGAGGCGCCCGTGGCCGCGGCCGTGGGGCCGAAGGCGCGCTGGAGCGACCGGGTGGCACCCGACCATGACGGCGCCGACGCCGCGGTGCCTGTAGGACCCGCGGTCGGGCCGTCCGGCGGGTAGGCTGCCGCATCGAACGCGCCCGTGTCCTCGAGAAAGACGCGCGCCGCAGGCTGCCCGGCGTCGACTCGAACGACGACCAGCGCACGAGCAGCGAATCGATGGGCGATGCTCTCGAGCAGCGCACGCGACGGGGCGTCGTCCCCCCGTATAGCCGCGACGGTGTCGGCCAGATCGCGCAGTTCGGCCGCGTCAGTGCTCGCCGCCGCCACTCCGCAAAGGACGCGCGCATGAGCCTCGTCGACGCCGGCGGCGCGCAGGGACGGCTCGGCATACAGCGATCGCGCGAGGGGCCACGCGGCGTCCGTCGCGCCGCCGAGGGCGACGACGGCGAGGCCT
>CZKU01000462.1_pt1 | contig 13945 bp, 7 predicted proteins | sample 1122471 | NCBI WGS metagenome assembly CZKU01 (sample SAMEA3539301, study PRJEB10725) | soil metagenome | biome: tundra; feature: field; material: soil | place: USA | collected 2010-05 | depth 0.15 m | reverse complement strand
GGCAAGCGTGGCAAGCGCGGCCAGCGCGAACCGCGCCGCGAACGTCGCGAACGCCGCGAACGCCGCGAACGAAAACGACAGCATCGTACCGGGGTTTCCGGCCAGCCGGGGACTCACGCGAGCGGGCAGAGTAGCAGAGGCGGCCCCGACGAAAACGCGCTCGCCGTCGATTGGGCAGTCAATAGGGACCTTGTGGTAAGGTCGCGGCGAACGCGTGGGGCCGAAGTCGGGCGCGGAGCGAGTGGCGGGAACGGAGACCCGAATGATGGATCGTGGAACGACCCGGGTGCTGGCCTTCGGGGCGGCCGTCGGGGTCTTGAGCGGCTTGACCTTCGGCGCCGAGGGCGCGGCATATGGGCAGAGCACACCGAACGCCATTCCTTCGGCGAACAGCAATGGCATCGATACCCACCTTTTCCGACCCGCGATGGACTCGAAGGGGCTCTTCGCCATCAACGGAACGGACATCCTCGGCGCGAAGGACATCAGCTTCGGGCTGATCCTCGACTACGGCCACGCGCTCCTCCGCACGCCGTTCGTCAACGGGCACAGCCAGCTCATAGACAATTCGTTCCAGGGCACGCTGCAGTTCAACTACGGCATCGCCAACGAGGTCATCGTCGGCCTCGATCTCCCGATCGACCTCATGGACGGCAGCCCCCTCGGGGATGCGCAGTCGCAGGCGTTCTACGCGAGCAAGTGGGGGCCGGAGAAGCTCGAGTTCCAGGGCATCGGCTTCGTTGCCGCGCACGCCAAGTGGCGCATCACGAAGGTCGAGCACGGGTTCGGCCTCGCCGTGGGCCTGCAGATCGGTCAGGGCCTCGGAACCGCTGCCGCCAACGCCAGCGCCGACCCGGGCTTCTTCTACTGGCCGCAGCTCATGGCCGAGAAGCGCTTCGGCTCGACGGGGCAGCTGCGCCTCGCGATCAACGGCGGCTTTCGCGGACACGTGCTGAGCGACACCACCCTCCCATTGAGAGAGGGAACGTACACCGAAGGCAACCTCGCGACGTACGGAGGCGGCGTCAGCTGGCGCGTCCTCGAGTCGCTCGATCTCGTGGCCGAGACCTACGCCACCTACCTGCTGGCCGGCGACGCGAGTACCGGCGTCAAGGCGAGCAACGAGGCGGTCGGGGGTATCAAGCTCTTCACCCAGCGAAACTCCTACTTGATGCTCGGCGGCGGCGTCCGGTACACCGGCGGCTTCGAGGCCGCGGACCAGCGCGTCTTCCTCGGGTTCATCTTCGAGCCCTCGATCGGCGACCGCGACGGCGACGGGATCAAGGACGACGTCGACAAGTGCCCCGACGATCCCGAAGACTTCGACGGCTTCCAGGACGCCGACGGTTGCCCCGATCCCGACAACGACAACGACGGGATCCTCGACGTCAACGACCGGTGCCCCAACGTGCCGGAAGACCGCGACGGCGACCAGGACGAAGACGGCTGCCCCGAGGGTGGCGACGGCGATCGCGACGGCGACGGCATTCCCGACAAGCTCGACAAGTGCCCCGATCAGCCCGAGGATCGCGATGGCTTCCAGGACGCCGACGGCTGCCCCGACCCGGACAACGACAACGACGGGATTCCCGACAAGCTCGACAAGTGCCCGAACGATCCCGAAGACAAAGACGGTTTCGAAGACGCCGACGGCTGCCCGGACCCGGACAACGACAAGGACGGCATCCCCGACGTCAAGGACAAGTGCCCGAACGATCCGGAGACGTTCAACGGCTTCCAGGACGAAGACGGCTGCCCCGACAAGGGGAGCGTCATCATTCAGGACAACAACATCGTCATCCTCGACAAGATCAAGTTCAAGACCGCGAGCGCCGAGATCCTGCCGGAGTCGAACAAGATCCTCGACGCCGTCGCGACCACGCTCTCGCATCACCCCGAGTTCACGCTCGTCGAGGTCGCCGGCCACGCCGACGAGCGCGCGAGCGACGAATACAACCTCAAGCTCACGCAAGATCGCGTCAACTCCGTCGTTCGCGCCCTCATCGGCCGGGGGCTTCAGAAGTCTCTCCTGCGGAGCAAGGGCTACGGCGAGTACTGCCCGATCGACGAGGGGCACAACGAGACCGCGTGGGAGCAGAACCGCCGCGTCGAGTTCAAGATCGTCAAGACGCAAGACGGACCCACCGGCGTCGAGCTCGGGTGCGCCACCGCCACCCAGCACGGCGTGAACCCCGATCCTGTGCCTTGAGGGCCACCGTCGGCTCGATGGGAGAAACCGCATCGAGCCGTTTGCGTTCCAGGGCTCGAGAGGGAACCTCACGACTCCGGAGGAAGAGGCTCGCGAGTCTGGCACCCTAAGCCATGACCGTCGGGGTGATGACTCACGCGATCCGGCCGACGCGCGTTGCAGGCGCTGCAACCGGATTGCCTGGCTCCGCTTCGCCGATGGTAGGGTCGCGACCAATGTCGCGCAGCCGAGCGGCCCTCCCGATTTACCTCGCCGTGCTCACGCTCGTGAGCCTGGCGCCTATGCTGTTGTGGGACGCGGCTCCCGCTCTCTTCCCACCCCGCGCGCATGGGGCACTGGCCGCGGTTCCTCTCACGCTCGTTGCCGTCGTGTACCTCGTCTATCAGGGCCTGCGCGGCTCCAGGATGGACTTCGTCAAGGCGCTCCTGTCGGCGCTGGCGTTCGTCTTGTGGGCGTTGAACCAGCTCTTGCCCGACCATCCGTGGGCGACGCTCTTCAACGACCTCGCGGTCGCCGCGTTCGTGGTCGACGTGGTGCTCATCATCCTCGGCTGGCCGCTCGCCGCCGAACCGGGCCAGAGACCATGCCGTTCGGTTCGCGAGTGAGCAACCGACGGAGGTCCTCGTGGTCATCGCGACACTCGTCGAAGGGGTCAAGCCCCGCCGGGGCTGATCGTCGCTTCGCTCGCTTCGCGCACGATAACGCCCCGATGTCAGACGGGTTTCCGCCGTGGCTCCGCGGGCGCTGTTCCTTGCCGGTGACCCTCCAGCGCGGTAGAGCTTACGCCAGTGATTGACGCGCGGCTCTCCGGTGTGGCCATCATGCTCGTGGATGACGACGCCGACAACACGGAGCTCCTGGCCGTGCTGCTCCAGTCCGCTGGCGCCCGCGTCCACACCGCGGCGAGCGCCCAGCAGGCCCTCGAGACCCTGGACGACGCCGACCGCGCGTGGCACCCCGACTTGCTCTTGCTCGACATCGGCCTCCCCGGCGTCGATGGCTACGATCTCCTCGGCGCCATTCGCCAGCGGCCGCCCCTGTCCGCGGTCCTCGCCGTGGCCATCACCGCGTACGCGTTCGAGAAGGACAGGCAGAAGGCCCTCGACTCTGGCTTCTGCATGCACGTGTCGAAGCCCTACGACGCCGTCGAGATCATCGAGACCCTCGCCGATCTGATCGCACCGAAGCGGCCTTAACGTCCGCGGTCCCCGCCGACACGAGCGCATACGCGCGTCCGGAGAGCGCACCGGCCCCGCGACCGACCACCCTCGCCGACACCGGCGGCGCGGCCACGCGAGCGGACGGGCGACGCCTACCGCCCTTTCGGCACCGCGCCCGTTGCGGCCGGTGGGGAGGTCAATTTCTTTTGCGTGTGCCACATCAGGCCAATCGTGGCACCCGGAGCATAGTCGCGCCTGTCGGACGCCGTCAGGGGTGCCCGGAATCAGCGGCGGTTCAGACGTGTGCGCCGATGGCACGGTTACTGAAGTACGCCGTCTCCCGCGGGCGCTCGGCGCGCCGGCGCGCCGAGGAGAGGCACATGACGTCGATTTCGAGGTTCCGGGGCACAGGTCTATTCGCGCTTCTCGTTGCCGGGGTCACGACGCTGGATTGCGGCCAGTCGTCGCCTTCGATCGCGGGTCCGGTCAGTCCGCCCGGCTACAACCTGGGGGACCGCGCCGACAACGGCGTCATCGCGATCGACAAGCCGAAGATCACCGGCTCGCTCGACGGGTCGACGCTGAAGGTGAGCGTTCCGCTGCGCGCGGTCGGCGCGGACGGCGCTTCGGGCACCCTGCACGTGCGCCTGCTCGACGTGCAGGGACTGACGGCGGCCGCCGACGCGACACTCACGTACTCGTTGGGATCTGGCGGGTCGACGACGCTGCACGCCGACCTCCCGGCGCCGGCAGGCGTATCGGCCCAGCCCGATCTCGCGCTCTGGAACGTGCGAGTCGACGACGACAAGGCCAATACCCTCCGGGTGACGCGCAGCGCGTTGCTCGTCATTCCTCCGTACGATGTGCGCCTCGAGGGCCCGGCCACCGTCACGCAGGGCAAGGGTGTCAGCTACCGCGTTCGCGCCGAGGACGCGCTGACGCGGGCCCCGGTGGCAGGTGCGAAGGTGTCGCTCGATCTGCTCGCGAAGGACGGCACGCCGATCAGCACCGCCGATCTCCAGACGAGCACCACCGGCGAGGCGTTCTTCCCGCTCTCGCTCGCGCAAGCGGGCGACTTTCAGGTCCGCGCGCGCACGAGCGCGAACGGCATCGTGCCGAGCGTTCAAGACGCCGTCTCGGCCGTCGTGCCCGGGCCGAAGATCTTCCTCACGAGCGACAAACCGATTTACCAACCCGGGCAGACGCTGAACCTTCGCTCGCTGACGCTGACGTCTCCCGACAACAAGCCCCTGGCGTCGGCGCCGGTGCTCTTCGAGGTCGAGGACGGCAAGGGGAACAAGGTCTACAAGGAGTCGATCGCCACCGACCCTTATGGCGTCGCCGCTACGACGTTCACGCTCGGGACGCTGGTCAACACCGGCACGTTCACCCTGCGCGCGACGAGCGGGTCGACGAAGACCGAAAAGACCGTCGCGGTCTCGACGTACGCGCTCCCGAAGTTCGATGTCGCCGTGGCCACCGACAAGGGCTGGTACCGCGCCGGCGACGCGCTCGTCGGGACCATCGACGCGCGCTACTTCTTCGGCAAGAACGTCGCCGGGGGCGACGTCATCGTCCAGGCGTCGACGCTCGACGTCGGCCAGACCCCGTTCCAGCAGGTGATGGGGACGCTCGACGGCGCGGGGCACTTCCAGTTCACGGTCAACGTGCCGAAGGGGCTCGTGGGGACGCCTCTCGGGCAGGGCAACGCGTCGATCGCGCTCCACGTCACGGTCACGGACACTGCGGGGCAGGCGGTCACCAAGGACAGCCTGGTCACCGTGTCGCCCAACGGATTGAACGTCGCCCTCGTGCCCGAGGGGACGGACCTCGTGCCCGGACTCGACAACGAGCTCGATCTCTTCGTGACGGATCCGCTCGGGGCGCCCGTCTCGGGGGCCTCGGCCGTCGTCACCGCCCCCGATGGCCAGACGTTCCAGTCGACCACCGACACGTTCGGGCAGTCGAAGGTGGTCTGGAGCGTGCCCGTCGGGTTCTCGAGCAGCACGTCGTTCCAGGTCCAGGTGACGCCGGCGGGCGGCGCCGCGACCGTTTCCAGCTCGTTCTTCTTCGCCACGCAGTTCGGCAGCGAGCACCTCATCGTGCGCACGAACGCGTCGGTCTATCGCTTCGGCGACACCGTGACCGTCGACGTCGCGACGGGCAACGCCGCGCAGTCTGGCGAGCACGTGTACGTCGACTGGCTCAACTCCGGCCAGGCCATTGCGATGCGCACCCTGACCGCCGCTGGCGGCCACGCGACCTTCTCGATGAACGTCGACCCCTCGCTCGTCGGCAGCAACCGCGTCGAGGCTTACGTCGTCGACCCATCGGGCAACATCGTCCGCGCCGGGCGCACCGTCTTCGTCACGACCGACAGCTCGCTGGTCGTGTCGATGACCCAGGACCAGCCGACCTACACTCCGGGCAGCACCGCCAAGCTGACGTTCTCGGTCCAGGATCCGCAAGGCAAGCCGGCCGTCGCCGCCCTCGGCGTCGAGATCGTCGATCAGTCAGTCTTCGCGCTCGTCGACGCGCACCCGGGCCTGCTCCGTAGCTTCTTCGAGCTCGAGTCGACTTATGCGACGCCGACCTACGCGATCGCGGCGCCCCCGGTCGACTTCAACCAGCTCCTCTTCGGCAGCGATTCCGATCCCGCGACGACCGCGGCGCACCAGACCCTCACCAAGGCCGCCTTCGCCGCCCTCGGCGACGCGTCGATCACCGGGATCGCCGACGGGAGCTGGGCGAACGTCGTGACCCAAGAAAAGACCCTCTTGCAGCCCGCTTACGCGGCGGCAACGACGTCGATCGGCAGCACCATGCACACGGTGGCGCGCAGCATCCTGACCGAGCTCATGGCCCAGGGCTGCGATCTCTCGAGCTTTTCATGTGACGGTCAGGCCTCCATCAGCGACGCGCTCGCGTCGCGGCTCGCCGCGGGGTTCTCGGCGTGGGACTACTGGGGTAACCCGTTCGTCGTTCAATCCGCGGGCTGGTTCGCGATGAGCGTGACGACGCGCGGGCCCGACGAGCTCACCGGCACGGCCGACGATCAGGTCCTCGCGATCGACCTCAGCGATCTCTCGAGCTCGGGCGCTCACAATGGGTTCGGCGGGGCCGACGGCGGAGCCGCCTTTGGCGGGCCGTTGCAGGGCGGGGTCGCAGCGGGCGGATTCTCCAGTTCCGGCGGCGGTTCGAGCGGGGCGGCCACCAACCAGAACGGGTCGGGGTCGGGCACGTCGAGCGATCTCTCGGCGCCCCGCGTGCGCCAGGACTTCCCGGAGACGCTCTACGTGAACCCCTCGATCATCACCGGGCCCGACGGCGTCGCGACCGTCAACGTGCCGCTCGCCGACAACATCACCGAGTGGCGCGTCTCGACGATGGCCAGCTCGGCGGACGGGAAGCTCGGGGGCGGCGAGAGCGGCTTCAAGGTCTTTCAAGAGTTCTTCGCGGACGTCAATTTCCCCGCGACGCTGACGCGCGGCGACCAGGTCAGCTTCCCGATTGCCGTTTACAACTACAGCGTAGCCCCCCAGACGGTCGTGCTCACCCTCGGCGCCGACGACTGGTACACGCCCACCGGAACCACCACGCTGACCGTCGCGGTGCAGCCGCAGCAGGTGACCGGCGTCTCGTTCCCGGTGACGGTCGACAAGGTCGGCCTCCACTCGCTGACGGTCAAGGCGGTCGGTACGACGGCGTCCGACGCCGTCGCCCGAACGGTGCAGGTGCTCCCCGACGGCAAGCTCTTCACGGACACGTCATCGGGCGTGTTGGCGGCCGGATCCGCGGCCGACCACTCGTTCCAGTTCCCGGCGCAAGCGGTGGCTGGATCGAACCAACTCTTCGTAGAAGCGTATCCCGCGTTCCTGGCGCAAGCCGTCAACGGGATGGAGAGCCTGCTGCGCCAGCCGAGCGGGTGCTTCGAGCAGACCACGTCGACGACGTGGCCCAACGTGCTCGTTCTCGCGTACCTGACGCAGACCAACAAGCTGACGCCCGACATCCAGATCAAAGCAGAGTCGCTCATCTCGACGGGCTATCAGCGGCTCTTGACGTTCGAGCACCCGGGTGGAGGCTTCTCCTGGTTCGGGACACAAGATCCGGCGCCCTACCTCTCGGTGACGGCCTTCGGCCTGATGGAGTTCGGCGACATGGCCAAGGTCGCCACCGTCGACGACGCGATGGTCTCGCGCACCCGCGCCTGGCTGCTGGCGCAGCAGAAGGCCGACGGATCGTGGCTCGGCGACATGACCGAGGACTTCAGCTTCAACACCAGCACGGTCCGCAACACCGCGTTCGTTCTATGGGCGCTGGGCAGCGTGGGCTACACGGGACCCGAAGTCGGCAAGGCCGCCACGTACCTTCGCGCGCACGCGTCGGACACTGGGAACGACGCGTACACTCTGGCGCTGATGGCCAACGCGCTCGAGCTGTCGGCCCCGAACGACCCGGTGGTCGACACGGTGTTCACCGAGCTCGACGCGCTGAAGCAGGTATCCGGGGACCAGATCCACTGGGATACGGGCGGTACGCAGACGAACTTCTACCAGGCGGGAACGGACAGCAGCGTCTCGGCGACGGCGCTGGCGACCCACGCGCTCCTCTTGCGAGGAGGAACCTCCTCGGTCGACGGGGCCCTCAAGTTCATCGCGGCGCAGAAGGACGCGGACGGCAACTTCGGTTCGACGCAGGCGACGATCTGGGCGCTTCAGGCCCTCCTGCTCGCGGCGAGCAAGACGACCGACGGGGGCGTCGGCGTGCTGACGATCTCCGTCGACGGCACGGTCGCGCGCACCCTGAACCTCACGGCGGACCAGTCCGACGTGATGACGACCATCGACCTCTCGAGTCAGGCGTCGTTCGGTGCCCACGACGTGAGCGCGAGCTTCGCCGGGACCGGCAAAGTGAGCTTCAACGCCGTCGGGAAATACAACCTCCCGTGGAGCCTCGTTCCCACTCCGCCGGCAGGTCCGCTCGCGATCACGGTCTCGTACGACAAGACGAGCCTCTACGTGAACGAGACGGTGAAGGAGACCGTGACCGTCCACAACAACTCCGGATCCACCCAGAACATGATCCTCGCGACCCTGGGAGTCCCTCCCGGTTTCAACGTGGCCACGGCCGATCTCGACGCGCTCGTTCAGGCGCATACGCTCTCGAAGTACGAGCTCACGGGTAAACAGGTAATTCTCTATATCTCGCAGATCGCGCCCTCGGCCGACGTGTCGATCCCGTATGGCCTCGTCGCCACGATGCCCATCACGGCGAGCGACGGCGCTGCGGACGCCCACCTCTACTATCAGCCGACCGTGGGTGCCCAGGCCCCCGCGCAGACGCTCGTGGTCCTCGCGCAATAGTCGAGGTCCGTGCACACGCCAGGCCCGGTCTGTACCTGCGCGAACGACTACCCCCGCCCGCGGGCCGCGAGAACTTCGGCCAGCATGCCGTGAAGCTCGGGCTGCGACGCTCGCGACGTCGTGGACAGCACCTCCCGCGCGAGCTGCGTGAACCTCGCGCCGGTGCTCTTCTTGAGCGCGTCGACCGCCACGGCGCGGTCGGCGTGGGAGCCGTGCTCGAGGACGCCGAGGAGCAGCTCCGCCGCGTCGGCGGTGTCCATCTGCGCCATGGCGCCCAGCGCGGCGCCGCGCGCGGCGGGGTTCGACGACTCGCGCACCAGGCGGGCGAGGGGATCGAAGGCGTGCTCGAAGAGGAACGCGCCCACGGCCTCCACCGCTTGCCCCACGACGGTGGGATCGGCGTCGGCGAGGCCGGCGCGCACGACGACGAAGCTCCGCTTGAAGAAGAGCGTCGCGATCGCCTGGAGCACCGCCACCTTCACGCGTCGCTCCGTCTGCAGCGGGGCCTGCGCGAAGAGGTGCTCGAGCGGCGAGAGGACGGCGTAGAGCTGCACCTGCCCGAGCTCGTGCGCCAGGCGGACCCGCAAGGCCTCGGCGTCCGGGCTGCGATCGCCGGCGTGGTCTTCGGCTTCGAGCGCGGTCAAGCGCGCGAGCATCGCGCGCCTTCGCATGAACTCCGGCAGCCGCGTGTCGAGCATGATCTCGCCGCACGCCTCGGCCGCGCTGCCCCCGCGCTCCCACTCGAGCACGTCGAGCCGCCAGACTTCGTTGAACGGCGCCGTCCGGCTCGCGGACGCAGGTACGAACGCCGACGCGGACGAGCCCGCGTCGCGCGCGCGGGCCGGCACGTCGCGCATGTCGAGCGGCTCGTCTCTCGAAGCGGCGTAGCGCTTGGCCGTGCGCGCGTAGTGCTCGCGCCGGCCGGGCTCGAGGTCGAGCATGGCCAGCTCGGCGTACGTCTCGCCGACGCGCGCCGCCTGCCCGACCTCGCCGAACGCGAGCACCGACGCGAGGAGCGCGTTCTCGGCGATCTCGGTCGGAGCGCCGCGCTCGAGGTTGCGCCGCGCCGACATTCGCCAGAGATCGGCCTGCCGTAGCGAGTACCGGCGCGACACGGGGTCGAGGCCCAGGGAGCGCGCGTAGTCCGCGGCTTCTCGCGCGAGCGTGGCCGCGGCCCCCGGCTCGCCGTGCTCGGCCGCCGCCCCGATCGCCTCGTCGTAGAGCTGCAGCGCGAAGTACTTCAGGCGATCTTCGCGCAAGATACGGATCGAGTTCACGTACCCCTCGAGCACGTCTTCGAACGCGCCCCCCTCGCGCCCGACCTGCGCGAGCACCTGGAAGCAGTCGAACGCCCTTTCGCGCTGCCCGATCGACTCGAAGTGATCGGCCGCCTCTTCGAGAAGGCGCACGCAGTCCACCGTCGCCTCGCGCAGCTGCGCCACGTCGTCGCAGTGCCGGGCGCACCGCGCAAGGTTGAAGTAGACGAGCGCGCGGACGTACATGCTCTCGCCGCTCTCGAGCTCGCTGGCTGCCGCGCTCGCGGGCGGGCCGCTCATCGCCGCGCCGCCGCGCAGGCCCCGGGAGCCGCGCGACGCAAGGCGCGCCCAGAGCGCGCGGGCCCCCGGCCAGTCGCCGTCCCGTTCGCGGAAGAACGCCGCCGACGCGATCCATCCTCCGGCCTCCGCCTCGCGCGCCGCCTCGGCGGCGTGGCCCTGAGCGGCGAGCGCCCGAGCTCGGTCGGCGGGCGGCACGACGGGCAAGAGGTTCGTCGCGAGCTTCCACTCGGTCGGGTTGTTCGACGCGAGCATCTCGACCACCGTGAGCGCCCGGCGAGGCTCCTTCGCCCGGGTCAGCGCGTCGGCGAGGGGCCGGAGGACCGCGTCGTAGTCACGGTCGGCCGCATGAGTCTTCGAGGCAGCAGAGAGCAGCGTGGAGGCCGCGGTCGTGAAGTCGCCCCGCGCCGCGGCGATCCGCGCCTGTTCGCGGAGGACCTCGACCTCTCCGATCACGGGCAAGACTAGGGCAAGACTAGGGCAAGACTAGGGCAAGACTAGGGCAAGACTAGGGCAAGACTAGGGCAAGACTAGGCCGTTGGCGGCAGGCTGCGGCGCGGGCCTTCGCTGCGCCGTGCGGCGCGCCTGGAGAGGCTGAGCGCGGTCTCGAGGAGGCCGATGACGACGTAGCACGAGAGCAGCCACACGAGGACGAAGGCCGGCCGCGTCTGCAGGCTGACGAGCGCGCTGGAGCCGACCGCGAACGCCACGAGCGCGAAGGTGCGCGCGTTGAGCTTGAGGTCCTTGAAGCTCCGGAACCGGATCGTCGACACCATGAGGAAGCTCAGGAAGATCGTGAGCGCGATCATCGCCCAGACGTACTTCGGGCCGGTCAGGCGGAGCCCGTCGCCCATGGCGTGGTTGGCGAGCACGAGCGAGATGAGGATCCCGGCCGCGCCCGGGACCGGCAGGCCGACGATGTACTTGCCTGGCTTGGAGGGCGCGCCCTTCTCGCCCATGGACAGCACGTTGAAGCGCGCGAGGCGCACCGCCCCCGCCGCCGTGAAGACGAACGACGCGACCAGCCCCTCGAGGGGCCGCTGGTAGAGCGACCACTTGAAGACCAGGATGGCCGGCGCCACGCCGAACGAGATGACGTCGGCGAGCGAGTCGATCTGGAGCCCGAAGGCGCTCTGGGTCTTCGTGAGGCGCGCGACCCGTCCGTCGAGCGTGTCGAAGAACAGCGCGAAGACGAGGAGCAGCGACGCCCGATAGAAGTCGTCGTCTGCGAACGGGCCGGCCGCCCCGGCGCTGATCCGGATCGAGTCGAACCCGCAGAACACGCTGGAGAGCGTGATCATGTTCGGCAGGAGGAAGAGCGTCTTCCGGAGATCGAGCTTACGGGCGGGGTAGGCCAAAATTTCGAACCTGTCTCGGGAAGCGGATCTTCCCGCAGATTGGGCGGACGGTAAAGATATGCGGGCGAGAAATTGGCCCTCTACACGTCAGAACCGTACGCTTTGTCCCGTCCCCGTGGCGTCCCGATCGAGCCCCCCTACTGTACAGGTCTTCGTGGCCCCGCTCGCGAGGGGCAAGGGCGTGGGCATGGGCGTGAGCCTGGGCGTGGGTCTCGTCCTGGCGTTTGCGGGAGGCTGCGCCGGTACGGCCGAAGAGCGGCAGCTCGCCGATATGCGGACCGAGCTCGATCGTATCCAGGATCGACGCGATCGCGACGACGAATCGACCCTGCCGGTCGGAGTGGCGTCGTCGGAGAGGGGACCCATGTCGGCCTCGGTTCCCCCACTCTCACCTACGCGCTCACCTACGAGTCAGCCCACGGTTCAGCCCGTACCGGCCGATCAAGATGCGGTGACGCTCGGCGGCGGCGCGGCAGGCGGGACGGTCGGTCCCGGCGCGGAGATGGCCGACGACTCGGGCGACACCGAAGACCCGACGCCGCGCCCGAACCTCCGCGTCTTCGGCTCTGCGCGGTCGGTGCGCGGTACGTGGCGCGAAGACCAGGTCGAGCAAACATCCCCCGACGACGCGGCGCGTCCCGCCGGGTCGCTCGATCCGGCGGCGGCTCCTGCCTACGACGCGGCGATGGCGCTGGTGAACGCGAAGCAATACGACCGCGCTCTCGGTGCGTTCGCCGCGTTCCTCGTGCGCTGGCCCGACCACCCTTACGCGAACAACGCGATCTACTGGCGCGGCGAGTGTTACTTCGCCAAAGGCGACTACACGCGCGCCGCCGACCAGTTCGAAGGCGTGGTGGCGCGCTTCCCTGCAGGCAGCAAGGCCCCCGACGCGCTCTTGAAGCTCGGCATGTCGCGCCAGAAGCTCGGCGAGCCGTCGAAGGCCAAGGAGTCCTTCGACCGCCTGACGCAGATCTATCCGCAGAGCGAGGCCGCGCGACGCGTTCCCGTCGTCACCATTTCCGCCACGACTCCGCGCGGACCCGCTTCCGAGGACCATCGATGACCCGCACATCCCATCGAGCGGCCGCAACGGTCGCGCTTCTCGTGTCGAGCGTCGCGGGAGCGCGCGCCGCTCGGGCGCAAGCCGGCCCCGAGCCTGCCCCCGTCGAGGGGACGGGCGCAGCGGCGTCGGGCGACAACGGCGGTAACGGCGGCGCGCAAGCCGCGCCCACCACGAACTCGACGACGCCGGGCGGGGGCGCCTTCGGATACGGCAGCCCGCAGGCGCCGAACGGCACGATCGGCGGCGGGAACGCGACCGAGTCGAGCGCGCACCCGATCACGGGCGACTCCGAAGACTCGTTCGATCTAGGCTCGAGCGCGCGGGGCGCGGGCGGTGGCGGTGGCGGTGGCGCCGCGCGGGGCGACGCCAACGGCCCCGTCTTCGTCGGCCGTCCCACGTACTCCGGCGCCGAGGCGCCCGACGCCCACCTCGTGAAGCGCGGCGACACGCTCTGGGGCCTCTGCGACTACTACTTCCAGAACCCCTACGAGTGGCCCCGCCTCTGGTCGTACAACCCGCAGATCAAGAACCCGCACTGGATCTATCCGGGCGACGAGGTCCACCTCAAAGACGGCGGCGGCGACGCCACCGCCGGCGGCAAGTCGCCCATCGACGCCAACAAGATGTCTCTCATCGATCGGCGGCGGCAGGTGCCGAGCGGTACGGTGTTCCTCCGCGATCAGGGCTGGGTGCACGACGAGTCCGACGCCAAGTGGGGAACGTTGACCGGCTCGTCGCAAGACAAGATGTTCCTGTCCGACCTCGACGAGGTCTATCTGACGATGCAGCCCGGCCACGATGTTCAGCTCGGCCAGGAGCTGTCGGTCTTCCGCCCCCGAAAGACGGCCGTCGCCGGCGAGATCGTGCAGATCCTCGGCACGGTGCGGGTCGATCAGTACGACGCGCAAGAGCACACCGCGCGCGCTCGAGTGATCGAGTCGCTCGACGTCATCGAGCGCGGCGCGTCGGTCGGCCCGATCGACCGCAAGTTCGCCGTGGTCGCGCCCGTGCGCAACGACACCGACCTGCAGGCGCACGTGCTCGCGAGCCTGCACCCCAACATCCTCTTCGGGCAGAACCAGGTCATCTTCATCGACAAGGGCGAGAAGGCCGGCCTCAAGGCGGGCAACCGGCTCTTCATCGTGCGGCGGGGCGACGCGTGGCGTCGCAGCCTGGTGACGCCCGGTGCCGGGTACCGCGTATCGGCCGACGACGAGCGGCCGATGCCGCCGATGG
>CZKU01000502.1_pt2 | contig 14230 bp, 9 predicted proteins | sample 1122471 | NCBI WGS metagenome assembly CZKU01 (sample SAMEA3539301, study PRJEB10725) | soil metagenome | biome: tundra; feature: field; material: soil | place: USA | collected 2010-05 | depth 0.15 m | reverse complement strand
GGGCGGGCCGCCCCCCCCCGCCCTGCGGATCGCGGTCGAAGTGACCGCCTTCGCGATCCTGACCTTCGGGCACGTGCTTCTGGGCGAGCTCGTCCCGAAGCTCGTCGCCATCCAGCGGTCCGAGGGCACGGCGCTGGCCGCGGCGATCCCCCTCCGGGTCGTCTATCTCACGTTCTTTCCCGTGTTGTGGCTCCTCGAGCGCTCGTCAGGGCTCATCTTGCGGGCGGTGGGCCTCTCGCCCGACGTCGCCAGCGTCGAGGGCCGTTTCAGTCAGGACGAGATCCTCTCGATCCTCGCGGCGAGCGCGGCGCGGTCGCCCCGGGGGCGCGCCCTTACCGAGCTCTTCGAGCGAGTCATGCGCTTCTCGCAGCGGACCGCGCGCCACTCGATGGTGCCGCGCGTCGATGTGGTATCGCTGCCGATCCAGACCGCGGGCATCGAGGCCGGCGAGTTCGTCCGGTCGCACCAGTATTCGCGCATCTTGTTGACGAACGGACGCTCGCTCGACGACCTGGCCGGGTACCTCTACGCGAAGGACTTTCTCCTCCACGCGGACGCCCGGGCGCTCCCCGATCTGCGTCCCCTGCGGCGCGACGTGCTCTTCGTGCCCGAAGTGCAGACCGGCGTCGACGTGCTGCGCGAGATGCAGCGAAAGCAAGTGCCCATCGCGGTCGTAGTCGACGAGTACGGCGGAACGAGCGGGATCGTCACGATGGAGGATCTCCTCGAAGAGATCGTCGGTGAGATCCGCGACGAGTTCGACGAAGAGCCGCAGCGGGTGGTGAAAGTGGTCGGCGCCGACGATACCTGGGAGGTCGACGGCCGCGCCGCGATGGACGAGCTCCGCAGCGTGGGCGTGCGCGTGCCCGAGGCCGAGTCCGGCGAGAACGTCGGGGCGCTCGTCGTCGAGCTCCTCGGGCGTTTGCCTCGCGCGGGCGACAAGGTCGATTTCGGGAATGGCGCCACGGCGGTCGTGACGGGTGTCAGCCGACGCCGCGTGACGCGCGTGCGCATCACGATCAAGAAGCAAGAGAGCTCCCCGGCCGTTTGAGCGTACGGTTTTTGCCTCTGCCGGTGCCGATGCGTCGTTCGTTCTCCTGGATCCGTCTGGCGCTCGCCGCGGTCACGGCGGCGAGCCTCTGGCTGACGGTCTCCCGGCTGCGCCTCTCGACGGACCTCTCGACGCTCTTCCCCGAGTCCGGGGACGCGGGCGCGCTCGTCCGGTGGACGCGCGCGTTCGGCGGCCGCGATCCCGCGCTCGTCCTCGTGCGCGGCGACGTCGCGGCCGACGTCGAGCGCGTCGCCGCCGACGTGGCCGAGTCGCTGCGGCACGCGCCGTCGATCGAGAGCGTCGTGACCGGCGTGCCGGCGATGCCGGCGATGAGGGATCCGACCCTGGCCTGGGCGTACGCCGGCGCCGAAGCCCGGGCGAGGTTGGCCCGCATCGTCACCCCGGAAGGCATGGCCCAGCGCCTCGACGAGACGCGCGCGCTGCTTCTCGCGCCGTCGGCCGACGCGCAGGCCGAGGCGCTGCTCTCGCGCGATCCGCTGCGCCTCGCGCAGGTTCCGTGGGAGGCGCGAGCGGAGCTGGCGTCGGGGGTCGCGGCGTCAGGCGGCGCGGGCTTCGTCGCGGACGACGGACGCGCGCGACTCGTCGTCGCGCAGCCGCGTGGCAGCGCGTTCGTCTCGGCCGACGCGCGCGCCCTCGTGGCCGACGTGGAGCGCGCGACGGCGGCGGCTGCGAGGCCGGGCGTGACGACCGGGCTCGCCGGCGGGCACGCCATCGGCGCGGCGACGGAAGACATGGTGCGCCGCGACCTCGAGGTGAGCGGGACGCTCTCGCTGGTCCTCGCGTCAGTCGCCTTCGTCGCGACGTTCCGCCGCGCGCGCGCGCTCGGCGCCGTCTTGCCGCCGCTCGTCCTCGGCACCTTGTGGACGACGGGACTCGCCGCGCTCTTTCCGGCCGGCCTCAACGCGGTCGCGATCGCGTTCGCCGCGGTCGTCGTCGGGGTCGGGGTCGACACCGGGGTCCACGTCTACGCCGCGTTCCTCGAGGCCCGTCGCTCCGGCCTCGCGCCCGCGGAGGCCGCGCGCCACGCCCGCAGCGAGACCTGGCGCCCGACCTTGACCGCAGCGCTCGTCGCGGCCGTCGCGTTCGCGTCGCTGGCGCTGAGCGGCCTCCGGGCCATGCAGCAGCTTGGCCTGCTCTGCGGCGCCGGCGAGATCCTGACCGCGATCGCGATCGTGCTCGTCACTCCCGAGATTGGCATCTGGCTCGAGCGAAAACCGCCGCCGCCGTCGCGCACCGCACGCTGGGTGGTCTGGCTCGATTGCGTGACCTCGACCCGACCGCGTGCGCTCGTCGCGCTCGTCGTGTGCGCGCTGCCGACGGTCGCCGTCGCTGCGCTCGGCTGGCCGCTGCCCGCCGACGCGCTCGTTGCCATACGGCCCCACGCGCTGGCCCCGCTGATCGTCGAAGGACACGTTCACGCCCTCTTCGGGAGTCCAGGGGGACGCGAACCGGGACGCGAACCGGGACGCGAACCGGGACGCGAACCGGGACGCGAACCGGGACGCGAACCGGGACGCGAACCGGGACGCGAACCGGGACAATGGGTGGTCCTCAGCACCGGGGCGGACGTCGACGATGCGCGAGCCCACGCAGACTGTGTGGCCGATGCGCTCGAGCGTCTGCAGCGCGCGGGTCGCATCGAAGGCTTCGACGCGCTCGCGACCTTCGCGCCGTCGGCTGCGACCCAGCGGTCCCGACTCGCCGAGCGCGACGCCCTCGACCTGCCGTCGCGTCGCGCCGCTCTCGAGCAATCGCTGCGCGCGGCCGGGTTCGACATCGCGGCCTTCGCGGCCGCCCTCGACGCGTTCACGCGCCCCGCGCGGGAGATCGGGCCGAGCTCGGCCAGCGGCGACGACGCGTCGACCTGGCTCTTCGCTCGCCACGTGTCGTCCGATGCGCGCGGTCCGATCGTGGCGACCTACGTCCGTCCGACCGGCGACCCGACGGGCGACGCCGAGGTCCGCGACGCGATCCTGGCGGCCGACCCGGGTGCCGCGATCACGGGCTTCGATGCCATCGATCGGGCGCTCCGCGGCGCGCTCGCCAAGGACCTCGTTCTCGTCGGGGGCGTCGCGCTGGTCGTCGTGGCGATCGCGATGCGACTGGCGCTGCGGAGCGCGCGTCACGCGCTCGTCGCGCTCGCGACCCTGGCGTGCGAGATGGGGGTCGTCGGGCTGGCCATGCACGCGCTGTCCGTGCGCTGGCACGTATACGACGCGCTCGTCCTGCCGGTATTGTTCGGCGTCACGGTCGACGAGTCGATGTTCCTCCTTCACGCGGCGCGCGACCGCTCGATGAGCGAGGCGCTGCGCGAGCAAGGCCCCCTCGTCGCGGCGACGGCCCTGACGACGGCGGCGGGCTTCGCCGCGCTCGTCGCGTGCCGGTTCGACGGCCTCCGCGACCTCGGAGCCGTGGGCGCGATTGGCGTCCTGGCCGGCCTCGCGGCCGCGCTCGTCGTCGTGCCGGCGGCGGTGCGCGTGATCGCGCCGGCAGTCGGCGCTGCTCACTCGGGGATCCGGGAGTAGGCGAGGGCACCCCCTCTGGAAGCGTCTAGCGGGTAGGCCCGGCCGCGCTCGGCGAGCGAGAGATCAGACGCAGAGGCGCAGAGGGCGCCGAGGGAGAGCGGGTTTGATACCAGGCCTCGCGGCGCGCGCAGAAGACGAGACTTCGAACCCCAATCTCTTCTCTGCGCCCTCTGCGCCCTCTACGGCCAATCTCGCTCTCTCCCGAGCGCCGGGCGCCTCTACTCCGCCGACGCGATCACCTGCACGGGAAGCTCGGTCGTCTCCTGGTTGTTCATGAAGACGCGAAGGGTCGTCTGTCCGGTCGCGAGGCCGACGAGCACGAATTGCGATGCCTTCAGCGTCGGTGCGATGCTGGCCACGGTGGGATCGTCGACCGCGGCGGTCGCCGGCGTCGAGCTCTCGACGTTCGTATCGAAACCGAGCACGATTCCGACCGGGATCGTGGCGAGCCCCGGTGTGAAGCTGCCGGCAGGAGACGTGCCCACTGCCGTGAGTTCGACTCTCGTCGACGTCGTGCAGCCGCCCGCGGCGAAGACCGCGACGCCGAGCGCCATCCGCGTCATTCCGATTCGAGCTCGGTTCATGTCAGTTTTCTCCGCCGTCGCCGGGAAGGGCGTTGCTGAAACCATCGGGCTCGCCATCGACGGAAACGTCGGTGTCTCCGTCGAGCGCGCCATCTCCGGTTGCGTCGAATGCGCCGTCGCTCGGGCTCGCTTGGGCGCCGTCGTCATCGCTCGCGTCGAGAGGGGCCATCGGGAAGTCGACGTGCAGCGACGTCTGCACGTGCTGGCCGGCGCAGGACGCGGTGAGCGTCACGTCGCCCGTCGCGAGTCCGACGACGCTCGCGACGCGGCCCGTGCTGGTGACGGCGAGCACGGCGGGGTCGGACGCAGAGAATACGCACGCAATCGCGCCGCCGAGCGTCGCTCCGGTGCCGTCGCGCGGTACGACGGCGAACAGCGTGGGGGTCCCGTCGACCACTTTCGGCCCCGGCTCCTGGTACGCGAGCGACGCGACGGGCTGCGCCCGCACGTGGAAGAAGTCGATCACATCGGCGCCTGACGAGGCGATGAAGCCGAGCCAACCCGCCTGCACGAGCGCCCATCCTTGCGGCGTCGATTGCGCGAGGGCTGGCACGGCAGGCTGCGGGCCTCCCGAACTGTCCTGATCGATCGCGATCCGGAACGGCGCCGCGACCGCCACGTCCGGAACGATCGTCCGGTCGACGGCCGTGTCGCACCAGGCGTCGGGATCGGGATGCGATGTGTCGGCGTCGACGCCCCCGCACACGTAGTAGAAGCGCCCTCGCCCGAGGGCGCCAGCCTCCCCGATCGCGCTCGGGTCGCACGACCCCGACCCGCCCGTCGACATGCAGCCCGTTGCGACGAGAAGCACAGCGACGCGCCATCGGCGACGACCCCAAGCCATGGCTGAGGTGTAGCAGACGCACGGCCGTCGGGGTACCAGCCTTTCGTTTCGGCCCGGTTGCTGCGGGATTGCCATCGCACCGCATATCGAAATAGCTCATTTCGAAATTTTGATTCACTAAAGTCGTGGCCAAGCACGCGGCCGAAGCGATGACTTCCACTACCAGCAGCAGCAACAAATCGCTCAGTATCCCGCCCACTTCGCTCGAGACATCCGTCTTACGCGACTCGATGGAACGGCACCGGGTCAGTCTCGTCCAGCGGCTCGAAGGCGGAGAAGACGGTATCGACCTCGGGCGCGCCAACGCTCGCTTTCTCAATGCGTGCTTTCAGCTGGTGTTCGAGGGCGCGCGGCGGAGCCTGGGTCTTCCGAGCGGCGTGGCGCTCGCGGCGGTGGGCAGCTTCGGGCGCGGTGCGGTCGCGATTCACAGCGACGCCGACGTGGTGCTGATCGTCGACACGCACGTGGTGGGAACGGAAGAGGCGGGCGCGCTCGTCGAGGCGCTCCTCTATCCGTTGTGGGACGCGGGACTCGCCGTCGGCCATCAGGTCTTGAGCGCCGACGAGGTCGTGCCCCTCGCCGAAAAATATCTCGAGACCGCGACCGCTCTCCTCGATCTCAAGCTGCTCTCGGGCGACGCCACGCTCCTGTCTGCGCTCGTCACCCGCGCGAATCAGGGCCTCTTCGGCGACGAGCACCTCGGAACGTTCATCGATCGGCTCGAGGCCGAGACCGCGTCGCGTCGCGACCGCTTCGGCGGTTCGGTGTATCTCCTCGAACCCGACGTAAAGAACGGCGCGGGCGGGCTACGCGACGTCGACGGCATCCGCTGGGCCGCTCGGGCGCGCTATCGCATCGGTGAAGAAGCGCCGGTCCCGGTTCGCCGTGCTACGCGTGGGCCCTGGCACGAGCTCGTGCAGCTTGGGGTCCTCGTGGCCCGCGAGGCGACCGAGATCGCCGAGTCCGAGGAGTTCCTCTGGCGGGTGCGGAACCGCTTGCACGTGCGCGCCGGCCGCAAAGCCGACCGCCTCGGCTTCGAGGACCAGGAAATCCTCGCGGTCTCGATGGGCTACGGAGAAGACCGCGCGCTCGCCGCCGAGCGTCTGATGCAGGCGTTCTATCTCTGCGCGCGTACGGTGACCCGAGTGCGTTCGAGCCTCCTCGAGCGCCTGCGCCCGCAGCGCCGCCGCGACAAGCCGATTCCCACGCTCGAACTCGGCGGCGGCGTTCAGCTGTTCGACGGGCACGTCACGATCGGGGGCACAGCCGACATGCTGAAGGAACCCGTCATCGCGCTACGGGCCTTCGTCGCGCGCGTACGGCACCGCGCGCCGCTCCTGCCGTTCGCGCGCGACGCGATCAGCACCCTGGCCGACGACGCGGGGTGGTGCGAGCGCCTCCGTGCCACCCCGGAGGCGGCAGACCTTTTCGTCGAGCTCGTGTGCACCGTACCCGACCTCGGCGGGCCTCGCGGCTCCGTCGTGGGCGAGATGCACGACGCCGGGCTGCTCCTGGCGATGGTGCCCGAGTTTCGCCCCGTCACCGGCCGCGTGCACCACGACGTCTACCACGTGTACACCGTCGACGTTCACTCGGTGTCCGCCGTGGATCGACTGCGGCAGCTGGCGCGCGGAGAGCTCGCGCACGAGTTTCCGCTCGCGTCGCGCCTCGCCGCCGAGACGGCGCGTCCGCGTCCGCTCTTTCTAGCGACGCTCTTGCACGACGTGGGCAAGGGATACCCCGACGCCACGGGCTCACGAAAGAACCACTCGCGCGCCGGCGCGGAGCTCTGCGACGCCATCTTGCCGCGCCTTCGCCTCTCGCCCGAAGACGTGGCCGACGCGCGGCAGCTCGTTCGCGATCACCTGCTGATGTACCACGTCGCGACCCACCGCGATCTCGACGACATCACGACAATCGCCGAGTTCTGCCAGAGCCTGCGGGGTCGCGAGGGCCTCCGCGATCTCTACCTTCTCACCATGGTCGACGTGACGACCACGTCGCCAACGGCGATGACTTCGTGGAAGGCGCGGATGCTCGAGGAACTCTACTTCGCGTCCGAGGCGTACCTCACGGGGACGATCGCGGGCGCCGACACCGAGCGTCTCGCGCGCGTGGTCGACGCCGTGCACGCAGCGTGGACCGGACCGACCGCGCTGCTCGACGCGCTGCTCGCGTCTTTGCCCGAGAGGTACCTGCTCGCGAACCGGCCCGAGTCGATCGTCCAACACGCCCTCGCCGTGAGCGCGCGGGGCAAGCGGCCGGCGATGGTCGTGCCCGTTCCATCGCGCCATCCCGAGGCGGTGGAGCTGTGCGTCGTCGCCGACGATCGCCCGGGTCTTCTCGAGAGCATCGCTGCAGCGTTGACGGCGAACCGGCTCGAGGTCCTTTCGGCCGAGGTGTATTCGCACCCCGTCGGCGCCGAGCGAGAAGCGCTCGACCTCTTCTGGGTGCGCGATCGCGACGGGGGGACCGAGGGCGTCGACGACGCGCTGCCTCGGCTCTCGCGAGACCTCGAAGACGTGTGCTCGGGCCGGGTCACGGCCTCGGACCTCCTGCGGATGCGCACCGGCTCGCTCTCGCCGTGGCGCGAGCGGCCCAGCCCCGAGGTGCCGACCGAGATCTTGTTCGACAACCGTGCCTCGGCCAGGCACACGATCGTCGAGGTCTACGCCAAGGACCGGCGCGGTCTCTTGCACCGTCTGGCGCGCACGCTCTACGAGCTCAAGCTGTCGATCATGCTCTCCAAGATCAACACCGAGGGGGCTCGGGTCGCCGACGTCTTCTACGTGACCGAACTCGATGGCTCGAAGGTGGCTCCGGGCGCTCGCCATCAAGAGATCCACGACGCGCTCGTGCGGGCCGTGAGCGAGTAGCCAGGCCTCCGCCGCCCCGCGGTCTCGAGCGAGCGCGCGAGCGCCTCTGGATAGCCACGCCCGGCCGCGAGCTCCTCGCGATAGCGGCTGACAATGAAGAGCGAGTAGTCGATGGCGACGCCGAGCCCGGCGATCCCGCTCACGACGGCGAGCGCTCCGATAGACAAGCGCGCCGAGCCAGCCCATCCGCGCACTCTCTTAGCGCGCGTCACGACGCGCCGCCCGTGACGCACGAGCTGGCGTGGGCCGAGGTTGCGCCGCTCGCGGGCAAGCCCTACTTACCCTCGCGCTTCATGCCGAGCACCCCTTCGCTGACCTCGAGCCTCGGGGAACGTATGGGGCTGACCGCGCACGACCTGGCGCCGACCGCCGGGTCCCCCGCGGAGCTCGAGCCGCTGCCGTCTCTCTTGCCGCCCGAGGGCGTCGTCGCCGCGCGCGTTCGCGACGTCGCGGCGCGCGTGCGATCGGCGAAGGTGGGCACCGTCGACGTCTCCGGCGTCCGCGGCAGCGCGGGCGCGGCAGTCGCTGCGGCGGTTGCGCGCGACGGGCGGCGGGTGGTCTTCGTCACGGCCGATCTCGAGACCGCTCGCCGGGCGGCGCAAGACGTCGGCTTCTTCGTGCGCGGCGCGTCGGACGACGACGCCGAGGACACCGGCGAGGGCGACGTGCTGGTGTTCGCGGCGAGCGAGTCGTCGCCGTATGCCGACGTCAGCCCCGACCGCCGGTCGGCCATGAGCCGAATGGCGACGCTGTTCCACCTGGCGCACGATCGTCCGTGGCGCGTGCTGGTGGTGCCCGCGAGCGGGCTCACGCGCAAGGTGGTCCCGCGCAAGGAGCTCGCGAAGCGGGCCGATCGGATCGCGGTCGACTCCGAGATCGATCGCGACGGCCTCGTACGCTCGCTCTCCGAGTCGGGGTATCTGCGCGTTCCGGTCGTCGAAGACCCGGGCGGGTTCGCCGTGCGCGGCGCGCTCATCGACGTGTGGCCGCCGTCGACCGACTCGCCCGTTCGGGTCGAGCTGTACGGCGAGCTCGTGCTGTCGATGAAGCCCTTCGACCCGGTCGAGCAGAAGACGCGCAAAGACGCGGGCGAGCTCAAGGTGCTCTGGCTGCCGCCCGTTCGCGAGGTGATCCTCGAGGCGAGTACCATCGCTCGCGCGCGGGAGCGCGTGACGCAGCTCGCTGAAGCGATCGACTGGCCGACGACCAAGACCCGCGCTCTGCTCGACGACGTGACGAACGCGCGCGCCTTCTTCGGCGCCGAGGGATTCCTGCCCGCGTACTACGACGATCTCGACGGCCTCCTCGACTTCGTTCCCGGCGACGCGGTCGTCGTGCTCGACGACCCGCCGGGCCTCACGCAGGCGGTTCGCGGCGAGCTCGAACGCGCATCCCGCGACGTGGCCGAGAAGAGCGGCCCGAGCTTCTTGCCCACCGCGTTCTATCGCGAAGAGGCCGAGGTCGTCCGCGACCTCGAGGGGCACCGCGTGATCGCACTTCACCGCACCGTGATCGGCGGCGCGCCCGGCCCCGGCATGAGCGCCTTCGAGTCGACGCGCGATCCGCTCGACCTCGCGTCGTACGATCAGGAAGACCTCTCCCGCGCGGTCAAGGCGGCCCGTTCGTCGAAGGGAAAGAACGCCTCGCTGACTCCGCTCGTGAGGCGGCTGGCCAACTGGCAGAGCCACGGCCTGCGCGTCTTCATCACGGCGCGCGCCCAGACGCAGGCCGAGCGCATCGCGACGCTCCTTCGCCACCAGGGCGTCGAGTGCAAGCCGCGCCTCGCGGTATTCGATCCTGCCTGGCTCGCGGGGCCCACGAAGGGCGTGGAGATCGTCGTGGGTCCGCTCTCGCGAGGGGTGGTGCTGCCCTCGGAGGGCCTCGTCCTCGTCACCGAAGAGGAGATCTTCGGCGCGCGCGTCCACAGGCGAAAGGAGCGCGCCAGGACGAGCGACCCGAGTCGCCCCTTCATCGAGGACCTGCGGAGCCTCGCGCCCGGCGACTACGTCGTGCACGCCGAGCATGGCATCGGCCGCTACCAGGGACTCGTGCACAAGGCCATCCCCGGCGGGCACACCGTCGATCTCATCGCGATCGAGTACGGCGGCGGCGACAAGCTGTACCTGCCGGTCTGGCGTCTCAACCAGCTCGGCAAATACCTCGGCGGCGAGCACGGATCGCCCAAGCTCGACAAGCTCGGCGGGAGCACGTTCTCGAGGACCAAGGCCCGGGTCGCGCGCGAGGTCCGCAAGATGGCCGACGAGCTCCTCAAGCTCTACGCCGAGCGGCAGGCGCTCGAAGGCAATCCGCTCCCGCCGGCAGACGACGACTACCGCGCGTTCGAGGCGAGCTTTCCGTTCGACGAGACGGCCGACCAGGCGCGCGCCATCGACGACGTGAACCGCGACCTCGAAGCTGCGCGCCCCATGGACCGACTCGTCTGCGGCGACGTCGGCTTCGGGAAGACCGAGGTCGCGCTTCGAGCTGCGTTCCGCGCGGCGATGGCGGGTCGCCAGGTGGCGCTCCTGTGCCCGACGACGGTGCTCGCGCAGCAACACTACCGGACGTTCGAGTCGCGCGCGGCCGGATACCCCATCCACATCCGCGCGCTCTCGCGCTTCCAGACCAAGAAGGAGCAAGAAGACACGCTCATCGGCCTCAAGGAGGGGAAGGTCGACGTGGTGGTGGGCACGCACCGCTTGCTGTCGAAGGACGTGCACTTCAAGCACCTCGGTCTGCTCGTCGTCGACGAAGAGCAGCGCTTCGGCGTCTCGCACAAGGAGCGCATCAAGCAGATCCGCGCGCAGGTCGACGTCCTCACGCTGACGGCCACGCCCATTCCTCGCACCTTGCAGATGGCCGTGACGGGCCTGCGCGACCTCTCGCTCATCACCACGGCGCCGATCGATCGCCGCGCCGTCAGGACGGTCGTGACCCGATCGGACGACCAGGTCGTGCGCGAAGCCGTGACCCGCGAGCTCTCGCGCGGAGGGCAGTGCTTCTACGTCTACAACCGCATCGACAAGCTCTACGAGAAAGCGCAGCGCCTCCAGGAGCTCGTGCCCACGGCGCGCATCGCGGTGGCCCACGGGCAGATGGGCGAGGCGGCGCTCGAAGAGGCGATGCTCGACTTCGTCGAGGGGCGCTACGACATCCTGGTGTCGACCGCGATCGTCGAGAGCGGTCTCGACATCCCGCGCGCGAACACGATGATCATCGACCGGGCCGATCTCTTCGGCCTCGCGCAGCTCTATCAGCTACGTGGCCGGGTCGGCCGGAGCCGCGAGCGCGCTTATTGCTACCTGGTCGTGCCCCCGGCGAACGCGATGACCGACGAGGCGCGCGCGCGCATCGAGGCGCTCGAGCGACATACCGAGCTTGGCAGCGGGTTCCAGATCGCGTCGCTCGACCTCGAGCTCCGCGGCGCCGGTGACCTGCTCGGCGGCGAGCAGTCGGGCAACGTCGCGAGCGTCGGCTTCGAGATGTTCTGCCGCATGCTCGACGAGGCGGTCCACGAGATGCGCGGCGACGAGGTCGCGCACGACGTCGATACCGAGTTGAGCTTCGACGTCGAAGCGCTCCTGCCCGAGGACTACGTGACCGACGTCGGCGTACGCCTGTCGCTCTACAAGCGCCTCGCGAGCGCGACCGACGAAGGGCACGTGACGGAGATCGCCGCCGAGATGGAAGACCGCTTCGGGGCTCCGCCCGACGAGGCGCGCCGGCTGGTGAAGCTGATGGCGCTCAAGACCGAGCTGCGCCGGCTGCGCGCCCTCGGCTGCGAAGCGAACGCGCGGGTCGTGACCCTGCATCTTCGCGACGACACCCCGCTCGACCCGGCGAAGATCACGGTGCTGATGCGCACGTCACGCGGCGCCTGGAAGCTGACCCCCGATATGCGATTGACCCGGCGCTTCGCGAACGGCGGCGACGGCATCGCCAACGCCGAAAGCGCCCTCGCCGAGCTCGCGGGATCGATGAAAGACTGACAGGCGCGAGAGGAATCCACGGAAACCCCCCATTTCGCGGGCTATGCCGGTGCGGGTCTGACTTTCGCGCACAATATCGAGCGGCCCCATGCAGTTAGCATGGTCTCTAGTCCGCGGAGCGGTCATCATGTCGCGCATGGGAAACGACCGGGGAGAGGTCAGGACCGGCGGCGACGGAGCAGCGCGAGGGGCGCGAGGCGCGCGAGGCGAACGAGGGCAACGCCGGGAGCTTCAATCGCGGGGCGCGGTGCCCCCGCCGACGCCGGCTCTGGAAGGCGACTTCGAGCGCGCCTTCGCCGACGCCCTCCGCGACATCCTCCTCCACGAACGGCGACGCGCGGCAGCTTGAGAGTCGCCTGATCGCAAACGGGGGCAAACGAGGCAAAGCGGGAGGGTGCGCCTGCCGCGGCCGGTCTAGACTGCCAGCCCCCATGTCCACCCTCAAAGGCAAGACTCTCTTCATCACCGGCGCGAGTCGTGGCATCGGTAAGGCCATCGGGCTCCGCGCGGCACGCGACGGCGCGAACGTCGTCATCGCGGCCAAGACCGATCAACCCCACCCCAAGCTCGCGGGGACGATTCACACCGCCGCCGAAGAGATCGAGAAGGCCGGGGGCCGGGCGCTCGCGTGCGTGGTCGACGTCCGGTCCGAAGACCAGATCAAGGCGGCGGTCGAGGCCGCGGTCAAGAAGTTCGGCGGCATCGACATCCTCGTCAACAACGCGAGCGCCATCCAGCTCACGGGCACCACCGACACGCCGATGAAGCGCTACGATCTGATGCACCAGATCAACACGCGCGGAACGTTTGCGTGCTCGCAGGCGTGCGTCCCGTATCTGCTCGAGGCCGCGAACCCCCACGTCTTGAATCTCTCGCCGCCCCTCGACATGCAGGAGAAGTGGTTCGCGCCGCACGTGGCCTACACGATGGCGAAGTTCGGCATGAGCATGTGCGTGCTCGGAATGGCGGGCGAGTACCGCTCGGCGGGCATCGCGTTCAACGCGCTCTGGCCCCGCACGGTCATCGCAACCGCCGCGGTGCAGAATCTCCTCGGGGGCGACGCGACGATCCGCGGCAGCCGCACGCCCGAGATCATGTCCGACGCGGCGTACGTCATCCTCACGAAGCCGAGCCGCGAGTGCACCGGCAACTTCTTCATCGACGACGACGTCCTTCGTGCCACCGGCGTCACCGACCTCGCGAAATACCAGCAGGTCCCTGGCGCCGAACTCATCCCCGACTTCTTCGTCTAGTCGGCGATGGACGAAGCCGAAGTGCGCGCGATGCGCCGGGAGATCCTCGACGACGTCGGCGCGATCCTGCGCGAAGAGCTGGCTGCCGGCGAGTGGGGGCGCGTGCTCGTCGAGGTCGTTCGCGGACCCGACGGAGCCCCCGTCGTCTCCGGCATCGACGTCGACGAGCTCTTCGGCGACGAAGCCCGGGTCGACGAGACCTTCGGCGGCGAGCGCGTGCGCGGCGTCCTCCCGGTCCTCGCGAAGGCCGTCGAGGCGCTCTGCGCGCTCGACGAGCTCGACCTCGACGACGTGCGCGGCGGCACGTTCGTTCGCATGCCCGACGAGCGCTTCGGCTGGCTGCCGTCGCTCGTGCGGGCGCCCAGCGTCGCGCTCGATCGGGAGCGCGACGAGCTCGTGGCGACGCTCCGCGCGAAGAACGACGCGTTCCACGAGCGCTTCGGCCGCCCCGCCAGCGATCGAATGGGCATCGATCTCGGAGCCGAGAAGGCAGCGTGGCTGGTCTCCGGCCGCGCTCCGATGCGCGCGCGGGCCACGCTGCTCGGCACGTACGCCCCTCGAGCGCGGACATGGGGCTGGGGCAGCTCGAACCCCCACGCCCCCGAGGCCGTGCGCCGCCCGTCGGCCGCCCTCGTCGACGCCATCGAGGAGCGCGATCTCTGGGAGCTGTCGACGCCGGTCTTCCCGACCGACGAGCTCACTGCCTGGGCGATCGCGGCGTTCGTTCTCGACCGCGCCAAGGGCGACGCCGTCGTCTGCGTTCCCGACGGCGAGGGCCTCGTCTTCGTGTTGATGCGCGACGTCACCGCGGACTGAGCGAACCGGCGCCGGCGGCGCTCGACCGTCAGTGCGGCCGGCGACGAGCGATGGACGCAAGGCTCGGCTTGGTGACGCCCTCGGCCCCCTGGGCCGCAAAGTAGGCGCGGAGCATCTCGCGAGCGACGACGTTCGCTTTGACCTGCCAGGTCGGGCCGTTGACGACCAGCGCCGCGACCGCCACTTGCCGCTCCGACGGCCCCGGGTGCATCGGCGCGAACCCGGTGAACCACGTGTAGTAGCGATGCGTCTCGGCGTCGGTCAGCGTGCC
>CZKU01000209.1_pt3 | contig 14714 bp, 12 predicted proteins | sample 1122471 | NCBI WGS metagenome assembly CZKU01 (sample SAMEA3539301, study PRJEB10725) | soil metagenome | biome: tundra; feature: field; material: soil | place: USA | collected 2010-05 | depth 0.15 m | reverse complement strand
GCCGTCCCGTCAGCCGATCCGCCTGCACGATCTCCGCGCCACGTTCGTCACGGTCTCGCTGGCCAACGGAAAGACGGAGCAATGGGTGTCCGACCGCACCGGCCACAAGTCGAGTCAGATGATCGCGACCTACGCTCGACAGGCCCGCACCTGGTCGGAGCTGGACCTCGGAACCCTTGGCCCGCTCGACGGACTGCTCCCCGAGACGCGGGCGGCGCGCCCGAGAGGCAAGCGACCCGCGAAGCCGGCCGAGCCCCCACCTGATTGGGCCACGATTGGGCCGGAACTCGAGGTGCGGAAGGGATTCGAACCCTCGTATGACGGTTTTGCAAACCGTTGCCTAACCACTTGGCTACCGCACCATTTTTTTTGAATGATTCTGGCTGTTTGCGTCTGCCTGATGCTCGCCTACTCCTGACCCGTTGAACGATTCGTTGGACGATTCAGGGTCGACGGGGGCGCGGAAGATGCCACAACCGGGGCGCCCGGCAAAGCGATCCGGATCGTGCCGACGGCATTGGCGAGCTGGGCGAGGTTCGGGGCCTGGTAGCGAGCGCTCCTCGGCCTCGGCCGGCGTGGCGCCGATGAGAGCACTCCGCGCGTTCGCATCGACCGTGGCGCCGACCGAGCGCGCGAAGTCCCCGTCGAGCGTCATCGCATCGACGTGCGAGAGCCGCGCCGCCAGGTCTTGCGCATCCGGGCCCTTCCTCGCCGTCGCACCCCCCCCTCAAACACCAGATCTTCGCGCCTTTGCGGTTCTCCCGCGGTCTACCCGAGCCGAGCGAGCACCGCGGCGCCCATCTCGCTCGTCGAGAGCGACTTGTCGCCGCCGAGGTCGGCCGTGCGGGCTCCGTTCGAGACGGCCTCATCGACCGCCAGCTCCACCGCGCGCGCCTCGACTTCGAGGTCGAGCGAGTGCCGCAGAAGCATCGCGGCGCTCATGATGGTGCCGAGGGGGTTCGCGATCCCCTTGCCCGCGATGTCAGGCGCCGAGCCGTGGATCGGCTCGTAGAGGCCGCGCGTGCCGTCGCCGAGCGACGCGCTCGGGAGGAGGCCCAGCGAGCCGGTGATGACCGCGGCTTCGTCGGTCAAGATGTCGCCGAACATGTTCTCGGTGACGACGACGTCGAACGACTTGGGCGCCGTCACGAGGCGCATGGCGCACGAGTCGACGAGCTGGTGCTCGAGACGCACGCTCGGGTCTTCGGCCGCGACCTGCACGGCGACTTCGCGCCACAGGCGCGACGACTCGAGCACGTTGGCCTTGTCGACCGACGTGAGCAGCTTGCGGCGGCCGGCCGCGAGCTTGAGCGCCATGCGGATGACGCGGCGGATCTCGACGTCGGTGTACACCAGCGTGTCGACGGCGCGCGTGTGGTCGCCGACCTTCTCGCGGAGCCGGGGCTCGCCGAAGTAGAGCCCACCGGTGAGCTCGCGCACGAAGAGGATGTCGACGCCGGCGATACGGTCTTCTTTTATGGGAGAGGCCGCCATGAGGGCCGGGTGCACGCGCACCGGACGCAGGTTTGCGTAGAGCCCGAGCGTCTGCCGGATCGCGAGGAGCCCTTGCTCCGGGCGCACCTTGGCGCGCGGGTCGTCCCACTTGGGGCCGCCGACGGCGCCGAGCAAGACCGCGTCGGACGCCTGACACGCGTCGACCGTGGTCCTGGGCAGAGAGCCGCCGGTCGCGTCGATCGCCGCGCCGCCGATGAGGTGCGTCGAGAACGTGAACGTGTGTCCGAATCGCTTCGCGACGCGCTCGAGCACCTTCTGGGCCTCGGCCACGACCTCGGGGCCGATGCCGTCACCCGGAAGCAAGACAAGATTCGCCGTCGTCATCACGCTGCACCTTTTCTGACTTGGCTCGCGGGGGCGTGCGCGAGCGCTTCAGTCGAGGGTTCGGCCTCGCGAGCAGTGCCCGCCAGAGCCAGCCCGTACTCGATTCCGTCGGCCAGGGCCAGCCAGGAAGCTTCGAGTACGTTGGGCGACGCGCCTACCGTCGACCAGCGCTCCTCGCCGTAGCTCGTGTCGATCATCACGCGCACGATCGCCGCCGTGCCGGCCACGCTGTCGAGGATGCGGACCTTGTAGTCTTCGAGGCGAATGCCGGCGATCTCCGGGTAGGCGCCCGCGAGCGCCTTTCGCAGGGCGGCGTCGAGCGCGCCGACCGGGCCGTTGCCCTCGGCGGCCGTGTGGATGATCTCGCCGCGGACCCGGATCTTGATGGTCGCCTCGGAGAACGCCTCTTCGCGCTCGCGCCGGCCGACGATGACCTTGTAGTCGACGAGCTCGAACGGCGCCCCGTAGCCGACCGACTCGCGGCGCATCATGAGCGCCACCGACGCCTCGGCCGCCTCGAAGGCGAAGCCTCGCGCCTCGCGCTCCTTGAGGTCGCGGAGGACCGACGTGGTCGCGCCGGCTTCGAGCGTCACCTCGAACTCTTCGGCCTTCGCCAGCAGGTTGCCGCGACCCGAGAGCTCGCTCACGACGACGCGCGTCTTGTTGCCGACGAGCGCGGGGTCGACGTGCTCGTACGCGCGCGGATGGCGCCGGATCGCCGCGACGTGGACGCCCCCCTTGTGCGCGAACGCGCTGCGGCCGACGTACGCGGCGTGCGCGTCGGGGGCCAGGTTCGCGATCTCGGCGGCCTGCCAGGCCACGTGGGTCAAGGTCGCCAGGGCGCCCTCGCGCAGGCAGGGCCGGCCCATCTTGAGCTCGAGGTTCGGGACGATCGAGCAGAGGTTGGCGTTCCCGCACCGCTCGCCGTAGCCGTTGAGCGTGCCCTGCACGTGACCGGCGCCCGCGCGCACGGCGGCGAGCGAGTTGGCGACCGCGCAGCCGCTGTCGTCGTGGGCGTGGACGCCGATGCGCGCCCCCACGCGCACGCTCCCGTCCAGGCTTCCGCAAGCCACGATGGATCCGACGCGCTGCTCGATCTCCCAGGGGAGCGTGCCGCCGTTGGTGTCGCAGAGCACGACGGTCTCGGCGCCGGCGCCGGCCGCGGCCCGGAGCGTCTCCATCGCAAACTCGGGATCTTCGCGGTACCCGTCGAAGAAGTGCTCGGCGTCGTAGATCACGCGTCGCCCGTTCGCGACGAGGAAGCCCACGGTGTCGGCGATCATCCGGAGGTTCTCTTCGGAGCCGATCCTCAGGACCTCGCGCACGTGCAAGAGCGACGACTTGCCGAAGATGGTGCACACCGGGGCGCGCGTCTCGAGGAGCGCGACCACCTGCGGGTCCGCGTCGGGCGAGCAGCCGGCGCGGCGCGTCGAGCCGAACGCCGCGAGCGACGCCGTCGTCCACTCGACGTCGCGGGCCCGCTCGAACGCTTCGACGTCTTTCGGGTTCGAGCCCGGCCACCCGAGCTCGACGAACGTGACGCCGAGCCCGTCGAGGAGACGCGCGACGCGGAGCTTGTCGACCGCCGACAGGCTCAGCCCCTCGCGCTGCGCGCCGTCGCGCAGGGTCGTGTCGTAGATCTCGACGACCGGCGCGCCCGGCGTCGAACCGGCGATCGCCGAGCCCGAACCAGGCCATCGGGCAGGCGATGACGGCTGGTCAGGCATGCTTGGCTTCATAGCGATCGATGTCCGCGGAGCGTTCGAGGAGGTACCCGAGCTCGTCGATCCCGTGGACGAGGCACTCCTTGGCGAACGGATCGATCTCGAAGCGCACCGGCGGCTGGCCCTCGAGCGCGACGGTCTGGGCGGGCAAGTCGACCGCGATCCGGGCGGCCGGATCCGCGCGCCGCGCTTCGAGGATGCGGGCGTGGAACGCCGCGTCGACCGCGATCGGCAAGAGGCCGTTCTTCATCGCGTTGCCCTTGAAGATGTCGGCGAACGACGGCGCGATGATGGCCCGGAGGCCCCAGCCGACGAGCGCCCACGGCGCGTGCTCGCGCGACGAGCCGCAGCCGAAATTCTGGCCCGCCACGAGGATCTGGGCCCCCTTCGCGTCGGGGCGGTTCAGCGGGAAGTCGGTATTGACCGATCCGTCGGGCAAGCGGCGCCAGTCGGCGAAGACGCTGTCGCCGAGGCCCTTCTTGTCCGTCACCTTCAGGAAGCGCGCCGGGATGATCTGGTCGGTGTCGACGTTGTCGGCCGGGAGCACGACGAACGTCGCCGCCAGCGTCGTGAAGGGGTCTTTCGCTTCGATCTTCATGTTGCGCCTCCCATCAACGTGCGCGGGTCGGTGACCTTGCCGGTCACGGCCGCGGCGGCTGCGGTCAGCGGCGATGCGAGGAGCGTGCGCCCTCCCCGCCCCTGACGCCCTTCGAAGTTTCGGTTGCTCGTGCTCACGGCGTACTGCCCGGGGCTCAGCTGATCGCCGTTCATGGCGATGCACATCGAGCACCCCGACTCGCGCCACTCGGCGCCGGCGTCTTTGAAGACGACGTCGAGGCCCTCGGCCTCGGCCTGGCGCTTGACCGCCTTGGAGCCGGGGACCACGAGGACGCGCACGTTCGGCGCCACCTTGCGGCCCTTGAACACGCTCGCGGCGGAGCGGAGGTCGCCCATGCGCGAGTTGGTGCACGAGCCGATGAAGACCACGTCGACCCGCTGGCCCGCGATGGGCGCGCCCGCCGTGAGGCCCATGTAGTCGAGCGCCTTGGCGAGCGCGGCCCGATCCGACGCGGTCTCGCCGGTCCCGGCCGCGGGCAGGTTGCCCGTGACCGGGATGCCCATGCCGGGGTTCGTGCCGTAGGTGATCATCGGCGCCAGCGTGTTCGCGTCGAGCGACACCGACGCGTCGAACTTCGCGCCGGGGTCGGTCTTCAGCGTCTTCCACTTCGCGACAGCCGCCGTCCACGCATCGCCCTTGGGGGCGAACCTGCGGCCCTCGAGCCACTCGAAGGTGGTCTCGTCGGGGGCGATCATCCCGGCGCGCGCGCCGGCCTCGATCGACATGTTGCAGACGGTCATGCGCTCTTCCATCCCGAGCGCCTCGATCGCGGTGCCGCGGTACTCGATGACGTGACCGGTCGCGCCGCCGGTGCCGATCTTAGCGATGACCGCGAGGATGATGTCCTTCGCGCCGACGCCCGCGGGGAGCTTGCCGTCGACCCGGACCTCGAGCGTCTTGGGCCGGCTCTGCAAGAGACACTGCGTCGCCATCACGTGCTCGACTTCGCTCGTGCCGATGCCGAAGGCGAGCGCGCCGAACGCGCCGTGCGTCGAGGTGTGGCTGTCGCCGCAGACGATGGTGCACCCCGGCTGCGTCACGCCGAGCTCGGGGCCGATGACGTGCACGATGCCCTGCTCGGCCGAGTCGAGGTCGTAGAGCGTGACCCCGAACTCGGCGCAATTGGCCTTCAGCTTCGCGAGCTGCGCTGCCGCCTGCGGGTCGACCACCGCGAGCCGGCGCGGCAACGTCGGCGTCGAGTGATCCATCGTCGCGACGGTGCGGTCGGTGCGCCGGAACTTGAGCCCGCGCGCGCGAAGGCCGTCGAAGGCCTGGGGCGACGTGACCTCGTGGACGAGGTGGAGATCCACGTAGAGCACCGCCGGCGCGCCGGCGTCTTCGCGAACGATGTGTTCGCTCCAGACCTTCTCGAACAGAGTCCTGGGGCCGGTGCGGTCGGTTTGACTGTCGCTCATGGTCGTCCTTCTTGCGCGGCGCGCGGCGTCGCCGGCGAAGCGATTCTCTCGTTGGCCTCGTTGGCTTCGGCGGTCTCGTTTGCGTCGTCCGCATCCGCCGCGACCGCGGGGCGCGCGTCGGACGCGACGAGCATGCGGTTCAGGGCCTTGAGGTAGGCCTTGGCGCTCGCCACGATGATGTCGGTGTCGGCGGCGGTGCCGTGAAAGACCGGCGCGCTGGCGTCGTGCTGCGGGTTCTTCGTGGTCTTCGTGTCGGGCTCCGAGAGCGACTGCACGCGCACCGTCACCTCGCCGAGCGCGTCGATCCCTTCGGTCACCGAGCGCACCGAGAACTCGAGGAGCGCGGCCGGCTTCGCGACGAGCTCGTCGATCGCCTTGAAGGCCGCGTCGACGGGGCCCGTTCCGACCGCGGCGTGCACCTTCACGCGGCCGTCGAGGCCGCGGACGCGAACGGTGGCCGTCGCCATGCCCTGCGTGCCGCACGCGACCTGCAGGCCCTCGAGCGTCACGAGCTCGTCCTGCGGCTTCGCGTCGTCGTGGAGGAGCGCCTCGATGTCGGCGTCGGCGACGGCCTTGCGGCGGTCGGCCAGCGTCTTGAAGCGGATGAAGATGCGGGCGAGCGCCGCGTTGTCGAACGAGTACCCGAGCTCGTTCAGGCGCGCCGCGAGCGCCGCGCGACCCGAGTGCTTGCCGAGCACGAGGCTCGTCTGCGTCACGCCCACGCTCTCGGGGCGCATGATCTCGTAGGTGGCCTGGTGCTTGAGCATCCCGTCTTGATGGATGCCTGACTCGTGGGCGAACGCGTTCGCGCCCACGATGGCCTTGTTCGGCTGCACGACCATTCCGGTCACGGAGCTCACGAGGCGGCTCAGACGATAGAGCTGCGTCGTGTCGATGCCGGTCTTGAGGCCGAACTTCGCCTTGCGGGTGGCGAGCGTCATCACGACTTCTTCGAGCGACGTGTTGCCCGCGCGCTCGCCGATGCCGTTGATGGTCACCTCGGCCTGCCGGGCACCCGCCATGATCCCCGCGAGGGCATTCGCCGTCGCGAGGCCGAGGTCGTTGTGACAGTGCACCGAGAGGATCACGTCCCTGGCGCCCGGCACGTGATCGCGAATGCCCCGGATCATCGCGCCGAACTCGTCGGGCGTCGTGTACCCGACCGTGTCCGGGATGTTCAACGTGGTCGCGCCGGCAACGATGGCCCGCTCGAGCACTTCGTAGAGGAACGCCGGCTCGCTGCGGCCGGCGTCTTCCGGGCTGAACTCGACGTCTTCGCAGAGCGCCCGGGTGTACGCGACCATCTCGCTCACCCGCTCGAGCACCTCGGCGGGGGTCATGCGGAGCTTGTGCTGCATGTGAAGCTCCGACGTGGCCAGGAACAGGTGGACGCGCGGTCGCGCGGCGACCTTGACGGCCTCGTGGGCGCGGTCGATGTCGCCGCGGCTCGCCCGCGCGAGGCCGCAGATGATCGGGGGCTCGCTCGACGGACGGCCCTCGACGGCGCGGGTCCCGACGCTCTGCGCGATCGAGCGGACGGCCGCGAGATCGTCGGGCGAGGCCGCGGGGAAGCCGGCCTCGATCACGTCGACGCCGAGGCGCGCGAGGGCGCGAGCGACCTCGAGCTTCTCGGCCGACGTCATGGTGGCGCCCGGGCACTGCTCGCCGTCGCGCAGCGTCGTGTCGAAGATGCGTACGTAGCCGTCGGTCATGCTGCTCGCGCCAACCATGAGATGCTCCGCTCCATCGTGGCCTATTCGCGCGTGGTCTCGCTCTTGACCGGATCGAGGAACGGCATCATGTCGCGGAGCTTCTCGCCCACGTTCTCGATGATGTGATTGCGCTCTTCGGCGCGGTGGGGCACGAACCACTTCCGGCCGCCCTCGTTCTCGGCGATCCAGTTCTTGGCGAAGGTGCCGTTCTGGATCTCCTTGAGGATCTTGCCCATGGTCTCCTTGGCGTGCGCGTCGATGAGGCGGGGGCCGGAGACGTAGTCGCCGTACTCGGCGGTGTCGCTGATCGAGTAGCGCATGTAGCGCAGGCCGCCGCGGTACATGAGGTCGACGATGAGCTTGAGCTCGTGGAGGCACTCGAAGTACGCGACCTCGGGCTGGTAGCCCGCGTTGACCAGCGTCTCGAAGCCGGCCTTCACCAGCTCGCTGACGCCGCCGCAGAGCACCGCCTGCTCGCCGAAGAGGTCCGTCTCGGTCTCTTCCGCGAACGTGGTCTCGAGGACGCCGGCGCGCGCCGCGCCGATGGCGGCGGCGTAGGAGAGCGCCTGCGCGTGGGCCTTGCCCGTCGCGTCCTGGTGAACGGCGATGAGCGCCGGCACCCCGCCGCCCGACTCGTAGGTCTCGCGCACGCGATGGCCGGGGCCCTTCGGGGCGATCATGCTGACGTCGATGTCGGCCTTCGGCTGGATGGTGTTGAAGCGGATGTTGAAGCCGTGGGCGAACATCAGCGTGTTGCCGGCCTTGAGGTGCGGCGCGATCTCGTTCGTGTAGATCTTCGCTTGCGACGTGTCGGGCACGAGGAGCATCACGACGTCGGCCCAGGCCGCGGCCTCGGCGACCGCGGAGACCTTGAGGCCCGCCGCCTTCGCCTTGGCGACGCTCTTGCTCGCCGGCGGCAGGCCGACCTGAACGTCGACGCCGCTGTCGCGCAGGTTCAGCGCGTGCGCGTGGCCCTGCGAGCCGTAGCCGATGATCGCGACCTTCTTTGCGCGAATGAGCGAGAGGTCACAGTCCTTGTCGTAGAAAATCTTAGCCATGATGGTCGCAGTCCTTTTCCGTGAGGCTCTCGAGTGGTTCTCGAGCGGTTCTCGAATAGCGTGGGTCCGTGTCGATGGGGCGCGCGCTCACGCGGCCTTGACGTCGCGCGGCGAGGGCGGCGTGGGCGGCGGAGGCGGCACGCTGAGCGGGATGCGGTCGGCCCCCTCGGTCGCCTCGGCGCTCCGCACCATGGCCACGGCACCGGTGCGCACCATCTCGATGATGCCGAGCGGGCGGAGCACGTCGACCAGGCCGTCGATCTTGTCGCCGGCGCCGGTGATCTCGGCAACGAGCGCCTCGGGCCCGACGTCGACCACGCGCGCGCGGAACACCTCGCAGAGGCGCATGACCTCGCCCCGGTTCGACGGGTCGGCGCGCACCTTGATGAGCGCGAGCTCGCGGACCATCGTCGCCGCCTGGGTCGTGTCTTCGACGAAGAGCACGTTCACGAGCTTGTAGAGGTTCGCTTCGATGCGGCGCGCCGCGTCTTCGTCGGCCTCGAGCACCACGGTCATGCGCGACACGCCCGGCCGCTCCGTTCGGCCGACCGCCAGCGAGACGATGTTGTAGTTTCGGCGCCGAAAGAGCGACGTGATCCGGTTGAGGACACCGGGCAGGTCTTCGACGTGGGCGATGAACGTACGCAGCGTGGCCTTGCTCATGACTCGTTCCCTCTGTGACTACTCGGCTCGGTCTCGGTCAGTCTCTCGGTCTCGGTCGGTGTCAGTTCCAGGTCAGTCGCTCCGTCTAGGTAACCGGCTCCCGCATGGGGAGCTCGAGGGGAGCCAGCGGCTCCCCTCGACCTCAATCATCCGACGCCGTTTCGACGATGGGGCTCGGGCGGCGGATCATGTCGTGAAGGTCGGAGCCGGCCGCGACCATCGGGTACACGCTGTCTTCTTGTTCGACGCGGAAGTCGATGACCACGGTCCCCTGCGCGGCGCGCGCCTGGGCGACGACGTTCTCGATCTGCGAGCGCTCGGTGACGCGGAGCCCGAGCAGGCCGTGCGCCTCGGCGAGCTTCACGAAATCGGGGCCGCGTAGCGGCGTCGCCGCGTAGCGCCCGCCGTAGAAGAACTGCTGCCACTGGCGGACCATGCCGAGGAAGCCGTTGTTGATGACCGCGACGTTGACCTTGATGCCCTCTTGCGCGGCGGTCGACAGCTCGGCGGCCGTCATCTGGAAGCCGCCGTCGCCGACGACCACCCAGACCTCTTCTTGCGGACAGGCGAACTTGGCGCCGATCGCGGCCGGGAGGGCGAAGCCCATCGTGCCCAGGCCGCCCGAAGTGATGAGCTTCCGCGGGAAGTCGTGCTTGTAATATTGCGCTTCCCACATCTGGTGCTGCCCGACGTCGGTCACCACGAGGGCCTTGCCCTCGGTGATGCGCCAGAGGTCGTGCATCACGTGCGCGGCGTAGAGGTGGTTCGTGTGCGGCATCGTCTGGATGTCGCGGACCGCCGAGTCGCCCTTCATCGCGTTGATGCTCTGGACCCACTTGCTCCGATCGCGCCGGGCGATGACGGGGAAGAGCGCCCGCAGCGTCTCGGCCACGTCGCCGATGAGCGGCAGGTCGACGCGGACGTTCTTGTTGATCTCCGCCGGGTCGAGCTCGCAGTGGATCTTCTTCGCGTGCTTCGCGTACGTCGCGAGCTTGCCCGTGACGCGGTCGTCGAACCGCATGCCGAGCGCGATGATGAGGTCCGACTCCTGGATGGCCTGGTTGACCCACGCCTCGCCGTGCATCCCCATCATGCCGAGACAGAGCGGGTGCGTCGCCGGGAAGCCGCCGAGGCCGAGCAGCGTCGACGCGACCGGCATCCCGGTCTTCTCGATGAACTCGAGCAGCAGGTGGCTAGCGCCCGACGCGATGATGCCGTGACCGCAGAACACGATCGGCCGATCGGCCGCCTCGATCATCTCGGCGGCGCGCCTCACGTCTTCGGCGCTCGGTCGGTGATCGGGCCGGTAGCCGGGCAAGCGCACGGGGCTCCCGTCCCACACGAACGGGGTCGAGGCCTGCTGCGCGTCCTTGGTGATGTCGACGAGCACGGGCCCCGGGCGGCCGGAGCGAGCGACGTAGAACGCCTGCCGCAGCATCGGGGAGATGTCTTCGGCGCGCGTGACCAGGTAGTTGTGCTTCGTGATCGGCAGCGTGACGCCGGTGATGTCCGTCTCCTGGAAGGCGTCGCTGCCGATGTACGGCGACGCGACCTGGCCCGTGACGCAGACCATCGGGATCGAGTCGAGCATCGCCGTGGCGATCCCGGTCACGAGGTTCGTGGCGCCGGGTCCTGAGGTGGCGACGCAGACGCCGACCTTGCCCGAGGCGCGGGCGTAGCCGTCGGCCATGTGGGCGGCGCCCTGCTCGTGCCGGACGAGGACGTGGCGTACCGACGATCTGAGCATCGCGTCGTAGGCCGGCATGATCGCGCCGCCGGGGTAGCCGAAGACCACGTCGCAGCCCTCGCGGGCCAGCGTCTCCCAGAGAATTTCTGCGCCCGTGCGCTGTCCGTCGTCGCTCATGCGGCTCCTCGTTTGCGTCCACCGGCCAGCACCTTCGCGCGCAGCCGTTCGTAATAGGTGAGCGTCGCCTCGTCGGGCTCGTGGCTGGGGCTCGCAAGGACGCGATCCCACTCTGCCATCAGCGCCGCTGGACCGCCCATTTTCGCGCCGAGCTCCGAGAGGTCGGCCCCCACTTCGAGGTCGAGCGTCGTGGTCTCGACCTTGGGCGAGCCGAACGCGGCCCGGGCAAACGCGAGCGCCCGTTCGAGCGCGTGGCCCGTGGCGTCGCGATGCACGGCCACCCGACAGACGAGCTCGGCCTCGCGCACCCGGCACGGAGTCACGAGAGCCACGTCGAGCTGGCGGTCGGGATCGACCGCGCCGGAATAGAGCGCGCTGCCATGCGCGAAGACCACGAGCGCGCCCGCCGCGAGGTAGGGCGCGAGCCCGTAGGCCCAGACGGCCGGCTGCTCGGCCTCGGGCAGCTGCACGACGACGACGTCGGCCCGCATCGCCGCCTCGGCCGCCGGCACTGGACGGAACCCGTCGGCCACGGCGTGAACCCACGTCATGCCGCCGGAGCGAACGACGATGTCGACCTCCCAGCCGATCGCGCGGAGGCGCAACGCCTGCTCGCGGGCGTCGGGCCCGTATCCGATAACGGCCGCGTGCGTGACGCGACGGCTGCTATTTGGGTCGCTGGGCATCGGTGGATCAATCTCGGCGCATGAATCTCGGGAAGCACATGAAAAAAAAACCCCCGCTCCCTTCCGGGTACGGGGGCCGAAGTGAGGAGGCAGTCTCTCAGTTCGGCGGCCCGCACCCGAGCGCAATAAGAAGGATGCGCCCGAGCGGAAGTACGAGGCCGGATACCACGATCGGCGCTACGACGCTCCCCGTGCCCGCGCTGGGGCTCGAGAGGAGCAGAGCAGCCGATGTGTCACAGCCAACCATTGTGCGGGAAGCGTGAAGGGTATTGTGCGTAGCGTCAAGCCGAATGTTTCGGATCCGCGACAAAACCTACAGTCGCCCTCGCTTGCCGTCGCTTGCCCTCGCCCTGCCGCCGCGTCACGACCCCCTCGCGTTCCCGTGGAGCGCCCTGGATGCGCCGCCATGAAAACGTATCAATAACATAGATATACGAGCTGATTTGAAGCGGCGGGATGGCCGGAGCCACCTACCTTTGGTCGTGAAGAAAGACGGGGCGATAGGCGCACACTCGGGTCGTGCCCCGAGCTCCTTCGGAGGACGAGCCGGCCATTTTGCACATGCGCCTTCAGGGGTTGCATCGCCATCTCGCCGTCATTCTAGGTCTCCACGACCCCCGAGGCCACGTCGATCCGCGTTCGGAGGACAAGCACACTTGGATCGAGGGACACGCGCACTTGGATCGAGGGACATGCGCCTGGCGTGACGTGATACGCGGACTTGGTTCGAGGGACACGCGGGGATCATTCGATCGATCCCCGCTTGGGCGACATCGATGCGTGGTCTTGCATGGTCGGATGCGCGCACTTGTACCTAGGGACACGCGCGGATCGCTCCATCTCAGTGCGGACTTCGCTCGAGGGACAAGCGCACGGCGTCGATGGAAGTGCGGGGATCGATGGATCGATCCCCACACTTGCATGGATGCAAGCTCGCTCGGGACGGAGCGTAGTGCGGGGATCGATCGATCCAAGTGCACGGATCGATCGACCGATCCGCGCGCAACCATCGAACCGAGCGCGCAGGGCCACCGCCAAGGCGCCATAACCATTGGCCAAAGAGGATCCACGTGGCGGTTTCGTTGCGGCGGAGGTCACTGGGGACGCGGTCACTGCGCGAGCGCGTGGAGGCGTGCGAGACGTCGCGAGACTCACCGCGTCGCAGCCGTGAGGGTGGTGCGCGAGTTCATGTACGGGACCAGCGCCCTCGGCAACGTGACCGACCCGTCGGCGTTCTGGTGGTTCTCGAGGAGGGGGATGAGGATGCGCGGGCTGGCGATCGCCGTGTTGTTCAGCGTGAAGGGGTAGGCGAGCGACCCGTCGGCGGTGCGCACGCGGATGTTCGACCGGCGGGCCTGAAAGTCGCCGAGCGTCGAGCAGGAGTGGGTCTCGCTGAAGGCGTTGCGGCCGGGCATCCACGACTCGACCTCGTGCTTGCGGGTTTGCCCGAGGCCGATCTCGCCTGTGCACGCGAGCGCGACGCGGTACGGGATCTCGAGCTTCGCGAGGATCGCCTCGGCGTTGCCGAGGAGCTCGTAGTGGAGCTTCTCGGCGACGCCCTCGTCGGGCGCGCAGACGACCACCTGCTCGACCTTCATGAACTGGTGCACGCGGTAGAGGCCGCGCGTGTCCTTGCCGTGGGCGCCCGCCTCGCGGCGAAAGCACGGCGAGATGCCCGCGAACTTGAGCGGCAGGCGCCCTTCATCGAGGACGTCGTCGCAGTGCATGCTGACGAGCGGGACCTCGCTCGTGCCGATGAGAAAGACCTCGTCGGCGGGGATCGCGTACGCCTCTTCGCGACCCAGCGGAAAGAAGCCCGTGCCGGTCATCGCGCGCTCGCGCACCATCACGGGCGGCGACACGAGCTTGAGCCCCTTTGCGACGAGCGTGTCGACGGCGAGGCGGAGGACGGCCATCTCGAGCAGCGCGCCGTCGCCCACGAGGGCATAGGAGCGCTGGCCGGCGAAGCGGCGCGGACCGTCGAACTCGACCATGCCGAGCCACGTCATGAGCTCGAGGTGGTCCCTGGGCGCGAAGTCGAACTTGCGCGGCTCGCCGACGCGCCGGACTTCGACGTTGTCTTCTTCGCCCTTGCCGATCGGCACTTCGGGCCGCGGCAGGCTGGGCACGCGGAGCATGAGATCCTGGTACCGCTTCTGGATCTCGCCGAGCTTCGGCTCGAGCTGCTCGATCTCGGTGCGGATCGCCTTCGCCTCTTCGACGAGCCTCGGGCGCTCGTCTTTCGCCGCCTTCGGGATCGCGGCCGAGAGCTCGTTCTTGCGCGCGCGTTTGAGCTCGAGGGCGGTCGTGGCCTCGCGACGCTCGCGATCGGCATCGAGGAGCTCGTCGAGGTCGAGCGTGAACCCCTTGTTCTTGATGGCGGCGCGGACGGCGTCCGCGTTCTGGCGAATGAACTGGATGTCGAGCATGGCTGCGGCGCGGCGCAGACTAGCCCGGAAGCCAGGGCGCGTGCACGCGTCGGCTCGTCGCGCTCGTTGCGCGGTCCGCGCGGGGTGGGGCTGACTGGACTACGCGCGGAGGCTGCGACGGAACTCGCGGACCGCGCCGGTCTGATCGCGTCGGGTCGCGAGGACCGCGATGGCCGGGAGATCCAGGTCGGGCAGGATCTCGCTCCGCGCGATTCGCTCGTAGGCGTCGCCCCGGAGAGCGTGAACTTCGATCTGCTCGTCCTGCCAGATCCAGACCTCGCGGACGCCGAACGCGCGGTAGATCTCGAGCTTGTCGAGGCCGCCGCTCGTCCATAAGACCTCGATGGCGAAGTCGGGGAGGGGCTTGGGGCCGTCGATCTCGTAACACTCGTCGGGCTCGACGCCGCGCTCCTTGGGGCGGCTGTGGATCGTCATCGAGCCCAGGCCGTCCAGCCGCAGACCCCGCTCCTCGGCGTAGGCCTCGACGAGGCGTGCGATGATCGTCTTGATGGTCTCGTGGTCGCGCGACGGGCTCATGAGCTCGAGCTCCCCTTCCAGGAACGCGACGCGTACCCCCGCGCTGTCGCCGCGCATCGCCAGCAGCGCCTCGTACTGCTCCCAGGTCACCCCGTGCAGAATGACGCGCTGGTCGAAGGTGCCTTCTTGGGGAGGCGGTCGGTGGGGAAGCTCGTGCGCCTGCATCGA
>CZKU01000415.1_pt1 | contig 14856 bp, 15 predicted proteins | sample 1122471 | NCBI WGS metagenome assembly CZKU01 (sample SAMEA3539301, study PRJEB10725) | soil metagenome | biome: tundra; feature: field; material: soil | place: USA | collected 2010-05 | depth 0.15 m | reverse complement strand
TCGCCGCCTGCGCCGTGGCCAGGGCAGCAGCATCGCAGCATCGGCACCTCGGAGCGATACCGCGCGTAGCTCTCGCCCAGCTCGCGCAGCAGGCTACGCTCCTCGAAGTGCACCCCGACGAGGATGTACGCGGTGAGGCTCGTGGCGAAGTCTGAGGACGGTCGTCAGGGCGAGGGGCTTCCCCCGCCGCCCAGGAGCCTGCCGCTGACCTCCTCGAAGTGCGCTCTTTCTAGGGTCTCAAGGTCCTCGTCACGCGTGCGCACAAATTCTTCGAAACGCCTCTCGGCAGACGCCTGCCAGGCCGCCTCGGATACGATGTGCCGGCGTGCGAGGCCGGGATCGTAGGGTCCGGCCAACGCCTGACGCAGCGCAGGCATTCCCTTCGGTTCCTCTAGGACGCGCGCGCCGCGCTTCGTACGCCAGGCTCCTGTCACCGACGGCGGCAGGATGTTGGGAAGCGCCTCTCGTCCATGTCGCGCGAGGAGCCTAAACGATCGCCGGGACTGTTCCGTGTCCGCCCGATGGCGCGCTAAGAGCATCGCGAATGCGCGGCTCCGAGCGTGGCGAAAGTCGACGTTGACCGGAAACGGACGGCGCTGCGCCCGACGATGTTCCCACTGAAACGTCCTCCCGCGGAGCAAGTCTTTCAGCGAATCGATCGTGCGAGTGATCATTGACGCGCTCGTCCCACCGCCGAAGGCTTCGATGTACGTCGTGAACCACAGCCAGTCACTCGCGCGCTGAATCGCCTGCCGTTTGAGATGCGTCCGGCCCAGGATGGCGCCGAATAGTACGACGATCTGCGAAGAATAGGGAACGAGCTCAGGGACGTTGATGTGACACCCGTGACTGAGCGCGTCGGCAACGACGCGCAGTCCTGCGCCAACGGTATTGGCGGCATCCGGCGTGTCTCGCAGGCCTAACGCGAGGCTTTCTGGCTTGAACTCGTAGCTCTCTTGACCGACCGCAAGGGCGAAACAGCGAAGAAGCACGTCGTCTTCGAGCTCCTGCCAGCCGAATTCGCTGAGCGTTTCGGTCCGAAGGCTGGAGAACGTGTCGAGGAGCTCGAAATCCTCGGCCCAGGCCAAAGCGTTGACCATGTGCAATGTGCTCATCGGCGTTCCCTTGCTGTTGATGAGCTGAAACGCGCGGGTGGCATGCTCAAGGTCGTCCGAGAACAGTGGGACGATGGGAACCTTATAGTCGAGCAAGATCTCCGCGACGCGGTCCGCCCTCTCGACGAGCGCGTCGCCATCGGGAAGTTTCGAGAGGTCTCGCTGCCGCCGAAGGAGTCGCTTGGAATCGAGTACGTGACTTAGGAGGAGTGAATGCACTCGTCTCGTGTCACCCTCCACGTCCGCCTGGTCTTCGAAAACCTCGAACGTGGAGGTCCCCAGGTCAACGTAAACGTCTCTCGGGGACTCACTCTCTTCATCATCTGCCGGCGTGTCGTGGCTCGCCGGATCGGCGATCAGGGCCACGTACAGCGTTGATAGCCGTTGGAGCCCATCGAGAACGTATTGCCTCCCGACCTCCGCAGCCCTGGGCTCGGGCAGCGCACGAGGTCCGATGTGTCGGGTTACCGGCACCGACCTCGAGGTGCGCCACGTCATAAACGTGCCGATCGGCAATCCCTCCAATACGCTTTGAATGAGATCGACTCGCTGCGCGCTCTTCCAGACATACGGGCGCTGAAATCGGGGGAACGCCAGCAAACCTTCGCGAATGTCCCTCAAAACTGACGCCAGCCGCTGGATCGTCGGCTCCGAAAGGTAGGACGCGCGCGGTACCCGTTCGGCGGTCATTGGATTCTCCTTCTCAGCCACTCCACGAAGCCGCGTAGCTCGTCAAACCCACCGTCCTCGCGCAGCTCGAGTTCACGCGCATCGGCGAAACGACGGCTGATATCGCGTCCGAAGCCGCCTTCGAGAGGCGTGCCCTGTTCGGAAGGCAGCCATGACGGGGGCGGCTGCCGCCCGCGATCTCCCTGGTGCCCCTTTTTCATATTGAAGAAGGGGCGAAACGATTCCCGGGACAGTGCCTTGACGAGTCTTCGCCTCCGACGGCGCTCGGCACCGGCGGCAGCTTCGGCCCAACGATGGAGCGCGCCAATCGGAAGGTAGTTCTCAATCGCGCGACGGCGCAGCATGTGATGCGGAAAGGCCTCGATGTCCCCCGCCTGCGCCCGTTCGCAGGCGTCAAGCGCCTCGACACTCGCACGGTAGAACCGCGCTCGGAACGCGCTACTTACCTCGGGCTCCGTCGCCGGACGCTCCACGGCGTCGCCATCGAACATGGCAGCGGCACGAATCGCCCGTGATGGATGCTCGGCGGCCCAATCTACGCGCTTCTTCAGGTCGCCAATGCCCCCGGCGTGCTCGAGCAAAATCCACTCCTTCTCGATTCGATCCCTAAACCACCGTTGCTCCTCCGCGAACATCATCGCAAGCAAGAACGCTGCATCGGATGTCCCGTTCTCCAGAACCACGCGAAAGGGCTTGCCTGCGAGCTCTGCGGCGTCGGGCACGGAGAGCGTCCACGTCGACCAAGCGGAGTCGCGCCGCTCCTCGACGTAGAGCGAAACCCCAGACGGCTGGATTGCGTTCTCAACGTCACTCCATTTGCGTGCCATGTCGGCTTCTTCCCGAGTCACCTTGTCGAGGGCGCTCAGCCAGTACGCGTGTGCTTCTTCGGCGTCCTCGTGCACCTCGATCCGATGACGGCCCGCGAGGGCCGCGGCGACGAGCTGGAACAGCTCTACGTTTGTTCCTCTCGCGAACACGCTTGCTCGCAATACGAAGTTCACGCAGGCGCCCTACGGGCCCGCAAAATCTGCCGGGCGATCTCGACGTCTTCCGAGAAGACGGTCGGTGGCCACGGCGGGTCGGGGCGCGCGTGAGTGTCGAACCGGATAGCCCGCGGCACGCCGCTTCCGTCTTCCAACCGTTGCACCCAGTGGACGATCACGTCATCCGGCGACAGTCGTTTCTGGAGCACGGCGAGTTGGACGTGCAGAAGTAGGTTCTCGCTGTGCGTCTCGATGACCAGGCGTGGTCGCTCGGAACCGGCTCCGCTCGAGACGGCCTGGACTAAGACCTTCGCGAGTTCGGCCTCGGCGGCGGGATGCAAGTGCGCCTCGGGCTGTTCGATAGCAATGACGCGCCCTCGAGCCTCTCCACGCTTCACGCGGGCGAGGAGGAGGAGGGGCGCAAGGGCTTGGCCGACGCCAGATCCCACGTCCAGGACGTGTCGCGGGCGCCCGTCGTCGAAGGCCGCCACAAGCGAAACCTCGCCACCCTCAGGGCGAACCTCGATGCGATGACCAAAGATTGCCTTCGAGGCTTCACTGACGTCGCGAAGGAGCAACGCGTTGTCTTCATGAGCGAGAATCTCGGTCGTCCCTTCGCCAGCGGGTGTCAGGACAGGCTGGCTGGCGGTAGGGACCCGCCTTGGCGGTGGGGCGCGCAGCGGCCCCAGCCAGTCGACCGAGGACGCCAACCCGTGCATACGGGCCTCGCACTCGGCAAAGAGGGCTTGCAGGGCAGGTGGTAGGCCCGTGGCCGGCGCGGGCCGTAGCCCCTCGAAGGCCAGCGCAGGCCGCTGCGGTTCCGTCTCGACCACCACCCGGTCCGCGTCCGGATCAAAATCGGCGGAGAGCACCTCCCGCCCGCCGGCATCGCGGGCCCTGAACGCGAAGATGACCTGCCGGCTGGAGCCAAGGTCACTGACGTCGCGAAGTCGCATCTCGATCTGACGGACGGTGTAAGAGGCATCGTCCCAGGACATCGTCAGGCCGAGATCGTTCCGGTCGACGAGGTGCGTCCTGATCTCGTCGTAGCGAGCGCCCATGGCGGACGGGTGCTCGAGAGCTAGCGGGCCGCTTCGGCTCTTCTCGGCGGCTCGGCACGACGCCGACACGAGGGGAAGCGAACGAAGGAGCGCACTCTTGCCCGAGCTATTGTATCCGAAGAGCAGCGTCAGAGGGCGAAGGTGCAACGTTGCCGGCTCTACGAAGCAGCGGTAGCGCTCGACGGTGACGGAGTCCAGCATTCCGCCGGGCAACGTACCCGACACGGCGCGCGCTGTCATCGACGTGGCATCCCTCGGCCCCTCTCCCAAAGCCCTTAGACGCCGGCTGCCCGCGCAACGCGAGCGCACCAGTTGCCTGCGAATTTCCCGCGCATACTACGGCTCGTCGCCTTCGGCGACGACGGCTGCGCGGAGCCGCTCGTAAGCGGTCCTATACGTTGCCATTGCGCGCACCGCCTCGGCGCGCGCCTCCGCGACGCGCGCCTCCGCGACGCGCGCGGAAGCCGGTGCGGGCGTCGAAGCGTTGCCGTCAAGCCACGAGCGGATCTTGGCGCTCCGTTCGAGGAACAGCGCATCGTCGCCGCCGCAATTGACGCGCAGGAACGCTTTCCAGGACGTCTCGCGCTTCTCCTTGCTGTTGCACTGCATGCACGCAAGCAGCCGATTGCCGACGCCGTTGCCTCCGGCTGGATCTGCATGATCAAGATGAGGATGCGCGCTCTGCTGACCGCAGTAGCAGCAACGATCGTTGAAGAACCGCCGGAGCCGTGCTCGTTGCATTTTCGTCGATGGAGGATCGTTGGGTCGCCGATCTCGCCGGGCCCGCCGTGCAAATCATGCATGCCGGCTGCGGCGCCCCGGTAACCGTCGCGATTCGGTGTGAGCAGCATGGCCAGCTCGGCATGGGCGAGATTCAGGCCCTGCCTGGGCCCGGTGCCAAGAAAAGGAACGCCTGAGGCAGAGCGCCGAGCCCCCGCGCCTCGTCCTGCCGCGCCCGGTCGATCGCGCCGGAATGGCGCCGCAACTCGTGAGGGCCGCCCGGCAAGCCACGTCCGGCGAGGATGCGTGCTTCCCCCTCGGAACCTCCTTCGTGACGGGCCTCTCGCGAGAACCGGCGAGGCCCCGGCGAGCGCGCCTGGCGGCCGGTCGTCACCGTCTTGCCGCGCTCAATGTCGTGGGTCGCGCCGGTTGAACACGTCGCGCCCGAAAGGGCTGAGCCCGGCGCGCGCCGCGTACCCGAGGTGCCCGCGGCCGTCGTCGCCCCCGCGATGGACCCCGAGGAGATCCTCGTAGCTCCTGAGCGCCGAGTAGTGGTCGTAGGAGCCCTTGTCATTGACGCTCCCCGGCTCGATGAGGCGAGCGTTGAACAGCACCGCGCCGACCTGCCCGCCTCCCGGATACACGAAGGTCGTCGTCGGCGGCGTCTGCACCCCGAAGAGCCCCAGCAGGGTGCTGAACCCCGGGTTGCTGACGTTGGGTCCCGTCGGCGAGCCGCAGTCCGCCTGGTTCGCCGCCGGGCAGGCGCGTGCGTCGGTGGCGCCGCCCTCGTCGAAGGTGAGCACGACGAGCAGCTGGCCGGTCCGGTACGCCGGGGACGCGAAGATCATCGGCATCCAGTGCTTCAGCCAGAGATCGGCGCCGACGAGGCCCCCCTGGTGCCCGCCCTCCACGTTGGTGCCGGCGCACGTGGCGTCGTGCCCGTCGTCGCAGAGGTTGGGCGTGATGAACATGAAGACGGGCGTCTTCCACGGGTCTCGCAGGTCCTCGAAGAGGTGCCCGCTGAACGCGTCGGGCGCCCCCCCCGAGCCGACGGTCACCTTGCCGAGCGGAACGACGTGCGCGTCGCAGCGCGCCTCGTCGTCGATCACGGAGTGGAAGTACACGAACGGGTTGTGCCGGGTGGCGTACTGATCGGCCGCCTCGGCGCCGTTCGAGTGATCGACGCCGCCCACGGGAGCGTGCGCACAGTCCGTTCCGCCGAGGGGATCCGGCACGCCGTAGTCCCGCGCAGGATCGTCGCCCATGTCTTCGGCATAGGAACGCCAGCGCAGGCGGCGGTGATCCCCGTCGTCGTCCCCGCGCGCATCGAGCTGATCGCCGATGGTGCGGGCACCGTGCGACGTGGTCGTGGGCCCCGGATACACGCAGCCGTCGCCCACGACCTGGCCCGGGAAAGTCGCAGGTTGCGTCGTGTCGGTGCCTGGCACCACGTCGGTGAATCCGCCGACGAGAGGCGGGTGCGAGAGCGAGGCGAGGTCGATGCAATCGTCGTTCGTCGAGACGGTGGGCTCTTGCCCGGAGACTTGCGAGAGGTAGTTCCCGAGGCTCACGTGGCTCGTGGCGAAGTAGTTCGTCACGAGCTCGCCTTGCTTGAGGAGCGTCCCGTTCAGGTAGGTCGCTGGCGAGCTCGCACCGAAGGTGGTGGCGAAGCTCTCGTTCTCGAGATCGATGACCATAAGGTGGCGGATGGCGCCCTCGGGGGCCGCCGCGCGCTCCACGTCGTGATCGTCCGCCGCCACCGAGGGAGCTGCCCCGAGCACGCCCATCGCGACAGCTCCGGCGAGCGCGCAACCACTACCAACCGACGAGAGGAGAGCCCTGCGTTTCATCGTCTTCGCTCCTGGCCGGCGCGGGCGGGCCCCCCACCGGAGGAGACGCTAGACGCGCGCGCGGCGGGGCGGGTGAATTCTTCGTGAGGGTCGTGTGCCCGCTTCGATCCGCGGGCCCCGCGACCGTCAGGGAGTCTGGGTGAAGTCGAACGCCTTCGTGAGGTCGGCCACGTTCGCGTCGCGCGTGCCGAGAGGCGCGAGGCCGAACCGGTGCTCGATGAGCGCGAGGATCGACGTCGTATCGTAGACCGTCTTGTCGACGTAGTGCTTCTTCGCATAAGGCGAAATCACGATCGTCGGGACGCGGGTGCCCGGGCCCCACTTGTCGACCGCGGGCGGCGCGACGTGGTCCCAGAAGCCGCCGTTCTCGTCGTACGTGATCACGATCGCCGTGTCGGCCCAGAGCGCGGCATTGTTCTTTATTTTCTGGATCAGCGTCAGGGCGTGGTTCTCGCCGGCGATGACGTCCGTGTAGTTCGGGTGCTCGTTCTCGAGCCCCGCCGGCTTGACGAAAGATACGGGCGGCAGCGTGCCGGCGTCGATCGCGGCGAGGAAGTTGTCTTCGTCCTTGAGGTGCGCGGCCTTGGCGGCCGTGCCGTCCTTGTACTTCTCGAAGTAGACGAAAGGCTGATGGTGATACTGGAAGATCTTGGCCCTCGTCTCGGCCCCCGCCTCGGACGCGAGTCCGGCGTCGAGGCCCGCGTCGGCAATGGCGGCGGCCTGCCCCAGCGCGGCGTTCCATCCGCCCGAGTACCAGGCCCAGTCGATCGATTTGTCCGAGAGTCGATCCCCGATCGTGGGCAAGGTCTGATTCGGCACGAGCTGGGTCGGGTCCGCCGTCGGCAGGTGCGGCGTGTTCACCGAATACGACGTGTTGACGGCGTACCCGTCCGGCGTCACGAATCCGTCTTTCTGCGCGAGCCCGGCGTCGTCGCGGCCCAGGAGGCCGGCGTCGATCGGCTGGGCCACCACCCCGGCGGGCGCATTGGGGAAGACCGGGCTCGCCGCCGCGATGAGCCAGATGTGATTGAGGAACGACCCGCCGAAGGCGGCATGGAAGAAGTGGTCGCAGACCGTGTAGTCCTTCGCGAAAGTGGCGAGGGGCAGGTCGGTGGTGTTGAAGTAGCCCATCACGAGGCCGCGCGCGTTGCTCACCGACACGAAGCTGTCCATCGTGCCGCCGTGGATCTGCATCTGCTCCTGATAGAACCGATGCACCGGATCGACGCTCGTGACGGTGCTCGTGGTGATGTACGGGTCGAGCGAGTATGGCGCGTTGGGAAGGGCCCCGGCGCCGGCCTCGATGAGCGCGGTCTCGACCTGCGGCAGGGTCGCATATGGAGTCCCGCTCGGGTCAATCTGCTTCGCGGCCGCCAATCCGGCATCCGAGTAGACGCCCTCCGCCCCGGGAAACTCCCCGTAGAGGCTGTCGAAGCTCCAGTTCTCGAGATAGATGACGACGATGTGATTGAGCTTCGAGAGCCCGGGGGCCGCCGCGTCCGCACCGGCCCCTGCGTCGGCTACCCCTTGATCGGGAGCCGCGTCCGCCGGTGTACCCGTCTCGAGCGCCGCGTCACCTTCGACCGAGGTGTCGACTGCGGCATCCTGGCTCGCCGGGCCCCGCCGTGTCGTCACTTCCGCAATGAACGCTGAGAGTGGCCGCCAAGAAGGGCGCGCTCGCGACAAGCGACACGCCCAAGGTTCGGTTTTTCCTCATCTCTTCCTCTTCTCTGAGCGCCAAGGGGGCGACCCGGCGACCGGTCCGCCCGCAATTCCGTCGCTGCCGACAACCCCTCCGAGATGAGCGTAGGATGCATTTCAACTCGGAGCCGAGCGCGTGACGTTTTTGATTTGGGAGCGCACGGGCACGGGCCTACCCGCACCTCGCGCCATCATCGAAGCCGACGTCCTCCGCTGGACCTCGACGTCGGCGACGTCGAGGGCGACGAGCGCCGGCACGCGCTCGCCCAGCCGAGCGTCAGGAGGGCTCGATCGCGCAGGCCGGCGAGGTCGTCGCCGAGTGTCGCCACGAGCGCCACGAGCTCGCCGTCGCCCACGGGCGCCTTCTTCGACGCCGGCTGACGGCGCGAGGGATGCGCCCTACGAGCGCGGCGCCGTGCCCGTCCACACCACTTCGACCATGGCCTCCAGCTCCCGTATGCGCTTCGAACTCCGTGGAGACATCACCCTGCCGAGCGCCCAGTCGTGGGCAAGGCTGACGAGAAGCTGCGCGGTCGCGTCCGCGGTCGACCGCCGCATCTTCTTCTGCTTCTCGAACCATTCCAGCCGTTTCACCAGGCCTTCGTGCAGCTTTGCGGGTGCCGTCTGCGCCCTTCCTAGCGAGCCAGGGTCGAAGGAGGGATGCGTGATGAGCCGCAAGGCGAGCGGCAAGACGTCGGCGAAGTAGTCGGAGATCCGTACCACCACGTGCTTGACGTACTCCCTCGCCGGCTCGCTCGGTTCCTCTGGACCGAGGACCTCTTCGAGATCGGGAGCGCTGGGCGCCATCGCAGCGAAGAACAGTTCGTCCTTGCTCACGAAGCGCTGGTACAGCACGCCCTCTGAGATGCCCGCGCTCTCGGCGACCTGCCGCGTCGACACCGCGTGGCCATGGGCCCTAAACAACTTGCGTGCGGCTGAAAGGATTTCGTCGTCCGAGATCGTCTTGGGGCGGGTCATCGCGATGCTGGTCAACGTATAGCGCATCGGCCACGCCTCACGTCGAACGCGGCACGACTTGACATAAGTGAGCGCGCGCTTATTTTCAATCCCATGGACGTCGCGTTGCCCGCGTCAGCGGAGGTCCGAAGGGCTGTCTCGTGGGTCGTCATCGCAGCCGCTGCGGAGACGGCGCTGACCATCGCTCACTTCCTCTATGGAGCCCACATCTACGACGACCCCTCGCGCGATCACGTCATCGTGCCGGCCCTCGTTTCGCTGGGTTTCGCAGCAGCCCTGGGAGCGCTCTTCGCCTGGCGTCCGTCGCCCGTGACCCTCTGGCCCTTCGTGGCAGTCGTGGCCGTGCCGTTCGTCGGGATGTTCGGCCTCTACCACGGCGGGTTCGGTCACGTGTGCAAGCTCGTGCTCTTCGCCATGGGCACCTCGCCGGAGAGGCTGGAGGAGATCTTCGACTCGCCCGACTTCGCCGCCCCGAACGACGTTGCGTTTGAGGTCAGCGGCGTCACGACGCTCCTGGCTGCACTCCTCGTCACGTACTTGCTCGTGCGATTGCTGCGCACGGCGAAGCGCGCCCGCGACCTGAGGGCTGACGACGCCTCGACTTCGACCGCTCACGGCGCTTAGGCCTCCCCATGCGCCTCTCCGGCCTTGCCATACGCATGCTCTTCGACGCTCCGTTCAAGAGCCTCGGCACGCTCATCGGCGTACTCGTCTCCGTCTTTCTGATGCTGCAGCAGGTCTCGCTGCTGATCGGCATCCTCGCCCGCGTGTCGGCCTTCGCCGACGCGACCGACGTCGACATCTGGGTCGCGTCGGCAGCAACCGAGAGCACGGATGCGACCGACTCCGTTCCGGAGAACCGCGTTCAGGCCGCCGCGGGAACGCCGGGTGTGGCCTGGGCGGAGCCGGTCGTGCAGGGCATCGGCCGGGTGACGCGGCCCGACGGCGTACGCGAGTTCGTCAAGGTCCTCGGCGTGCGTCCCCCGCGGTACGCCGGGCTACCGCACACGCTCTCCCGAGGGACGTCGACGACGAACCTGCGCGCCAGCGATCGGGTCTTCATGAACTGGAACGACCGCGGCACCTTCGCCGCGGCGCAGCCCGGCGACCGGGTCGAGGTCGACGGCAACGCCAGCGTCGTCGCCGGCTTCTTCGACGGGATGGACCCACACAGCCCGTACTACTACCTGTACGCGAACATCGACGACGCGCGGGGCATGACCGGCTTCGCACAGGACCGCGTTACGTTCGTCGCGGTCCGGCTCGAGCCGGGGGCCTCCCTGGCCCTCGTCAAGCGACGCCTGGCGGCGCGCATACCTGATGTGACCATCCTGTCGCGTCAGGATCTCCACGACGCCGAGATCCGCTACTTCCTGCAGCGTAACCCAGTGGGCCTGGTCTTCGGCATGGGCACCGTGGTCGCCGCGCTGATCGGCGGAGCCATCGTGGCGGTGACGCTCTACTCGACCGTCATCGACCGGACCCGCGACTACGGGATGCTCAAGGCGATCGGCGCGCGCAGCCGGGATCTCTTGCAGCTCTTGCTGCTGCAAGCCTGGTCCTTCGCGCTCGTCGGCTACGCGATCGGCGTCGGCGCCTTCCTGCTGGTGCGCCACGCGTATCCAAACCTGCCGATGAAGGCGACGCCCGAGATGCTGGTGGGCATCGCCTTGGCCGCCCTCGTGTCGTGCACCCTCGCGTCGCTGGCCGCCGTGCGGCGCGTGCTCACGCTCGACCCCGCCATCGTGTTCAGGGGATGACCATGCCTAGCCCCGCTCTGGCGGCTCTGGAAGGCCGTGGAATCGGCAAAGTCTTCGGCTCCGGGGACCTCGCCGCTCGGGCGCTGCATCCCACCGATGTGGCCGTGTACCGGCGAGAGGTGCTCGTCATCATGGGCCCTTCGGGGAGCGGCAAGACGACGCTGATCAGCATCCTCGGCCTGGTTCTCACACCGACCGAGGGAGAGGTCCTCGTCGAGGGCAAGCGCGTCGCGGGTGCGAGCGCCGACGCCCTGGCGCAGCTCCGGAGGGACCGGGTCGGCCTCATATTTCAGCAGTTCAACCTCCTCGCCGGGCTCAGCGCCCTCGAGAACGTGGCCCTACCGCTGCTGTTGCGCGGGGAGAGCGCGAAGGACCGCGCAGCGCACGCGCGACGCGCCCTCGACCTCGTCGCGATGGGCGACAAGGTTGGCGCAAAGGCGCGACTCCTGTCGGGCGGTCAACAGCAGCGCGTCGCCATCGCCCGTGCGCTGGTCGCAGACGCGGCGGTCCTGCTCTGCGATGAGCCGACCGCTTCCCTGGATGGCCGCACCGGGCGCGACGTTCTCGACACGTTGGCCCGCCTTGCACGGGAGCAGGACCGGGCGGTCGTTATCGTGACCCACGACGACCGCGTCCTGCGCATCGCCGATCGTTTGATCCACGTCGAAGACGGACGCGCGACCGAGGAGGCTCCGAGCGACCTCCGTTCGAGGAGGACTGCATGAGCCGTGAAGCGCACTCCTTGCCGCTCGTCTTGGCGACGGCTGTCTTGCTCTCGGGCTGTGGGCTTCACGGGAAGCCGAACGTCGACCGGACCAAGGCACTCGCCGGCTCGCACGTCACCGCGGCCGTTACTGCCCCCGACCTCGAGGAGCCCAACCAGGTGGTCGCGCCTGGGGTCGTCGAGGCTTGGGGCGGCAACGTCGAGCTGTCGCCCGGGGAGCCCGGGTGGATCGCGAAGATCCTGGCGTCCGAGGGCGGGCGGGTCGAAGCGAGGCAGGTCCTCGCCACACTCGATGACGAGGCCCAGCGCGCGTCGGTCGACCTCGCGAAGGCCGACCTCGCCGAAGCCGAGGCTACGTTCGCGAAGACGCAGAACGGGGCCACGGTCGAGGAGCTGCGTCAGGCGCGGGCCGAGAACGAGGCGGGTCAAGTGCGCGCGGAGCTAGCGCGGCACGACGCAACGCGCAGCGACCGTCTCGGGAGTGACCGAGTGCTCGCCCCCGCTGAGGTCGAGCGGGTGAGCGCGGAGGCTCGCGTACAGACTGCCATCGCGAACGCCAGCGCCGCGAAGCTTGCGTCATTGGAACGCGGATCCCGCAGCGAGGATCGCTCTGCGGGCAGGAATCGCGTGGTGGCGGCTCGCGCTCGAGTCGCCCTCGCCGAGGTCGGCCTCGCTCGGCGGCAGGTCGTCGCGCCGATCGCCGGAGTCGTTCTGCTCAGCCGCTTTCATGTGGGGGAGTTTTTCAACGTGAGCGGCGTGCCGCTGTTCGTGCTCGGTGACACGTCCTCGCTGCAGGTGCGGCTGGAAGTTGACGAGATCGATGCCTTCCGCGTGAAGGACGGCGCGCCGTGCACCCTCTACGGCGACGACAACCAGAAGATCGTCGCCGGCGCGGTGCTCCGGTTGGCCCCCCAGATGGGTCGCCGTGGGCTCGCGATCGAGTCGCCCACGGCGCGCGCCGACGTTCGCGTGCGCGAGGTCTTCGTCGAGGTGTCAGGGGCGAGCTCCCTGGTGCCAGGCCAACGGGTATGGGGCCACGTGATTCCAGTCCAACCTGCAGTTCAACCTCTTTCAGCCGTGGAGAAGCCGCATGTCAACTAAGCGGGACGCTGCCGAAAGGCAAGGCGCTGTGGATCACGTACGACGCCCAGGCGAAGGTGACGCGCATCGTCGTGGATGGCGGCGCCTCGGCGCCCATCGAGGGCGTGCCCTTCATGAAGGCGGCATGGAGCCTGTGGTTCGGCAAGTCGAAGCCTTCCGACATCGGCGATGCACTCCTCAGCCAGTTGTGACGCCGGAGGTGGCTCCGACGTTCCAGTGCGGCAGTTGCGCGCGGACCCGGAGGCGCCGGTACGAGCGTCTGTCAGGACTGCCACCAGAGAATGAAGAGCCAAGAGGATGCGCACGAATTGACCTCGGACGCCTTGCGAGTCGAACGCCGCACGCTTGCCGACGGGTCCCGGGAAGTACGCGTCGTCGCAGAGCGCTGCACGCTTGAGAACCGCAAGGAAGGCTGCAGCAGCATCGGGTGGACGCTCGTCTCGGAATGGGAAAAGGGAACGGAGTCGTGCCACTGGTCGCACATGTTCGAGCTCCGCTGAGCCGCCTCGTCGCTTCGATGAATCGCCCGATCCGCGCCGCCTTGTACCTGCGGGTCAGCACAGACGAACAGACCACTGACAACCAACGACCCGAACTCGAGGTGCTCGCCAGGGACTGCGAGGCTGCTTGCTCGCGCGTCCCCCCAATGCACGACCTTCTCGCCCGGACGAGGCGTGGGAGAGGGCGCCTTACAAGACCCGAAAGTGGAAAGAAGCGCTTATTGCGAAACGATTTGTTTCGTGCGACGTAACCCTATGGGGGATCGTGTTGCGGATGGCCGCGCACCGTCCATGGGAGTCGGACGGCCGCGGAGGAGCGCATCATGATCCCTGACGTTCGGAGGATGCCTTGGAGCATCGGCGGGCCGCCGCGTGCTCTCTCCGCGGGACTGCGGTAGCGGCGATGCAAGAATGGAAAGGGGGCGCCAGCGCAGCTATGGACCGCTACGCTTGCGGGGATGACGCCGCGTTCTCGGAGCTTTACGATCTCCTGGCTCCGCGCCTGTCGTCGTTCGCCATGAGGAGAACGCGCGACGAAGGAGCGACCGAGGATCTCGTGCAGCAGACATTTCTCCAGATGCACTGCGCCCGCCGGCACTTCGCGCCGGGCGCCGCCGTCGCGCCCTGGGCCTTCGCGATCGCCCGGAGGCTCCTCATCGACACCTTCCGCAAGAAATGTCGGGGCCCCGTCTGGGTCGACGAAGACGATGACGACGCCCGCGAGAGCGTGGCTCCCGGGGCGTCGCCCGCCGAGGTCACGGCGCGCCGCCGGCTCGCACGGCGCATGAGCGAAGAGCTGGCCCGGGTGTCGGAGACCGATCGCACGGCCTTCGAGCTGGTCCGGTTCGACGGTCTCTCGATGGCGGAGGCGGCCGAGGTGCTCGGCACCACCGCGAATGCGGTCAAGCTGCGAGCGTTTCGCACCGCCGAGGTGCTCCGCGCCTCGCTCGGCGACGAGGCCCGCGAGGAGCTCGAGGGGTCCTGGTGACCGAGGATCTGAAAGCCCGCATTCTCGCGTCGGCGCGCGCGACGCCGTCGCCGCGTCGGCCCGCGTCGCAGGTCTACGCGTGGCTGGTGCTGCCGAGCTCCATCATCGTGGGCGCCGTGCTGTTCTTTGCTTTCGACGGGCTTCACCACGGGCAGGGCCGACCCTCCTGGTTCTACGTGGCCTCGTCGATCGGATGGATGGCCGTGGCGACCCTCTCGGTGTGGGCCGCCTTCGGCCGAGGCGGCTCGGCGCTGGGCCGGCCGAGGCCCTGGCTGACGGCGGTCGCCATCGGCACGCCGGCGCTCCTCTTTGCGATGATGTCCGGGTTTGCCGTCGTACATCCCGAGGTGACGCTCCTGCATGCCGAGCGGCTCGGCCTCAAGTGCCTGGGGCTCACTCTGGCCGGAGCGGTGTTCCCGCTGCTCTCGCTGGCCTTTCTCCGTCGCGCCAGCGATCCGGTGCACCCGGTCGCCACGGGCGCGGCGCTCGGCGCTGCCTGCGGGGCGGCGGCCGGGGTGATGGTGGAGCTCTGGTGCCCGGTCGCCGCGCCCCGCCACGTTGCCGTGGGGCACATTCTGCCCATCGCGATCGTGAGCGTCGTGGGCGCGCTCATGGGCGCGCGGGTCATCGCGATGCGGCCGCGACCCCGCCCGCGCACCTGAAGCCGGCGCGCGAAGCCCGCGAC
>CZKU01000220.1_pt3 | contig 15173 bp, 15 predicted proteins | sample 1122471 | NCBI WGS metagenome assembly CZKU01 (sample SAMEA3539301, study PRJEB10725) | soil metagenome | biome: tundra; feature: field; material: soil | place: USA | collected 2010-05 | depth 0.15 m | reverse complement strand
GGGAAAACGTTGAAATGGCCGAGCTCGACCCCGCGCGTCGTGACTTCGTCGCCGACGATCGACGCGAGCCAGCGCTGGGCGCCGAGCGCGCGGATGGTCGGCCCGTAGTCGGTGATGGCGTTGTGGTCGGTGGCGGCGGCGACCTCGACCCCCGAGGCCGCGAGCGAACGCACGCGATCCTCGAGCAAGGTCGGCGCGTCGGGAGAGGGAAGGGCGTGGACGTGCAGGTCGGCGGAGATCCATCCGCGCGTGTCGACGACGCGTTCGAGCGTCGCCTCGATCGACGTGGCGCGGCCCTCGTCGACGTGGATCGTCTGCTCGCTCGTCGTGTACTCGAAGCCGCGCGAGAGGATCACGCGATACGTCCCGGCGGGGATCGGGACGTCGCCCTCGCCGAGGGAGACGATCGCCTCCAGCGCGGCGCCGTCGTGGGGCTCGTCGCCCCAGTCCGGGTCGGGCGTCGGGGGCACCCCGCGGACGATGAGGCGAGCGGGAAGGGTGGACGCCCCGCGCTCCGTCACGTGCCAGTGCAGGCGTCCGGCCCGCGGGGGGGCGAGGCTGGTGGCCTCGTCGCCCGCAGTCCAGGCGCCGGGCGCGTACCCGGGCGCGGTGGCGCGGATCCGGAGGCAGCCCTTCGTCACCAGCGCGTCGCGAGGGGATGCGCCGAGCAAGAATCGCTCGAACGGCCTCGCGGAGGCCGAGACTCCCGTCGACGTGCCCGCGTCCAGCGAATCCGGCGCGCACGACGCGATCTCGGCCACCGCCCGCTCGGCAGCGACCGCGGGCAGCTTCAGCGGGACGAGGGCGACGCCCTTCGCGCGCTCGAGCGCAGTCACGGCGTCGCCGAGCGCGCCGTCGGCATGCGCCAGCCAGAGCGTTCGCGGCCGTGACGCTTCGCCCGCTCGCAGCTGGAGGGCCTCCTCTCCCGTGTGGGCGCGCTCGTGAAAGCCCGGCTCCGGGGCGTTGAAGCGCGCCACGAGCCGACCCGCATCGAGGCCGAGCGCGTACGCCTCGCCGAGACCTTCGCGTGCAATGAACTCTCCGGAGTACGTGCCGCCTCGGCTGACGAAGCCGGTGCCCTCGACCCAGGTCGGGACGTTCCCCCAAGCGACTCTCTCTCCGACCGTGACGCCCAACGTGGCCGTTCCCGCGTCGGCGTCGCCGCTCGAGGTCGCGACCGACTCGATTCGAAGTGTCGGTCCGACGAACGAAACGAACGTCCATAGCGTCAACGGGACGTCGTGCGCGCGACGCTCGATGCGCACGACCCGCGGCGCTTCGGGAACCGGTGCGACGGCGACGACCTCGGTCCGAACGTCGTCGAGGCCCACGTAGAGGGTGGGCTCGACCCCCACGAGCGCGTCGTCGCGACCCGCGGTCCCGAAGTCGACGATGCGGCCGCCACGGGCATCGACGACGGCGACCTGTCCGGCGCTCTCGAGGCGCCAGTCGCCCGCTCGCGCGTCGACCCGAGGGCCGGTGAGAGGGACTTCATCTCGCGCGCCGATCCGGAACACCTCGCCATCACCAGTCGATGACGGCGCGGGCGGACTCGACGCCGTCGCGGAGACGGGCGGGTCGTCTCGGACCGGCGACCGACCCGAGCACGATGCGAGCGCGGGGCCGAGCAACGTGACCGTGAGCGCGAGGGGGCGCCGGAGCATGGAGCGATCAGGCCACGTGGACCGCGTGAGGTGGAGCTTCGGCCACCCGCGGCGGCGCGGTCCACCCGGCGAGCGGCGCCGTGTCGAGCCAGCGCGAGAGATCGGCGAGCGCGCGCGTCGCGATGGCCTCGTTGCGCTCGCGTTTCTTCATTCGCACGTTCGCGAGCGGCGGCAGCCAGGCCCAGGTGACGTTCGAAGGTTGGTAGTCGTGGGTCGGCCGAGTGCAGTGGGTGATGACTCCGCCGAGGGCGGTGGCCTCGGGGGGCGGCGCCAGCTCGTGGCCGAGGAGCGCCTGCGCGAGCAGCACGGCGCAAACGAAGCCGCTCGCGCAGCTCTCGACGTAACCCTCGACCCCGGTGATCTGGCCGGCGAGAAAGACGCCCGGTCGCGCGCGGAGCTGCATCCTCGCGTCGAGCGCGCGGGGTGCGTCGACGAACGTGTTCCGGTGGACGCTCCCGAAGCGGAGGAACTCGGCATTCGCCAGCCCCGGGATGGTGCGAAGGACGCGCCCCTGGTCGGTCCAGGTCATTCGCGTCTGGAAGCCAACGAGGTTGTAGGCCGAAGCGGCCGCGTCTTCGGGGCGCAGCTGCACCACCGCGAAGGGACGCGACCCCGTGCGCGGATCGACCAGCCCGACGGGCTTCATGGGACCGAAGGCGAGCGTCATCGGTCCGCGCGAGGCCATCACGTCGATGGGGAGGCAACCCTCGAAGTACCGCACGCTCTCGAAGCTCCGCGGCTCGACCTTCTGAGCCGCGACGACGTCGGCGACGAACGCGGCGTACTGCGCCTCGTCCATCGGGCAGTTGATGTAGGCCTCATCGGCGCCGTCTTCGGCTCCCTTGCCGTAGCGCGATTGCTTGAACACGCGATCCCAGTCGATCGAGTCGGCGGCCACGATCGGCGAGATGGCGTCGTAGTAAGCGAGGTGCTTGCTTCCCACGGCGCCGGCGAGATCGGCCGCGAGGGCGTCGCCGGTGAGCGGCCCCGTTGCGAGCACGACGGGCGCTTCGTTCGAGGCCGGAGGGATCGCGTCGATGATCCGCGACTCGAGTGTGACGCGCGGGTGTCCACGAAGGCGCTGGGTGACGAGCGCCGAGAACGCCTCGCGATCCACGGCGAGGGCGCCTCCTGCCGGGACCCGCGTCGCATCGGCGACGGCGAGGATCAACGAGCCCCCTCGGCGAAGCTCTTCCTTCAGGAGCCCGACCGCATTGGCGAGCGCGGCCCCTCGGAGCGAGTTCGAGCATACGAGCTCGCAAAAAGCGTCCGTGGTCTGCGCAGGCGTTCGCGCGAGGGGCTTCTGTTCGACGAGGCGGACGTCGACGCCCCGCTCCGCGAGCTGCCAGGCGACCTCGCACCCGGCGAGGCCCGCGCCGATGACGGTTACGGAAGGCATCGGCGCTCCTCTAGCATGGGCCACCCCCCATGCGCTTCCACGTGCTCGACGGCTCTCGCGTCTTCATCGACCTCCGGGCCGGTGGTCTCCTCAGGGCCATCGCGCACAGCCCCACCCTGCGGGCGACGCCCGAGTCGTTCTCGCTCGACCTCGCGGGCGGCGAGGCAGCCGTCAGCGCCCACTTCCGGGCCGACGCGATCGCGGTCCCCGAAGACATGTTCGGGCCCGATCGAGACAAGATGCGAGACAACTTGACGAGCACCGACGTCCTCGACGCCCGCCGCCACCCGACGATCGAATTCCGAGGGCGGTACGCGGGGACGACCGCGGGCGGCGCGCTCGGTGGGGAGCTCGTCATCCGAGGCGTCGCTACGCGCCTCTCGATGCCGGTGCGCGTCGCGCGCCAGTGGGACGCGCTGGCGGCCGAGGCGTCATGGGAGGGGACGCTGACGGGCCTGGGCGTGAAGCCTTACAAGGCCCTGCTCGGCGCCATCAAGCTCGAAGACTGGATCCGCTTGCGGCTCGAGGTCCGCTTTCAAGAAGCGCTGGAGCACGTGCGCTGAAGCTGGGCTGGCGCCGCTCTTGGCATCGCTCCAGGCGCCGATCCAGGAGAGGCAGGGGGAACGCCCACCGGCCGGGTCCCGTCAGCTTCCGGCGAGGCTCGCGCGCAGCTCGAGGAGCGACGGGTGCGGCGAGTAGCCCTTTGGCAACGCGGCGATGGCGGCATCGGCGTCGGCGACCCGGCTCTCGAGCAAGAAGCCGAAGGCGAGGAGGTGGAGCGCCTCGGCCCGAACGGGGGCGGACCGCGACCCGAGGGCAACGGGGCGGGCGAGCTCGAGCACGAGGGCGCCGTCTTTGGCGTCGAGCGCGTCGTGCGCGAGCTTCAGCGCGGCCTGCATGGGAGCGTCGTGCTCCCGCGCAGACAGTTCTTTGAGCCCGCGCCAGTTGGTCGCGACGAACGAGATCGCCAAAAGGGCGCCCCACCACGACTGGAAGAGGGCGGCGGCGACGATCGCGAGCCCGGCCACGGCGATGGACACGACGCGCGCGGCTCGCTCCCCGCGGCCTCCGGTGAGCGCGTTGAGTCCCTGCGCCATGACGTTGCCGCCGTCGAGCGGCAGCATCGGAAGCAAGTTGAGGATGCCCCACTCGAAGTTGACGGCGAGGAGCTGGCGGTAGACGAAGGCGCCGATTCCCGCCGGCGGGAACGCGGCCGGCCCGATCCCGAAGCGGACGAGGGCCGCGGCGGCGAACCCCGCGCCGGGACCCGCGAGGCTGATCGCGATGCGCCGCGCCGTCGAGAGCTCGCGGGGGACGGCCCACGACGTGGTGCCTCCCATGCCGTGCAGGTCGATCTTCGGCTCGAGTCCGAAGGCCAGGCCCATGGTGGCGTGACCAAGCTCGTGGACGAGCACGGAGACGAACACGATCGCGATCCACGCCACGAGGACCCGGAGGTCCGTACCGGACATGCCGAGCAGCACCGTCATCACGAAGAACGACGGCGCGATGCGAACCGGGATCTTGCCGAGCCGGAAAGAGAGATTCATGACGCCCGAGGCAAAAGCTAGCTTGTCACGGCTTCGCCGCACGCGCGAGGAGCTCAGCCGCCTGGCGCGAGCCTTCACCAGCGGTAACCCGAGCCGCGTCACCGGGGTCGAGTCACCCGGGCCGAAGCATGTTACGAATGCGCCACTCGCCGTGGGCCACGATCTCGACCGTTTCTTCGCGCTCGTGCGCCGCGAGCTCGGCGCTGCCGAGGTGACCGTGCTCGAGGCCGGCGCCGCTCCGCCGGCCGACGAGGCTCGCGAGCTCCGGTGCACGCTGCCCGACGGCCAGGTGGTCGCGATCCGCTACGACGCGCCGCCGCCGGACCGCGACGCTCTTCGCCGGCGCCTCGAGATGCTGGCGAGCACGTTCGACACCGTCGCCGAAGAAGCCGCTCCGGGGCCGCGATCGAGGCCCCCCGTGGGTCGATTGCTTCGCGAGGAGCTCCAGAAGCTCTGCGAGCGATCCGGCGCGGTCAACGCGCTCGTCATCGACGCGAACTCTCCCATCCTGTGGGGCGCCGCGTGGCCGCGAGACGTGGCGTCCGAGGCCGGGACCGCGTTCGGCCCGCAGCCGGAAGACGTGGGCCCGACGTCCGAAGACCAGGCGTCGGTCGCGGCCACCTCGCGCAAGGCCCTCGAGGCCGTTCGAAAACTCGTCGACCTCGCGGCCCTCCGCAAGGGCAAGCGAGGCCGGCATGTCGAACGCGAGGGCGACGCGCCCTTCGTCGCCCATTCGTTTGCGGGCATCTACCTCTTGACGCTCGTCTTCGAAGCGCCTTTCGACGAGCTCCGCGCGGAGCGCGCGGTCGTCGAGTCGCTGTCTCGCATCGAAGCCCTCGTGCTCGCGCTGCCTCCGCTCGACCCGCCGCCACGCGACGGAGGCGGGGTCGTCGCCATCCGCCGCAGTCGCAGGCGATGACGGCGCCGCTCCTCGATCTCAAGAACGTCACCGTGGTTCGCGGGCAGCGCGCGGCGCTCGCCGGCATCACGCTGCGCATCGAGGGGTTCCCTTGCGCCTCGCGTGCGAGGACGGGTACTTCCACGTTCACTGACGCCTCGTCGAGAGCCGGGCTCCCGGCGTGACTCGACGGTTCAGGCCAGCGCGCTCCGCGCGATGACGAGGCGCTGAATCTCGCTCGTTCCCTCGTAGATCGTCGTGACCCGCGCGTCGCGCAGGTGACGCTCGGCGGCGAAATCGCGCGTGTACCCGTATCCGCCGTGGATCTGCACCGCGCTGTTGCAGACGGCGATGGCCGCTTCGCTCGCGAAGAGCTTCGCGATCGCCGCTTCGCGCGAGAACGGCCGGCCCGCCTCCTTCATCGCCGCCGCGCGCATCGACAGGAGATGGGCGGCGTCGATGCGAGTCTGCATGTCCGCGAGCATCCACTGAATGGCCTGGTGCTCCGCGATGGGCGCCCCGAACGTGCGCCGGTCCTTCGCGTAACGCACGCTCTCTTCGAGGGCGGCGCGCGCGATGCCGACGGCCTGCGCGCCGATCCCGATGCGGCCGCCGTCGAGCGCCATCATCGCGATCTTGAAGCCGTCGTTCTCGGAGCCGAGCATCGCGGTCGCTGGAACGCGGCAGCTCGCGAACTCGAGGGGCACCGTGCTCGATCCGCGAAGCCCCATCTTGTCTTCGGGTCGCCCCACGCGAAGACCGGCGGCGTTCCCGTCGACCAGGAAGCACGCGATGCCTTTCGTTCCCGTCTCCGGCGGGCCGGTGCGCGCCCAGACGATGAGGACCCGGGCGGCGCTTCCACCGGAGATCCACTGCTTGGCCCCGTCGAGCACCCACTCGGCGCCGTCGCGCCGCGCGGTGGTGACCATCGCGCCCGGATCGCTGCCCGCGTCCGGCTCGCTGAGGGCGAAGCAGCCGAGACCCTCGTCGCCCCGGGCGAGGGCAGGGCAGTAGTGGCTCGCTTGCGCCGAGGTTCCAAAGCGCGCGATCGCCTCGCCCACCATGTTGGTCACGCTCATGGTGACGGCGATCGACGCGCACGCCCGCGCGATCTCTTGCACGGCGAGCGCGTACGCGACCACACCGGCGCCGGACCCGCCGAGCTCGGGCGCGATGTTCACCGCCATGAGACCGAGCTCTCCGAGCGCTCGCACGACGGCCGGCGGAATGGTCGCGCGGGCGTCGATCTCGGCGGCGATCGGCAGGACCACGCGCGCCGCGAAGTCGCGCGCGGCGCGCTGGATGAGGGCCTGGGTCTCCGTGGGTTCGAAGTTCACCGTGGGGCTCGCCTCGATTGGACCTCAGAGGTCGAAACCGACCTTGGCCGGCCAGCTTCCGGGCGAGGGGAGGCCCTTCATCTTGCGGAGGACCTCGGCGAGGCAGTCTGTGTGGTCCTCGCCGTCTTTCGTCGAGGTCGCCACGCCAGCGCCGAGCACCTTGCCGCCGGGACCGACGTACATCGTCGCGTGGAACGAGGCGTTCGCTCCGGCCTTGCACTTGTCGATGGAATCGCCGTGCTTTCCGAGGGCGTTCGCGACCTTGTCGGAGTTCCATTCGCTCGCGGGGCGCGCCGATTGGAGAGGTAGCTCCATGCCGTAACGGGCCTCGGCCTCGCCTCCGTCGGGCTTGGGCCAGCGGGCCGACATGACCGCGCCGAGCAGACACTTCTCGGTGTCCCGGTCGCCGAGCTCGCTGCCCTCGAGGTAGGTCCAGCGCGTGGCGCCGTCTTCGCCGATTCGCACGAAGAATTTCACGCTCCCCGACAGCACCTCGATGCGGTCGAGCGCTTGCTTCTGGCAGGTCATGAACTTGTCGTCGAGCGCCCCGAAGGCGCGCTTCACCGCGCCGGGGTCGACGCTCCCGAGCTCGCTCTTCATCTTGAGCGAGGGCTTCGCCGGCGGCGGCGGCCGTTCGTCTCTGGGGGCCTGGGCCTCCTTCGGCGGAGGTTCTCCTCCCCCGCAACCGGCGCCTATGAGCCCGAGCGTGCACGCCAGCGCGGCCAACGAGATCGAGTTTCGCATGGATCTATCGGAGGAGATTGGCGGCGATGACGATGCGCTGGATCTCGCTCGTTCCCTCGTAGATCTCCGTGATGCGCGCGTCGCGGTAGTTCCGCTCGACCGGGAACTCGGTCGAATACCCGTAGCCCCCGTGCACCTGGATGGCCTTGTGGGTGACGCGGGTCGCCATTTCGCTCGCGTAGAGCTTCGCCATCGCGCTCTCGGCGGTGTGGCGAACGCCCTGGTCCTTCATCTTGGCCGCGCGCCACGCGAGCAGGCGCGCCGCGTCGATCTGCGTCGCCATGTCGGCCAGCATGAACTGGATGGCCTGGTGCTGGGCGATCGGCACGCCGAAGCTCTTTCGCTCCTTTGCGTAGGCGACGCTCTTTTCGAATGCCGCACGCGCGATGCCGATCGCCTGACATGCGATGCCGATGCGCCCCCCGTCGAGGGTGGCCATGGCCACCTTGAACCCGTCGCCCACCTTGCCCACGATGTTCGCGTCGGGAACCTTGCAGTTCTCGAAGAACACGGTGCACGAGTGCGCCGCGTGGATCCCGAGCTTGTGGTCCGCCGCGTTCTGGGTGAAGCCGGGGGTGCCGCGCTCGACGAGGAACGCCGTGTGCTTCACCTTCGGACCGCTGCGATCGGTCACCGCGAACACGATGATCCAGTCGGCGTGAGGGCCGTTGGTGATCCAGTTCTTGGCTCCGTTGAGAATGAAGCCCCCGGCCGTCCTCTCGGCGCCGGTCACCATCGTCTGCGCGTCGGAGCCGCTCATCGGCTCGGTGAGGCCGAAGCAGCCGAGCTTCTCGCCGCTCGCGACGGGCGCGAGCACGCGCTTCTTCTGATCGTCGTTGCCAAACTTGTAGACGGGGTCGCAGAAGAGCGAGTTGTTGACGCTCATGATGACGCCGCAGCTGGCGCAGGCGGCGCTGATCTCTTCCATTGCGAGTGCGTAGCTCAGCGTGTCCATCCCGGCGCCGCCGTGCTCCTGCGGGATGGCGACGCCGAAGAGGCCGAGCTCGGCCATCTTCGTCAGGATCTCGCTCGGCCAGCGGGCGTTCTTGTCGAGTTCGGCGGCCTTGGGCGCCACCTCGCGCGCGGCGAACTCCCGCGCCGTGTCGCGAATCATCCTCTGCTCGTCGGTCAGCTCGAAATCCATCGTGCGGGCAATCTAGCGCGGCTCGTCGTCGCGGGGAATCGCCGTCCCTCGACTTCAGGGCGAGCGCGGCGTCAGCCGCCTTCACGCTGGCGCGGCGCCGGCACGAGCTCGACGAGGCCCGGCACCTCCGCGGCGCGCGCGCGGAGCTTCGCCTTCGGGCGGACGGCCACGGGCACGTCCGCGCCCGACAGGAGGGCCACGTCGAACCCGTTGTCGCCGAACGACGCGTAGATCCGGCGTTCGGCTCCGACGCGTTCGCGCAAGCGGTGCATCTTGCCCTCGCCGTAGGGGATCGGCGCTTCGACGCCCGCGAGCATTCGCTCGCCGTCGAAGCGCGGGAGCGCCGCGACCACCCGGGAGGCGTCGAACCCGACGCGGGCGCCCGCCTCTTTGACCACGGCAAAAGGGGACGCGCTCACGAGGACGCGCTCGATGCCTGCCGCCTGGGCGCGCGCGAGCACCGCGTGGACCTCTCCATGAAGGCGGCCCGACAGGTTCCCTCTGGCGACGACCTCCCCCGCGAAGGCCTGGACCTCGTCGCGAGTCCATCCCGCGAAGCACCAGGTCATCAATTCGCAGGTGCGTTCTTCGGGGTACGCCCCTTCCAGATACGCTCCGTAAATCCGGCGCGCGATGTCCGACCCCTTGCCGGCATCGGAGAGGTCGTGAGCGCGCGCGATGCTGGACAGGGCCTCCACGGCCTGGGGTTCGACGCGCCCGCGATCGAGGAACGCGTGAAAGAGGTCTTCCCCCACGTCGCCACTCCAGAGGGTTCCGTCGCCGTCCGTGGCGACCACGCCGCCCGGGTGCTCGCGAGCGAGGGCCTCGATCCGCGCCCAGACGTCGTCCGCGGTCTGCAATTGCACTTCGCGAGCATAACGGATCGCCCGACGGCCGGCTTCGACTAGGCTCGCGCCGCCGACGAATGGACGATTCGAGAAAATGGAGAGATCGATGCGGACGGTGATCGCCCGGGGCGGCCTTGCGGTCGCGATGGGAATTTCGATGGGCACGGCGACGACCGCGCACGCGCAAGGCGCACCGCCGCCCGCGCCCGCACGGCCGCTGCCTGGCGCGGCTCCCGGAGCGACAGGGGCCCCGCCGCCCATGCCCTCGTCGCCGCCCTGGCCTGCGTCCGGCGCGGGACCTGCGTCCGCGGTCTCGCCCTCGTGGGCGCCCGCGACCAACGACGAGGCGGTGGCCGTCGAGGTTCCCTCCGACCTCGTGCAAGTCCACGAAGGGGGGCTGACGGCCGATCAAGCCGGAGGCCGCGCCTGGCAAACGAGCTGGAGCGCGAAGGCGTCGGAAGAGACGCTCCGGAGCGCCGAGGCGAAGGTCGACGCGGCCTGGGCCGGGTTCCTGCCGAGGCTCTCGGCGCGCGGCGAGTACGAGCGATTGAGCGAGTTCACGCCGCCGGCGTTCGTCATTCCGTTGCCAGCGCCCATACCCCCGATCCCTCCCATCACGTTCCCCCTCGTCTTCAACAACTGGACGCTCACGGGCACGATTACGGTCCCGATCAGCGATTACTTCCTGACGATCGATCAGCGGTACGCGTCGGCCACGCACTCCGAAGAGGCGGCCCGGTGGAACGTCATCAGCGCCCGCGCCGGCGCGCTCAGCGACGGCAAGATCGAGTACTACACGTGGCTCCGGAACCGCGGAGCCGTGATCGTCGCGGTGCAGGCGCTGAACGACCAGAAGACGCACCTTCGCGACTCACGAAATCAGTTCGCCGTCGGCAACGCGTCGAAGGCCGACGTGCTCCGCGCCGAGACCGCCGTGGCCTCCGCCGAGCTCGCCCTCGAGCAGGCCACGAACCTCTCGGACCTGACCGAGAAGCAGCTCCGGGTGGCGATGCACCTGCCCGAAGAGCAGCGATTGCTCCCGGGCGAGGACCTCCAGGTTCCGCTCGCGTCGTTCCAGGGCAACCTGAAACAGATGACCGCCGAGGCGCTCAGCGCGCGTGCCGAGATCAAGAGCGCCGACGCGAACGCCGCCGCCGCCGAGAAGCAATCCACGGTGGCCAAGGCCGCGCGCTACCCGACGTTGAGTGCGTTCGCCGACGGCATCGTCGCCAACCCGAACCCGCGATACTTCCCGCAGACGCAAGACACGCACCCTTCGTGGGACGCGGGCGCGATCATCAGCTGGTCGCCGAACGACATCCTCACGGCCAACGCGTCCGCCCACGACTTCGAGTCTCAGGTCGCCGCGATCAAGGCGACCCAGAACACCACCCGCGACGGCATCGAGGTCGAAGTCCAGCAAGACTGGCAGGGGGTTCGGGAGGCCGACTTCGCGGTCGATTCGAGCACGCGCGAGGTGGCGAGCGCCGAGGAGGCGTATCGCGTGCAAGGAGAGCTCTTCAACAACGGCCGCGGCACCTCCGCTACGCTCACCGACGCCGAGGGGGACCTCACCCGCGCCCGCCTCGATCTGCTCAACGCGCGGGCCAACGCGCGCATCGCACGGATCCGCCTCGACCACGCGCTCGGCCGCGATGTGCGGCCGGTCTCGGGCGACGCTACTGGCCCTCGTTAGCGATGAGCAGCCGGTTCGAGCCCGAGCTGATGTAGATCGTCGTGTTGGGCGTGGTCGCGTCGTTGTCGAGGTCGCACAGGGCCTCGGCGACGAACCAGGGCTGACCGCCGAGCGAAGCGAAGTTGGCGGGCGCACCGTTGACGATGACCTCGGCCGGCGCCGCGGCGTTTCCGGCGATGACCGAGTACCCGAAGAAGACGGGACCGCTCGGGGCGACGTTCAGCGACGCCCAGGCTCCAAGGTTGGCTCCCCATGCGGTCTTGAGCGCCGCCGTCGGCGTCGCCTGGGGATAGAGAGTCGAGAGGCTGGTCTCGGTCGCCAGGTAGCCGCCGTTCTCGGAACGAAACGACTCTTCGGCCATCCGGATGCTCGCCAGCATGTCTTCGGCTTCGCCGACGTGCGAGCTCCGGACCCACTTGCGATAGGAGACGCCTGCGACCAGGGCGAGGACGCCGACCACGACCACGACGATCATCATCTCGATCAGCGTGAAGGCCCGCTGGCGGCGTACGGTCCGCATCACACCGTAGAATACCGGATAGGGACCCGGGCCACCACCCGCCCGCCTTCGCGAGACGAGCGCGCAGCGCAGCGCAGCGCCCTAATCTTCCTCTTCCCTACATGCCCTAGTGATGGCGGGCCTAGTGATGGCCCTAGTGATGGCGCCTCGCGCGGGCGTCTCGCGCCGTGGGCGCGGGGCCCCCCCTTTGCCATCTATTCCATCTCGCGGTGGGTTGCTCTAGCGTGCCGCACCTTGCGAATCGCGGCTTTCATGGGCGCCACGCGGGCCTTTGCCCTGGGTGCCCCGGTCATCGGGCTCGGTGCTCTCGTTACGTTCCAGGCGGGATGCACGCGCGGGCGAGCAGGGCCGCCGGCCGAGGCGGCCCGAGACTTCGGCGACCTCCAGCATGCGCCGCGCCTCTCGAATGCCGACGCGGTCGGCTACCTCGCCATGGCGCGTGCCATCGTCGATCGTCGAGGCCGGGCGGCTGCTGCTCCTCCGGCGCCCGCGCCTGGACGCCGCGTCGTTCTCGCCGTGTGGCCGGGGAGCGAGTCGGGCAGCTCGCCTGCGTCGCCCGCGGTCGCCACGGCCAACGCCGCCAACCTGGCCGACGCCGTCGCCGCGGCGGCCGACGCGATCGCGGCGAAGGGCCTCGATATCGCGCACGCGCGCATCGAGCTCGACGTGACCACGGGCATCGACGGGATGACCCTCGACGAGGATCTCGAGGTCCCGACGGCGACGGTGGGGCTCGAAGGGGTGCTGGTCGTTCGAGACGACGGAAAGACCGGCGCCGTTCTTCCGGGCGAGATCGTTCAGCGCGCGATGTTCCGTTCCGGGTCGCAACCCAAGCTCGATCATACGAAGACGAGACCGGTACTCGCCGAGAGGGCGGGCGTGGGCGAACCGGATCTCGCCGGCATGCGCGCCTACCGCTTTCGAGCCGACGCCTATGTCGAGTCGGCCGCCAAGGATCGCGCTCTGTCGCTGCTGCGAGGGGTGGTGGCCCCTCCCTCAGCAGCGACTCCGGAGCTTCTCTTCGCGGCAGTTCGGCACGGCGCCGAGTACCTGTCGCGCGTCATGAACGACCAGGGCCGCTATATCTACATGTATCACCCGGTCGAAGATCGGGACGACCCGTCGTACGGCTTGCTCCGCCACGCGGGGTCGACCTACGCGCTCCTCGAGGCCTACAGCGAGTTCGATACGCCCCTGTACCTCCAGAAGGCCGAGCGCGCGCTGGGCTACTTGAAGTCGCACCTCACCGACGACGCGGCCTCGCAGGGTAAGTACGCGACCGACACGAACGACGAGGAGCAACAGAAGTCGGGGGGCGCCGGTCTCGCGCTCCTCGCGTTCACCGAGCACGCGGCCGTCACGGGCAAGCGCACGGAGCTCGAGACGATGCGAGGGCTCGCGCGCTTCATCATCGCGCAGCAGTACGCCGACGGGCACTTCCGCGCGAACTCCGACCTGCCCGACGAGCCCGGAAAGAAGCGAAAGCGCGAGCCGGTCTATTACCAGGGTGAGGCCGCGCTCGGCCTCATGCGCCTCTACGCGATCGATCCGCAGCCCTCGTACCTCGACGCCGCGCGAAAGGCGGCCGACTGGGTCGCGCAGGTCCGTGACGCGGACGTCTCGCAGGACAACCAGGAGCACGACCACTGGATCTCGTATGCGTTCAATGATCTCTATCGCGTCACCCGGAACGACACGTACGTGGAGCACGCGTACAAGATCGCCCGTGCGATCCTGAACAAGCAGCACCGCGCCGGCAATGCCGCGGCGCCCGACTGGGTGGGCACGTTCTACGAGGGTCAGACGACGCCGGGCTCCACGCGGCTCGAGGCCTACGCCGCGGACATCGCGCTGTCGCGATTCGCGGGCCGTGCGGATGCGTGGCTCGTCGACCCGGCGCGCGAAGTCGGCGCGTCGATGCTCGGCCAGCAGTTCGGAGCCGAAGACGACTACTGGCTACGCAACCCGACGAAGGCCGAAGGCGGGGTGCGCGAGAGCCTGATCGTGCAAGACGTTCGCATCGACTACGTGCAGCACGCGATGAGCGCGTGGCTGCACCTGGCGCGCGAGCTGAGGGACCCCCGCTACGGCAAGACCGGCGCCCCCTCGCAAGACGCGGTGCGACCGCAGGCGGCCGGGCTATAAACGCCGGCATGTCGCGACCGGTCGTCGGGGTCATCGGGGGAGGGGCATGGGGGGTCGCGCTCGCGGCCACGGCGGCGCGTACGGGTGGGACCACGCTCCTCCTGTCGCGACGTGCGCTCGGCGGCGCCGTGCCGCCGGGCGTCGAGCTGGCTCGCGACGACGCGGAGCTGGCCGAGCGCGCCCGCCTGCTCTTGCTGGCCGTGCCGTCGGGCGTGGCGCGGGACGTGGCCCGCAGCCTCGGACCGCACATCGACGGGCGGCATTTCATCGTGCACGGGGTGCGCGGTCTCGTTCCGGTGAGCGACGTCCAGGGCGGCGCGCCTCTTCCGGGCGTCGCGTCGACCGACGACCTCGAGACGATCTCGGACATCGTGCGCGACGAGACCCCAGCCCGGCGCATCGGCGCCCTCGGGGGGCCGGCCCTCGCCTCGGATCTGCTGGCGGGACGACCGAGCGTGATGGTCTGCGGCTCGCGCTATCCCGAGGTGACGCTCGCGCTACGCGAAGCGTTCGTGGGTCCGCTCCTTCGCCTCTACGCCACGGAGGATCTCCTCGGCCTCGAGTGGGCGAGCGCGCTCGTCGGCTGTCTCGCCATCGGCGTCGGGTACGCGCGAGGCGTCGGTCTAGGGCCGGGGCTGCTCGCGGCCTTCATCACGCGGGCGGTCGAGGAGGCGGGCCGGCTGACGGCCGCGGCCGGCGGCGACGCTCGCACGCTGCTCGGCCTGGCGGGCTACGGCGACCTCCTCGCGACGATCGCCCAGCCCGAACGGCCCGAGGTGCTCGTCGGCGAAGCGCTGGCGCAGGGAAAGTCGCTCGAGCAGGCGCTCGCCGAGGCGCATCAGCGCGTGGAAGCCGTAGAGCTCACCGGGCAGCTCGTCGCCTGGGCGGCGGCGCGCGACGTGCGGGCGCCGATCTTCGGCACGCTCGCGAGCGACGTCCTCACGGGCCGCACGTCGGATGCTCTCGTTCGCGAGCTGATGCAAGGTTGACGCTCCGCCCCCTCACTCGGTCGTCGGCTTCTTGAGCAGCGTGGCGCGCGTCACCGTGCGCTCGTCGCCGAAGCGCTCCGAGATGCGCGCCGAGACCTGCTCGATGCGTCGGCGCTTCTCGGCCTCGACGTCGGGGATCAAGGTCAGCGGCGGGCCGCCGGCCTCGAGGCCGCCGACGCTCACTCCCGTCAGGCGGACGCGGCGCGACTCGAGAGGGAGGCGCGCCAGGAGAGCCACCG